>JAABUN010001746.1_pt1 | contig 44583 bp, 47 predicted proteins | sample 5559311 | NCBI WGS metagenome assembly JAABUN01 (sample SAMN10711877, study PRJNA513370) | rock metagenome | isolation source: Antarctica rocks | place: Antarctica: Victoria Land, Siegfried Peak sud
GATTTTAATACGGGCAGAATCCTCTGCCATTCATCGTCAGTTAGCTTAACTTTCATTTCAAAGAACAGTTTAACTGATTTGTGTCAACACAACCTAGTTCCTTATAAAAAATAATAAAGTTTGGCGAATGCCGTCGTGAGTACATTGGTTTAGAAAGTTCGACTCTTTCCCGCTCCGTTAAAATTTACGGGGCGGAACTCTCATCAATTTTGTCGCCAAATTTTAGATTTCAAGCTCGTAAAAGATTTCGTCTTCGGTCACGCCGTCCGTCCAGACTTTCTCGGTTTTGTGCGTGTAAACGAATCCGTGTTTCTGGTTGGCGTATTTCGATAAAAGATTTGAGGCGCGATGCGAAACGATGATTTTCTCGACGGTCGGCTGCTGTTTCGCCCAATTGATTCTGGTTTGGTACATCAATTCCGACAAACCTTTCCCGCGAGCGTGCGGCGCGAGCCACGAACCCCAAAGGAGCGCGGTTTTCTTTGTCGCATCTTCGCGGTCAATTGAAACGCCGATCATCCCGATTGGTGTTTCGTTTTCGTAAAGCAAAAATATCGCATTGTCTTTCGCTTGCAGACGGCTTCGCCAATCGGCTTCGGTCATTTGCGATTCTTTTTCGTAATTTGAACCGAAAACGCTCGGGTCGGTTTGCAGAGCCGTTAGACGAACTTGAGAAAATTCGCGCCAATCGTTCCCGGTTAATTGCCTGATAGAAATTGTCATAAAATCTTTCTCGCTTTACCTGAAATTTTGTTACGCTAAACCGTTCAAAAAGTTGCGAGCGAAAATTTGGAAATAGTCATCACCGATTTAACAGCGAATAACGGACGGCTGAATCTGAAGAACTATTTATAAATCGCTTTCCGCTTTCCGAAATAATTTTGCTAAACTTGGCAGGTGATATTGCCATTTAAGGCAGGATTTTGAAAAGATTTTTTTAATATAAGGGGCAAAATGTTACGAATGAACAGCAGAATTATAATTATTTTGACAATTTTATTCGGGTGTTTTTGCGGAGCAATCGACGCTCAGGGAATCAGAAGCAGGACGGCGCAGAATGTTTGCAGCCAGGCATCCGGGTTGACCGGCGTTTATCGAATCGATTCTGAAGAGAGCGATAAACTCTATTCGGTAATCGAAGGCGCTTCGAGCAATGTTCCATTTGCCGAGCAGCAACAGTTTTTTATGGATTTGGCGGTTCGCCTGACGCCGCCGGATTTGCTGGCTATCGATTGCAGCGGAAGCCGTGTGATGCTCGGTTCTTCGCGCGCGCCGAAAGTCGTATTTCAAGCCGACGGCGTTATGCGCAACGCGCGACTGGGAAACGGTCAGATTGTCCGCTCGCGCATCGGGTTGGAGCGCGATAGCCTGGTTTTCAATTCGAGCGGCGGAGGCAGCGACAGTGTGAATTTTACCTTTTCACCCCTGGAAAATGGTCAGCGTCTGCGCGTTACGCGGCGCATTTCATCCAAAGAACTTGTCGAGCCGGTCGTTATTCGAACCGTCTATAACAAAATCGGTGCCGTCGCGCGGTGGGATATTTTCGGCGACAAGGGAACCGACAGCGAAATTGCCAAACAACCGAATAACGCTAAGAATTCATCATCATCACCCGTTGCGCGTTCGGAGCGAACGGAAAGCAGTCAAGCCGAAGCTTTGCGCGATGCGCTCGACCAATGGATTGAGGCGACGAACCGGCGCGATATAGAAAAACAAATGTCGTTTTACCCGGCGGAGTTAAAGGCTTTTTATCTCGCCCGCAATGCGTCGCGCACTTCCGTGCGGCTCGAAAAATCGCGCGCCTTTGCTTCGGCGAAATCAATCGATATTCGCGCCGCCGAACCGAAGATTATCTTTCAGGACAACGGGCAGACGGCGATTATGCGCTTTCGCAAAAAGTATAGTATCGAGAGCGGAGCGAAAAGTCGGCGCGGTGAAGTCATTCAAGAATTGCGCTGGCAGCGAGCCGAAACCGGCTGGAAAATTTTCAGCGAGCGCGACATTAAAGTCATCAGCTAGAAGCGGAAATTAAAAAGGCGAAAGTCAGAAATAATTTTCTGACTTTCGCCTTTTTAGCTTTTAAATTATCTTCACGCCTAAAACGGAGGCAGATTTTTGTCGAGACGTTCGCGCCTTTTTTCGCGCTTTTGGCGACGCATATCGCGCAGTTCTTCATCGCTCGTTTGGTCGCCCGGTGGTCGACGTCCCACTTTGCGTTCCGGTTTTTCCTGTTCCGATGGTTGTCCGGTGAAAACCGATTCGATGTCGGAAACCGGTGCCTCATCGACTTCGCGCGAGCGGGTTTCGCCGATGTTTTCGGGTTGTGTGCGGCGTGTATTGCGTGGCTGCGCGGGCGGGCGGGATTTTTCCATTACAACGGGCTTTGGATTGTCGACTACTTCCTCATCGATTGTTTCCTCGACAATCTCTTTCTTCTCGGCATTTTTCTCACTTAAACGAGCTTTTGCTTTGACCGGCGCCGTGTTTTCCTTCAAAGGCGCGGCGGAAACCTTAATCGCCGGCAAATCCGAAGCGACCGCTGTTTGTTCGGCATTTGTATTTAATTCGGGTGAAGATTGAGCGACCGGAACTCGACTCGTTTTGCTCGACGAATTCGCTTTGTTGATAAAATACCCAGCCGCTAAAATTGTACAAAACAGCAACGCCGCGGCTGCCGCCGCCGCGAGCGGAACCCGCGATTGTTTTTGGCGCGGAGAAAGCCTCGTCATTATGTCGCCTGCCATCGTCGCCCGCGTCAAATTTTCAGGTGCGGGTAAACGAGATTCGACATTTGCCGCCGGAATTTTGATTGCCGCCGTTTTATCGTTGAAATGCGTTTCCGGCAAGTCGTTATTGGCGGCTTCGGCGGCAAAGGCTTCGAGAGCCGGAAAATTTACGGTTTCGGCGAGAGTTATAATTCCCGTATCGGATTTCGCAATTCCATCGTCCCAAGCGGCAATAGTTGAAGATTGTTCCGGCGATTGTTCGACGTTTTCGCTCGCTTTGACGACAACGGCTAGTTCCAAAGCCTTGCGCATCGCTTTTGCCGAAACGAAACGCTGGTCGGCATTGAGTTTCAGAGCCGAATGTAGAATCTGCGCGACATTAGCCGGAATTTCATCGTTGATTTCGTCGGCGGGTTCGAGCGGATCGGGATTTCCGGCGACGATTGCGGCGGCGCGAGTCAAAGCGTCGAGCGGCGGCTTGCCGGTAAAAAGATGATAAGCGGTTGCGCCGAGCGCAAAAATATCGGAACGCGCGTCCGTTCCGGTTCCTTGAATTTGTTCGAGCGGAGCATATTTGCGCGAATAACCGAACACGCTTAACGCGCCCTGTGCATCGTCGGAGTTTAGTTTCGCCAATCCGAAATCGAGCAGAACAATATCGCGGCGCGGCGTCAATTTCAAATTCTGCGGCTTGATGTCGCGGTGAATAATCGGCGGCTCCTGCGAATGCAGATAATCGAGCGCGTCGAGCAAACTGTCCGTCCAGCGCAAAACGTCCGGCACGGCAAACGCGCCTTCACGCTTCAAAATATCCGACAAATCTTCGCCTTCGATAAACTGCATCACGATAAAATGCCCGCCGCCTTCAGTAAAATAATCCGAGACGTGCGGCAAAACCGGATGCAGCAAACTATTTAAAAGACGCGCCTCGCGCTCGAAAGCGTCGCCGAGTTCGTCTTCTTTGTAAAATGTCTCTTTTATCGCTACCGGACTTCCGAAACGCTGGTCGACGGCACGATAAACCGCGCCCATTCCGCCCGCGCCGATTTTTTTCTCGATCAAGTAGCGATTTTGTAAAAGTGTTCCGGTTTCAATCATTTTTTTAGCCCTTCAAATCGACGGCAAATTTGATGCCTTTAGCAGTTGCCGAGTTGATACAAAAGATAACGAAAAAAATTCTTTTCTCCGCTTTTCACGAAATTGTACTCTAAAGCGGCAATTCGATTATTTAATTTTTGTCGCCTCTTGTAAAATTAAATCTAACCGTCTAGTAATAATTTTAACGGAGGAATTATGCCACACAATAAACTAAACATCAGCGGCGCGAAAGCCGATATTCTTTCTTGGGTCAGCCACGCTCTTTCAACCGATGAACACAATATGCTCCGCAACGTCTCGCGCCTGCCGTGTCTTTACAAGCACGTCGCGCTGATGCCGGACGCGCATCTCGGAATCGGCTCGATGGTCGGTTCGGTCATTGCGACGAAAGACGCGGTGATTCCCGCAACCGTCGGTGTTGACATCGGTTGCTTCACCGGCGATACGCTTGTACCGACGCTTGACGGAAAATCTTATGCGATTTGGGAACTTGCGGAAAGTGATAAAGAAATTGTCGTTTATGCCTGCACGGACAGCGGAAAAGTTGTCGCGGCAAGAGCGACGGCAAAGAAAACTCGCGCAAATGCAAAACTCGTCAAGGTTATTTTGGACAACGGCGCGGAAATTCGCTGCACACCTGACCACAAATTTATGCTTCGTGACGGAAGTTTTATCGAAGTCGAAAATTTAAATTCAGGCGAATCCCTGATGCCGCTTTATGGTGAAACCGACAAGGACGGTTATGTTCTCGTTCAGCAAAATTATTCGGGCAGAATGCAGAAAGCGCATTGGCTTGTCGCCCGAAGCGGTTTACCGGGCGATGTTCCCAGATTTGAAGGCGAGCGAACTGTCATTCATCACAAAAATTTTGATGAAGCAGACAATCGTCCTGAAAATTTGGAATTTATGAGCGCGGCGGGACATTCGGCTTATCACCGCAGTTTGGTTGAACGCAACCAGCAATGGCAATCGGCTGAGTTTGAACAAAGGCGAGTTGCAGCTTTATCAGCTAAAGCGCAAACGGTTGAAGGTCATAACTATTTTGCGAGGCGCGGAACGAAAAATATTTTGAAATATATGGAAGAAAATCCTGAACATTTCAAAATGTCCGTTGCCGAAAACGGCGAACGCGGCAAAAAGTTTTTGGTAGATTACAACCAAAGCGAAAAAGGTCGCGCGAAAAGCAAGGAAATCGCTAATCGTTTTTACGATTGCGAAACTTGCGGCGAACAGGTGAAAAGCGGAATCGGCTTGCATAACCATCGTCTTTATTCACACGGCTACAATCACAAAGTCATTTCCGTTGAAGCAATCAATGAGCGCGAAGACGTTTATTGTTTGACCGTTCCCGAATATCACAACTTTGCTCTGGAAGCCGGAGTTTTCGTTCATAATTGCGAAATGATGGCGGTCAAAACGCCATTTAAGAGTTCGATTCTCGAAGGCAAGTTAAAAGATTTGCGTCATCAAATCGAGCGCACGATTCCCGTCGGTTTCAACGAACATAAGGAAGCAGTTGACGAATCTCTGGCGTGGGAAGGCTGGAAAACTTTCGACAAATTGCACAAAGGCGTACAGTACCGAAAGGCAAAGGCGATGAAACAACTTGGAACGCTCGGCGGCGGCAATCATTTTTTGGAAGTTTGCCTCGACACCAAAGATAATGTCTGGCTGATGCTCCATTCCGGCTCGCGCAATATCGGCAATGAAGTCGCTTCGCGTCATATCGAAACGGCAAAGTCGCTGCATAAATTGTCTGAGCTACCAGACCCGAATCTAGCTTATTTTATTCAGGGAACTGAAGAATTTAAAAATTATTGGCGCGATTTGGAATGGTCGCAAAGCTATGCGTTCAAAAACCGCGAGATTATGATGAAGCGTCTTTTGAAACAATTTAACCGAATGTTCAACAACGGCGAAGATTTCGTGCCGGAAGTCGCGGTCAACTGTCATCACAATTACGTTTCACCGGAAACGCATTTCGGCGAGAAAGTTTACATCACACGCAAAGGCGCGATTCGCGCTGACGAAGGCGTTCACGGAATTATTCCCGGCTCGATGGGCGCGAAGTCGTTCATAGTCAAAGGTTTGGGAAATCCGCAATCGTTTAATTCCTGCTCGCACGGCGCGGGACGAAAAATGTCGCGCACGCAGGCGAAAAAGCATTTCACGCGCGAGGATTTGGAACGCCAAACCGACGGCGTCGAATGCCGCAAGGACGCGGGTGTGATTGACGAAATTCCGTCGGCTTACAAAGACATTGACGAAGTGATGCGCAACCAGCGCGATTTGGTCGAAGTCGTCGCGGAATTGAAGCAAGTCGTCTGCGTGAAAGGATAATTTTTAACCACAGACGAACACAGAAAACTTAGACAAAATCTGCATTTATCTGTGTTCATCTGTGGTTAAATTTTCTTTTAACAAAAAATTTATATACAAAACAGACGATTATCATCTAAAATAGTGGCAATTGATTTCTAGTTGTACAATATCTTGCGGTAATATTTGATTTGTATTTGCGTTCACAAAAACAAAATAACATTTTAAGGAGGTGATTCCATTGATAACGGGTAGAGTTCTGCTCTTAAATTTTTCTTATGAACCGCTCGGCACGATTGGCGTGGCGCGGGCGATTTGTATGTGGTTTTCGGGAAAATTGACCGTCGAAGAAACGGACGGTGATAATGTTCTGCATTCGCCTTCGACGACGATTCCCGTGCCGTCGGTTGTGCGGCTGCGAACTTATGTTCACATCAAACGCAAACGTCAGGAAACGACGATGAAACGGGCGCGGATTTATATTCGAGACCGCTATCGCTGTCAATACTGCGCCGAACACAAACATGCTAAAGATTTAACGCTCGACCATATTTTGCCGCGTGCGCAAGGCGGCGAATCGACTCCGCAGAATCTCGTGTCTGCCTGTGTTAAATGCAATCAGCGCAAAGGCAACCGCACGCCCGAACAAGCCAGAATGCCGCTGCTTACTTCGCAAAAACTTCTGCGCCTCGGTCTTGACCACGTTTTGCTTTGCCATTACGCCGAATCGCGCCCCGAATGGAAGAAATATCTGTTTATGGACGATTTGGAAGAAGAAGTGACGAAGATTGCCGCTTAGATTTTAAGCGGCATTTTTTTCGATAAATTCCATCCAACTAAATTTTCAACCTTATTTTTCGCCACGAACAAACACGAACAGTCACGAAAAAATAAAAATCAATTTAAAACTTAAAAACAGAAACAGGTAAAGATTGTTTTTGTTTTTATTTCGTGTCCTTTCGTGTTTGTTTGTGTCTAATAAAGAATTTATGAAATACGAAACCGAAACCGAAATTCTCAATGTCGTCCGCAGTTTTGAAAACGGCACGATTTTGCGCGAAAAATGGAAACACGCCGAACATTTAACCGTTGCGTTTTATTACATCGAACATTCGCCTTCGCTGACTGAAGCGACCGACAAAATGCGTATTGGAATTTTCAATTTACTAAAATCATACGGCGTTGATTTGGAAAAAGAAATGCCTTATCACGAAACAATGACCAAATTTTGGATGAAAGTTGTATTTGACTTCGGGAAAATGAAAAACGGTTATTCAGTTGTCGAAACGACAAATTTAATTTTAGAAAATTTCAACGACAAAGATTTGCCATTGAAGTTTTACAGCCGCGAACTTTTATTTTCCGACGCGGCGCGAAAGGATTTTGCCGCGCCTGATTTGGAGGAATTTTCGAGATGAAACTTGTGTTTATTTACGGTGCGCCGGCGGTCGGAAAATTAACCGTCGCTAGTGAAATTGCCGCGCAGACCAACTTTAAAGTTTTTCACAATCATTTGAGCATTGACGCGATTGAGCCGATTTTCGATTTTGGAACAAAACCTTTTGCCCGTTTGATTGATTTGATTCGCGTCGAAACAATAGCCGAAGCCGCGCGTGAAAATGTTGATTTGATTCATACGTTTTGCTATGCGAAAGATTTGGACGACAATTACATCGCTAAAATTACCGAAGCTGTTGAATCAAACGGCGGCGAAATTTGTTTTGTGCTTTTAACTTGCGAGAGAACCGAGCTTGAACAGCGCGTTTTGGCTGAATCGCGCAAGCAATTCGGCAAAGCAAACAATTTAGAAATCTTGAATGAGATTTTGGATAAACACGATTTGTTTTCGCCCGTGCTGGAACGAGAAAGTTTGCAGATTGACAACACGAATCTTTCACCCGAAGTTGTAGCGCAGAAAATTATCGGGCATTATCATTTGATTTGAATTTTCGTGGTAATTTGATTAAAAAATTGAAATCAAAGGTTAATTTTCTTGACGTAAAACTTTAAGAGTCGGGCTTGCAACAATTAAAGTAAACTATTAACGAAAAAATTTATTACAAGTAATCGCTTACAAACAATTTAATATTGCGTTTTCAAAATTTATTATATGCTCAAATTTCATAATACACTTTCAAATAAACTTGAAGAATTTCAGCCCTTAAAAGAAGCTGAAGTAAAACTTTACATTTGCGGTCCGACGGTTTGGAGTTACGCGCACATCGGCAATTTTCGCACGTTTATTTTCGGCGATGTTTTACGGCGTTATTTGAAATATAAAGGCTATAAATTGACGCACGTTTTTAATTTAACCGACGTTGACGACCGCATTATCAACGAAGCGAAAAAAGCCGGAAAGACGATTGACGAATTTACAGCGCCGTTTATTGCTGCATTTTGGGAAGATTTCGACACGCTCGGACTCGAACGTCCCGAAATCGCGCCGCGGGCGACCGAACATATTGCGGAAATGATTCAAATTATCGAAAAGCTATTGGAAAACGGACGCGCTTACGAATCCGAAGGCTCGATTTATTATCGCATCTCGGCTTTCCCGGATTACGGCAAACTCTCGAAAATAAATTTCGCGGGCAATGTTTCCGGCGCGTCGGGCAGAGTTGACACCGATAAATACGATAAGGAAAACGCCAACGATTTCGCGCTCTGGAAGTTAGTTGACTTGGATGAGCCGACGGGTTGGGACGCGAGTTTCGGGCGTGGTCGTCCGGGTTGGCATATTGAATGCTCGGCGATGGCGATGAAATATCTGGGCGAAACTTTCGATATTCACGCGGGCGGCATTGATTTGAAATTTCCGCACCACGAAAACGAAATCGCGCAATCGGAAGGCGCGACTGAAAAGCAGTTTGCAAAAGTTTGGCTGCACGCCGAACACTTAAAAGTTGAAGGCGAAACAATGTCAAAAACTCTGGGAAATTATTACACCTTCCGCGATTTGCAGGCGAAAGGTTACAAACCCGAAGCGATTCGCTATTTGCTTTTGAGCGTTCCGTATCACAAACAATTGAATTTTACGTTTGAAACTCTGGACGGCGCGGAAAGCACCATTGAACGCCTGAGAGATTTTCGTGCGCGGCTCGTCGAATCGAATCTTAAAGACGGCAGCAATCCAGATTTACAGCAAACCGCGAAAAAATATCTCGCCGATTTTGAAGCCGCGATGGATGACAATTTAAATACGTCGCAGGCACTCGCGGCATTTCATAACCTTGTGCGCGAAGTCAATACAGCTTTGGCAAACGAAACGGCTTTGAGCGAAAACCGTTCTAAACTTTTAGAAATAATCGAACAATTCGATTCGGTTTTGAACATTTTCGGCTCGGAAGAAACGAAAATGCTTGAGGCTGAAATAGAAAGTTTAATCGAAGAACGTCAGGAAGCTAGAAGACAAAGAAACTTTGGGCGCTCCGACGAAATCCGAGATTTGCTAGCCGGAAAAGGAATCGTTTTGGAAGACACGAAAGACGGCGTGAGATGGAAACGTAAATAAGATTTTTTTACCACAGATGAACACAAATAAACACAGATTTTTATTAGATTTAATCTATGTTTATCTCTGTTCATCTGTAGTTTCATTTTTCCTTTCTGCTTCAATTAAAAATGCCTTCAAACCTTGTGCTTCAAATATTTGCGGCTTGCCGATTCGATAACCCTTTGAAATCAAATTTTGCAAAGGTGGGGCGGATTCGTTCCAATCTTTAGCGCGGAAAGCAACAAAAAATCTTTCGCCTTCAAAGTTTTCGGACGATTTTATTTCGTCAAAACCGCGCGGCAGAAAATACGCTTTGTCTTCGGTCAAACCTTCGATTTGGTTGACTTTTATAATTTGAAATTTTTCGTTTGAATCGCGCAAGGCAAACCAGAAATGATATGCGACCAAATCTTCAAATACGTAAATTTTTTCCGGCTCGCTCAAATTTGTTTTCTGTAAATCGCTTTGAGTTTTAGGCAAACTCAAAGCCAAATTCTCCCAGGCGCACCAAATATATTTTGGTTTGACGCGCGTGGCTTGAAGCAGAAAGGCTGCGCCGAAAAGCAGAAAAATTGTTGAAAGGCTCGCAAATTTTAGCAGCCGGAAATTGATTTTTGTAAAAGTAATTGCGAGCAAAACTGCAAACGGCGCGAAAGCGATTATCAAATGGCGCGATCCCCAAATCGAATACGGCAAAATCCAGCTCGCAGTAAAAGCCACTAAAATCGGCGCGAGAGTAAGAATCAGAAGCAGTGAAAAATTTCTTTTTTCAATTTTGGATTCGCTTTTCCACGCGGCGAAATATAAACCGAAAGCGATTATGCCAACGAGTAAAATCGGCAGGGTTATCAAAAAAATTGTCGGTTCGTCATAGTTGCTTTGCTTAAAATAAATCGGTTCAAACAAATCGAAAACAAACTGAAAAATCGAGAAAAGATTCGGCTTTGTCATCCAGCCGATGTTTTGTCCGACATTTGAATTTATTTTACTCGCCTGCCAAATTGCAAAAATCCAGGGCGCGAAACTTATCGCAGTTACAGCGAACATCAGAGAAATGTGTTTCAATCTCTCACGCGCTAAAATTACTACCGCCAAAACTTCCGACGCTAGAATCAGCCAGCCGAAATAATGCGTATAAACGAGCAGAATGTTGATGATTATTAAAAACAAAAATCCTTTGCCCGTATTTAAGAAACGCACGAAAAGCCACATTGAAAACAGCGCGAAACAAAGCAGAAGGCTATACATTCTTACTTCCTGCGCGTATTTGATTAAAGAACCGTTCACGGCGAAAAATGTTAAGGCAAGCGCGATTGACGGTTTCGGTAATTTAAGCTGTCGGCAAAGTAACAGAAAAGGAATTACCGAAAGGATTGAAAACAAAACCGGAAAAAATCTCAGCCAAAACAAATTTTCGCCGCCAGTGGAAAACCAGATTTTTAATAAAGCGTAAAAAAGCGGCGGGTGAATCAAATCCTGCGCGACAAACCAAAAAAGATTTTGCCAGGAAAGCGTCGCGGCGTGAACGCTGAAAATCTCGTCAAACCAGAGACACGAATCGGTCAGATGCCACAAACGAAGAGAAGCGTAAATTGCACAAACGACGACGATAACAAAGAGCCAAATCTTTCCGCCGGATTTCATCTTAAAGTTTTATGTTCGGGCAGAGTTTCCCCTGAATGCTGGTGTAAAAAAGCGGAACTTCCGAGAAACGATTGGTTTCGCGGCAATAGGAAAGGCATTTGTCGAACGGTTTGGAATAAATATGCAGGCTGACGGCGCGTTGGTCGAATTCCGGTAAATTTAGGATTTGGTGAATCGGTTCTTCGAGCTCGACTTTTGCGGAGAGACAATCGGATAAATCAAAGTTGTCAGTTTCTTCGAGTTTGCAAAAGCCTTTTGCTTCATCCGTTTCGACGGCGTGAAAGTTTTGACCGCGCAATTTGCCGACGGGAACGGTCATCCAGCACATCTGGTCGGCGTGATTATGAATTCTGGAAACTTGCCCTCTATCCCAACACAAAGCCATCAATTCAAACCGCGCGTCTTTGTAAATTAAGTTGCGCGTGTAAAATTTCTCGCTCCAAAAGAAAAATCTCGAAATCGTGTCGACATTAACCGGATGTTCGGCGAGAAACCGATAGACGTTATCGCAGGTAAACTCCGAGTCGGAAATCGAGCAAAGTCCGTCAGTAAATTTTTCGATTGAAACCATCAAGCAATTTTCCGATTTTAAATTTTCGACTGAAAAGATTTTACCGCTTTAACAAAATATTGCAAAATACGGCGCTGCTTAGAAAAATCCTTTGTAATAAACTCTTTTCACTTCGGTTCTGGCGCATTTGCCGTCAATCAACGGGTCGCCCGTTTCTTTGCAGCAAGCCTGAATCGGGCTGCAGCTTAAACCGTTTTTCATTATTCGTCCTAACTGGTCTTGACCGGCGGCTGACGGATGAAAACAATCGCAGCACGAGAGCTGCGCGGACTTGAAGCGAAACTGCCAAGCCGCGTCGCTGTAAACAAATAATGTGCCTGCCGCTTTCGCCGTGCCGCCGACGGTTTCGCCGCCGATGTTGACGATTTTTGATGTTTCGCCGTCGGAAAGCGAAGCGTATTCAGCCGTCACGTTTTTCAGAATGTCGCGGTAAGATTTCATCGTCGTGTAAGTATCGGCGATTCGCGCAGGCGAGCAGTCGCGCGTCAGCGAAGCGCAGATGTTGACGTTGTTCCACAAAAATTGGCAAGTGCCGGGAACCTGGCAGCTCGATTTGTTTGAAAAGTTGCAAAGCTGCGAAACACGGACGGGCGCGGCAACGGCGATGCGCGTGTTTTGAACACTCATTAGAACTTCCAAGCCTTTGCGAAACTCGCGCTCGAAGGCTTCGGGTTTTGTCCGGCAGTAATTATTCGGGTCTAGGTCGGTGTTTGAACACGAGGCATTCGTTTTGGTCAGCGTTCCCGAACAATTATCGTTATGACCGAGAAAAACCGCCGCCATTCTCGGCGCGAACTGCGCGTTCAGATAAGTTTTAATGTTATTGGCTTGATTGAGAAAATCGGCGAGCATCCGCGCTCCCGAAGCGGCGTGATTGGGAAACGGCTTAAAAATATCCGTACCGAAATCGCATTCCAGGCGCTCGAGCAAGCTAAAGACGTTTTCGCTGCCCGCACTGCAAAAATCCGCGCCGTGCGTGTCACCGGTTATCCAATTAAATTGTTCCTGGTCGGTGTTTGCACAGGGAGCGGCACTGCCGGCGTTGAAGCCTTTGGAAATGCTGTCGCCTGCGACATCAATTGCCTGAATGTTCAACTGTGCCTGCGCCTGAAAGGAAAAAACGAACAGACTCGCGCAGCACAGGAAAACACAAAATCTTCTTTTCATCTCTAAATCTCCCGAAGATACTGATTTGAATTGCCGGAATCTTTTACCGCGTGAACGTGAAATTCAAAAGGCAGGTTAATTCTTCTGCGTTTTTTGTAAAAAGTCAACAAATTCCTGCACATTTCTGGTTAAGCCCGGGAATGTTGCAATCGTTTTGCCGTCGCCGTCAACAACCGCGTAAAAAGGTAAGGCAACCGTTCCGAAAGTATTTTGCTCGAATGCTTGATGCCGGTTGTTAATTTCGCTTCCGTCGTCGGTGTAAAGGCGAGCTAAAACGAATTTGCTCAACTCGGCTTCGACTTCCCTTTTTGGAAAAACATTCGCTTCCATCCAGCGGCAATTTGTGCAGGTATAGCCGGTGAAATCTACGAAAACGAGTTTGTTTTCCGACTTTGCTTTTGCTAACGCGCCTTGGTAATCATTTTCAATCCACTTTAGCTGCTCGGTAGTTCCGCCGAACATTCGCGCTGAAGAATTTTCCAAATCCGGCGGCAAAAACGCTTCGAGTTCGCCGAGCTTTGCACCGAAAAGTCCGGTCAGCAAATAAAAGCTAATCGCCAGACTGACAATCGCCGACATCAAGCGAAACGCGCCGATTCTTTCGGGTTTTGAATCGTGCGGAAGCTGGAATTTCCCTAAAAGGTAAATCGCCAAAATTACTCCAATTGCAATCCAAATCGCCAAAACAATCGGGCGCGTGAAAATTCCCCACTTCCAAATTAAATCCACGTTTGAGATAAACTTCATCGCCGCCGCGACTTCCAAAAATCCCATCGCAACTTTGATTGAATTCATCCAGCCGCCGGCACGCGGCAAACTTGAAACGTATTGCGGCGCGAGAGCGAGAACGAAAAACGGCAAGGCGAAAACAGTGGAAAAAGCGAGCATTCCGACAAGCGGTTTTTGCCAATCGCCTTGCGAAGCGGAAACCAGAATCGTGCCGACAAACGGCGACGTGCAGGTAAAAGAAGTCAGAGTAAACGTCAAGCCCATCAAAAGCGCACCGACGATCCCGCTTCCCTCGCCTTCTTTGCTGCGCGTCAAATTATCGAGTTTCGTCAAAACTCCAGTTGGAACGGTGATTTCATACGCGCCGAAAAGATTGAAAGCGAAGAACAGAAAAATTCCCGTTATCAAAAGATTGACATAAGGATTTGCCGCAAACAGTGTGATTCCCGCCGCGCCGACGAAAATCGCCAGAAGCATTCCGAGAATCGTAAAAGTTAAAATTATTCCGAGCGAATAAATCGAAGCGAGTTTGACGGCTTTTGCGCGATTGCCCGCCGAATGATTGGTAAAATACGAAACCGTTATCGGAATCATCGGAAATACGCACGGTGTCAAAAGCGACAATGCGCCGAGCGAAATTGCCAGCCACAGAAAAGAAAAGAGGTCGGAGCTTAGAGGTCGGTTATCAGTTGTTCGCTGTTCGCTGCTGGCTGTTCGCTGTTGAGCATCAGTTGATTGCTGACTATTTTCACTTTGCTGACCTCTATTCTCTGACTGCTGACCACTTTTCCTAACCTCTTCAAAGCCTGTAAAAGAAATCTTAACGGTTTTCGGCGGAAGACAAACTGTATCATTGCAAACCTGAAACCTGACATTTACTGCTAAATCATCTGCATTCGCTTCATTCACGGCTTTAAGCGGCAAATTAAACTCCGCTTGTTTTTCAAAATACTTTGTTTCGATCTGAAAATTCGGGTCGAGCTTTATAATCGGTTTAGGCGATTCAATATTTCCGTCAATCTTAAACTCCGCATCATCGGCAGTTGTGATTTTTGTCGGAAACGGTCCGCCTTCCGGTTGTTCGACGGCGTAGAGATGCCAGCCTTCTTCTATTTCCGCCTTTAATTTCGCTTTGAAAGTTTCGTCCTTTTTTAAGGTTTTGCCTTTCGCGCCGGATTCCAGACTCCATTTCGTTGGATTTTGAGCGAGCGAAATTGCGGGTAAAGCAAAAGTAATAAAACTAAAGACTATAAAAAATTTTAATTGTCGGTTGCGAAACATATTTTTTCTAACAATCAGATGCGATTTTACCATTGATTTGAGGAAATTTTACAATTGACGAAACCGACAACTTTTTGTTTTTGCACAATTTGCTTTCTGTCGCTTATAATTTATTCACTGACATAAAAAAGACACCAGCGACAATTTTTATTCCAATTGTGTCGCAGAGGAGAAAAGATTTTGCCAAGAACAGCGACTCGCCAAAAAACAACAACGAAAAAACCAGAAGGCTCGACAAACGGCGCGGGCAAAGCGCAAGCGAAAAAGTCTGAAAATAATGACGGCGCAGCAGTAACCGATGAAGTAAACCCGAAAGTCTCGCAAAGCGAGCATCGAGAACGCAAGAACGCGCAGAAATCTTCGATAAAAAACGTCGAGCCGGAATTGCTGCGCGAAATGCTTTACCAGATGGTTTTGGGCAGAATTTTCGAGCAGAAATGCGCTGAAGTTTACCGCATTGGAAAAATCGGTGGTTTTTGTCATTTGTATATCGGACAGGAAGCCGTCGGCGTCGGTTCGATGATGGCGCTCAAGGAAGGCGATTACGTGATTACCGCTTACCGCGACCACGTTCAGGCGATGGTTGCCGGAATGTCGCCCGAAGCTGTAATGGCTGAACTTTACGGCAGAGAGGGCGGCGTTGTAAAAGGCAAAGGCGGCTCGATGCATATGTTTTCCAAAAAACATAATTTCTTCGGCGGACACGGCATCGTCGGCGGTCAAATCGGTGTCGGCACGGGAATGGCTTACGCGCAGAAATACAAAGAAACGGACAACGTAACGCTCTGCTTTTTCGGCGAAGCGGCAGTCAATCAGGGAATCTTTCACGAATCTTTGAATATGGCGCAGCTTTGGAAAATTCCCTGCATATACATTTGCGAAAACAATCAATATGGAATGGGAACTTCGCAAAAACGCGCGATGAGCATTTCGAGCGTCGCGCAAAAAGCCGAAGCCTACGGAATGGCAAACGAATTCGTTGACGGAATGGACGTTTTAGCCGTGCGTGAAGCGACTTTAAGAGCAATCGAAAGAGCGAGAAAAGACGGCTCGCCGACGCTTCTCGAAATTCGCTGTTACCGTTTTATGGGACATTCGATGAGCGACCCGGGAAAATACCGCACCACAGAAGAAATCAAAAAATATCAGGAGCGCGACCCAATTTTTCTTTTCCGACAAAGTTTGACCGAAGCGAAAATTATTTCTGACAAAGATTACGAAGAAATCGAAAACAGGGCGAAGGGAGCGACTGAAAAGGCTGTGAAATTTGCCGATGCAAGTCCTTTGCCGAATGAAAGAGAATTATTTACTGACGTTTACGCATAAAAAATATGCCTTGCATCAGTCAATTTTTCGGCATTCTGATTTATATGTATTACAACGACCACGCGCCGCCGCATTTTCACGCGAAATACGGCGAAAACGAAGCGTTGTATGAGATAGAAACTTTGCGAATTTACGCCGGAAGATTGCCCAGACGAGCGCATAATTTGGTTATCGAATGGGCAGATTTGCATCGCGCGGATTTATTGGCGGATTGGGAAAGAGCCAGACAAAGCGAGCCGTTGGTTAATATAGAACCGCTTGATTGATTTATGAAATTAGTAAGAATTCAATCGGTCGAACCGCTAAAAGATTTTTCCGTGCGTTTGAAATTTACCGACGGAACGAGCCGAGAAGTTGATTTAGAACCATTTTTGCGCGGCAAAGTTTTTGAAACTATTCGGAAAAATCGGGCGGTTTTTCAATCGGTTAAAGTTGATGAAATAATGGGGACAATCGTCTGGGAAAACGGCGCGGATATTGACCCGGATGTTTTGTATCACAATTTGAAACCGGCTTGGGCGGAAGAAAAGGAAGTAGAATTAACAAAATAAATTATGGCAGTTTTGACAATCCGCGACGCGCTGAATCAAGCGCTGCGCGAAGAAATAATCAGAGACGAAAACGTCTTTATAATGGGCGAAGAAGTCGCCGAATATGACGGGGCGTATAAAGTTACGCGCGGACTTTGGAAGGAATTCGGCGACAAGCGCGTCGTTGATACGCCGATTACCGAACTCGGTTTTGCAGCCGTCGGAGTCGGCGCGGCGATGGCTGGTTTGCGACCCGTTATCGAGTTTATGACGTTTAACTTTTCTATTCTCGCGGCTGACCAGATTATCAATCACGCGGCGAAAATGCTTTATATGTCAGGCGGACAATTTAAAGTTCCGATTGTCTTTCGCGGTCCGAATGGTTCGGCTTATCAGGTTTCATCGCAGCACTCGCAGGCACTCGAAGCGTTTTATGCAAATTTCCCCGGCTTAAAAGTCGTGATGCCTTCGACACCGGCGGACGCGAAAGGTTTATTGAAATCGGCAATCCGCGACGATAATCCGGTCGTCTTTCTTGAACAGGAAAGAATGTACGGCATCAAAGGCGAAGTTCCCGAAGACGAAGATTTTACGATTCCTTTGGGCGTTGCCGATGTGAAGCGTGAAGGAACTGATTGCACAATCGTCGCGCGTTCGATGACCGTCCCGCTGGCAATGCAAGCCGCCGAGCAAATGCAGAAAGAATTCGGCGTTTCCGTCGAAGTCGTTGATCCGCGCACGATAAAACCGCTCGACATTGACACGATTGTCAATTCTGTGAAAAAGACAAATCGCTTAATCGTCGTCGAAGAATCGCACGCTTTTGCATCGGTCGGCGCGGAAATTTCGCATCAGGTTATGGAACGCGCTTTCGATTACTTGGACGCGCCCGTCAAACGCATTTCAACCGCCGAAGCGCCGATGCCGTATGCGAAAAATTTGGAAGAACTCGCGCTGCCTGATGTTCCGAAAATCATCGCGGCGGTTAAGGAAGTTTGTTATTTATGAAACTGAAAGTTGTAGTTCACGAAGCGGAAGAAGGTGGATTTTGGGCGGAAGTTCCTGCTATTCCGGGCTGTGCGACGCAAGGCGAAACTTTTGAAGAACTGTTGCAAAATCTTTACGAAGCAATTGAAGGTTGTTTGTCTGTTGACGTTTCGACAATTTCAATTAGCGCAACCGATAGACTTTTAGAAATTGCCGTATGAAAGCGGTTTCAGGAAAAGAGTTTGTCAAAATTCTTAAGCGAAACGGCTGGACGCTTTTGCGTGTACAAGGCAGTCACCACATTTACGGCAAAGGGGGAAGCGATACGCGAATTTCAGTTCCTATACATCGCAATCAATCATTAAAAATAGGATTGCTGAAACATTTTTTAAAACAAGCGGAATTAACCGAAAAAGATTTATAAATTATGGCGAACAAAATTTTGATGCCCAAACTTTCTCCGACGATGGAAGAAGGACAAATCGCGCGGTGGCTGAAAAACGAAGGCGACGCGATTGAAGCGAACGAAACCATTGCCGAAGTTGACACCGACAAGGCGACGATGGAAATGACTTCGCTCGAAGCCGGAACGCTTTTGAAAATCATCGTTCCCGGCGGCGAAAACGCAAAACTCGGTCAAACCATCGGTATCATCGGAGATAAAGGTGAAGATTTCTCGGCGCTTTTGAACGGCGACGGTGCATCAACAAACGGCTCAAAAACAGCCGAAAGCAAAGATTCCCAAAAGTCAGACTCGACAGCGGCAAACGACCAATCAGCCGCTCCGAACAAAGACCAAAAACCAAAAACCGAAGACCAACCGCAGCAAAATGTTTCCGAAACCGAAGGTCGCAGTTATGATTATCAGCGTCCGGATGCAATTGAAGATGCGAAAAACGGTGAAGGCTCGCAATCCAGAATCCAAAATCCAGAATCCAAAATTGAAAGATTGATTGTTTCGCCGATTGCGGCACGAATGGCGGCGGAAAACGGTGTTGATTTGAAATCAATCAAAGGTTCGGGTCCGGGCGGGCGAGTTATCAAGCGCGACATCGAATCGGCTCTTGCCGAAGTCCGAAGTCCGAAGTCCGAAGCCCGAAGTCCGGAAACAGCGCCGTCATTCGGCAGAAGTTCCGAAGTTCAAGGCGCGTCGGCTTTCCGCGAAGAAACTACTTCGCAGATGCGGCGCGCAATCGCAAGCCGTCTGGCAACTTCCATCGGACCTGTTCCGACGTTTTATTTGACGGTTGAAATAGAGATGGATAAGGCGATGGAGCTTCGCAAACAAATTAATTCGAGCGTTAAAGACGATGAAAAAGTTTCGGTCAACGACATTATCGTGAAAGTCGCGGCGATGGCTTCGCTGAAACATCCGTTTGTCAATTCTTCATATCAAGACAAAACGATTCGCTTTTACGAAGACGCCGATGTCGGTGTTGCGGTCGCCATTGAAGACGGTTTGATAACGCCGATTGTGCGCGGAGCAAATCGCAAAGGCATTTCCGAAATATCAAAGGAAATCAAAGAAATGGCTGGGCGCGCCAGAGATAAAAAACTCCAACCGGAAGAATATACCGGCGCGACGTTTTCAATTTCAAATCTGGGAATGTTCGGCATCGAACAATTTACGGCAATCATCAATCCGCCCGAAGCCGCGATTTTCGCCATCGGTTCAGCCGTGCCGAAAGCCGTCGTGCGCGACGGCGAAATCGTCGTCAGAAACGTGATGAATGTAACGATGAGCTGCGACCATCGCGTGATTGACGGCGCGACGGGCGCGAAATTTTTGCAGACGTTCAAGCAAATGTTAGAGAATCCAATTTTGATGTTGATGTAAATCCGATAAACTTCAAACCGCAGATAAAAGCGGATAAGCATAGATAAATTTCAAGCAAAATATCTGCGTTTATCCGTTTGAATCTGCGGCTATTTTATTTTGAATCAAGAAGTTGAAAATAACAATTCCTCCGCGCCGCACGTCGCTTTGTTAATCGTGCAAGTGTTTTTCGGCTCGGCGCCGATTTTGGGGAAATTAGCTTTAACGGCGTTTCCGCCTTTTGCGATTGTCGGTTTTCGCGTGGCGGGTGCAGCGACGGCTTTTTGTTTTCTACAAAAACTGCGCGGAAATCTGCGTCTGGAAAAGCGCATCCATTACCTTTATTTCGCAGGCTTCAGCTTTTTCGGCGTCATTTTCAACCAGCTTCTTTTCTTTACGGGTCTGTCGATGACGACCGCGACGAATACTTCGCTGCTTGCCGTGATGATTCCGGTTTTTGCTATTCTGGTCAGCGTTTTGATTGGCAACGACAAACTTTCGTGGCAGAAAATCGCCGGCGTAATTTTGGCGGCGGGCGGCGTGATTTACTTGATTGACCCGGCGCAGGCGAGTTTTTCTTCGGCGACGACGCGGGGCGATATTTTAATACTGCTCAACAGTATGTCTTACGCGACTTATGTGGCGATTTCTAAAAAACTGATTACTCATTACGGCGCGCTGAAATCCATTGCGTGGGTTTTTTTGTTCGCAAGTTTGATAAATGTTCCAATCGGTTTAATTTCGCTGCAATCAATCGAATTGTCGCAGGTTAATGCGAGCGCGTGGCTGGCGCTGGCGGCAGTCGTTATTTTCCCGACGATTCTGGCTTATTATTGGAACACCTGGGCGTTGGCGCGGGTCGAGCCATCGGTCGTCGCGGTTTATATTTATCTGCAACCGATTATCGGGACTTTTTTAGCCATTTTTGTTTTGGGCGAAGATTGGAAGCCGCGCATTTTTCCGGCGATGGGATTAATTTTCACAGGCGTTTTTCTGGTAACAAGAAAGCGCACGCGCGAAATTATTTCAAAACTTTAGGTTCGGAAGCAGGAAATAAAAAACCGGATGTTCGGCAAGAATTTCTGAACACGTCGTAAATTATTGCTAATTCTTGATTGGGTGTTGTAACATTCCGTATCGTTTTTTGTATTACGTTTATTTTGCCGGCACGCGGTAAAATTTTCGCCATTGTCGTCAAAATTTTTCGACAAATAAAGGAGATTAAAATGGAAAGCAGAGCGAAATTATTCGGACACGCGATTCACCCGATTTTGATTGTGTTTCCGCTCGGACTTTTGTCAACGGGCGTTATTTTTGACGTTATTTATTTGATTCGGGGAAATCCGACAATGGCGACGGTGGCTTATTACATGATTGCCGCCGGAATCATTGGCGGTGCGGTTGCCGCAGTTCCCGGCTGGATTGATTGGTTTGCCATTTCGTCGGGAACGCGAGCGAAGTCCGTCGGTTTGACCCACGGACTCGGCAATGTTCTGGTGCTTTTGATTTTTATTGGTAGCTGGTGGCTACGGCGAGATGCGCCGAATTACAAACCGGACATGCTCGCTTATATTCTTTCGTTCGCGGGCGCGGGTTTGGCTTTGCTAACCGGCTGGCTCGGCGGTGAATTGGTCGAACGGCTCGGCGTCGGCGTCGATGACGGCGCGCATCTCGACGCGCCGAATTCGTTGTCCGGCAAGCCTGCCAGCCAAAACGATTAAATTTATTCCCGCTTTTTGAAAGATTGAACTCTCTGACGGCAAGAGTGGAGGTTGACTTATTACGTTTCAATAAAATGGAGCGAGCGAAATTTTGCAATTTCGCTCGCTCCATTTTATTAAAGTTCCTTTGTCGAAAATAATCAGTGAAAACCTTCGCAATAGAAAAATTTACAAAACCAATCTAAAGCATTGATACAGGCGAAATTTCCGCTAGAGATTCAAATGCCGGTTTGGCAAAATAATAGCCCTGAAACAAATTAACACCGAAATCTTCCAACGTCGCCAGCTCGTCTCGGGTTTCGATTCCTTCGGCGATAACCGTAATGCCTAAATCTTCAGCGACATGGACGATTCCTTTGACAATAATTTGCCTTATTCTATCCGAATCGATGTTTCTGATTAACTCCATATCTAATTTGAGAAAATCCGGTTGAAATATCGCTAATAGATTCAGCCCTGAATAACCCGCGCCAAAATCATCGATCGCGGTTTTAAAGCCTTGCTTTCGGTATTCTTCGACGATATTTTTAAGGTGATTATTACTGCTGACCTTTTCGCCTTCGGTTATTTCAAAAATAATTTTTTCCAGCGGAAAATTGTAATCGGTTGCCGCCTGGATGGTCGTTCGCAAACAATTTTCGGGACGATAAACCGCGTTCGGCAAAAAATTGATGCTTAGATACGAATCGATATTTAATTCGGATGCCAGCCGCACCGCTTTGACGCGGCAAGTCTGGTCGAACTTATACATATTCGCGCTGTCGACCTTCGATATAACTTCGCCTGCGGATTCCCGGTTTAAGCCGCGGGCTAATGCTTCCTGAGCGAAAATTTCCTTTTTCCGGTAGTCGATGATCGGCTGAAAAGCCATCGTAAAATCAAATCCGAGCGCGTTGTCGTCAGAACAGCCGCGACAGGCGAACGGTTGTGGAGTTGTTTGAGTATGCAAGTTTAACATATTGTAATTTATCTTTTCTGGAAATATTATGAAGTTTTGACTGGCAGACGCGGAATATGTATTTCATCTAACACAAATTTATTTTACCGTATAGTTAAACAAGTTTGCAAGATTTTTATACGAGTTAAATTTTCGATTTAAATTTGAGTCTCGGTTGGCATTGCGGTTTAATATGTCTATGAGTTTCGCTTGGACAATTTCCGATTTTCTCGAATTAAAAAACAATCAATTACACATCGCCGGCGTACCGGCAATCGAGCTTGCCGAAAAGTTCGACACGCCGCTTTTCGTTTTCTCCGAAGCCAGAATCAGACGCAATATCAATCGCCTGAAACTGGCTGAAAACCGAATCGGCTGCCGGTTAAAGGTTTGTTATGCGGCAAAGGCAAACTCGAATATGGCGATTTTGCGAACCGTCAAAAATGCCGGTTGCGATTTGGAAGTAAATTCCGGCGGCGAATTGTGGAAGGCTCTGAAAATCGGTTTCGCGGGCGAACAGATTATTTTCAACGGCACGAGCAAAGAAGTCTGGGAAATCGAGAATGCGATAAAAGCCGGGATTTACGCGATTCAAGTCGATTCGCTTTACGAATTGTCGCTGATTGAAGAGGCGGCGCGGCGTTTGAAAAAGCGGGCGAACGTCTCTCTCCGATTGGTTCCCGAAATCGAAACGAACACGCATTCGGGACTTCAAACCGCGCTGCTGACTTCTAAATTCGGAATGATGCCGAACGAAGCGTTGTCGGCATTTCACCAATATAAGACATCGGAAAATCTGAATCTATGCGGCGTTCATCTGCATATCGGTTCGCAAAATCCGAGTTTAGAGCCTTATATAAAGGCGTTCAAAACGCTGTTTGAAAATCTCGCGCGGACATACGAAGAAACCGGAATCAAACTTTCGCACATCAATCTCGGCGGCGGATTTCCCGTTAATTATCTGCGCGACGATTCACACCGAAATTTTTTCTCCGAAGCCGAACGCGAAATGTTCGCGGCTGATTACGAACCGGCAGATGCCGTCGAAAATGCCTGGAAAACTGTTAGAGAACTCGCCGACGCCTCAAACGCCGCGCATCTTCTCGAAAACATCACGCTGCTTTTAGAGCCGGGCAGAAGCATAATTTCCGATGCCGGAATTTGTTTGACGACCGTCAGAAACAAAAAAGAGCGACCGATTAGTGAATTGAATTCTATAATCGAAAACAAAACAGACGCCGGGAAAAGAAAAGAAGATTTTGCGAGAAAAAACTCGCTCGACATCGATTCGACGGAAATCGGTTTTGCAAATCCGAATATTGATAAAGACACGTGGCTGTTGACCGACGCCGGCTTTAACATTCTGCTTTCGATGGAAACTTATAAATGGTATTACCATTTGATTTCCGCCGCGCGGGCGGGTGAAATTCACGACACGCGTTATAAAGTCGCCGGACCGTTATGCGACGGCGGCGACGTTTATTTCGACATCGAAGGACAAAATCGCCTGCCCGATTATCGTCTGCTGCCCGAAAACATTCAGCCGAATGAAGTTCTGGCTTTACTGAATTGCGGCGCGTATTCCATCGCGCAAATGTTTCAATACAACGGCAGACAGCTTCCCGCAATTATTTTGGTAAAAGAAAACGGTGAAGCCGAATTGATACGAAAACGCGATTCCTACGAAGATTTATTGACAAATGACATTTGGTGAAGCCAATTGCCATCTTCAAACGGTTAATTTCGGGTGAAAAAGAACCCAGAATCCAAAATCTAAAATCTAAAATTCTTTAGTGTCCTGAATACCAATCATAGCCTTGTTCAGCCCAAAAATCTCGCGGGCGCACGTCGGTGTATTCGATTCTTCCGATACGTTTAATTTGCTTGATTCCGTATTTCGTCGTCGTCGCCAGCCGCAGCGGCGCGCCGTGTTCGGACGTTAGAGGCGCGCCGTTCATTTCATAAACCAGCAAGGTTTGCGGATGCATAATACTCGGCATATCCCAGCCGACGTAATAGCCTTCGTCGGGCGTTACCAAGCTCACATACGGCAACAAATCCTGCGGGCGATTCTGCACATCGGGCGCGGAACCGCTGCGAGTTTTCGGCGGATATTTTCGGGCAAAATCGGAAAATCTCGCGCCGACCCAATTGACGACGATGCTCCAGCCTTCGATACATTTTAGTTCCGTCGTCATCTCGACGCGCGGCAGAGCTTTTATATCGTCGAGCGTTAAAATCAAATCGTCGCTTCTGTCCGCCAAACCGCCGATTCGCAATTTCCAATTCGCCGCATCAAAATCTTCGCTCAAACCTTCGCCGCCGTTAAAACGCGCGCCGGCAAGTTCGCGCGGAAATTCGGGCGCAAGATTTTTCGGACTGTAAAAAGTCTGCGCGATGTTTTCGTTAAACTTAAACACGCGCGTAAAAACCGATTGCCGTTCCGGTTCGCGCATCCAATTGTAGCCGAGATAACCGAAAACAGCGGTCGCGCCGCCAATCAAAAAACCGCGCCGCGACATACTTCTCATTTTGCGCCGCGCTTCGCCCTCAGACATCGGCGGACTCAAATCCTTTCGTTCATTCAAGATTTGAGCAGTGTTATTTTTATCTGAAGTTCCTGCGTCAGCTTTTTCGGCGACTTTTTTCGCCAATTCGATTTCACGAACTTTTTCGATTAAAATTTCAGACTCGATGCCGGAAGATCGAGGTTTTCGTTCATTTGCTTGTTCATTCGCTTGTTCATTCCGCTCTTTTTCGCTCATACTTTTAACCCTTCCTTTATCGTCGTTTCGGGAATCGCTTCGTCTGTTTTGACGATTTCATAACCGGTAATCATCGAGCGGAAATTACTCCAGCCAGCCAGCACGACTTGGATGATGTGGACGACGAAAAATAAAACGAAAAGAATCATCAGCCAGAAATGCTCCCAGCGCGCCCATTCGTAACCGCCCAACATCGTCGTCAGAAACGAAAGCTGTGTCGGTTTATAAATCGCCAGACCCGTGACGACCGCGCCCGCGCCGAGCAGAATCACGCCGGTATAAGCTATGCGCTGCGCGTCGTTGTATTTGCCCTGCGGCGGAAGTTTTTTGACGATGTGCAAATCGTAAAGAGTCACCAGAGCGGCGCGTTTGAATGAACCCGGCACGGGAACGATTCCGCGCCATTCGCCGGAAAATAATGTGTAGAGAACATAGACGACGCCGTTGAGGGCGAAAAACCACATAAAGAAAAAATGCAGTTGGAGTCCGTCGGCGAGACGAAACGGAATGCCTAACGTTTCGTAAAACCAGGCGGGGAAAAAGTGAAACAGTTCGGAGCCGAAAATTTTGACGCCGTAAATCGCATCCGCCCAGTAAATTAGCAGACCGCTCCAAATCATCAAGGATAAAAGCGGAAAACTTATCCAGTGCAGCCAGCGCACCGCGAGCAGATGTTTCTTTTCGAGTTTTTTCATTGTGCCGATACCTTTATCGAAATATCTCTCGGCGCGGCAAAATTATTCCCGAATATTATCTGGAAATATTTTTTTTAAAGTCTCGCCTTTTGAATCATCAATCGCAAAACGCTCTTTTCCGCATCATTTAAAATGTATTCCGCTTGTTCATAAATATTTGCAAGGTGCAGCAAAGCGACGGCACGGCTGCTTTCGTTGCGGATTTGAGCAATCAGCGTCAGGTTTTCGAGGCAAATTTCACGCGCTTTTTCGGTGTCGTCGTATTTACGAAATCGCTCGGCGAGTTCATTTAAAGCCGACGAGCGCGAAGCGATTTGCGGCACGGTTTCGGAAAGCGCGGCGGCTTCGTTAAGGATTTCAAACGCTTTTTCTCTTTCGTTTAAATTATTTTTCGCGTCCGAAACACCGATTAAGGCAAACATTTTTTGCGCGTCGTCGCTAATCGCGCTGATTGCCTGTCGCGCCAATTCATCTCTGCTTTGCAGCGTGCAGACTTGCGCGATTTGCGCCAACGCCGAATATTTTTCGGTTTCATCAATGTTTCCCTGCGCGATTTCGATGGCGCGTTCCGCCTTTTCAAAGCGCCCGAATTGAACGGCGAGCGCTCCGAAAACCTGAAAACGGGCGCGGCTGTCGCGCGTTTCCGAATCGCGCTGCGACTTTAAAATCGCGTGCGCTTCCTCGAGTGTTTCGAGCGCGTCGTCCCGTTCGTCGTTCGCCCAAAAAATCTGCGCGAAACCGTTCAGACACGAAGCGATTTGAGTTTTGTCCGTCACCAAATCGAGCGTTCGGTCGGCGAGGTCTAAACTTCCCGCCCGCAAAAAGCCGAGCGCGGCGCTGGCGAGATTAAATTCCCGGTGAATATTGTCCAACTTTTCCGCCAAGGTTTTAACCCGGTCGAAAATTTCGATGGCGCGGTCGCGTCTTTCGGCTTCGACAAAAAGATTTCCGATGTCGATGAAGGCGCGTATTTTTTCCTCGGCGAATTCGATTTCGTTTGCCGCTTCAATCGCTTTCTCCAATAATTCGACGGCTTTCGCCGATTCGCCTTTTTCAAGATTGTGAAGCGCAATATTTCGGAAAGCGCTGACCTTAGCATTGGCGAAATTGATTTTTGCGATTGTTTCTAAAGCGCTCGCTTCATCGCCGCTCGCCGCTTGATAAACAGCGATTCCGGCGAAAGCCTCGTCCGCGTGGTCGAGCGTTTCGGCGATATTCAATGCTTTCTCGAATTCGTTTTTTGCGGATTTCTGCAGAGCGATGCGTTCGCGCGCCTGCGCCTGCAAGCCGTAATCTTCGATTGATTCGGCAAGCTGAAAAGCATATTCGTCATCGCCGATTGCCGCGCACTTTTCCGCCGTCAACGTTAAAAGCCGGTCACGCGCAAACGGGTCGTCAATCGCGTCGGCAAACTGCGCGGCGCGGTCGACTTCCTCTCTTGCCAAAAAGCGCGGCACAATTTCCGTCATCGCTTCGGCGTAACCGTCGCTGCTTTTGATATTTTCGGCAAGAAAAGCGGCGCAAGCGAGCAGATTGCTTTCAGCTTCTTCGGTAGTGATTTGATGTTCCGACATTTTTAAGAAAAGGACTTTTGACTACAGATAAACAAAGATGAACGCAAATTTCAAGAAAAAGAATCGATAAGATATGAAACGGGTAAATAGGAATTAAGAACAACTCTAAAGATCTGATTTATCGCTTTCATCCTTTTTATCGCTCTTATCCATTTTAAATTCATCCGGGTTTACCTGTATTCATCTGCGATTAAATATTTCCGTAATTTTTTAATTAAATACTCGGCGAATCGAATCCGGCATCCAATCGCTCAAAGATTTGCTCACCGCGTCTGCGCCCGCTTGGCGCAATCGGTCGGCGGAAACGGTATTGCTAATTCCCAGCGCTCGCAAGCCCGCGCCTTTAGCGGCGACGATTCCCGGCGGCGCGTCTTCGATGACCAGACAATCGCCGTGAACTATCGGGTTGCTGCCGCGCCTCGTCCGCGCCGCGTCAATCAAATTAAAACCTTTGTGATAACATTCCGGGTTCGGCTTGTGGCTGGAGACATCTCCGGCGCTGACGATAATCGAAAAACAATCACGCAATTCCGCCCGTTCCAAGACGTATTCGATTTCCTCGCGCCGCGCCATACTGACGATGCCGAGCGCGAAATCCTTTTCCATCTTGCGCACGAAGTTTTCGACATTCTCGAAAAGCGGCATTTCATCGCCGACGAGTTTGCGCCAGCCTTCCGATTTCGCCTGTATAATTTCCCGCGTCTTTTCCGCGCTTAAATCCTTTTCGGCGCGTTTATACTGCGCGGCGATAAAGGTTTCGTCGTTCATTCCGAGCGACGCGTAATAATGGTCGTCGGAAAGCGCGATGCCTTCTTTTGCCAAAATTTCCTGATACGCCTTCATCTGCAAATGCTCGTCGTTGATGATGACGCCGTTAAAATCCATCAAAATCGCTTTTATCATTTGTTATCTATTTTCCCTTTCCCAGTCTTTTGGTTCCTGCAATTGCACGCCCGTGTAAATTTCCGTCATTGGCATCTTAAAATCCACCGCCGCCAACTCGATTTCCTCGCCCGTCTCGAATTCAATCCAATCCCACAAATTTCCGCCGTCGTCGCGCCTGCGGTAAATTTCGGCATACATTCTGTTTTGTTCAATCATCACGTATTCGCGCAGACTTTCGATTTCCTTGTAAGCAAACATTTTCTCGCGCCTGTCCGTCAGAGAAGTGCTTGGCGAGAGAATTTCTATAATCATTTTTGGCTTAACCGCGTAGTATTCATCTTCATTATCTTCGCCGCAAACAACTACCAAATCAGGATAATAGAAACGATTCATCTTTTCGACGCGTACTTTTATATCGACGATGAATGGTTCACAATCGCTTCCGTTCAAATGATTTTCCAATTTCCTCAATATATTTTTGATGAGGCGATTATGATTTTTGCTCGTGCCAGCCATCGCGTAAACTTCGCCGTCGATATATTCGTGCTTGACCTGGCTGATTTTTTCGCCTTCGAGATAATCGGCAACTGAAATTTTAGGTTTTAATTTTGGCAAGCCCATAATTTTATAAAGATAAATTATTTGTCGTCCAAAGCCTCGACGCCGGGCAAAACATCGCCCGCGAGAAATTCCAGAGTCGCGCCGCCGCCGGTCGAGATGTGCGAGATTTTACTCGCAAGCCCGGCTTGGTTGATTGCCGCGACCGAATCGCCGCCGCCGACAATCGAAGTCGCGCCTTTTTCTGTTGCTTCGGCAACGGCTCGGGCAATTGCAATCGTGCCTTCGTCAAACGGTTTTTCTTCAAACATTCCCATCGGACCGTTCCAGACGATTGTTTTCGCGCCTTCCAAAGCATTTGCAAATATCGCGGACGTTTCCGCGCCGATGTCCAAGCCGACGAGACCTTTGTTGGTAAAATCAATCGGAATCGTTTTGCGCGAATTCAGAGGGTCGTAACTGTCAACAACTTGATGGTCGGTCGGTAAAATGAGTTCGACGCCTTTTTCTTTTGCCATTTGTTCAATCTCCAAAGCCTTCGGCATCATTGTATCTTCAACCAGAGATTTGCCGATTGTATAACCGTTTGCCTTGAAAAACGTGTAAGCCATCGCGCCGCCGATAAGTAATTTATCAACTTTCCTTTTAATTAATGATTCGATGACGGGAATTTTGTCGGAAACTTTTGCGCCGCCTAAAATTGCGACGAACGGACGTTCGGGATTATTTAACACCTTGCCCAGGAATTCGAGTTCTTTTTCCATCAAAAGCCCGGCAACCGCGTCGCCAACAAATTTTGTAATTCCAGCGGTCGAAGCGTGCGCGCGATGCGCCGCGCCGAAAGCGTCGTTGACGTAAGCATCGCAGAGTTCGGCTAATTGCCAGGCAAAATTTTCGTCGTTTGTTTCTTCTTCGGCATGCAGACGCAGATTTTCAAGCAGCAGAACTTCGCCTTCTTTTAATTGATTGACCCGCTCTTTTACCGTTTCGCCGACGCAATCGTTTGCAAAGAAAACTTTGTCGTTTTTAACTTCCGCTTTTCCCGGAGCCGTTCCGTTCGTCGGCATTTCAATCGGCTCGCTGCCGCGTGTCGAAACGTCCTGAAACTCCGGCAATGTGCGAAGATATTCATAAATCGGTTTGAGCGAATACTTCGCCGCGTCATACGGCATTCCTTGTTCTTCCGCTTTCTTTTTATCCTTTAAAGGTCGTCCGAGATGCGACGCGAGAATGACTTTCGCGCCTTGCTCAATCGCGTATTGAATCGTAGGCAGCGCACCTCTAATTCGTGTGTCGTCTTCGATTTTGCCGCCTTTTACCGGCACGTTGAAATCCACGCGAATAAAAACACGCTTGCCTTTTATATCGATGTCTTTAATGGTTTTCTTGTTCATAATTTTATAAAAGGATGGAAACGCGATTTTTTTAACAAGGCGTAAAGATTTTTATCGATACGCTTCCAAACAATCGCGTTTGCGCTTTTGAATCAAACCACAAAACCCGGGCGCGTTTGCTGTTCTTTAACTTCCCAGACGACCGCGATTTTTTCAATCGCCACATACGCGACTCTTTCCTCTTCGTCGCGCAAATAAAGCACGCCGCCTTTCACGTCGACCACTTCGCCGCGAAACGTCGCGTTCGTGCCGCACGAAACATCAATCTTTTTGCCCATCAGTTGTTTTAAAAATTCTTCCATAATTATCTCCGATTAAACGTATTAAAAACGATTTTGCAACGCCGCCAATCTTCCCGCCGTCGCCCAGCGGCTTTCCATTTCCTTCGGCTGAATTTTTGCCGCGCTTCCCTTTTGTTTATTTGAATAAGCTAAAGCAGTGGCGATTATCGCCAAATCCTTTTCGATTTCCGACGCTTCCGGTTTTTCGCGGCGTTCCTGCCACCGCGCGATAAAACCCGTGTCGAGATTGCCCGCGATAAACTCGGCGTCTTCGACAATCTCGCGGAAAAAAGGCAGCGTCGTTTTAATTCCGCCGACTTCATATTCGTGCAGAGCGCGGCGCAGACGGTCAATCGCTTCTTCGCGTGTTTTGCCGAAAGCGGCGAGTTTTGAAATCATCGGGTCGTAATAAATCGAGATTTCCGAACCTTCATAAATGCCGCCGTCGTCGCGCACGCCGTTGCCCTGCGGAATTCTGAGGCGCGTGATTTTTCCGGGCGACGGCAGAAAATTATTTTCCGGGTCTTCGGCATAAACGCGGCATTCAATCGCGTGTTTGTCCCAGGAAACGTCGGTTTGCGCGAATGATAACTTATCGCCGAAAGCGACATTAATCTGCTCGCGCACGAGGTCGATTCCCGTGACGAGTTCCGTCACCGGATGTTCGACTTGCAGGCGCGTGTTCATCTCCAGAAAGTAAAACGATTTGTCCAAATCCGAAACGAGAAACTCAACCGTTCCCGCGCCGACGTAATCGACCGCTTTGGCGACCAGAATCGCGCATTCGCCCATTGCCTGTCGCAGCTTCGCGTCGTTAATCGGCGACGGACATTCTTCGATAACTTTTTGATGGCGGCGCTGAATCGAACATTCGCGCTCGCCTAAATGAACGTAATTTCCGTGCTTGTCGGCGAAAATCTGAATCTCGATATGGCGCGGGCGAACAATCGCCTTTTCTAGGTAAACCGCTGCGTCGCCGAAGCTGGCAAGAGCTTCCGATTGTGCCGCTTCGAGCGCGTTTTTCAAATCGTCTTCGTTTTCGACCAGCCGCATTCCTTTGCCGCCGCCGCCCGCTGAAGCCTTGAGCATCACGGGAAAGCCGAATTTTTGAGCGGTTTCAATCGCGTCTGAGGCAGAGGTCAAAGGCTCGGTCGTTCCCGGCACGACCGGAACCTTCGCTTCGATGGCAATCTTTCGCGCCGACATTTTTCCGCCCATCGCGTCCATTGCATCGGGCGAAGGACCGATGAAAGTTACGCCGGCTTCATTTGCCTGCCTGACAAACTGCGCGTTTTCCGACAAAAATCCGTAACCCGGATGAATCGCTTCGGCGCCCGATATTTTGGCGACTTCGAGAATTTTCTCGCCGCGCAGATAGCTTTCGCTTGACGGCGGAGCGCCGATAAAATATGCTTCGTCCGCCATTCTGACGTGCAGCGCGTCACGGTCTGCTTCCGAATAGACGGCAACGGTCTTTATCCGCATATCACGACACGCGCGAATCACGCGACAGGCGATTTCACCGCGATTGGCGATTAGGATTTTCTTGAACATAAGTTTTGATAATTCAAGGTTCAAAGTTCAAGGTTTATTGCATTAACTTTGAACTTTGAACCTTGAATTTTAAGCGAGCATCGAGTTGCCGTGATTTTTCGGGTCGAACCGAATGCCGACTTTTGCGCCGGGCGCGTATTGCACGGGATTTTCAAGTTTATCGGCAGTCAAAATCTCTGACGATTCAAAATCCACGCCTTGAAAATTGTAAATATAAAAAACGATTTCTTCGCCCGCTTCGTTCGTTTCGCTGTCGACAATCGTCCCTTCGGTAATTCTGCCGTGTTCGAGCAGAAAATCGCAGCGCTCCTTTTCAGAATGAACCGATTTTTTTCGTTTGAAAATATTGAGTAGTCCCATTTTTAATCAATTATCAGCGGAGTTTTGTTGTATTTCAAGCGTAGGTTATTTACGGTCGCCAAAATATGCGGGCGTTTGATAATTTTGGCTTCAATCGGACGTTTGCCCGGTATATCGAGCATAATCAAGCCAAGCAGAATCGTCATAATTCCCTGTCCCGGAACGCCCGGAAGCGACAAAACGATGCCGATTAAAACGAGTATCAAACCCAAAACATTTTTCAAAATCACCGCGCTCCAACGCACGAGCCAGGGCTTGTCGGTCATAAACTCCGGCGCGTAATGCGAGCTGAAATAGTCTGCCGGAATTTTAACCATCACGATTCCGACGGCTAAAATGCTTATCGTAAACGAAAAAAGAAACAATCCGACGCCGAGCAAAATCTTGCCCGGAGTCAAAGTTTCCCAAAATTGCGCGAGCCATTCCATTTTTTTAATGCAAAATTAAAGTTCGAAAACGAAAAACTTATTTCGTTACATTTTCCGTTTTCAATTTTTCGCCTTCGATTCTCTTTAATTCCTTCCAAATATAGAACATTCGATGGACGAACGTCCAAAACGAGCCGATTGCCAAAACCCAAAGCACCTGCGGCATTCGATTGGCAAAAAACGAATTTGAATGCTGAACCGTCGAAAGCGCGCCGATTATCAGCAAAACGACGCGTTCGGGACGCTGCAAAAATCCGACGTTTGCCTTGACGCCGAAACCTTCCGAACGCGCCGTCGTGTAGCTGACCATCACCGAACCGATTAAACCGACGCCCGCTAAAGTGACATTCAAAAGCGAATGGTCAGGCGAATTGCCGGCGTAAAAAATCATGATGCCCAAAAAAGCAACCATGTCGGACAATCGGTCGAGCGACGAATCGAGAAAGCCGCCGAAGCGCGTCACTCTGCCGGAGAGACGCGCGACGTTGCCGTCGAGCATATCGAAAAGATTGGCGACGATTAAAACGATTCCAGCCCAGAAAAATTCCCCGAAACCGAATAAAATGCCGCATCCGACATTGATGGTCACGCCGATTACCGTTAAAATATTCGGATTAACGCCCCCAAACGCGAGCCGCCGCACTATCGCATTGATGATTCGCATTGCTCCGCTTCCGATGCTCGCTCCAAACATATAAGTCTTTGCTCACCAATATTTATGGCGTTTATAGAGTGTTATAAAGTGAATAGTAAGGAAATCATGTTTACCTTACAACACTCGAAATTAACATATAACGGCTACATTTTCAGATACATCCCCAAAAATTGCAAAAGTCTTTCATTAAACGCTTTTGCGACGAAAATATGCCGGTTGTCAAAAAACTAAAAAACGACTTAATCGAAGCTTAAGCCGTTTTTCTTCTTTATAATGAAAAAGAAAACTTTTTATAAATAACGTCTTTTTTAGCCGCGCTTCTTTTCCGGTCTCATTTTGTTCGGCGCGTTTATTTTCGGCGTCGAACCCGATGTTTTGTCGCCAGGCGGTATTTTCGATTCGTTTGCCGCCTTTGAATCCTTCAAAAGTTTGGATTCTTCTAAAATTTTTAAAGCCGCTTTTGCGCTTTTGCTCAATTTCTTTTTTTGTTGTGCCATTTGTCGTTTTTTTCCTTTATAGGTTCGCCGGTTTTGCCGTGAATTGTCGACACATCCGCGTCTATCGTCTTTATCGAATACTAATTTTCGTATCTTTTCGCCGCCAGCGCTTTGCCTTTAAGATTGTGATTTAACGAATATAAATTATGATTTATCAAGACGTTTTTTCCTTGCCTAAAATTTATACTCGGCGAATTTTCGCTCCGCCGGAAACGATTTCAAATTCCGACTCGCCTATTTTTTTCAGCGGCGCGCCGTTCGACAGTTCGTATTCTTTTATACCTTCGTCACTTAACTGCATCTCGGCATCCGTCGTGTGCCGAAAATCCGTGTATTCGACGACGTGATACTGATTGCCGCCGTCGTCGGCAGCCTGAAAAGTTCCCGTTACCCTTCGTTGTGATTCGCTCATATTCTCCTTTTACCGGCGATTTCGCGCTCGTAATTATTCTTTTTCAGAAGACAACGATCAAAAGCTGAAAGTTAAAAGAATCGGCAATTAAATCTCGCCTGTTATTCCACTTGTTCGTGAATCGTCGTCAGCCGTTTGACCTCAAAATTGCGCCAGCCGCTCGGTGTTTTGACTTTTACTTCGTCGCCTTCTTCCTTGCCCATCAAAGATTGACCGATGGGCGAAACAGTCGAAATCAAGCCGTTTTCCGGCGCGCTTTCTTCGGACGTAACCAATCTGTAAGTTATATCTTCTTCACGGTCGAGGTCGTATAAAACAATCGTCGAACCGTAGGCAATGCGGTCAATCGGAATCTTTGTCAAATCAATCGATTCGACTTCGCTCAGCCGCTGACTTAATTGGACGACTCGAGCCATCACCATTTTCTGCCGCTCCATCGCCGCTTTATATTCGGCATTTTCCTTTAAATCGCCGAATTCCCGCGCCTTTTGAATTTCCTTCGGCAACTTAAAGCGCAGCTCATTTTCGAGTTCCGCCAATTCCGCCTGTATTTTTTTTCTGATTGCTTCCATAAATAAAAAGGTTCAAGGTTCAAAGTTCAAGGTTCACAAAACGATTTTGAACTTTGAACCTTGAACTTTGAACTGAATCATAATTTGTTTTTTTTCGGCACGGCAAATGAAATTCCGATGTCACGCGCCGTGCGAATAAGTTGTCCGTCGCTCGAGACGGTTTTGATATTTTCAATCGCTTCGGACAGCGGAACGGTAACGATGTTGTTGGCTTGCAGCGCGACCATTTTCCCCGATTCGCCGTTATACAACGCGCGCACCGCGCAGGCGCCGAAACTCGTCGCCAGCATTCTGTCAAAAGCGTTCGGCGAGCCGCCGCGCTGGAGATGCCCGAGAACGACGCAGCGCGCTTCTTTGCCGGTCATTTCCTGCACTTTTTCCCGGACGTAATCGCCGATTCCGCCGAGTCTGGGCGCGGATTGCAGATTTCCGTTATCCTGGTAAATTTCGGATTTGCCGATTTCACTCGCGCCTTCGGCGACGACGATATTGGTAAAGCGCGAGCCGCTTTTTTCACGCTCGGAAACCTTTTGCACCAGCGATTCAAACGAAAACGGTATTTCCGGTATCAGAATCACGTCGGCGCTTCCCGCCAGCCCCGAATGCAGAGCAATCCAGCCGGTATGTCTGCCCATCACTTCCAAAATCATTACGCGGTCGTGCGAAGCGGCAGTCGTGTGCAGACGGTCGAGCGCTTCGGTCGCAATATCAATCGCCGTCATAAATCCGAAAGTCAATTCGGTCGCCGCAAGGTCGTTGTCAATCGTTTTCGGAACACCGACAATTGGAAACCCACGTTTGAAAAATTCCTGCGCGATTGCCAGCGTTCCGTCGCCGCCGATGACGACGAGCGCTTCGATATCGAGCTTTTTCAGATTTTCCAGAGCCTTTTGGATGGCTTCTTCGGGGTAAATCACTTCGCCGTCGACAAACTTACAAAATTCTCCGAAATTGCGTGTTCCGAGAATCGTGCCGCCGCGCGGAAGCAGACCGCTGACGGTGCGGGTCGTGAGTTTCATCGTGCGCGTTTCACCCAAAAGACCTTCGAAACTGTCTTCGATGCCGAGGACTTTCATCCCGAATTCGCCGACCGCCGTTCTGACGACCGCGCGAATCACCGCATTCAAACCCGGCGCGTCGCCGCCGCCGGTAATTACTCCAATCTGTTTATACATAAAAAACGCGTCAGCCAAGCAAAAACGTATTTTACCTTATGAACCCGGAAAACTCTAAAAACAAAATCTTAAAATTTTCGGAATATTAAGGCATGCGTTTGCTTTAATTACCAACAGATTAAAATTTGCCGAAACTTTCCGCCCGCCGGTTGATTTCTTCCCAATTCACGTTTTGCATAAAAGCATCGACATATTTTGCCGCCGCCGCGCCGTAATCCATATGGTACGAATGTTCATACATATCCAAAATCAACAGCGGACGCGAAAACGGCGCGTTATGCGCGTGGTCAGCCTGCCAGTAATTATGAAGCTGTTGCGTATGTTCGTTAAAAGCCAGAACCGTCCACCCCGAACCGCCCGAAAGCGAGTTTGCCGTTTTTTTGAATTCACTTTCCCATTGCTCAAAACTTCCGAACCATTTTTCGATTAGCTTTAACGCCGTGCCGTCGGCTTTCCCGTTGCCGCCGAGATTTGCAAAGTATTGCTCGTGCAAAACAATCGAGCCCGTGCGAATTAATTCTTCACGCTTTAAATCGCCATACATATACGCGGGCAAATCTTTTTCTTTCAACATTGCCGCGAGCCTTTGTTCGACGGCGTTTAAAGCCTTGACCGAGCCGATATAATTATTTTCCCAGTGCGATTTGATGACTTTTTCGGAAATGCCTTTGAGCTTCGCCGCGTCAAATGGTAAAGGTTTCGGCTGATGCAATCCGCGAAAAGCCATCGCCGCATTTTCGGTTTGTGCTTCGCCCGTTTGGTTAAAAGCCAGAACACTCGCGCCTGTCGCCAAAATTCCGCCAATCGCTTCTCTTCTTGTAATTTTGCTCATATTTTTTTTCACCGCTTTTATGTAATCTTACATTTTCCTTTCGCCGTTCTCAAACTTTTATTGACAATCAAATTATGAATAACCGATAACTTAACTAATGCAAAAACAGGTTACTTTCGGAGAAGCGTTTCGCTTCTGGCTCAAGCTCGGTTTTATCTCATTCGGCGGACCTGCCGGACAAATCGCCATTATGCAGCGCGAGCTGGTCGAAGAAAAAAAATGGATTGACCAGGACGATTTTCTGCACGCGCTCAATTATTGTATGCTTCTGCCCGGACCGGAAGCGCAGCAGCTCGCAACTTATATCGGCTGGCGACTGCACGGCATTCGCGGCGGCATCGTCGCCGGTGCGTTTTTTGTCATTCCTTCAATTTTTTTTCTGCTGATTCTTTCCTACATTTATGCGGCTTACGGAAATCTGCCGCAAATCGACGCGGTTTTAGACGGATTTAAAGCGGTCGTCGTGGCGATTGTCGTCGAAGCTGTTTTCAAAATCGCAAAAAAGGCTTTCAAAACTCGTTGGCACGTTTTAATTTCGATTTTGTCATTTGCGGCAATTTATTTTTTCCACGTTCCTTTCCCTCTGATTATTATCGGCGCAGCGATTTTCGGGATTTTAAGTCCAAAGTCCAAAGTCCAAAGTCGGAAGAAACTATTCTAACGAACGATGAACGAACGACGAACAAGTTTCACTTTTTAAAGGTTCTTTTGATTTGCTTTGCTTTGTGGCTTTTGCCTTTTATTCTTTTGATTTTGTTCGGCGGTTTCGACAATCTGCTGACAAAAACTTATCTGTTTTTACCCAATCGGCTTTTCTCACATTCGGCGGCGCGTATGCGGTTTTGGCGTATGTCAATCAAGCGGTAGTCAGCGCGGGCTGGATAACGACCGCGCAATCGGTCGACGGTCTGGCACTGGCGGAAACTACGCCCGGACCTCTGATAATGGTTTTGCAGTTCGTCGGATTTATGACCGGCTGGAATAATCCAGAGCTTGCAAATCAAACTTTCAGCGCGATTCTTTCAGGACTTCTCGCCACTTACGCCACGTTTCTGCCGTCGTTTTTCTTTATTTTCGCGGGTGCGCCTTATATCGAAAAATTGCGCCATAACACAAAACTAAACTACGCGCTTTTGGGCGTCACGGCGGCGGTTGTCGGCGTGATTTTGAATTTAGCTTTGACATTCGGCGCGGCGGTCGTTTTTCCGAATTTGCAGATTGATTTTTTCGCTCTGGCTCTAGCGATTTCATCGTTTGGCGCGTTGTATTTCTTTAAAGCTGATGTTTTATTGGTTGTACTCGGCGGATTATGCGGACTTGCAAAATACTTTCTAAACATTTAATTACCAAAGAATTTTCTAGTCTTTTTGAATTAAAATTTTCTGGCTTTTTTACAAAAAGGAGCCTAGTATGAAAGACGTTACAAATTTAGCAAGAGGTGTCGAAAATGAAAAAATTGCCCGGATTACTATTTATTTTAGCAGCGACTACTTTTGGAATACTCGCTCAAACCGACAAGTCTGAAATTAAACAGTTGCGGCAGGAATTGAATTTTTCTCGATCAACTCTGATAATTACCAATAAAAATGCCAATTTCCCGTCTCAAAATACAATAAAAATCTTTCCGGCAATCAAGCATAACAAAAGTTTTGCCAAAGATTTTGTCGCGTGGATGGAAGACTGGAACAAAAATAACGCGAGCCAGTTCGGAAAACTCGAAATAGTCAGCAAAATCGAAGATGCCGATATTGTCGCCGTCCAATTTCGATACGGCATCCGAAAATATGTGAAAGAGACAAGAATAAGTGCGTCTACGGGAAAAATCAGTAAAAGTGAAGACGATGATTTTATCGGTCAGGGAATCGGAAATTCCAAAGTTAGAGCCGAAAGCGGTTACGAAGCGGTAAAATTTCCGCTTTATTCATATCTTCTGGTGCGCGAGGCAAATGATTCCTGGTTTCTGGATTTTTCGTATGTCGATGCTGCTGCCGATTACGAAAAAACCTTTCCCGAACGGCGACTGCAAAGTATAATCGCCAGCAAAATGAGAAAAAGGTGAAGATTAATTTGAATCCAAAACTTGAAAAAGGCTTTCGCTGCACAAGAAATTCAAGCGAAAGCCTTTTACTTTATTCATCTGAGTTAAAACTAACCTGCAATTATTTATTCGCCGTTATCGTTCCCAAAAGTTTTTTCGCTTCGGGAATCGCGTCAATCGCCTTTAAAACCTGTGGGTCGGTTTCAAGTAAAACCTGCTGTCCGGCTTCGGTCGAATTATTCGCGGTGGCGAGTTCGTCGCGCAGACGCGATTTGGCGTAATCGAGCTGACTGTTAATATTTTCCAAACTCAGCCCGTTTAATTTATCTTTGACCACAAACGCACGAAAAGCATCGAGCAATTTATTGTCAATAATAAAGTCGTTCGCACTGACGGTTTGGCTGTAGTTTTGCTTTTCGGTTTTGTAAGATTCGAGACCTTTGATTTGTCCGGCGACGAGCTGACGAACAAAAAAGAACGTCGCCTCGGCAAGCCGACCGCGAAGTGGCGTGATGACGAGCGCCGGAGCTTTTAAGTCCGGTTCGATACCGCGCCCGCCGTAGAAAACTCTGCCGCCCGCCGTCGTCACCGGACTTCCAGACGGTCTCGGTTTCGCGTCCGGCGTCGGGGTAGCGTCGCCATCGCCGTCTTCGGCGTGATGCGTGTAATAATCATAAATCGAGCCGCTCGAGTAATCTCTTTGCAGCGAACGTCCGTAAGGCGTGTAGTAACGCGCCGTCGTCAAAGTCAATCCCGTGCCGAACGGCAGCGGGAAAACTCGCTGCACCAAGCCTTTACCGAAACTGTCGCTGCCGATAATCAATCCGCGCCCGTAATCCTGAATCGCGCCCGCCACGATTTCCGAAGCCGACGCCGAATTGCCATTAATCATTACGACGAGCGGAAAATTTTGGGTATTGCCGCCAACAGTTTGCAAATTCTGCGATTGCGCGTAGCGCGAGCGACCTTTAACTGACACCACCGTCTGACCACCCGGAATAAAACGGCTAACGACTTGTTTTGCTTGCTCAAGAAGACCGCCCGGATTTCCCCGCAGGTCGAGTACGAGGCTTTTCATTCCCTGTTTCTGCAAATTGCCGATGGCTTCGTCGAGTTCGTCGGCGCTGGTTTCCTGAAAGCCGCCGGTAAACCCGACGTAGCCGACGCCGTCTTTGAGCATAAAATAATTGCGAATCGAAGGCAGAGGCACGCCGCCGCGCACGATATTAAATTCCAGAGGCTTGTCGACACCGGCGCGTTCGACTTTGACGTTGACCGAAGTTGACTTTTCGCCGCGCACATTTTTTGAAACTTCGGCGCTGCTGTAAAGTTTTGCGTCCTTGCCGTCGACCTCGACAAAACGGTCGCCGTAATGCAGCCCGGCTTTGTCGGCTGGCGTATTCGGAATAATCGATTGAATATAAACGCCGTCACGGTGCTGCAAAATCGAGACGCCGATGCCGTAAAATTCCGAAGACTGGTCTTCGTAAAGTTTGCGAAATTCGTCGCGCGAGAAAAACGACGAATGCGGGTCGAGCGTGAAAAGCATACTTTGAATCGAGCTTTCCGACAATTTCTCGCGGTCGATGCTGCCGCCGTAATTGGCGTCGATGACACTCAACGCTTCGCGGTAATCGGCGATGACTTTATCCTGGTTAACGGTCGTGTCTGCCAGCGACGCGACCGGTAATTTCCCAAATGCTCCGCCGAACACCGCGCCGCAAACAATCAGCAAAACAGCAATGATGACAAACTTTCTATTCATTAAAACATTCTCCAAATCTCTTGAAACTATAGCATAAATTAGTTGTCAAAAGTTACCGGACGGTTGTCGATTCATGGTTTCGATAACAAATCACAATGCTCAGAGCGCCGCGCTGCAAATTTCACGTTGAATATCGGGGATTTTCTGTACTTAATACAGATGATAGAAACCGCGCCGAAAGACTAATCTCGAAAATGCCCGTTGCTGTTTACAATTTGCCGCTAAAAATTTACTATTACCATTTCACCCGATGAAGACTGATTTATCTATTGTAATTCCGGCATTCGAAGAACAGACGCGGCTCGGCGACTCGCTTCTAAAAATCCTTTTATACATTGAAAAAAACGCTCTCGACGCCGAGCTGATTGTCGTCGACGACGGTTCGGGCGACCGGACGGCGGAAATTGCCCGCGATGTCTGCGCCGAATTTCCGCGCGTCAAAACCGAAGTCATCCGTTACGAGGCAAATCGCGGCAAAGGTTATGCCGTAAAAACCGGCTTGCTCGCCTCCGGCGGCGATATCGCGCTTTTTTCCGACGCTGATTTGTCAACGCCGATTACCGAATTGCCGAAACTCATCGAACCGATTCGAGCCGACGAATTCGACGTGACATTCGGCTCGCGCGAACTCGATAAAAGTTTGATTAATACGCACCAATCGTGGCGACGCGAACAGGGCGGCAGAGTTTTCAACTTTGTCGTCCGTTCGATGACCGGCTTGCCTTTTCTCGATACGCAGTGCGGCTTTAAAGCGTTCGATATGCGAAAATTCCGCCCGCTTCTGCCGCTGATGCAAATCGAACGCTTCGGTTTCGACATCGAATTTTTGTACGTCGCTTTTCACAAAGGGTTGCGGCTCGCCGAAATTCCCGTTGTCTGGAATCACTGCGAAGGCACAAAAGTCGAGATGTGGCGCGACAGCCGCCGGACATTTAACGAAGTTCGCCAGATTCGCCGCAATGCGAAACAGGGGAAATATGATTTATAATTGATTTATGACTGCAAAATTAAACGTTAACATCGACCATGTAGCGACCGTCAGAGAAGCTAGAAAAACCATCGAGCCGAGCGTCGTCGCGGCGGCGGTTATCTGCGAACAAGCCGGTGCGAACGGCATTACGGTTCATTTGCGCGGCGACCGGCGACACATTCAAGATACGGATATTTCGCTGCTGCGCCAAATCGTGACAACTTACTTGAATGTCGAAATGGCGGCGACCGAAGAAATGTCGGAAATCGCGGTCGAACTTAAACCCGATGCCGTTTCGCTCGTTCCCGAAAGCCCGAATGAAATCACAACGACCGGCGGTTTGGATGTTGCCGGGAATTTTGAAATTGTTCAAAAAGCCGTCGAACGCTTGCGCAACGCTGGAATTTTCTCCAGCATTTTTCTCGACCCTGACACTCGGCAAATCGAAGCCGCGCATAACGCCGGAGCGCAGCAAATCGAATTCTGCACGGCGGAATACGCCGAACTGACTTTAAGCGCGCGCTCTTCTCACGGCGAAGGCGCCGTTCGCGCCGCCCAGGAAATTCGCCGGATTGACGATGCGGCGACGCTCGCCGCGCAATACGGTTTGGTCGTCGCCGCCGGTCACGGCTTGACCTGCCGCAACGTCGGCGCGCTGGCGGCAATTTCGGAAATCACGGAATTCAATATCGGACACAGCATCATCTCGCGTTCGATTTTCGTCGGTTTAAATCAAGCCGTCAGAGAAATGATCGAAGCAATCTCGAAAGATTGAAGATTCGAGATTTAGAATCTAAGAAAATCAAAACAACAATCTGAAAGGGAAAACAAATCTTTTCCGTCATTTTCAATCTTCAATTCGGAATCGTCAATCTTAAATTTAAATTTCCGCGCGTTTGGCAACCTTTTTCCGTTCTCAAATCTCTGTAGCAGTACAGCAGCTTTTGATTTTGGAGGATTGACCGATGTTTGCCTTACGTTTCCTTTTTATTTGCGCATTCTTCACCGTTCCTTTTTCCCTTTTGGCTCAAAATACCGACGAAGCGGTCAAGGAAAAACTTCGCCGGGAAACCGCGTTCGCCGAACAAGTTCTTGTTGACGCAAAAAACTTGCGACTGCCTGAAAACCGCGCTTTCGTTTTCGCAAAAGTCGGCAACGCGTTGTGGCAGACCGATGAAAAACGCGCCCGCGAGCTTTTCCAAAACTCGATTGACGATTTAATCGTCGCGCAGACCGAAGCCGAAAACGAAAAAGGAAACAAGCAATATCTCAACAACCTGATTTACGGGCAATCGCCGCGTTTGGAAATTTTACAGACAATCGCCGCGCGTGACGCCGAATTTGCGCTTGACGCAATGGCGAAAACTCGTCCCGCTAAAATTGCTCAGGCAATTTCAAATCTGACAAACGACAATCAATCTCAGATTCGGCAGTATGCCAAAAGCGAAATTCAAGCCGAGCAGCGTATAATCGCTATGGCGGCTGAACAAAATCCGCAACGCGCCGTTAAACTTCTGCGCGAAAGTATGAAAAAAGATGTTTCCTACGAAACCGTAAATCTGCTGAAAAAGATTTTCCAGAAAGATGCGGAAACGGCAAATCAACTTGCCGAAGCAGTCGGACAAAAACTTTTGGACGCGAAACTAAATGAAGAGAACCAGGATAGCGGTTTTATTCTATATTTCCTGAATGAGTTGGGACAAGATAAACCGACGGACAGCGCCACGCTGAGAATTTCAGACCAATTAGTCCGAGCCTTAGCCGAAAAATTTGTCAAATATGTGCTTCTCCCAAATGTTAATACTGTTTACCTTAATGATTCGACCTTTAAAATCGTTGAAAAGTATTTTCCGTCAAGCGTCGCACAGTTAAAACAAAAACAAAACAAACTTCAAAATCAAGGTCTAAACGGGCAATTTCAAGATTACAATAAATTGATGAACGGCGACGCTTCATCGGAAGAGCTTCTCAGCCAAGCCGACAAATATCCGCGCTCATATCGAAATGAAATTTATCGCCGCGCCGCAGAAAAAACAGCAAACAGCGGAAACATCGTCGAAGCGCAGAAAATTATCACATCGAATTTAAGCGAAGAAGAATCTGAAAGCTATCTGTCGCAGCTAAACTACAATTTCGCCACGCAAGCCATTCAGCAAGGTAAATTTAACGAAGCAAACCAATTTATCAATCAAATGTCCGATGAAAACAATCGGCTTAACGCTTTAATTTATCTGGCAACCTCGATTTATCAAAAAAACCCGAAGGAAAATCAAAAATGGGCGGCGACAATTTTAGACCAGGCACGCTCGCTCGTTTCCGACACACCGGAAAAAACTTCGGAGATGAACACGATAGTAAATATCGCTTCCGCTTATGCTCAAATCGAGCCGACGCAGGCGTTTCGCCTCGTCGAATCTTTAGTTTCGCCGTTAAATGAATTTTCTGAAGCCTCAGCCGTTATCGCAAAATTCAATGATTACGGCGGAAACTTTCGTCAAGGCGAGTATCAAATTAGCGCTGGAAACAATCTGTTAGGCGTTTATAGTTTGCCGGGCGTTTTGCAAATGCTGAAAAACAAAGATTTCGACCGTGTGCTTCGATTTACAAACGGTTTCAGCCGCCTCGATGTTCGCATCAGCCTTGAGATTCAACTCGTTGATTTTAATTTACCAAATAACTCTGGGAGAGGAAATTTTATTATTTTAACGTCAGTTCGAGATAAGAGTCAGGCTAAAACCAAGTCTTTTCTCAGATGCAAATTCGGTTTCTTTTCCTGATATGTGTAAGCAATCAGACCGGCGACGACGTTGGTGTAAAAGTTCCAGACC
>JAABUN010001747.1_pt1 | contig 44538 bp, 41 predicted proteins | sample 5559311 | NCBI WGS metagenome assembly JAABUN01 (sample SAMN10711877, study PRJNA513370) | rock metagenome | isolation source: Antarctica rocks | place: Antarctica: Victoria Land, Siegfried Peak sud
TCAGCGTATAGTTCAACGGGCTGCAGAGAAGATACTGGCAGTAGTCCCACTTCGTTAAAGCCATAAACTCAGTTTCCATCATCCCCTTGCGTAAGTCCTATAATAGCAAAATAATGATCAAATAATCTGCTCTGTCTTGATTTATTGGCCTAAAATTGCGCGCACTTCCGCCGCGCTCACAACCGGCCTTTGACACGCGAAATTCTGGCACACATAAGCCGCCGGTTGGCCGTCAATCGCTTTCATCTCGCGCAAAAATGGCTGCTTCGCGCCAAAAAACTCGCGCGATTTCTCGTCCAGCAAAATCACATGGCGAAACGGCGCGAAACCTTCGCGCGCGGCTTGAATTAATCCGCCCGAATCGCTTTTTTCGCCCGCGATAACGACATGTTGCGGCGGCGCATCCAAAATCATTTTGCCGCGCAGCAAAAGCGGCATCGCACTGGGAATCGAGGCCAATCTCTCGCCAAACGCCGCGACGGTTTTATCGGCAATTTCGCGCCAATCTTCCCTTCCCAAAAGATGAAACAAGCGCGCGCCGACTTCGACCGCGAGCGCGTTCGCGGACGGTTCAGCGCCGTCGTAATCCTCTTTGAAACGCACCAAAACGCGCGCGTCTTCGCCCGAATTGAAGAATCCGCCCGCCGTTTCGTCCCAAAACAGTTCGGTCATTTTATCGGCGAGCATTTCAGCTTTTTGCAGCCAAGAAACCTCGAAAGTCGCGTCGTAAAGGTCGAGACAGGCGCGCGCAAGTGCGGCGTAATCGTCGCAAAACGCGGGCACGGCGGCGGCGCCATCTTTGAAATGGCGCTTCAAGGTTTGGCCGTCCCAGAGTTCGGAAAACAGGAAATTGGCCGCGCTTGCGGCCACGCGCGCGTGTTTGGGGTTTTCCAGCGCGACGGCGGCGCGCGCAAAAGCCGAAATCATCAAACCATTCCACGCCACGATGATTTTTTCGTCGCGGTGCGGGCGCGGGCGTTTTTTGCGCGCCTCGAACAAGATTTGACGCGACGATTCCAATTTTTCCAGCGCCTCGCGCACGCTGACGCCGTTCATCTGCGCGACGGTGTGAAAGTTTTCCGACTCGAAGAGGATGTTTTTGCCCGCGAATTCGCCATGCGGATCGCCTTCGCGTGGCGCGTTTCCATTTGGCTTCACGCTGTAAAAATCGCAGAACAAACGCGCGTCGGCGCCCAGAATTTGCTCGATTTCGCTTTGCTTCCAGACGTAAAACGCGCCTTCTTCCTTATGATTCGAATCGGGTTTTTCCAGCGAATCGGCGTCTTCGGCGGCGAAAAATCCGCCGTCGATATGCGTTAGATCGCGGCGCACGTAATTCAAAGTTTTTTCGGCGATATATCCGTAACCCATTGAGTCATATGGATTATTCTCAATCTGAAACATTTCGAGATAGGAAATCACCAGTTGCGCCTGATCGTAGAGCATTTTCTCGAAGTGCGACACGATCCACTCGCCATCGACGCTGTAACGGTGAAAACCGCCGCCGAGTTGGTCGTTCATGCCTTTATCGGCCATCGCGCGCAGTGTGACCTCGCTCATCTGGCGCGCGGTTTCGTTTTTGGTGAGCGCGTAAAAGGCGTGCAAAAAGTCGTGCTGAACCGGGCGCGGAAACTTGGGCGCGTTGCCGAATCCGCCGCGATTTTCGTCGAAAGATTGGCTGAGTTGCGCCGCGCAGTTTTGGTAAATCGCCGCGAAATCGCCCTGAAAATCGCCGCCGCCGATGTCGGCGTAATTTTGCAGGGTTCGCACCGACGAGGCTGCGGCTTTGGCGACACCTTCCGCATCTTCATGAAAAGCGCGCGCAATCGAGCGCAACAGCGTGGGAAAACCGGGCCGTCCATACGCATCGACGGGCGGGAAATAGGTGCCGCCGTAAAACGGTTGGAGATCGGGCGTCAAAAACACCGACATCGGCCAGCCGCCGCTTCCCGTCGCGCTTTGCACGAACGTCATATACAAACGGTCAACGTCGGGGCGCTCTTCCCTATCGACTTTGATATTGACGAAATGCTCGTTCATCAGCGCGGCGGTTTCGGCGTTTTCAAACGATTCGCGCTCCATGACGTGACACCAATGGCACGTCGAATAGCCGATGGAAAGGAAAATCGGCTTATTTTCATCGAGCGCTTTTTGAAAAGCGGCTTCGCCCCACGGCATCCAGGCGACGGGATTGTGCGCGTGTTGCAATAAATACGGCGATTTCTCGGACGCGAGGCGGTTGGCGGACATGAAAATCAAGGCAGAGCCAAAATCAAACCCAAATTTCGAAAACCACTTTCGATAACTCAGAAAAAGGGACACGAACTGCGTTCACGACGCCTGTGGCGAACACAATGGCCTGCGGCCAACATCATTTTTCGTTTGGGATTGTTTTCTTCAAAAAAATTGTGTCCGCGAAGCGGTTGTGTTCGCCGCAGGCGGCGTGCGCGAAGTCGGTTCGTCGGGGAAAACCACGCGTTTGTAAACCTCGGCGAGATTGAGATTGGCCGCGATGCCGCTGAGTGGAATCTCTTCGTCGGCGCGCGTGAAAACGCGTTCGTTCCAGCTGCCATCGTCCTGACGCGCGTAATGTTGGACGCGCATTTGGTCGGAGAACACGATCAGATAGTCGCGCAGCGAGGCGATCAGTCGATAATGCGCCCATTTGTCGGTCAAATCGAAGCGCGCCGTCGAGGGCGAAAGAATTTCCACCAAAACGAGGGGATCGAGCAGAGTTTCCAAACCGCGCACGACTTCGAAACGCGCGTCCTCGCAAAAAACCACCACATCGGGAAACGCATTGATTTCGCTGGACTCGACGCGGATTTTCTGGTCGCCCGACATCACTTCACACGGGCCGCCATCGAGTTGATTGCCCAGACGCCTTTCGATATTGTGTTTGACGCGCGAATGATTGGGCTGAGTGCCCGCCATCGCCACCGGCGCGCCGGGCGAAACCGAGAAGCCGTCGGGATGCTCTTTGGGCCACATCTGGCCGTTATACCACTCGTATTTGATGTCGCCACTGAGCAGAATATCGTGGTATTCCTCCAGCGAAATGTAATCGGCTTTGCGTTGTGCGCTCATAAAAATTCCTCTCTCATAGTTTGGCACCCGGCTTGACGGCACGCTTGTGGCGCGCAAGCGTTGAAAGGAAGTCAATTTTCTCGAAGCCTTCGCTCTTATGCCCGTTTTTTCGCTTGGCCGCAGCGCCATTTTCACCCAGGAAATCAAAGTCGCGCTGCAAATCGGCGGTTTCCCCGACTTTTACGCGCTGATTGGAATGCCGCGCGACGCCACTTCAAAACAACTCGAAACCGCGATCACAACGCGCGCCGCCGACTTGCTCGCGGCGAGTTTCTCGCGCGGCGGCAAGGGCGAATTGCTGACGCTTTTGAACCGTCACATCACCGATTTCCGCCCAGTTTTGCTCGATAAAACCGCGCGTCTGGCCTATGACGAACAACTGCGCCGCCACGAAAATGGCGACGAAGGCGCTGTGCCTTTTGCCGAATGGAAACAAACTTTCGCGTCCGGCACTCGTCTTTCGCGCGGTTTGAAAACCGCTTCGCGCGGCGTCAAAGCGCATTTCAAAAGCGTGCTTTGGGACGCGGAATTCATCTAACTTTTAACCTCTATTCTCTAACTTCTACTTTTCATGGCCAATCCTCTTCGTGACCTACTTTTCGGCGCCGTTCAGACCGTTTCACCCAAAAAAGACCTTGCCGACGCGCTGATTCCGCGCCGCTCCTTCGCCGATGTGATTTTGCCGGCTTCGACCCACAAACAACTCGAATTCGCGCTGATTCAAATCAAAAAAAGCGACCTGATTTTCGAAAAATGGGGTCTGGGCGAGCGCCACAACGCCGGGATGGGCCTCGCTTTCAACTTCGCCGGGCCGCCCGGAACCGGCAAAACCATCTGCGCCGAAGCCATCGCGCACGAATTGGGCAAACAGCTTCTCATCGTGCGCTACGCCGAAATGGAGTCGCTTTGGGCGGGCGAAACCGGGAAAAACGTCGCCGCGATTTTTCGCGCGGCGGCACAGGCCGACGCGGTTTTGTTTTTCGATGAAGCCGACGCTATCGCCTCGCGCCGCTTCGGGCAGGTCACCCAGGGTTATCAGCGCGAATCGAACGCGGTCGTCAACGTTTTGCTCAAAGAACTCGAAGATTTCCCCGGCGTGGTGATTTTCGCCACCAATCTCGCTTCCAACTTCGATCCGGCCTTCGAACGGCGCATCCGCACCCATATTTTGTTCGAAATGCCCGACGCCCCGGCGCGCGAAAAAATCTGGAAAGTCCAACTTCACGACCGCAAAACTCCGCTCGCCGCCGATGTCGATTTCAAAGCGCTGTCGGAAAAATATCCGCTGCCCGGCGGCGACATCAAAAATGCGGTTCTCAAAGCCGCGCAAATGGCGAGCGCGGAACTTGGCCCCGACGCGGAAAAAAAGATTCACCAGCGCCATTTCATCGCTGGTGTCGAAGACGTGATGGGTTCGAAAAAAGTGATGGAGCAGTCGCTTTTCGACGGCGACGGCTCGTCGCGCCCGCAATTCGACCCGCAAATGCTCGCCGGAATGCAGGGCGCCTTCGAGCAACTCGCGCAAAACGACCGCGCCATGGGCGAAGACCTCGGATCGGTGATTCAGCGCGCCGATTTGCTGGAATCGCAAATTCAAGCGATTCCCGAAATTTTGCAGTCGTTCAGCCAGAGAAGCGACGCGGCACAACTCGCGCTGCAAACCGAATTGGGCGAAAAGTTGGAGAAAATCAGCGGCGGATTCGCCGAAATCCAGACCGATTTAGCGCGTTTGGACGAGCGCGGAATTGGTTTGGCCGCGCAGGTCAAAATGGCGCTGATTGTGGGTGGAATTGGAGTTTTGGCGGGAATCGGCGGGATTTTGACGGCGCTTTTGCGCTGATATTTACCGAGTATTTGAGGTCGGGTGATTTCGGAAGAACACGCAACCCCGACGACTTAATGGAAGCCTACACCGTGTGGTTTGCAGCGGTTTTCTGGTTCGATCACGGCGACGGATCCAGCGCCGTTTTGACCACGACGGAGTCAGAAGCCGTGGTTTTTCTGCGTAAGAAGGGGCGTTCGCAAATTAGGAAAAAGAGATATGATGCCGCGATAATCAGTGGAATACCTGCCAGGCATAGAACCACGAACATCCCCATTTTATTTTCCTGCAAATCGACGAAGACATATTGCCAAAGCACTTGCAGTAAAGGGGCGTGAATCAGGTAGACGCTATAAGCGAAAGTCCCCAGAAATGCCAGGGGTTTGTAACTCAAAGCGTTATAAACCCAACCCTTTTTCTTCACCGAAATCATAATTAGAAGACACATCGTCCACAACCCTACGACGCCATCTTGCAGGTAATAAGGCATTCCCTTCCCAATCCCTATCTTTGCAAACGAAACCCATATTACCGCAACTGTAACAACCGAAACGATGATGCCCCACGGTAATCTTCTCAACCGCCGACAAATATTTGATGAAGCAAACGCGATACTGGCGCTCAACATTCCCATCGCAAACAAGCCAATGTAATAGCTTGTGAAACCCGTGGCGTCGAATCTCTGACACACAAAGAATAAAATATAAGAGAAAAATACTGCCAATATGGTAGTGACTATAGGGCCGACACGGTGCCAGACCCATAGCAGCAGAGGGAAAAGAAAATAGATTCGCCATTCAACGCCGACAGACCAAAGCGGATAATTGATGGTATTGACCTCGCCACAAGCATCGTGAATCAGTAGCAGGTGAGTAATGACACTTTTGCTTGTAACTGGAAGAGTTACATCCCACTGAGTGCCTGTTTTTTGGCCGATGAGCGAGACTATTAGAATCAGTGATAAGGCTAAAGCCAGGTAGTAAGTGGGAAGAATACGCCATGCTCGACGCTGGAAAAAACCCAGGGCACCACCACGAATAGTTCCATCGCCTTTAACGATGGGCATCATCAAACAAAATCCCGACAGCGCGATAAACACATCCACCGAGTAACGTCCGTAGAGAAATATTTTTAAGGCATATCCTGCTACTCCCGATATTCTCTCCCAACCGAACACTTGCAAATATGTGTGGTGAAAAACCACGAAAAGTGCGGCCAAGCCCCGTAATCCGTCCAAATAACCCAGATGAGTCACTGTCGATGTCGTTTTCATAAATTCAAATCAAAAACCAATAAGAGATGGCAGTTATGGTTTAAGAATCAACAGAAGTCGTTTTATCCCACGTGGAGTCAGGATATGATGCCGATAATACCTGGAAAACAACCATTGCAACGCTTGACGCCGTTCTTTTTTGAGCGCAGCAGTGGTAATCGCCAGCGGCATCGTTCTTTGCAAAACCTGTTCTACTTCGGGTGTAAAGTCATTAGGTTTCAGATCCGCAAGCAGAATCTTGATTTGACGGTAAGCGTTGTCGCTTCCAGCGACGCGCGACTGCGACTGACCTGTGATGCGAACCTTGGCCGTAAAATCGTTGACCAAATAAAAAGACTTCCTTAATTGACCCAAGCGGAAGCCAAAATAAAAGTCGGTCGCTAAACCGGCACGTCCTTGATCGGAATAGCCAATGGAACGTGCGGCCTGTGTTCGCACCATGAATCCATTGTTAGGAAACATAGAAATCGCTCCGGCGGTGAATCCATCAACGACTCCGGCGCGATCCGGGGTGCGAAAAAAGAATTTGTTGACCCCTTCACTGTCGGCAACTAAACTTCCATCTTCCCGAATGATTCGCTGCAAACCGAAACTTGCGACGCATTCGGGGTGCGATTCCAAAGCCGCTTTTAGCAACTCGTTGCAGCGCGGATAAATCGGATCGTCGTCGTGCAAGTGCAAAATACAATCGCTGTTGACCTGAGCGTATTGAAAATCCACGTTAGCGACTTCTTTTAACGATGGTTTATGATGAAAATAACGAATAGGGATCGGACTTTGTGGAATTAAAAGGCGATTCACCATTTCTTCACTTTCATCGCCTGGGGAATCATCTCCAATGATGATTTCATCGGGCAGAACGGTTTGTTCCCAGACCGATTCAATGGTTTCCCGCAGATAATCGGGACGTTGGTAAGTGGGAATGATTACGGAAACGCTTAACTTCATAATTGACAGATTTCGACCGAAATGATTCTGTCGTTGCACCAACTTTGATTTTTGGAATCGCAGTATAAGTGGAGAGGGAAATGTCGGGCGCAGACGACACCGTATCTAACCAATAAAAATCCGCCGATTGATAAGGCGAGAGCGCAAAGCAGGGTGCGACGCGCACGCATTGCGGGTGATTGAGCCTCGCGCAGTTCTTAAGAGTGCCTCATTAATGAACCGCGAGCGTGAGCGACCGGCTTTGGGCACAGCATCAGCCGGTCGCTCACGCTCGCGGTTCGTCTAAGAAGCACTTTTCAGACTGCCTCTCAGGAAAATAGGAAGGTTTCACGCTCTTTCGCCTCAGCAAAGCGTATTCCGACCGCTGAAGTTCAAGCGCCAATTCCGGCTTTGGTGAGCATTTCGCGCACGTTGACGACGCGTTTTTCTTCGCTGGCCCGAATCGCGGCGAAAAGCAGCGCGTTGGATTTGAGGTTGTCGTCCAAAACCGTGATTGGCGCTGCGCCGCCTTCGAGCCAATCCAAAAACTGGTTGGCAATCGCGGCGTGGCCGTCGAATTCCACCGCGACGGTTGCCATTTCTCGCGCCTGACTCTGGCCGTTTTCGCGTTTTACGATCCAAACTTTGTCGTCGCGGTCTAAAATCGCCGTGCCGCCTTCGCATTCGACGCGATACGCTTCGCGGTGCCAGGAATTGACCTCGCCGCTCGCCACATTGCTGCCCTCGTAATGCGCGAAGGCGCCATTACTCATTTGCACCACGAACAGCGCGCAGGGCTGGCCAGCGAAGGCATCGCTGCCTTCAAAAGAGTTTTGAGCGCCGCGCGCCAGGCCGGGATGCCATTCGTATCCGCACACGGTTTCGGCGTCGCCGCCGGTCAGATTTCGCAGTTGGTCGAAGTGATGAATCGCGCATTCCACGAGCAGAGGATGCGCCATTTGATAGAGAAAATCCGCTCCCAAACTGCCGCGTGCCCGATAATCTCCGGCGTAGCGCCCGACCGCGTAATTGACCTGTCCGAGCTGCGAAATTGCTGTTTTGAGCGTCAAAATTCGCGGCGTATAGCGATAATTCTGCGTCACCATCATTTTGACGCCCGCTTTTTGGACGGCTTGAGTAATGGAAACGGCATCTTCCCAGCTGGCGGCGATGGGTTTTTCGCTCAAAATATCCATTTTTCGAGCGCACGCCAACTCGACGGCAATGCGATGAAAACGCGGCGGGGTCACGATGCAGCAAAAATCGGCTTCGACGCGTTCGAAGGCCCGCTCCGCATCGGTGAAGAGCGCCGAGGCGGGCAGACCGAGTTTTTCGCCCGCCGTTTTTAAGGCGTCGGAATTGACATCGACGAGGGCCGCGAACTCCATGCGCTGCGCCTGACGCGCCCAAAAATCGAAAATCCACGAATGCGCCATGCCGCCGACGCCGAGCATCAGACATTTTTTCTTCATAAGAATCAATTGAAGCTTAACCCGCCAGATTAAGGCGTCAACTTAAGGCGTCAACTTAAGGCGTCAACTTAAGGCGCGGAATCTGCGGGAATCGCCGCTCTACCATGGAAACCAAAACCCTGCTCAAACGCTCCGAAGTCCCCGCCGAAATGACCTGGGATTTAACCCCGGTTTACGCCTCAACAGAGGATTGGGAAGCCGATTTCGCCACCATCGAAAGCCAGTTATCGGCGTTCGATGCCTTCAAAGGCCAGCTCGACAGCGCTTCTTCGCTGCTCGAATGCCTCAAATTCCGCGACCAGAGCGGCCAACTCATCGGCAAACTGTATTCGTTCGCCAGCCTCTCCAAATCCGGCGACAACGCCGATTCCGACGCCCAGGCGCGTTATGACCGCATCACCGGGCTTTACAGTCGCCGCGCCGCCGCGAGCGCGTTCATCGAGCCGGAAATTTTGCAGATCGCGCCCGAAAAATTGCGTTCGATGATGAGCAGTGAAAGCGGTTTGTGGCTTTACGAGTATTATTTCGAGACGTTGGAGCGCTCGCGCAGCCATTCGAGAAGCGGCGAAGTCGAGGAAGTTTTGGCCCAACTCGCCGAAACGCGCGACGCCGCGCAACAAGCGTTTCGGATGTTCGACCACGCCGACCTCAAATTCCCCAAAGTTCACGACGAAAAAGGACAGGAACAAGAACTCACCCACGGCACTTACATCAACTTTTTGCAATCGACCGACCAAAAAGTGCGCGAAGCCGCGTTTCGCGCCATGCACGGCACGTTTGCCGGCTGGAAAAACACCCTCGCCGCGACTTTGAGCGGAACGGTGAAAAGTCACGTTGCGATGGCGCGGATTCGCAAATATCCGTCGGTTTTGCACGCCGAACTTTCGCCCGACGCGATTCCGACCGAGGTTTATACGAATCTGGTTTCGACGGTGCGCGAACGGCTGCCGGTCTTGCATCGCTATCTCGCGCTTCGCAAAAAAATGCTCGGTTTGGACGAGTTGCAGATGTGGGATTTATATGTGCCGATGATCGAAAACGTCGAGCGCCAGGTTTCTTACGAAGACGGCAAAAAGCTGGTTTTGGACTCGATTGCGCCGCTGGGCGACGACGCGCGCGGCGTTTTGCAGCGCGGTTTCGAGGAGCGCTGGGTCGATGTTCTGGAAAACGAGGGCAAAACTTCGGGCGCGTTTTCGGACGGGTCTTATCTCACGCCGCCGTATATTTTGATGAATTATCAGGAGAAATTGGAGTCGGTTTTCACACTCGCCCATGAGTGGGGCCACAGTCTGCATTCGCACTTGGCCCGCGAAGCACAGCCCTACGTTTATTCCGGCTATACGATTTTCGTCGCCGAAGTCGCTTCGACGCTTTTGGAAGCGCTTCTCAGCCACAAAATGCTCCAAGATGCGCGCGAGGCGGGCGACAAAGACTTGCAACTTTATCTGCTCAATCAAACCGCCGAACGTTTTCGCACCACACTTTATCGCCAGACGCTTTTCGCGGAATTCGAGCTAAAAATCCACGAAAAAGTCGAGAAAAACGAGGCTTTAACCGCCGATGTAATGAGCGAGATTTACCTCGGCATCAACCGCGATTATTACGGCGCGCAGGTGACGGTAGACGAGATTTCGGCTATCGAATGGGCGAGGATTCCGCATTTTTACTACGGCTATTACGTCTATCAATACGCGACCGGCATTTCGGCGGCGCAGAGTTTGGCGCGGCAGATAATGTTCGAAGGCGCGCCCGCCGTCGAGCGTTATTTGAACTTCCTGCGCGGCGGTGGCTCCAAAACCTCGATTGATTTATTGAAAGGCGCCGGCATCGACATGACGACGCCTGAGCCGATCAATGCGGCGATTGATATTTTCGAGGAAACCATTGCGGAAATGGAAAAGTTGGCAGGTTAAAACGGGTGAAAATCGAGTGCCCGCGGCGACGGTTCTATCGATTTCCGCGTGGTTTTTCCATTTCGCGCTCTGGTTTTACGGCTCGGCGAGTTCGTGAACTGAAAGCGAGTCTCGCTATGTAAAAATTTCTTAAGAAAATTTGGCGTTTGCCATTGTATTCTTCATCTCTCCTGCTAAGATTGCAGTGGATAGATATTTAGTCATAAGGAGAACCATGAAGATTTTTTCATCGAAAGCTCTGGGACTGGGCGCCATGACCGCGCTCATCGTGTTAGGGGGGGGCCTAAAGCCCGCGTGTGCTGAATGGACTTTGCGTGAGGGAACACAGACAGATGTCAATCTGCAAGTCCCTACAGTGACAGCTTCTGTTTCAAACGGTGGCCTTCAGGATCACGATGGCCCCTATCAAGTTGCTGGAACGGGAGCGTCTACTGCTGGAGCTACATTTGATTGGGTTCCAGATGCCAGGGCAACACCTGACGACCACGTCACTATACTTCACAATATGAGCGTAGGTGGATCGGTTGATTCAACAATAAATGTAGGTATGGGTGGAGCGGGATATGCAAGGGCAGATATTTTTGCGAATCAGTATGACAATTTTGTCGAAAAATATATCACTTATCGCGTCGAAACTAATTCTTCCATCTTTCTTTCCCAAAATGCACAAAGCTCAAATCACTACTTTTATGTTGGCCCGAATGGTGTGGTAACAAGAACCATCACGCCAAACTTCACTGCAAACCTTTCTAACAGAGCAGAAGTCAATGTGGGCAGTTACCAAAACGCGGACGGCAACATCGTTAATATGAATGGAGCGACCGCAACGGCATACGCGAGTTCGCTACAAACGACCGGCATTTCTGTCCAACCATAATTAATAACACCACGGGCGCCTTCAAAGATGCCCGTGGTGTTGTGTCTTTTGCTTTTCTCATGAAAGTTTTTTCTTCGTGTGCCCTCGTTGCCGCATCCATGTTGTTTTGTTTTCGTCCGGTGCGGGCAGAACGGCTTTTTGGTCTGGACGACAGCTGGATGGGCGAACAGATTTCAGCGCCTCCCCAAGCATTGCCTATAGACGAAGCATTTGCGGCTCTTTCGCGCGCCGCCTCGATTAACGCTTTTGTTGATGCTACGAATTTACCTGTTGACCAGGTATTGCAACCTTATGCGAAACGGCCCAAAAACATTTATGAAATGAATTACAATGGGCGCTCCAATGTCATTGGCAACACTGTCTCGCAAGCAAAAATGACCTTTGACCGCACCGCAAAAGAGACGTTTGTTTTTTGGCGCGAGCCAGATATTAACCGCACTGTCAACTTAATTGTGACCCGTCAAAAACAGTTGGATGCCCTTTATCCGCCCGCCGATGACAAAACCACATTGGCCGCGCTCGAAGAGTTCTATGGCCGCACACAAGATTGGCCCACCAAATTCATCAGATTAGCCGACAGAAAGCGGCGTGCACAGGGCGTGGAAAAAACTATCACCTTAGCCGATTTACCAGCTGAACTTCAGTTGCCTCTTCAAGCCGAGTTCGTGCGCCGGGTTCGTCTCCATGATACCGCACCTGATTACAGTTATTTCGAGCCACAATCTTGGAAAGAGGGGCGCGTTCGTCTCGTTGAAGAAAATGTCAATCTCTATGATACAGTTGGCCGGGTGACCCAAACCAAAAAGGCATGGGTAGTCAGAGTTTATTTTTCCCGTGAACGCTATCCAGCCTACATTGGAAAACCACGTTGGGCAGTTCCCACTCAGGTCGAACTTGCTAATTTCACGTTGCCCTCGTTTTTAAGCGAAGGAGAACGCCTATCGCAGTTTGAGGCGGCTCAGAACGACAAACCTGTTGCCGCAAACACCCTCACGACCAGTCTGGATTTCCAAGAGGATGCCTTTCAAAAAACCGTCAAGTTTCCGGCGAAACGGGTTGACCTTCGCAATTTCATCAGCGATCTCTCCAAACAAAGCGGGCTTGCGTTTTCGGTTGCGCCCGATGTCGCGCCGGATGCTCAAATCCTTGCCGCTTCACCCGGCATGCCGCTGGGCGCGGCGTTGACGGCGGTGGAGCGCCTTTATAGCGCGCGTTGGGTCAAAGCAGCGCAAGGCTACCAACTGCAATCGCAAGGTCTGGATGAACTCCATCAGAACATGGCGCAACTGGGAATGGGAACGCTTTATGAGCGGACTGCTTACTGGTCAGCAGAAAGAGACGCGATAGGCGGACAAATAGCGGATGAAGTCACTGGAGCATTTGACTGGGATCAACTCAAATCAGAGCAAGGCGCGCCATTTTCCGAACTTCCACTTGATGTTCAGTCGCATATTGTAGAACTGTTTCGTATTGATAAGTCGGGCGAGTTGATCGTGACACAGCAGCGGCTGGACGATGCGTTGGCACAAGCCTCAAACTTTTCCATCCGTTTGAATAAAGTGTCCAGGGATGTCCCTCAGTTTTTTGGAGCCTTCCACTCCCGTCCGACACATCTGGGGATTCTATCCTTGGGCACAACCGCCCTTTCCGCCTTTTCGCCCGATGGTCGTTTCATCACGGATTTGTTTCCTCAATTTTATATCTATCCTCCCCGTCAATCGGAAGAGAAAAGCGAAACGTATCTTTTGCAAATCGAGGTGCATAACGCTCAAGTCCTCAAAGAAGCTCAAAATCGCAACCAATGAGAACCGTTTCAACGTCCTCTGGTTCGCAACACACGAAACGGGGTTTCACACTGATTGAGATTTTGGTTGTAGTGGCCATTATCAGCTTATTAGCGGCGATTATGTTCCCGGCTTTTGGTCGAGTTCGAGCCAGTGGGCGCCGCACCACCTGCGCTTCCAACTTGAAACAGATCGGCATGGCGCTCAACCTTTATGCACAGGACAACCGTTTCTACCCGACTCTGGACTTCGACGCCTACACCAACGAAATATGTGGTGCATGGGCTGACAAAGTATTCCCTTATGTGAAATCGGAAAAAATCTTCGAGTGTCCTTCCGCTCCTTACGGTCTTTACCGTTCTACTTGTCCACCAACAGATAAAACCAACCCGGGTTATCCAATTTCATGGAACGGTTCGTATGACCTCAATGTCCCTGACGCCAAATATTTGCTGAACCCGGGAGGAATTTCTCATTTTGCCTACGATCCGCGCCAACACACAAGTCCAACCCGCTACACCCGCCCCTCCAGCACAATTTTAGTGCTGGACGGCGATGGCGGCTATGTTTCGCCCGGCTACCAGGAACCGCCCGCTGCCAGTGTCGCCGACCTGCCCAACTTCGGCGTGGACGCGCATCACGAAGGCGGAGCCAACGTCGCGTTCGCCGACGGGCACGTCAAATATATGAGCCTTGACTCGCTGCTCAAACGAAGTCTGTGGCGCCTTAACGGGCCTGAGTAAAACACGGAGACATTAGAGAGGACGCAACAAGGTGACATTACTTGTTCGTTCGTCTGGGAAGATGCTGATGGGGCACCAACTCCCACTACCATTACGGTTACTTATCTCTTTTCTCGTGCAGGCCCGATGAGGGCACGAGGGTGGTTCTCACACTCAACTCCGCAAAACAACTTCCTCTCCAACCTCCATCTCCCGCTCCACCACGTCGCCAAATCCCGGCCACAAGCGCAATTTTCCGCCCTTTTCGCTTCTGACCCGCACTTCTTTAACTTCCCCATTTTCCACCGTCGCGCCGACCAGAAACGCGCCTTCGCAGCGGATCCCATCGAAAGACAACTCGCGCCAACGACGCGGCAGTTTCGGCAAAATGTGAATCCCATCGCGGCGGTTTTGCACTAATAATTCGGTGATGGCGCTGATGAAGCCCATCGTGGCGTCCATTTGCATCACTTCGGCGTTTTCCGGCTTGATTCCCGTCGCTAAAGAGCCGTCGTGAAACGTCGCCGTGCCGGCGAAATCGGCGTTGTGGAGCGTGCCGTATCCGAGGTTGGTGAAATTATCGAGCATCCAACCCAGCCACGCGAGCGCGGCGTCGGGCAGTTCGAGACGGGCGCACAAAATCGAGGCCCAGGGCAAACACCAGCCCGTCCATTGGCCCGCGCCCTGGCGATTCCAAAATTCGAGGCTCGAAAACACGATTTTGCGGTGCGCTTCGTCGAGCGGATCGAAAGTTTCGAACGGCCAAATTCCGGCGAGATGCGAGTGGTGGCGGTGCGAGCCTTCGAGTTCCAAGCCTTCCCACAAGCCGATGCGACCATTGACGAGCGTGTAAGGCGGCAATTTTTCTTCGACTTCCTGCCAGCGCGGGTCAATCGGCATTGCCAAAACTTGCGCCGCTGCGGGCAAAATTTGGGCGATTTTGTGCCACGCCGCGAGTTGAAAACTGGCATCGCGGCCCCAGGCATCCATTCGGGAGCCGCGATATTCGGGACTGACGCTAATCGGCAGCGAAAAACGGCCTTCGATTTCCTCGTGCATCGCGTAGTAGCCTTCAAACGCGCCGTTTAAAAGCGGCCAGGCGACTTCGCGCAGCAAATTTCCATCGAGACCGTAGCGATAATGCAGATAGGCCATTTGCGCCATCCACGCGGTGCAGGCGTGGTCGATGGTGCCCGTCCAAAACGTGCCGACGACCTGACATTTGTCATCGACCGAATGCGGCAGCATCAACGCGCCTTCGCGCCCGAAAAACTTCTCGCCATTCTCCTTTAAAGTCGGCATCCAGGCGCGAATCATCGCCCACAGCGGCTCGAAATGCTCCAAACGGTTGGTGGCCAGCGCGGGCCAATAAATCATCTCGATGTTGATGTTGAAATGGTAATCGTTGCTCCACGACGGCAGTTTGTATTCTTCCATCCACGGCCCTTGCAGCGCCGCCGCGACGCCGTTTGGCGGCGTGATTCCGGCCTGTTTGCGAAGCGCGATGTTCCAGAAATGCTGCAACTCGGCGTCGGGAAGTTGAACTTGGGGCACGTCACGCCAATAGCGTTTCCAAAAGTAAGTCGAATCGGTGTCGGGCGTCGTTTTGGCGCGCGAAACCGCTGCTTTGGCGGCTACCTCGACTTCGCCCAGCGCCGTGGCGATAAAAACGCGGCCTTCGCGTTTGCGAATCACCAACGCGAGCGCATCGTCTTCGGGCAGCGCTTGCACGAAGCCGAAACCGTCCTCGATTTCGATGAGATGCGGCGCGCTCACTCCAAAAGGCGCGAGTTTTTCGCCGACCCACTCCCAACTCGATCGCAGGCGCAATTGCGCGCCTTGGATGCCGTCGATCCAGCTCACTTCGTCGTCCATCGACATCTCGATGGTCACGGTTTTGCGCTTGCCCTGCGCGTTTTCGAGTTCGATTTCGAGCGGCCCATAGGCCTTCAAAACGCCAGCAACGGGTTTGAACTGGTCTTTGAAATGAATTTCCAGGCGCGCGCCGCCGATTTACCGGGGTTGCATCGGCGCGTTTTTCGTTTTGGGCAGGTTTGGCGAAAAGTTCTTTGATTCCGGCTTCGTCGTTTGCTTCGAGCGAAGCGCGCACTTTGGGAAAAGTCGCGTCGAGCGTGAAGGCGTTGCCGCCGCGATGATCCCAAAACCCGGCGCGCGCAATCGTTAAACAGAGAAATTCGTCGCCCCAGACTAAAATTCCCTGCGTGCCGTTGCCCAGCGCAATGCCGCAGTGCGGACGCGGCAGCGGAAAAGTCCAGTGGATGTCGGGAGGAAACACGGAAAAGTGTGTGACAGCGAATAAATTCGCCGCAACGGAAAGCGAAACCTGCCTTCGCAGGTTGAAGCGTCGCCTCAGTCCGCGAAGGCGGACTTCGCTCTTCTTTGCGGCGAATTTATTCGCTGTAAACTGCCCGCGATGTTATCCGCTTCTATCACCGTTTTCCCCCGCGAACCCCAAGGCGAAATCTCGCCTTATTTGCATGGACAGTTTCTCGAACACACCGGCGAGTGCGCTTATCCCGGCGTCTGGGTTGGCGAGGATTCCGAAATTCCCCATCAAAACGGCGTGCGCCTCGGCGTTTTGCAGGCACTCAAACAGCTCGAACCGCCGGTAATTCGCTGGCCGGGCGGCTGCTTCGCCGACGCTTACCATTGGCGCGACGGCATCGGCGAAAATCGCCCGACGCGCGCCACGACGCGTTGGGGCGGCGATGAAGTCGAAAGCAACGGCTTCGGCACCCACGAATTTCTCGAATTGTGCCGCGATGTCAACGCCCAAGCCTGGATTGGCGGCAATGTCGGCAGCGGCTCGCCGCGCGAACTGGCGCAGTGGGCGGAATATTGCAATTTTGCGGGCGGCACCACGCTTTCCGACGAGCGCATCCAAAACGGCAGCGAAAAGCCGTTCGGCGTGGAGTTTTGGGGCATCGGCAACGAAAGCTGGGATTGCGGCGGCAAGTTCACGCCCGAAACTTATGCGGCGCAGTATCGGCAATTCGAGTCGATTTTCCCCAAATTCAAAGGCCAAAATCCGTTTCTGATCGCGGTCGGGCCAGACGGCAACACAGCGGGCGAAAGCGCCGCGTGGACGCGGCAAGTCTTGCAAAATCTCGAAAAATGGCGCGCGCCGCGACTTCATGGCTATGACGCGCATCATTACACCTGGAACAGCAAAAACCAGTTCGGCTCGGCGACCGAGTTTTCGCTCGATGAGTATTACGGGCTTCTGTCGGAGAACCTCAAAATCGGCGAACTCATCGACCAGCAACGCGAAATTCTCGATTCTTTCGCCCTCGGACGCGAGGCGAAACTGATTGTGGGCGAATGGGGTATCTGGCACGCGAGCGGAGAACGCCATTTCTGGCAGCCGGGCACGCTGCGCGACGCGATTTGCGCGGCGATGACGCTCGATTTGCTGCACCAAAAGTCGAAACAAGTCTGGATGGCGAATCTGGCTCAAGGTGTCAACGTTTTGCAAGCGCTTTTGCATACTTTCGGCGATGTCACCGTCAAAACCCCGACTTTTCACGTTTTCGAGTTGTATAAACGTCATCGCGGCGGCCAACTCCTGCACGCCGACTTCGAAAGCGGCGAAGCGGGCGGATTGCCAAGGCTTTCGGGCAGCGCGTCGCTGCGCGGCGACATCGTGACGCTTTCCGTCGTCAATTCGGGCGCCAAATCGCCGGTCGAAGCGACGATTTCGCTGCCCGGCCAAAATCTGACCATCGTGGCGGCCAAAGAGCTTGCGGGCGACAGTTTGGCCGCGCAAAACCTGCTGGAAGCGCCCGATGCCGTCGCGCCGCGCGAAATCACGCCGCAATTCGACGCTTCAATCGACAAATCCAGCTTCGCCCACGCCTTCGCGCCCGCCAGTGTGACGGTGTTTTTGATTCAATTGGGATAAAAGCAAAATTCACCGCAGAGGCGTGGAGACGCAGAGAATTCAAGGGAGTAAATCTCCAAAAATCTCTGTGTCTCCGCGTCTCTGCGGTGAATCATTGAAAACCTGACCTTTTCCTATGCCCCGCCGCTCTTCCTCGCTTCGCAAACTTTCCTGGCCTTCGATTTTGATCGCAGTTGCCATCGTCGGCTGCCGCCAGTTCTCGCCGGAAAAATCGCCGCCCACCGCGCGAAAACCGGCGCCGCGTGCGCCTTCGCGCCCCGATTCGCCTTCGCGTCCCGCGCTCGACAGTTCCAACGACGGCAATTTGCTGCTCGGCAATCCGACGCGCGCCGCGCGCGATGCCGACAACTTATTGCTCGACCGCGCGACGTATTCGCTCTCCTACAACCGGCAAAACGGCGGGCCGAACTGGGTCGCATGGCACACCGACGCGAGCGATTTGGGCGACGTAGATCGCGGCAACAACTTCGCGCCCGATCCCGATTTGCCGTCCCAAAGCCAAATTCGCCCCACCGATTATCGCGGCAGCGGCTATGATCGCGGCCACGTCTGTCCATCCGGCGACCGCACCGCCAATAAAACCGACAATTCCGCGACGTTTTATATGTCGAATATGCTGCCCATGACCGGCGCGCTCAACCGCCATGTGTGGGCCGATCTGGAAAATTACGTCCGCGACCAGGTGCGCGATGGCAACGAAGCCTATCAAATTGCGGGCGGAGCGGGCAGCGCGGAGCGCATCAAAGGCAAAATCAACGTGCCGCAGGTGTGCTGGAAAGTGGTGGTGTTTTTGCCGGTGGGAAGCGGCGATTTGGCGCGAATCAACGCCCAAACGCGGGTTCTGGCGGTTGGAATCCCTAATGTCGATGACAAGCGCCTCGAAACCGGCGACTTTCGCTCCTATTTGACCAGCGTTTCCAAGCTGGAAAGCGCGACCAAGCTCGATTTGCTGACCCAGTTGCCCGCGTCGGTCAGGAAAACGCTGAAAAATCAGGTCGATGCAGGCCGTTAAGCGCGCCACTTTCACCCATTCATGCGGATTTTGAACTTGATTCCCAGCGTCGATCCGGCGCGCGGCGGCTCGATTGAAGCGGTGCGCGTGCTGCAAAAACCGGTCGAGGCACGCGGCCATCGCTGGGAAATCGCCTCGCTCGATGCGCCCGATGCCGAATGCGTCCGAAACTGCTTCGCTAAAACTTACGCGCTGGGGCCAGCACGCGGATTTTACGCGTATTCGCCGAGCTTTCACCGCGATTTAGCCGTGATTTTGCGCGATTTCGATGTCGCGGTCATCCACGGCATCTGGCAATATCACGCCTTTGGCGGCTGGCGCGCGCTGCAACAAACGCCGCTGCCGTATGCGGTCTATCCGCACGGGATGCTCGACCCCTATTTCCGCCGCGCGTTTCCGCTCAAACACCTCAAAAAATGGCTGGTGTGGCCGTGGAGCGAATACCGGATTTTGAAGGGCGCAGGTGCGGTTTGTTTCACCGGAGAAAGCGAAAAGCTGCTGGCACGCGAGTCTTTCTGGCTTTATCAAGCCAAAGAACGCGTGGTTGGGCTTGGCACGAGCGCGCCGACCGAAAACGCCGACGCCGCGCGCGCCGCGTTTTTAGCGCAGTTTCCCGCGCAGCAAAATCGCCGTTTTCTGCTTTATATCGCGCGCATCGCTCCCAAAAAAGGTCTCGATTTGCTGCTCGAAGCCTTCGCCGCGCTCTTTGCCGAAAACAAACTGCCGCCGGATTTGGATTTGGTGATTGCCGGGCCGGATTCCGATGGCTGGCGCGCGCAGTTAGAAGCGAAATTCATCGCGCCCGAACTGGAGAAACGCATCCATTGGACGGGAATGATCGGCGGCGAGGTGAAATGGGGCGCATTTCACGCCTGCGAAGCGTTTGTTCTGCCGTCACACCAGGAAAATTTCGGCATCGCCGTCGCCGAAGCGCTGGCGCGCGAAATTCCGGTTCTGATTTCCGATCAGGTCAACATCTGGCGCGAAATCGAGAGCGAAAATGCCGGTATCGTCGCGCCCGACACGCTCGTCGGCACGCGAAAACTGCTCGAAAGTTGGCTCGCTTTATCCAACGCGGAGCGCAAAACCATGCGCCAAAACGCCAAACGCTGTTTTGAATCGCACTTTTCCATCGACGGCGCGGGTGAAAAGTTGGTGGCGTGCCTGGAAGAGATTCGCGGTAAAAATTCACCGCAGAGACGCGGAGACGCAGAGAAATCAAGAAAAGCCCTCTGAAAACTCTGCGTCTCCGCATCTCTGCGGTGAATCATCGATTTTCAAGTTTCGACAACAAGCGTCGTCACGCCCGCGAGTCCGCCTTCGGCCTCGCCGAGAATCGCAACAGTTTTTTCCGCGTCGCCCCACACCAAAACTTGCGCGTCTTTGAGCTGCGTTTTAAGAATTTCGAGCAAATCGGCAAAGCGTTGAGCAGTCGCTTTTTCGTCCTCGTTCATCCAATCTTCAATTGTGGCCGCAACTTCAAAAAACTCGCTTAAATCGCGCGTTTCGATTTTGGAATCGGCGGGCGCGCCCGCAAGTTGGGCGAGTTCTTCGACCGATGCGGCCTTTGCTCCAGCTTCGCGCTCGAAATAAATGACTTTGAAGGGCGCGTCGGTTTCCGATGGCATTTGCAGCCCGTCGGTCGCTTTTTGCAGCGCCAAAACAATGGCAGGCGGAGGGGTTTTTTCAGCGGTCATGGCAAGGTCGGGCGCATCGGGAGGTGGATTTTCAACGGCGCGGGCGGCGGACGCCAGAGCGAGCAGACACAGCAAAACGCCGCTTGCAACTCTGGCGATATGCCGCGCGCTTTTCATCTCGCAAAGCAGCATAACAATTCCGCGCGGGCTTTCAAATTCGCGGCAACTTTCAAGCCCCGGAGAAATAAACTACGGAGTTATGCAAACTCTCACCCTCCGCGAAAAAGTCGGCGACGACGGCATTTTGCGCTTGCAAGTGCCTTTTGAGCCGCGCGGTGCCGAAGTCGAAGTCGTCGTCGTGATACAAACCGACTCCAAAAACGGCAACGCAGCCGCACTCAACAAATCTCCAAGTTGGATCGAGGCGACTTACGGCTCGCTTCAAGACGAAACTTTCGAGATTCCCGAAGACGTGCCGTTCGAGGATATTTTGGTCTTCGAATGAAATTCCTTCTCGACACCAACGTTTGTGTCCGCTACCTGACGGGCCGCAGTCTCAAAATCAAAGCGCGTTTCGAGCTTGAGGCCGGCAATTTTTGTTTGTGCGCGCCCGTCAAAGCCGAGCTTCTGGCCGGCGCTTACAAAAGCGCCCGCGTCGAGGAGAATCTGCACACTCTCGACATCTTTTTCAGTGGCATCCCTTCGCTGCCTTTCGATGATGCCGTAGCCGACCATTACGGTCAAATCCGCGCCGTTTTACAAAGCGCTGGCACGCCAATCGGCCCCATCGACTTGCTCATCGCCGCCATCGCCCGCGCCAACGCCCTGATTTTGGTGACGCACAACACCGGCGAATTTAATCGCGTCGCAGGTTTGAATTTGGAAGATTGGGAGTGATTCAGCGCAAAAATCGCGCGCTTTCTTCGGGAAAATCATCGAGAAAGTCGCCAATCGCCATCACGCGATTGCGCCCGGTATACGGCGTCCCATCGCGCCAACGTCCGCCCTGTTTTCCTTCGCCCTTGGCCTTCCAAACCGCTAAATCGGCGGCTTCGAGCAAATTTTGGGCGTTGGAAACGTGAGTTGGAAACGTGAGTTGGAAAGTGCGTGACGCCAATGGAAAGCGTCAGCGCTTCGACTTCTTTTTCTTCCAGCTTTATCGACATCGGCTTTCGCTGCGCCCGAATGATTTCGGCGACCTGGCGCGCTTCTTCGAGTGAGGATTCAAAGAGAATCACGATAAATTCATCGCCGCCAAAACGAGATACCAGAGAGCTTTTTCCGCCCGACGCTTCCATTTCGCGGGCAATTTCGATGAGTTTCTGGTCGCCGAAATCGTGTCCATAAACGTCGTTTACAGACTTCATGCGGTCGATGTCAATGAGCAGTAACGCAACTTGCGTCCCCGCTTTCACCGCCGCTTCCAACTTCTCGACAGCATATTTCCGATTCCAAAGTCCCGTCAACTCATCGCGGTTTTCGTTTTGTGTCGCCATAACACTTTCCATTTTCGCGCAAAGCCTTTGTTAAAATCAATCGCAACCCAGAAAGCGAACCAATATGCCCAAACTTCTCGTCGCCAACCGCTCTGAAATTGCGATCCGTGTTTTTCGCGCCGCAAGTGAACTCGGAATCAAAACCGTCGCCATCTATGCGCCCGAAGACCGCTTTTCCACCCACCGTTTCAAGGCCGATGAAGCCTATGAACTCGAAGCCAGCAAAGGCCCGGTCGGTGCTTACCTCGATATTCCCGGCATCATCGCGCTTGCCCGCGCCCACGATGTCGATCTGATTCATCCCGGATACGGATTTTTGAGCGAAAACGCGAATTTCGCGCGCGCCTGCGCCGACGCGGGCATCACTTTCGTTGGGCCGAAGCCGGAACTGCTCGAAATGATGGGCGATAAAGTCGCCGCGCGCGCTCAGGCTTTGAAAGTTGGTGTTCCGACTTTGCCGGGAACCGAAGAACCGATTGCCGACCGCGCATTGGCGATGAAAACCGCGCTCGAAGTCGGTTTTCCGCTCATCATCAAAGCGGCAGCGGGCGGCGGCGGGCGCGGAATGCGCGTGGTTCAAAAAGCGGAAGATTTGGACGCGCTTTTAAGCGAGGCGCAGGACGAAGCGGGCCGCGCGTTCGGCGATTCGAGCGTGTTTTTGGAGCGTTATGTGCCGCGCGCCAAGCATATCGAAGTGCAGATTTTGGGCGACAAACACGGCCATTGTCTGCATCTTTACGAGCGCGATTGCTCGGTTCAGCGCCGCCATCAAAAAGTCGTCGAAATCGCGCCGAGCGTCAATCTCGATGAAACGGTGCGCCGCGATTTGTGCGCGGCGGCGCGCGAACTGGCCGCTTCGATTGGCTATGACAACGCCGGAACCGTCGAATTTCTGCTCGATGTCGATGCGAACCAGTGGTTTTTCATCGAAATGAACCCGCGCATCCAGGTCGAACACACCGTTACCGAGCAAATCACCGGCATCGATTTAGTGAGAAGCCAAATTCTCATCGCGCAGGGATTTTCCATCGAATCGCCCGAATTGGCCCTGCCAAAACAGGAAAATATCCCGCGCAACGGCTACGCGATTCAGGCGCGCATCACGACCGAAGACCCGGAAAAGGGCTTCGCGCCCGATTACGGAAAAATCCTCGCCTATCGCAGCGCGGCGGGTTTTGGGATTCGACTCGACGGTGGCATGGCCGACGCGGGCGCGGTCGTCACGCCGTTTTACGACTCGCTTTTGGTTAAAGTCACCGCGAGCGCGCCGACTTTCGAGACGGCGATTTCGCGCCTCGACCGCGCTTTACGGGAATTTCGGATTCGCGGCGTCAAAACCAACATTCCCTTCATCGAAAACGTGCTGCACCACCCGATTTTCGCGTCGGGCGACGCGACGACGACGCTCATCGACACCACGCCGGAACTGTTTCAGTTCGCGCCGCGCCGCGACCGCGCGACTAAGTTATTAAATTTTTTGGGCGATGTGATTGTCAACGGCAACCCGAATGCGAAGGGTTGGAAGCCGGAAAAACCCTTTGCGAGCGCGAAAGTTCCAATTGTTGCCGGGGCTATGGAAAGCCCCGTCTCAGGGCTAAAGCCAAGTGCCCTCACGGGCACCGCGTCTGAAGGACGCTCAGCCGCAGGCTCCCAGACGGGGCTTTTTATAGCCCCGGAAACGACCACCGGGACGCGACAAATTCTCCAACAACTCGGCGCGCAAGGTTTCGCGGAGTGGACGAAAAATCAAGCTCGTTTGCTCGTCACCGACACGACATTGCGCGACGCGCACCAATCGCTTTTGGCGACGCGTGTTCGCACTTTCGATATGCTGCGAATCGCCGAGGCGCTGCAAAATCGGGTGCCGAATCTGTTCAGTTTGGAGATGTGGGGCGGCGCGACTTTCGACACCGCGATGCGTTTCGGGCGCGAAGATCCGTATGAGCGTTTGCGGCTTTTGCGCGAAAAAATCCCGCATATCTGCTTCCAAATGCTGTTTCGCGGCTCGAACGCAGTCGGCTACTCCAATTATCCCGACAACGTGGTCGCCGGTTTCGTCAAACACGCGGCGGCGGCGGGAATGGACATTTTTCGCGTTTTCGACAGCCTCAATTACCTGCCGAATTTGCAAGTCGCAATGGACGCCATCAACGACACGCCGAACGCGGTTTGCGAGGCGGCGATTTGCTACACCGGCGACATTTTAGACCCGTCGCGCGACAAATATCCGCTCGAATATTATGTAAATCTCGCCAAAGAACTCGAAAAAATGGGCGCGCATTTTCTGGCGATCAAAGATATGGCGGGGCTTTGTAGGCCGTATGCCGCGCACCGCTTGGTCTCGGTTTTGAAAGAGGAAATCGGCCTGCCGATTCATTTTCACACTCACGACACAAGCGGAATCAACGCGGCGTCGGTGCTGCAGGCGAGCGATGCGGGTGTTGATGTGGTGGATCTCGCGCTCGCGTCGATGAGCGGCGGCACGAGTCAGCCGAATTTGAACAGCGTCGTTGCCGCTTTGCAGCACACGCCGCGCGACACCGGTCTCGATTTGCAATCGCTCAACGAGTTTTCCGACTACTGGGAAGCGGTTTTGCCGTTTTACAAGCCGTTCGATACGACAAGCCGCGCCGGAACCGCCGAGGTGTATTTTCACGAAATGCCCGGCGGCCAATACACGAATTTGAAGGAACAGGCGAACGGCATGGGCCTGGGCGCGCGTTGGCCGGAAATCGCGCGGACTTACGCCGAAGTCAACGACTTGTTCGGCGACATCGTGAAAGTCACGCCGAGCAGCAAAGTCGTGGGCGATTTGACGATGATGCTGATTTCGCGCGGGTTGAAAGCGTCGGATATTCCGGGTTTAGAGCCGGGCGCGGTCTCGTTTCCCGAAAGCGTCATCGATATGCTGCGCGGCGGTTTGGGTCAACCGCTCGGCGGCTGGCCCGCAGATGTGCAGCGCGTGGTTTTAGGTGGCGAAACTCCGCTCCAAGGTCGTCCCGGCGCTGACTTGGAGCCGCTCGATTTAGAGAAAACGCGCTTGGAAATCGGCGATGGTGCGAGCGACGACGATTTGTATAGCTATTTGATGTATCCGCAGGTGCAAAAAGATTTCGCGGCCTTCAAAGAAGCGTTTGGCGATGTTTCCGTCTTGCCGACGCCCGCTTATTTCTACGGTTTGCAGCCCGGCGAGGAGATTTCGGTTTCGATTGAGGAAGGCAAAACGCTGATTATTCGCCTCGTCAACGTCGGCGATGCCAACGCCAACGGCGAGCGAGCGGTCAATTTCGAACTCAACGGCATCGCGCGCAGCGTGTTGGTCGATGACAAATCGCGCGCCGGCGAGAAAAAAGTGCGCCTCAAAGCCGATTCCGCCAAAGAAAACGAAGTCGGCGCGCCGATTCCCGGCATGGTGACACAAATCGCGGTTTCGGTCGGCCAAAAGATCGAGCGCGGCGAGAAGTTGTTGACCATCGAAGCGATGAAAATGCTGACGGTCGTCAATGCGCCGGTTGCGGGAACGGTCGAGGAAATCGCGGCGGTGGTTGGTGAAACGGTGGACGCGAAGGATTTGCTGGTGCGACTGAAAATTTGACGACGCAACTTTAGAGCAAGGCAGACTTTTAACACAATGTTCTCCAAGAATCGAAAAAGCCTGTTTATGGGGATTTTGCTGCTTTTTGGGAGTTATTTTGCATGGCACTACTTGTGGTCGATAAACGCGCGCTCAATGATTCTTTCCACCGATGATCCAGAACTTTCATTTTTCGAATGGAGCCGGGGCATCATCACATATCTCTTGGAGTTAGGTGGTCTCTATGGTTTGTATTTGATTGGGAGAGCATGGAGAAAACATTAAAAATCGCAATTGAGATGAGAAAAATGTGGTTCCAAACCCCAAAGTTGCTTTTCGTCTGATTGTGCAACTTATCGCGCTTCTTTCACGCCGCTTGCGCGACTTTTTCTTCCAACCACTCGTTGATAAGCGCCTCGCTCGTGACTTGACGCTGCGCGGCGATGCTTTGCAAGCGCAGGAGCAGTTCCGGCTCGACCAAAATCGCGTTTTGGGGACGAAGTTCTATCTCAAAGTGCGCTTCAGGCAAATCGAAATCGCCCATGTCGGTTTTGTCGAAAAAATCGGCGAGTTCTTCGACCGAATCGAAGGCGGGTAGTTTATTTTCGCTCATATAATTTTCGCTCCTTGGCGGCCATGTCGCGGGCGCTGACAATCAAGGCTTGATGGGTTTTCTTGTAGATAAATAAAACGGCGAGATAACGTCCAGCTTCAGTCTGACCCAAAGCCATATAGACGTTTTCCGCGTCGCGCGTGCCACTTTCCACAAAGCGAAATTTGGGCAAATCGTCTTGATTAGCGAAAACCTCGGAGACTTCGTCAGGCGTGACGCCGTGTTTGCTCGCCAGTTTTTCGACAATGGCTTCGAGCCAGACCATTCCAGAAATTCTCATCTGCCGCTCAGGTTATCAAATGACTCCAGCAACAGAAAAATGGCTTTTCGTCTGCTCGCGCAACAAGCGGCGCTCTTTGACGGCGGAGAAAATCCTGAGCGGAATTGACGGTCTCGAAGTGCGTTCAGCGGGCACGCAGCCGGGCGCACGCGTCGCGCTTTCGGCGGGACTCATCGGCTGGGCCGATGTGGTTTTCTGGATGGAAAAATCGCATTTGAATCGCGCTAAAGAGCGATTTGGCGAGGAAATCGACGGTAAGGAAAACGTGGTTCTGCATATTCCCGACGATTTCGAGTTCATGCAAACTGAACTTGTCGAGGAGTTGCGCGCGAAGTTGGAGGAGTATGTGGAGTGGCCCAAAGCAGACGTTGAATAACTGAAAAACGCCACCGAAATTTCGGTAGCGTTTTGGTTTTGACGATTCAGTCTTTGCCGTCGTAGAGTTGGCGCTGCGGATGATGGATTTTGTCCGACGGCGCGCCCTGCCCGACGACCTGCGGCGTTTCATCGGGCGTTTGCTGCGACGATCCGCGGCTTTTTTGCTGAAGGGCTTGCTGCTCGTGAACTTGTTGGAGCGGCGTTTTTTGCGGCTCGGCGGGGTTGAGTTCTTCGCCCTGAGGCGCGTGATTTTGGGATGGCTGGCTCATTTTGGACTCCTTCTGAGATGAAAAATGAGGTCGCAAGCGCCGTGCCTACTTCGCTCGAATCCATTCGGCGCTGTTCGGCGAAAGCCAACTTTCGACCCGCGTCGAAAAGAAACCGTTTGGTTTCCGCGTAGGCGCCCTTTGGGCGTAGGCCGAACAGCGCCGAATGGATTCGAGCGCAAACCCAAAAAAGCGACGCTTTCGCGTCGCTTTTGAGGTTTAAAAGCAGAATCAGCCGCCCTGTTTCGAGGCGCTGGAGCGCATCGGTTTCGAAGATGGCGCTTCCGAGACGCCGCCGGCTTTGCCTTCGCCGCCAGATTTTCCGCCCTGGATGCCGCGATTCTGGTTCATCGCGGCTTTGCGCTCTTTGACGAGTTCCAAAGGCGTTTTTTTGCGTTCGACGGGCGTTTCTGCGGGGATTTCGGAGTTGGAATTGTCGCTCATAGTGCTTTTAATTTACGCGATGGAGCGGGTCAGGTTCAACACCCAGGCATGGTCACACCACGCGAACGATGATTTTGTCTTGATGAGTTCTGCCCCACAGATCCGAGGTGCGAACTTGAAGTAGATGGGCGCCGCCGGTGAGATTCGCGGGCAGATTCGCGGCCCAGATATGCGGCGAGTCGATGATTTCCGGTAGTTTGCGCGCTACGTTTCTGGGCATTTCTTCCTGCGCGGCTTTGACGGCGACATAAGCTGGATCGGGGCGCGGCGTGAGTTGCATGGCTTGCCAAACGCCGTTTCCGACGCGCATTTCGACTTTGGATTTGGGCGAACCGGCGAAAACATTGGCTAAAACCTCGGTTTTTGCGGTTTCGCCCTGCGCGATTTCGAGCGGCGCGTAGATATTCATCTGGTAGCTCGCTTCGCGGCGCGCGGGCTTGAAATCTATCGAATAGTTGTTGCCCTTGATATTGAGAAACGAGGTGCCGTTGGGCGCGCCGTCGCGCATCGTGGTGTGCGGAATGCCCTGCTCGTCCGGCATTCCGCCCCACCAACTGCCGCACGTCGTGACGGCGTTGAAATGGTGATGCTCGCCGCTAAAACCAGCTTCTTTACCCAGAAACAGATGGCGCTGAAAATGGGTGTGCGCCGAAATCGACAGACAGTTGGGGCGCCCTTCGATGAGTTTGAAAAACGCCGGTAAATCGCGCAAACCGGCTTTGCGGCCTTCTTCATTTGTCGCTTCGGGATTGACGAGCGGAATGTGCATCAAAAACACCACGAGTTGCGTTGGCGGCACGAGTTTGAGGTCGTTTTCCAGCCATTGCAGCTGCTTTTCACCGAGTTCGGCGTGATAAGCGCCGCGCCGATTGCCATCGATAGTTTTGGTGTCGGGCTTGCCGTTTTCGGCGAGCGCATTGGTTTTTCCCTCATACGCGACGTTATCCAAAACCACGAAATGCGCGCTGCCATAGTCGAAGGAGTGATAAAGCGGGCCAAAAGTCGCTTTGTAAGTTTCTCCCGAATGGGTGCGATCCGGCGCGTCGTAGTTCATGTCGTGATTGCCCTTGACGTTGAACCAGGGCAATCCCAGTCCCGCGATGGCGCGGTTTTGATTGGGATAAATCGAGAGGTCGTCGAACGCCTGATCGCCGAGCGATACGCCAAAAGCGGCGTTTTGGCCCGCGACATCGGCCAAAATATCACGCGTCAAAAAGCCGATTTCTTCTTGATTGCGCGATTGCGGATCGCCAAAGAGCAGCACGCGAAACTCGTCGGGTTCGGCCTGTTCTTGCAACGTCCAATCCAGCGAAGTCGGCAAAATCCCGGTCGGCGCGATGCCGGAAAATTTGGAGGCTGGCGAGCCTTGGGGCTGATGAATGCGATAAAACTGCGGCAAATTATCGGCATTGACAGGCAAAGCGTAGCCGCGCGGTTTGGAGACGAAAACGATGTCGCCTTCGGCGACCGGCAAACGGTAGCGCCCCAAACGATCGCTCAAAACGATTTCGCGCCCGTTGGACACGCGAGCGCCGGGCAAAACGACTTTTCTGCCGCTTCTCACGCCGTAAATGGTGCCCGACACGAAACTCTGGGTTTCGCCGGTTTGAATTTTGGGAAGCGCGACGGTGTTTTGGGCGCGTGCGAGACGTTGGAGTGGCGAAAGCGTGAGCGCGCTGGCACCGATCAGAAAGTTGCGGGTAAATTCGCGGCGATTCATAGTTTGGAAATTGAAAATTGGTGTCCCGAAGTCAGTTTAATCAGCGCCGCGTGCCGTCGGGGTTATCGGATTGAATGCTCCATTCGTTGGCGGTCGTGCTGCCCCATTTGCGGAATTTGACGTGGCCATCGCCGTAAAGCGCGTTGATCCGTCGAAATGGCGAGAAGCGACTTTGGAAGGTGCGTCCGTGAGGTAACGGTCGGTGCGGATTTCTTCGCTGATGGCGCGCAGACTGTTGCCAACGTCGCAATTAGGCGCGTTTGCGACGCCGCCCGAACTATCGAAAGCACGAATCGTTCCGGTCGGGTCTTCGATTGCGGGTTCGAAAACGCCCAACGAATCCTCGCGGGACGTTTTCTGAGTGGTTTTATTTCGGTGTCCCATCGGGATTGTCGCTTGGGTGGCCAAGCGCCTCCAAAAACGCGACGGTAAAGAAGATAAACGCGGTTTCAGAAAAAACGCGGCGGTGGAGTTGCTTCAAAGAAGCTGCTCCACGCGCCGCGCCGGTTTGGTTGAGGCACTCCCTCATTGAGGCACTCCCTCACGGAACAAACGGAAAATGAACTTGTCCTCCATAGAGAACATTCGTCGGAAAAACTTTTTCAAAAATTAGATCTTCGACTGTATAATTATGGTGGAGTTTAGCAAGGACGGTATAAACTTGAGAGTCGTAGACTGTAAGCCTTGGACTCACCAACACATCTTTGGAGTCAGATCCAATACTCTCTTTACTTGTCAGCCCATAGGGATAGACGGTTGATTTTATCGTAGCTGTGGCGTCTCCAAATCCACTGTTAGCAACATAATAACTGCTGGTGACAGTGATGGGATCTGGGCCAGGGTCTGCTTCTTGTTCCTCTGTCAAATTCCAATCAACTTGAATCCAGTCTACTTGGGCACTTAAACCAGCCCACGATGGCTTGCAAAAGTTGACGAGGATCCCTGTCATGAGACAGAGCGGTAAGAGTCGTTTGAGCATAGCTTTCATTTCGTATTTCATCCTTTATTTCCAAATTAATTGAAGGTTGTTAGATTGGTGAGCGAGTATTTCACCGCATTCCGTAGAAGTAGTAGAGGCGTCCCGCTGCATTGGAGTCAAGGTTGCTTACCTTAACTGAAAAACGGCCAGGCTCGCCACCCCCTTCTTCAATTGCGACAGCGGCATCCCTTGGAATTTGGATTCTTGGGTGATTTGCCCTGTCATTCGTCCAATCCACCATGCTTTGCAGCATTTGCCGGCTATCCTGACTTAAATCACCAAAGCGCCCTGATGCATCAGTGCCTTGAACGCCTTTGCGTTGCTGCAATTCACCGAAAACGCTCCGGCTAAAAGCTCGTTCTGCCATGGGACGCGCTGACCAGCCACCTATTCCTGATACCGCTCGGTTTTTCACCCATTCCTTAGCGTCTGGGCCTTCAGTGGGCGAAAGTTGGCCGTCCCGTGTAATCAGAAGGCGGTCGCTCAACACATAAAACTTGCACTGCGCCAGCTTCGCGACGGATTCCAAGACATCGCCGACTGGCACTTTGGTTAACTCGAAAGTGAAACGCGCTACGCTACCAGGATTGCGAATCTCGATTTTGGTGTCGGGCGGCAGCAGATTTTTGAGTTGGGCGACAACTTTTCCTAAGTTGGCGTTTTGCACACTCAATGTGACGGGCGTCCTGCACAAATCTTCCTGTTTCACGCGGGCCACAACTTTGGCCACATCCTCAGCTTTCGCGGCAACCGCGGAGTTGGACGCGACAGGAGTTGCTTCTTGCGCCCAAACCGGTGACGCAGACACAAGCAAGCTTGCATGAGCTATGCTAACCAATGAAAGGGACAACGATGCTCGCGTGCCTCTCAACTTTAGAAAAACTCTTTTCCCAAATTGATCTACCATAAATTTCTCCTTGATAAATAAGATTCATGCCCCGTCCGTATTAATGCTCATATCTACGACGGAATAACATAGGCATATATGCAGAGACCCTGATTCGTGTATCGAATCAGATTACATCTCTGTAGCGCCAATGATTATTAAACAGTATTCTAATCCTCACTCAATTCTATTATTTTAACTTTTTATCAAATCCTCCAAATGAAGTGGATTTAGCGGCGCGAACCGTCGGGATTATCGGATTGAATCGACCATTCGTTGGCAGTTGTGCTGCCCCATTTGCGGAATTTGACGTGACCATCGCCATAAAGCGCGTTAAAGCCGTCAAAGTGGCGGGAAGCGACTTTGGAAGGCGCATCTGTCTGATAGCGGTCGGTGCGGATTTCGGCGCCAATGGCGCGCAAATAACCGCCCACGTTACAAGGGATAGCAGCAGCACCGGCATAGCCGCCCCAACTATCGAAAATGCGGATTGTGCCAGAGGGATCTTCAATGGCCGGCTCGAATACCCCGATTGTTGCCGTCACGTTGGGGTCAATGAATCCCGACTTGGGGCCGTTGGGGCCGGTTGATCCAGCCGCTTCGGTGAAGCCATCCGTGCTCCAACCATAACTGGGGCCAAGCGGCCCAGATTGGATGGCGTTGAGTCCGTAAGAGATCGGCCCTTTCACAATTTTAAGGCTGGCATTACTCGATCCGTCGCCATCAGTGGTCAGGCCGCAATAAGTGCGCGTCGAGGCTGGGCCTAAAATGTCTCGTTTCACCTTGTCCGATTCGCCCGAAGGACAGGCGAAAACCTGGTCGCTTTTGACGTAGGCGTAAACCATTGAGGGCCACGAACGCCCATAAAAGCTCGAACCCGGTGTGTAACCGTCGTAGTCTTGTTTATATTGCTCCAGACCTAAACCGATCTGCTTCAAATTACTTTGACAACTCGAACGGCGCGCGTTTTCGCGTGCGCGGCCAAAGACGGGAAACAAAATTGCGGCGAGGATCGAAATTATAGCTATAACGACCAGGAGTTCAATGAGCGTGAAAGCGGTGCGGGAACGGCGAAAGGGTGATTGGAACATGAGACCTCACAGAGTTCGTGCCGCGTTTTGTAGGCGCGGGAACGTTGGGGACTCTGTCAAGCATCCGACGCCAACTTTAAGAACAGGGTAAAACCAGGTTAAGGGCTGAGGAAATTAGCGTGCGTAAGTCCCATCAACGTCTTGGGCGCAGAAAATTCACAACCAGGCCACTAACTTTCGCAGTGAAAGAGATTGTTCGCTCTTGTTCATCTGGGCAGTCAATGGCGCGTGACCGCGCAACAATTCGACGAGGGCCTCGCGCGTGGTGGGCGCTTCGGGATTGTCGCCCAGAATTACCACGCCTTGGCGTCCCAGCAGAGAATCCTGAATCAGATAGGCGGCACCGGCTACGGTATATTGGGCTTCATCCCGCAAGGGCTGTCCATTGACCAGGAGAGCGCCGCCGCTTTCAACGAGGCCCGACACCTGCATTTCGCGCGGTTTGGAAGCGGCGCGCTCGTGGAGCAACCGAAGCTGTTGGCCCGCAACGCGCGCCGTCACGACATGCTGGCGGGTATAGCCGCCGATGGTGTTCATCGCGTCCTCGACGCGGATTTCTCCAACGGGCAAGCCTTGAGCGATAGCGCCACTGGGAACGAGGGCGACATCGACTTTAAATTTCTGCCGCACCGCGTCGGCCAGCAAAGTGCCGAGCGCGGTTTGGCGTTCTTTGGCGCCTTCGGCTGGGAAAGGCACGTTTGCCGTGGTGAGGACTTCGGCATCGCGGCGGCGAATTTCATCTCTAAAAGGCGCATAGCACGCCAAAATCGCTGCATCGTGTTCGAGGTCGGTTGTGGCGTCGATGAGCGGCGCCACTGGATAAGTTTTGCCCAGCGGCGCCGCCACGCCATCTTTTCCCCACCACTTGCCCGCGCGCCCATTGATGCTCAGGCGGGCGCGCCCGTTGTTTTCTCGTTCGATTAAAACATCGGCGCGTCCCAGAGCTTTGCCGTGAGCGCCGGTTTGCATAATCAGCGTCTCGCCGACCCAAACTTGCTCCGCCAAACGGGTGTGCGAATGGCCGCCCAGAATGATGTCGATGCCCCCCACCGCTTCGGCGAGCGCGCGGTCGGGGTTATAGCCCAAATGACTCAGGAAAATCACCACGTCGGCGCGCTGGCGGAGTTTGGGCACCAAAGCCCGCGCCGTTTCGATGGGATCGGCGAAGCGGATGCCTTGCAGGGTGCGAGGAAATTGAATCTTCACCGTGTCCGGCGTGGTGAGACCGAAAATCGCGATGCGAAATCCCTGCACTTCCTTGATGATGTAAGGCTTCAAACCGCCCCACGGCAGACCGGTTTTTTCATCAAGAACATTGGCCGAAAGCAGCGGAAACCGCGCCATCTCAATTGCTTGGCGCGTGATGCGTTGCCCGAAATCGAATTCGTGATTTCCCGCTGTGGCCGCGTCGTATTGCAGCGCGTTCATGGCGCCGATCATCGGCTTACCTTCAAAAGCCTTTTCTTCGGGCGTGCCGTGAATGAGGTCGCCCGCATCGAGAAGTAACACGTTGGGCATTTCCGCTCGCACGCGGCGCACTAATGTCGCAAGTCGCGTCAAACCCTGCGCCTGGCCCGGCAAGTAAATGCGCCCGTGCGGGTCGTTGGTGTGCAGCAAAGTTAAAACGACGCTTCCCGCGCCCGCCAATTGCGGCTTTTGCATCGGGCGCGATGGTTTTTCCAAAGCGGCGGCGAGGCCGCTTCCCGCCGGCAAAACACTGCCCGCAAGCGCGATTCGAAAAAGGTCTCTTCGGGTGATTTTCATGTTTGACTTCGCTTCCCACAGCAATGAAGTTTGTCCGGCAACCGATTAAGTAAAACTGATAAAGGAAACCTCAACAAAAAACAAGTTCTGTTGAGGTTTCACTGCATCAGGCTTGGACTATTGGGGAGTGCTATAAACCTGCTTGTCATTGCCGATATTAAAGTTTCTGATCAATTCAGCCGCAGTGAATTTTTAAAAGGCTCCTCTCACCTATCAAACACCTACTGAAACTAATTTTCCGGTGGCCCAATGATACCAGCGTCATAATCATCATCGACAAATTGCCAAGTAGTAGAATCAGGGTATCTCCACTGAGCGATGGAATACATTGAGTATGTATTGTCTTTTGGACTAAAAGTATCATACCCAGTTCCCCAATCTTGGGTCTGATTTCGGGGAATAGTTCCCTCGTATTCTAAAGGCCCTTGAGTCATGGGCCATGAAATGTCAGTATGAATCTTTACAATTTTGTCGCCAGCGCTATTAACTAAATGGAACTCTCCAGAATAGTGAGCTTGGTCTAAGTCTAAAGTTATATTAGTAGCTGTTCCTGTAACATCGGCTTCCGATGTGGTTATAGAAGCAAAAGAAGCTACTGCAAGGGTGAAGAATATTTTTTTTGCATTAAACATGATGTTTATTATCCCTATTGAAGCCGAAATACACCACAGGGGTAAATTCTGCAGCTATCAACTTATTTATTTCCTATAAACAAAAAACCATACTTGTGACTAGGCTCGGAAGAAGGAACGGGTGAGGGTGTATCCATTGTCAAACCAAAACCGTTCTTTGGTAAAATTAAGGATACTATCGACTCAACTGTCGGTGTGGGGCCTGTCTTTCGTTGGAGTTTGGCGATCATCGTCAGTAGCGCTCGTTGCGATTCAGGACTCAGATTGCCAAAACGCACACCATCCCCAGCTTGACGCTGAACTTCTGTTGCGACCTTTTTGGCCATGACAGGATCTATGCCCCGGTTAGCAAAAGAATTAGCCGATGCTCCTAATTCAACCCATTCGGCTCGCTCTGATGGAGTCAGTTGGTTGGGTGGAGCCACAACTACACTATCACGAAGAACAAAAACTTCAGAGCCAGCTAAGGTTGCTGCCGATCTCAATACGGCGTCGGCTGGCATATTTTCAAGTGCAAAGGTGAGCCGCACCGGGTTCGCTTTACGCAGCTCGATTGTTTTGAATTCGGGAAGCAAAACTTTGACTTGCTCGACGATCTCTTCCAACGTGGCATTTGTAGCGTTGAGCGAGATTCGTTTCTTAAAAAGTTCTTCCTTCCGAAGCCGAGTCAGCTCTTTGTCGATGGCAGATTGAGCGGCTGTCGGCGTGTTGATGGCGAATTGGGTGGTAGTCTGTTTAGAAGCAACCGTAAGCGGTGCCTGTCCAGCAGCAGGTTGGGCGATAGCGACGGACATAATCTGAGTCGTCATCGGTAAAACGCAAGCACTAAAGACAAGTGCCTTGCCGAAGGCAACTTTGCTATGTGCTTTTTCTTCTCCATGCAAAAACATAATATCTCCTTTGAAAATTGAAATACGTCAACTATTATCCAGATGCCACGTTAAGATTTTTCTATAAACAAGTTAAATTTAGAAATTTCCAGTGTTGGCACATGGAGTCAAGAAAACGCTATGGTGGGAGGAATTCATTGGAGCCCATTTGCCTGGATTTTTTACTGAGGAGTGGTATAAACCTGTTTCGCATTGTAATAAGCCGTGATAGCATCTGGCGATGTTGCAACTCCATTGGTTTCAAACGGTTGATCTTTGTGCCATTTGGCGTGACCATCGGTAAAAAGCCAGTTGCGTCCTTCCATATGGCGTCCGCCGCCGCGCCAACGTCCGCTGTCAGTGGCAGTCTCGTTCAAGTAGCCAGGAGTTGCGTAATATCCAGCCAAACCATTGCCCGAATTGGCGCCCCACTCGGTCATGATCCAGGTATTGGTTGGTTCCAATAATTCCGCGAGTGAACGACCGCGCTGGGTCTGATCAGCGGCCACCTCAGTGCCATTAGAGCGCTTATAGTATTTGTAGGTATTCGACAAAATGTAATTGGTGGCGTAAGACATCGGGAAAATCTTGGCGACTTCGGAATGAAATGCCATGGTGTTGCTGTAGGGAGGCAAAGCATCCGTGCCAGGGACATTGGCCGCTTTAAACGCATCCACGATGCCGGTGCGGTTGACGGAAGCGTTAAGCCGCAAAGTGTCGCTGGGGCAAGCGAAGAGCTGATAGTTTTTCGCGTAGGGCTGAATTGCGAGATGAAAGGGAAGAATGCCCATATAAAGCTGCCCCAATGATGTGTTGGAGGAGTTTCTGAAAACGCCGCCCAGACCAGGTTCGGGCAAGCGTTCGTCGTAGTCCTGGGTATACATATTCATCGCAATGCCGATCTGCTTCATGTTGGAAAGGCACGAGGTGCGGCGCGCATTTTCCCTCGCGCGACCAAAGACAGGAAATAAAATCGCGGCGAGGATAGAGATAATGGCTATGACAACCAAGAGCTCGATGAGAGTGAAAGCGGGGCGGGAACGGCGGGAGAGTTGAAACATGAGCGGTAATTTGGTGCGCCGAGGCGCAGCAAGAGGCTGGGGAACAGCTTTCAAGCATCGGATGTCCCCATTAAAAGCCGGGTAACGTTATGTTAAGCGCAAACTAAGTTGCTATGTAAGAGCGCCAAAACTCGCGACAAAAACTAATGCGGCCTCGATGCGCCAAAATGGAAGAGCGTGAAAACAGTTGTTATTCTCAATCCTCTGTCGGGGCGCGGGCGCGGCGCGCGTTTTTGCTCTCCAATCGAAACGGCGCTACCGGACGCGACGATTTGGCAGACGGCGCAAAGCGGCCACGCGACCGAACTGGCGCGCCGCGCGGTGAAGGAAGGCGTGCAACTTGTGGTAGCGGCGGGCGGCGACGGCACTTTGGGCGAAGTTTTGAATGGGATAATCGGAAGCGGCGCGAAACTCGGCGTTTTGCCACTCGGAACCGGCAACGACTTCGCGCGCTGCATCGGCATCGGAACGAAGTTGGAAAGCGCGCTCGAAGTGCTAAAAAGTGGAAAATTACGCGCGATTGATGTCGGCAAATTCGAAATTGAGGGTCAATCGCGTTATTTCCTCAATGTTGCGGGCGCCGGCTTCGATTCGCGCGTCGCTGCCAGAATTAACGAGCATCGCCCACGGATTCTGGCGAAGATGGGCGGCACGAGCGCGTATTTGGTCGCGTGTCTGAGCGAAATACGGCGTTTTCCACTCGCGGAGTTTCAGCTTGAACTTGATGGAAAAGTCGTCGAAAGTCGCGCGGTTCTGTGCGCGATTGCCAATGCCAGCAGTTACGGCGGCGGAATGCTCGTCGCGCCCGACGCCAATCTCAGCGACGGGCTTTTCGAGGTTTGCTTAATCAAAGAGCTATCGCGCGGCGCATTTTTGCGCGCGTTTCCAGGTGTTTTTAGCGGCAAACACGTCCATCATCCCGCCGTTTCGATGTTTCGCGCCACCAAAATTCGCTTAAAAACGTCGCCCGCGCTACCAATTTTGGCCGATGGCGAGATCGTGGGCCAGACGCCCGCGACTTTTGAAATCGTGCCGCGCGCGATGGAAGTGATGGCGCCAAATGCTGACACCTGGCGCCAAATTCGATAATATATGTCGGGCCGCAAAAATGTGGCTCAATTTGGACAGGTGGCCGAGTGGTTGAAGGCAACGGTCTCGAAAACCGTCATACGGGCAACCGTATCGAGAGTTCGAATCTCTCCCTGTCTGCGCTTTCTTTCTAAGTTCTAAGTTCTACGTTCTTAAGTTCTAAGTTCAAACGCAACACCCCTACAATCTGGGAATCCTGAATTTCGATTTTTAGGCCTTCCAAATTGCAGATCAGTTGCGTTTGAACTTAGAACTCAAGAACGCAGAACTTAGAACTTAGAACGGTGGCTAAAAAGGACAGGTGTCCGAGTGGTCTATGGAGCACGCCTGGAAAGTGTGTAGGTATCAAAGCCTCGTGGGTTCGAATCCCACCCTGTCCGATGAGTCGCCCCGGTTTTTTGCCGCCCATTAAACCGGGGCGATTCTCTTTTTTGATCGCGCTAAACGGGGAGATAGCGGTGCCCTGCATCTGCAATCCGCTTTAGCAGAGTCGAATTCCCCTGCCCCGGCCCGCGTTTGTGGGGCCGCTTGAATGGCGCAGCGTTGATAAGTGGGCCTCGTGCGACATCAGGCTGTGAACCCCGTCAGGGCCGGAAGGCAGCAGCGGTAAGCAATCCCTGGTGTGCGCCGCGAGAATCCTGCTTTGAGCCAGCGAACTCAATTCCGCCCGGAAGCGCGTGGTCAAAGCGGGGGTGCGCGATCATTTTTCTTTGAGCAGCGACGATTTCGAATGGGAATCGTCGCTGTTTTTGGTTTGATTGACCGGTTCCCTCTCCGGTAATCCGGGGAGGGTTAGGGAGGGGTTGGCTCTAAAGAATCTTTCAGAGTCAAAAGTCTCCCCAAACGAGACCCCTCCCTAACCCTCCCCGGATTACCGGAGAGGGAACCGGTCAATCGCCCGCCCAAAATTGCGGTAAATTTCCCCTTGCTCATGTCGCTCTACCGCAAATATCGCCCGCAAACTTTCGAGGATGTCGTGGGACAAGACCACGTCGCACGCACGCTGCGAAACGCGCTCACCGCCGATCCGCCGCGCGTGGCGCACGCCTATTTGTTCACCGGGCCGCGCGGCATCGGCAAAACCACCAACGCCCGGCTTTTGGCGAAATGCCTCAACTGCGAGACCGGCCCGACGCCAATTCCCTGCAATCAGTGCGATTTCTGCGTGCGCGTCACCCAAAATCAGCCGGTGATGGACTTGGTCGAAATGGACGCCGCTTCGCAAACCGGCGTCGATAACATCCGCGAGGCGATTCTCGACAAAGTCGGCACTTCGCCCGCGCAGGGCAAATACCGCGTTTACATCATCGACGAAGTGCATATGCTCTCGATGAACGCCTTCAACGCCCTGCTCAAAACCCTCGAAGAGCCGCCCTCGCACGCGATTTTCATTCTCGCCACGACCGAACTCCACAAAGTCCCCGCGACCATCATTTCGCGCTGCCAGCGCTTCGATTTTCGCGCCGTGACGCCGCTCGACATCGCTTCGCGGCTCCATTACGTCGCCGATTGCGAGGACATCAAACTTTCGGACGAGGCCGCCAAACTCATCGCGCGCCACGCGGCGGGCGCACTCCGCGACGCTTTGACGCTTTTGGAACAAGTCGCGGCGTTCGCGGGCGAAAGCATCGAACCCGCCGATGTGCGTCTCGTTTTGGGCGGCGTGCCGCAGGAACTGATCGATAATCTGGTCGAAAGCATCGGCCATGGCGACGCGCACAGCACTTTGCAGACGTTGGAAACCGCTGTCGCGCAGGGCGCCAGTTTTTCGCAACTCGCGCGCGATTTGACGGCTTATTTCCGCGATTTGCTGCTGCTTTCCGTCGGTTTCGCGGGCGACCTTGGCCTAACCGAACAAGAAATCGCCACGCGCCAAAATCACGTTCAATTGTTGGGCCGCGCGCGTTTGGAATCGACTCTGGCGGCTTTGCGCGAAGCCTCCAAAGAGATGCGCGAAAACGTCGATCACCGTTTGATTGTGGAGTTGACGTTGGTTCGCGCGGGCCAAAATTCGCTCACCGCACCGTCATTTGCTCCGGTTTCGCCTGGACTGCGCCCGGTTGCGGCGCCAAATAACGCGGTTCCGGCCTGGAAAGCAATCAAACCCGCTTCAGCGCCGCCCAAAGCAGAAACGAGCGTGGAAACGCCGATTTCTGTGCCAATAACGCCAGAAGTTGCCCCGGTCTTACCAAGACCGGGGCAAGAACTCGCAAGACCGGCACAAGTCCCAGCAATATCTGAACAAGTCCCGGCGTTATCTGAACAAGAACCCGCGCCACCGGCACAGATCCCTGCGGTATTGGAACAGGAATTGGCGCCCGAACCGCGCAAAAAAGGCCGCCGCATCGCCAATTTCGAGGATTTGGTCGAGCTTTGGCCCGCGGTTTTGATGCGGATTCGCAAGAAAATCGGCGTTACCGCTGTCGCTTATCTGCACGACGCGCGACCTGTCGGATTTACCAATGATGAGGTGATTTTGGAGTTCGTCAAAGAGTTTCATCACGCCAAAGCGTGCGACGCGTCCGAGCGGCTCGGATTCGAGAAAATCGTCAACGAAACGCTCGATAAACCGCGCCGTTTGAAACTGCAACTCGCCGCGCCCGCGCCCAAAATCGTGGAAGTCGTCGAAGAAATCGTCGAAGAAGATAACGACGATTTCGATGGCGAAGGCGGCGGAAATATCATCGATTACGCGCAGAGTGTGTTTGGCGCCGATATCGTGGGGCGCAGCGGATAATAGAGGGCAATGACCTGTGATTGCCGCTCGACAACGCTGCAATTCTTGCGAGCGGCAATGACAGGTCATTGCCCTACAGATTGCAGCGAATAAACTGGCCTCGCTTCAACCTCAAAAACCAGGAGAAAATCAAATATGCTTCCCAATATTCCCGGACTCGGAAACCTTCAGAAACAGATGCAGAAAATGCAGGACGACATGGCCAAATTGCAACTCGAACTCGATGACGACCGCATCGAAAGCGCGAGCGGCGGCGGCATGGTCAAAGTCACCACCAACGGCAAAGGCGAGGTTTTGGAAGTCAAAATCGCGCCCGAAGTCGTCGATCCCAGCGATGTCGAAATGCTGCAAGACCTCATCGTTTCGGCGCTGCGCGACGGCCTCGCCAAAGCCGAAGAACACAAAACCGCCAAAATGAACACCGTCACCGGCGGCGTGATGGGAAGTTTACCCAAAGGCTTGTTCTGACCTCACTTTCTAAGTTCTACGTTCTGCGTTCCTAAGTTCTAAGTTCTAAGTTCAAACGCGACTGAGTTGCAATTTGGAAAGCCCAAATTCCGAATTGGGTTTGGTCGAAACTGCGAGTTGGCGGCGTTTGAACTTAGAACTTAGGAACGCAGAACGTAGAACTTAGAAAGCCAGTGTTCCTTCTCGAATGCTTTATCCCCGTCCGCTCGAACGACTTTTGGCCCAACTCGAACAACTTCCCGGCATCGGCCCGAAAACGGCGCAGCGTCTGGCGTTCTTCCTGCTCCGCGACGAGAAAAACCGCAACGGCGCGCTCGCCGACGCGATTCGCTCCATCAAAGAACAGATTCGGCCCTGCTCGCGTTGTGGCAACTTCACCGATGTCGAGGTTTGCGATATTTGCCTTGCGCCGCGCCGCGAAAACGGACTTTTGTGTATCGTGGCCGAAGCGCGCGATGTGTTGGCGATTGAAAATTCCGCCGAGTTTTTCGGGCGTTATCACGTTTTGGGCGGCCTCATCAGCCCGATGGACGGCGTTGGCCCGGCCAAACTGCGCCTCGATACGCTCAAAAAACGGCTCGGCGACGAACATATCGACGAAGTGATTCTGGCGCTTTCTCCGACCGTGGAAGGCGAAACCACCGGCTCGTTTTTAGGCAATTTGCTGCGCGAATCGAAGGTGAAAGTCACCCAACTCGCGCGCGGTTTGCCCTTTGGCGGCGATTTGGATTACGCCGATCAAGTCACCATTGCGGGCGCGTTGCGCGGACGGCGCGAGCTTTAAATCTCCCTTGCGAAATCTCCCTTGCGGCGCGCGCGTTGCAAGCGAAGATAGGCATGAAAACAAGTCATGAAAACAAGTCTTGGCGCCGCTGCGATGCGGCAAAGCGTGATTGGAGCGCTTTTGGTTTTGGTTTCTCTGCCGTTTTTGTGGATTTTGCACCGCACTTTTGGACTCGGCTCTCCGCCGATTTCCGGTATTTTGACGCTTGGCATCGCGGTGGTTCTCGCATTCGCGGGCGCGGGCGCCATCGGCGCAAGCGTGGGGGAAGCGCGCGGCAATGCGCTCGTCGCTGGAGGCTTGAGTTTGCTGCTCGGCGCCGTGATTAGCGCGGGCGCGGCGCCACTTTACGGCTCGATGATCGTGAACGGCATCACCGACGAGGCGGCCCGCATCGCCTGGGACGAGCGCGACCGTATCACCGGCGGCGCATCGAACGCCTTGACGAGTCGCGCGGGCGAAACCTGGGACGCCGCGCGGCAGGGCAGACTGCGCGACCAGCTTTCCAAGCTGCAAGATGAAGCCAAAAACGCGGTTTCGCCCGCTGCGCGCGATTCGGCACTCGAAAAAGCCAAGGGAATCGCGGGCGAACTCGCCTCGCTGGGTAAAGAAAAAGGCGTTGGACTTTTCAAAAGCGGCGTGGCGCGCTCGTCGGCGTTTGCGCTGTTGATGTGGACGATTTTCGGTGCGCCACTCGCCGCAATTTTCGAGGCCAGACGCGCGCGGCGCTATTGAAAACCTTCAACACAGAGAAAACAGAGGAAACACAGAAGCTCACAGAGCCTTCAAAGAAAAAACTCTGCGAACCTTGGTTTCTCTGTTTTCTCTGTGTTGAAAAAAACGCGACCGCCGCGCGACCGTTTGAGGCGTTTAGCTTTACACTTTCCAAGGAAAACCATTATGAGCGACCTCAACGGACACCAAAACTCGCAAAACGGACAAAAATCCACTTTTCAACTCAAAGTCGGCCTCGCCGAAATGCTCAAAGGCGGCGTGATTATGGATGTCGCCAACGTCGAACAGGCCCAAATCGCCGAGCGCGCGGGCGCTTGCGCGGTGATGGCGCTCGAACGCGTGCCGTCCGATATTCGCAAACATGGCGGCGTGGCGCGCATGAGCGACCCGAAAATGATCAAGGAAATCCAGGCCGCCGTCACGATTCCAATCATGGCCAAATGCCGCATTGGACACATCGCCGAAGCGCGGATTTTAGAGGCGCTCGGCGTCGATTTTATCGACGAATCCGAGGTTCTCACCCCCGCCGACGAGCAGTTTCATATTCTCAAAAACGACTTCAAAGTGCCGTTCGTGTGCGGCTGCAAAGACCTCGGCGAAGCCTTGCGGCGCATCGGCGAAGGCGCGGCGATGATTCGCACCAAAGGCGAGCCGGGGACGGGTGATGTCGTCGAAGCCGTGCGCCATTTGCGCCAGGTTCACGGCGAAATCCGCCGCTTGACGACACTTCCCAAAGAAGAATTGATGACCGCCGCCAAAAACCTCGGCGCGCCCTATGATTTGGTCTGTTACGTCGCCGAAAACGGCACCCTGCCCGTCCCCAACTTTTCGGCGGGCGGCGTGGCGACTCCCGCCGATGCCGCTTTGATGATGCTGCTGGGCGCGCAGACTGTGTTCGTCGGGTCGGGCATCTTCAAATCCGGCGATCCCGAAGCGCGTGGACGCGCTATCGTCGATGCGGTCAATTTTTATGACAATCCGACGAAACTGGCGGAAATTTCCGAAGGTTTGGGCGAAGCGATGGATTCGCTCGAATCGCGCAAACTGCCCGAAAGCGATTTGATGGCTTCGCGCGGCTGGTGATTTTCCGGCGTAAAATAAAGAGCGAGCGGAATTTTCCGCTCGCTCTTTTGCGTTTTCGAGGTGATAAAAATGGCGACGTTGACCCAAGATTCAAAAACGGATCTGCTTTTCGAGCAGTTGATGAAAATCGACGGCAAAGCGGAGATTATCGACGGGGAGATCGTGGAATTTATGCCGACAGGGGAAGAACCGATTATAGCGAGTGGGGAAATATTCGTGTCTTTGCACGCTTATGTGCGTAGAACAGGCATGGGCCGTGGTGTTCCCGATAACGCGACCTTTCGCGTCGATTTGCCCAATCGTAAATCGTTTTCGCCCGACGCGGCTTATATCAACCGCCCGCGCAGTGGCTCAATGGGGCCAATCAACGGCGCGCCGGTCTTCGCGGTCGAGGTGCGAAGCGAAAACGATTATGGCCGCGCCGCCGAACTCGCCATTTCCGCCAAAATCGCCGATTATTTCGCCGCCGGAACTTTGGTCGTCTGGGATGTCGATCTGCAAAGCGAGGACATTATCAAGGTTTATCGCGCGTCCGACCCGCAAGACCCAGCGCTTTACCGGCGCGGTGAGGTTGCCAACGCCGAACCTGCCGTTCCGGGCTGGAGTTTGGAAGTGGACGCGCTTTTCGCTTGATTCCATCGCGTCTTTCACTTTCTCAACACCATGTTATCTCCCATCAACAAGGTTCGATTCAGATTCACCTTCTGTTTCTTGGGAGCCGGGGTGATGCCATTTTTGTTGATGTGGGCTTACCTCTATAGCGGTTCAAGGAAAGTAGGCTACATTTGGCGAGCGAATAAATTCGCAGCCAGAAAAAGCCGTCGGCCTGCGCCGACGAAACCCCGCAGCCAGTGTGACCGCGTGACGCCGGGATTTCGTCAACGAAGGTTGACGGCTTTTTCTGGCTGCGAATTTATTCGCCGCCGTGTAGCCTTTATTTATTCATGTGCTATATATCTCACGCACCCAAAACCTGACTTCTGATTTGTCAGAAAATTTGGCTTGGGGAGTTTGTGTGCTATAGCACGTCTTGAAGCGTAGGCTACAAGAAGGCCGCGTCAACCGCGTCTCGAAAAGTGTTGAAGAGGTGCCTGTGGTGGGCAATCAGGTGCTTTTTCTGGTTCCACAAAGGCTCAATGTGGTT
>JAABUN010001749.1_pt1 | contig 44494 bp, 35 predicted proteins | sample 5559311 | NCBI WGS metagenome assembly JAABUN01 (sample SAMN10711877, study PRJNA513370) | rock metagenome | isolation source: Antarctica rocks | place: Antarctica: Victoria Land, Siegfried Peak sud
AGAATCTTTGTCAAAGAACTTTGTTCTGTTTCTGATAAGCGGATGATTTGTCTTTTTCTTGGCATTTGACAAGATTACACAAATCAACTCATTACTACAATATCTTTGGTTACTTAGCACTAGTTAAACGGTTGATATTTCTTCAAATCTCCCTCTACATTTTTATTGAGTTTATTTTCCCAGAATTCGGAGTTACTTTTCGGTCGTGAGGCTTCGATACAATTTTCGTGTCTATGCCAAAAACAACCATTTACAAATATTGCCGTCTTATATTTTGGAAGGACAATATCAGGTTTTCCGGGAAGGTCTTTGCGATGTAATCTAAATCTGTAACCGAGTTTATACAGAATCTTCCTGACTTTCAATTCGGGTTTAGTGTCCTTCGATTTTATCTTGGACATATTCCACGACCTTCGTTCCTTTGTTATTTTGTCCATTGGTATAAATTTTAGCTTTATACTTCCTCCGCTTCAAACGCTTCGTTCATCGCGCATTCGATTTCTTCAATCTCAAATTTATATTCTTTGCGGTTATTCTGGTCAGAAATATCTTGAATGTCGCCCGTGAAAAATTCTGCGAATCTTTTCGCATCTACTTCATTTTCGGCATTTATATTTACCAGATAACTTTTCGTTAGTGAAACCTGAAATAATTTCATAATTTTGAATCGGCTAAAAATTCTTTGCGCGTTGCGGAGAATATTGGCGAGTAAATTTTTCGCTTTAATCATTTTGTTAATAGTTCCACTTTTACCTTCAGCAATCAAATTGACAACCAATGCGGAAATAACAAATTTTATTCATCAGATTTTTTACCGATAATCGCAAAGTAGCTTGCCGCTTCCGGTTCGATAAATTCTTTGATTTGCCAATCGGTGTCTTTGAGAATGTTCTGCATTTCTGCGGGAGACACGAAAAGATAATCAAACCATTCGCCGATGGATTTGCCGAAGCGGATGCGCATTCTGAGTTGTCCGCCCATTCTGCCGCGCCGCTTGTTTAAGCGGTGATATGCGAGATGTTCCGGCTCTGAGGTTTGGTAAGGATTGCGAGTTCCGGCGATGATTTGCGCGTCGGGCGCGGTGATGCGGGAAAACTTTTTGAGAATCAAGCGGGCGTTTTCAAAACTTCCGAACAAACCGAAGTTGTTGCCGAACATTTGAATCGTGTCGAAGCGGTTTGCTTTGAACTTGTCAACGTCGCTAATCTGTCTGACCAATGCTTTTTTCAAACCTCTCAAGCGACAGACTTTGATTGCGCCGGGCGAATTGTCTATGACGGTAACGTCGAAACCTTTTTGCTGCAAATAAAGCGCGTGTCGTCCCGCGCCGCAGCCGATGTCCAAAATTCTGCCTTTTGCAAATTCGATTACGCGGCGTTCGAGCGGCGACCATTCGTCGTATTCGGTGAAATACAAACCTGCTTCAGAGCCTGTGTCAATATAATCGTCGTCTCTTTCAATGATTTCAGCCGTCGCCGTTTGATGTTTGTATTGCGCCAGAAGCGTTTGTCCGTAAGCGTCTCGACTGATTTTCATATCATTACTTTTGACTCAAAATTTTACCAGCGATGATATGCCGGATGACCTTCTTTGACGATGACGAATAAGCCTTTGCAGGTAGCGCAGACTTTATCATTTGCAATCAATTCGGCTTCGACGGTGGCGCGGTCTTCGCTCGATTCGACGACACGCGCAATTAATTTTATGTTCGCGCCAAACGGTGTCGGGCGCAATAATTTTACCGAATAATTTGCCGTCACGGTACAGTCGGGCGTTTCTTTGCCGTTTTGCTTCATTAAGAAATACGCCGCAGTCCAGTTTGAATGGCAATCGAGCAGCGTTCCGACAATTCCGCCCGAAAGCATTCCGGGAAACGCTTGATGATGCGGCTCGGCGTGCCATTCCACCGTAACTTCTTCGCCGTTCGGAAAACTTTTAATTCGCAAACCCTTTTCGTTTTTTGCGCCGCAGCCGAAACAGATGCCGTTTGGCGCGTAGGTTTCCTGGAGAGATTTTTCGTTGTTCATATGAAAATTAAATCATAGATTAACACGGAAGAAAATTTACAGGGATGAAGGAGATGCACAGGGATTTTAGAAAAAATTAAACTTTAGTTTTATCGAGTGTTCGCGTCGTGTTTTCCGTTACGCTGATGAAAGGCGCGCGGGGTGATTCGATTTGTCCTGTGACGGCTGGATTTAACTGTCCGGGCGCGGGTTTTTGTTTTGAGTTTTCCTTTATCGAGAGTCCGGTTTCGGTCAAGCGCGAGATTTGACGGGTCAGCAAAAAGCAGATGCTAAAGGCGGTTGTCAAAAATAATATTGAGATGATTACAATCAATTCGGGCGCAACCTGATTGACGGCGAGTATCGCTATCAAACCAATCAAACCGCCTAAACCGGCGACTCCGACCCAACCCGTAGAAACCGAGAGACTTTTCAAAACTGAAATGGCGGCATCATTGTGTTTCACCAATTCATCTTTGGCGACGGGCTTGCCGCAGCGATTACAGTAATTCAAGTTTTCGTCAATTAAAGTTCCGCAGTTTGCGCAATACATAAAATTTCGCTTCCCTTAAAAGCTAGCTTCGCGGGTTAATTTTATCGTCCAGCCAATTGGTCAAATCGTCTACCGATTCGATGTGAACTGGTTTTCCGCGAAATGCTTTTATCGTCCAGATGATAAGCATAATCATTGTTACGACTGTAAAAATTCTGTAACCAACATTCGCAAAGGGAGTAATGTGTCCGACACCGCTTAGAATCGAAGAAATAATTAAAATTCCGATGTGCGCGGCAAGTCCCTGCGCAGCGTGGAAACGCACTTTCGTTTCGCTTCTCGGAACGAAAAGCAGTATCAAAATTCCGGCAATCAAGCCGATGTAAAAAGGAACATAAGGCAAAGCCGTCAAGATATTTTCCGGCAAGCCGACTTTTTCAACCTTGCGCGAAGACGACTTTTCTACGTCGGCAAACGGTTTCGCCTCTCGATACTCGACTGGCGTTTGACCTTCGCCGAAGTTCGGAGAATACGAAGCAAAATTGGCTTCGTCGAAACGGCGAGTTTGTTCTTCCGTAACGCTCGGCGGCGCAAATCTCTCGGTTTCCGCGCCTTCTATCGGCAAAGTTTCAGTCTGCGCTTCCCTAACTTTGTTCGGGAATTCCGGGTCGAGCGGATTTGTGTCGTATTTTTTTGGCATCGTTTGTTTTTCTACGATTTTTTGTTTTGTTTAGTTCACAAAATATCAATCAAAAAGTTTTGTTTGCCGAACAGGATGATTTCGTAATTTTGCCATGTTAAAAATAATTATCGAAAGAAATAAAAGACAGATTCCGAAGATTGCAGCAATTGTAGCAATTGATTCTGTTTTCCCATCTTTGCAGAAAGAATCACATCCCGGCGGCGAAGGAATCGTATGACACATTTGCGGACCAGGAACATTAGAAACAAACAACGTGCAGTTTTCCGGCAATATCCAAATTGCAAGAATAATACAAAAAATACTCAAAACAAGAGGAGAAATACCAGAAACAATTATTTCCTTTGCTGAAATTTTACTCATACTGATTAAAAACTAAGGCGAGAATAACTCTTGCCTTAATTTTATTCAACAATTTTAATTCCAAGTTCCTTCAACTGCGAATCGTCAACCGTGCCGGGCGAATCCATCATCAAATCCTGCGCCGACGCGGTTTTCGGAAACGCAATCAAATCGCGGATGTTGTCGGTTTGCAGCAGAGCCATCAAAGTTCGCTCGATTCCGGCGGCAAATCCGCCGTGCGGCGGCGTGCCGTATTCGAGTGCTTCGAGAAAAAATCCGAATCTTTCTCTGGCTTTTTCCGGCGACAAACCCAACGCCTTGAAATTCAAAGCCTGCACGTCGCTCTGATGAATACGAATCGAGCCGCCCGCGCATTCGATTCCGTTGATAACCGCGTCGTATGCTTTGGCGCGAACTTTTCCGAGCAAATCTTTTTCGCCGTTTTCGACGGCGCGTTTGAAAAGATGCAAATCTTCGTCCATCGGCGAGGTGAACGGATGATGCGCCGCGGCGTAATTTCCGGTTTCCTCGTTGTATTCAAACATCGGAAAATCAACGACCATCAGCGGTTTAAAGACATTTTCGGGTATCAACTTTTCGCGCCTTGCAATCTCTAATCGCAACGCGCCCAAAGACGCGGCAACGACGGATTTTCTCCCAGCGATTATCAAAACAGCATCGCCTTTTTCGGCATTTGCGACCGAAGCAAGCTGCTCAATTTTCTCTTGTCCGAGAACTTTCAAAAGCGAAGATGTCGTTTCATCGCCGAGTTTTATCCAGGCAAGCGCGTTTGCGCCGTAACGCTTCGCAAATTCCTGCAGTTCGTCGAGTTGTTTGCGCGAATAATCGGCTTTGCCTTTGGCGATGACGCATTTTATTTCGCCTCCGTTTTTCAAAGTTTCGGCAAATGGCGCAAAATCAGTTTCTCTTAATTCATCGGACAAATCCGCGAGTTCCATTTCAAAACGCAAATCCGGTTTGTCGCTTCCGTAGCGGCGCAACGCTTCCGCGTAAGTCATTCGCGGAAATTGTTCGGGCAATTCGACATCAATCAGCCGGAAAACGTGGCGAAACATTCCTTCAATCAAACGATAAATAATTTCCTGATTGGTAAAGCTCATTTCCAAATCGAGCTGCGAAAATTCCGGCTGGCGGTCAGCCCGCAAATCTTCGTCGCGAAAGCAGCGAGCGATTTGGTAATACTTGTCAAAGCCCGAAATCATACAAAGTTGTTTCAAAATCTGCGGCGACTGCGGCAGGGCGAAAAACTTTCCGGCGTGAATCCGCGACGGCACGACGAAATCTCTCGCGCCTTCGGGAGTTGATTTAAGGAGAATCGGCGTTTCGATTTCGATAAACTCCTGCGCGTCCATAAACTCGCGGATTTTCGCAATGGTTTTCGCGCGCATTCGGATATTGTTCTGCAATTGCGGGCGGCGCAAATCTAGATAACGATATTTCAATCGTAAATCTTCCGACGCGAGATTTTCCGAACCGGCGACTTCGAGTTGAAACGGCGGAACTTTCGCGTCATTCAAAATTAAAATCTCGCTCGCATAAACTTCGATTTCGCCGGTCGGCAATTTTTTATTAACTGTTTCAGGCGTTCGCGCAACAACAGTTCCTTTGACGGCAATCACAAATTCGCCGCGCAGATTTTTCGCTTTCGCGTGCGCTTCATGTGCGGTTTCCTCGCTGACGACAATCTGCGTGATGCCTTCGCGGTCGCGCACATCAACAAACGTGAAAATGCCGAAATCGCGTTTCTTCGCCGTCCAGCCCATTAAAACAACTTGCTCGCCAACGTTTTCAGCGCACAGCTCGCCGCACATATGCGTGCGTTCCAAATTTCCTAGAGTATCCAACATAAAAATCTCTCAATAAAATTTATCAAACAAAATAAAAAACGCCTTTCGATTTGGCGACAAACGAAAGGCTCTCCGGCAAAATATCTTGTCAGAAGCCGTTTCAATTATTATCGTCGTTAAATCGAATTGCGTTCATAAAATCCAAAAAATAAAAACCGTGCAAATGATACAAGACAATCGCATTAAAAATCAACGGGTGAAACGAAACAATAATTTGTCTGGCGAAAATTTTGAGTTAAGATATTCAGCAATATGCGCTTCGTTTTCTCACGTTTCTTTTTCATTCTGCTGGCAATCGGTTTTGTTCCGCTTTCGCTGTCGTGGAGTTTTCCCGCGCTTCGCTACGCGGTTTTGGTTTACGACGTTTTGCTTGTTTTGCTTGCGCTCGTTGATTATTTCACCAGCCGCAAACTTCCCGAAGAATTAACGATTTCACGCGAATTCGGCAAACGCTTTGCCATCGGCGACGCGAATCAAATAAAACTTCGCATCGAAAATCGAAGTCCGAAAACATTTAATCTGCAAATCAAAGACGAATTTCCGCCTGAAATGCGTCTTTCAGAAACTCGTGAAGCAAAATTCAAAATCGAAGGACAAACTTTTGCCGATTTCTTTTATAATTTAACGCCGCAGCGACGCGGGCGATATGAATTCGGCAAAACCGCTGTACGTTTTCTTTCGCGGCTCGGACTTGTTTGGTGTCAAACGGATTTGGGCAAAACCGAAATTGTCAAAGTTTATCCGAATATGCGGCGTGCGCGTGAGATGGAACTGAAAGCACTCGGCGCGAATTCTTATCTGGCGGTTCAGCGCAAAGCAATCCGGCGCGGCGAAGGGCGCGAGTTCGAATCAATGCGCGATTACGTTCGCGGCGACGAGCAACGCCATATTTCCTGGACGGCAACTGCCAGACGTTCAAAACTGACGACGCGCCAATACCAAATCGAACGCGACCAGACAATCATTATCGCTCTGGACGCGGGACGACTTATGACGGGCAGAATCGGTGACGAAACAAAATTCGACACGGCGATTCACGCGAGTCTAGCGTTGATGTCGGCGGCTTCGCGCGGCGGCGACAATTGCGGTCTGGTCGTTTTCGGTCGAAACGTGAAAAGATTTTTGCCGCCGAAAAAAGGAATCGGGCAGACCGACGCGGTTTTGGAAGCGCTCCACGATTTAGAACCCGAATTGATTGAGCCGTCCTACCAACGCGCTTTTCAGTTTATCGCGGCAAACTCGAAAAAACGCGCGTTCGTCGTAATTTTGACGGATTTGGTTGACAAGGAAAGCTCGAAGGAATTAATAAACTCACTCAAACTTCTGCGTCCGCGCCATCTTCCGCTGGTCGTCACAATCGGCGACCGCGATTTAAACCAAACTGTCAGCGAAATTCCAAAGGAATTAAAAGACGTTTTCACCCAAAGCGCGGCGGAAGAAATTATTCATCAGCGCGAATCGGCTTTAAGATTGGTTGAAACAATCGGCGGTCTCGCGCTCGACGTAACGACCAATTCGCTTGCGCCGAGACTGCTTGAAACTTATTTGCGTGTTAAGGAAAGAGGTTTGCTCTAAAAATCAGCCGGACTTCTTACTCCGAGCCGGTTGTTTTGCAAAACGTGAGTGTAAATCATCGTGGTCGAGATTTCCTTATGTCCTAACAAATCCTGAATTGTTCGGATATCGTAGCCGTCTTGAAGCAGATGCGTGGCAAATGAATGACGCAAAGTGTGCGGACTGGCGTTTTTCGGAACGCGGCTTTTTCGCACCGCGTCTTTGAAAACCTTTTGCAGACTCGAAGGCGAAACGGGATGTCTGCCTGTCGTGTTTGTGCGCGGATTTACGCTTAAACTTTTCGATGGAAAAACATATCTTTTTGCTCCTGGCGGTGGTTGGTTGCTCTCGCCAAAACAATTGCCGAGCAAAACGCCGTTCGTTCAAACACGATTTGTATGATTATCGCAAAGAAACCATTGAATTGCTTTTTCAAAGAATCATCCAAAGTTTTGATTTGAAAACTTGCCAAGTCAAAGGTCAAAGCAAGAATGGCGCATTTGTTTTAGCTTCTGTCTGGCTTTATCAAATAGTTTTTCTGATGAATCTGCGTCAGAATAAGCCTTTATTTGTTATCAAAGAACTGATTGAATCCGTCCGCCGGAGAATTCAATCCTGATTTATGCACACGCTTCATTAGACATCTTTCCAAAATAAATTAAGGGAAAGCAAATTCGAGATGACGAGTCGAAAGTTTCAAATTAACAATCGCTGAAACAAGTTTCCAAGTTTTTTCATAGTTTTTATGTTTCCCGCGATATTGTTCTTTGCAAATCTGCGCATATCTTGCATTCCCGATTCCGATGTTCAACGACGATCCGCTCTTTTGCTAATTGCCGATTATACTGCTTTTGTTCTTTGGTCAACCGATGATGCTTTGACGCTTTTTGTGTGGCACTTCCGCTGCGCACAACGAATGAAAACGGCACGAACTCATTTCAAAATTCCGCACCGACGGCTTTGCACGAAGTCGAAAAGCAGCAAATTTTGCGGGCTTTGGAACAAATCATCTAGCGTCGCGGCAAGACGGCGGAGCTTTTGGGTATTTCGTCCTCGACGCTTTAACCGTCGCCTGCGCGAATATGACTTAGAAGTTTAATTTACTTAATGATTGCAAAACTCTGAAAGAACATCCCACAAATAATTTGCTCTCTAGAAATTACTTGGAGAATAAAACCGTAAAAAAGTCGTCTTTTGTTTAATCACAAAAGACGACTTTTTTGTTTTATAGAAATTGAAAAATGCCCTCGGTAGGATTCGAACCTACAACCAACAGATTATGAGTCTGCTGCTCTAACCGTTGAGCTACAAGGGCAAAACTTTAATAGTTTAGTTGAAAGTTTTTTTTCAGGCAAATAAAGAACTCAAAAGTAATCAAATTCGATAAGGCTATCGAAAAAACTACGTTTGATAAATACAATCTTGGTGCAAAAAGAAACGCCGACTTTCGGTTACGAAAATCGGCGTTTGTAAATTGTTTCCAACTTTTAGCCGAATTAAATCTCGAAAGAATAATCCGACTGATTGTGTTAATCACCTAAGCGAATCGAGCGAAGCATATTGCGGAAAGCGTAATTGTAATTTGAAGCCTCACTTTCCGGCGCGACGGCGACTACGTAAAACAAATTGCCGTTGCGAAGCTGGGTGGTAACGACATTGACAACTTCGTTTCTGTTCGTCAAAGGCGAGCGTCCCGACAAGGTTGTCGCGTAAGCGTTTCTTCCGCCGAGTGTCGTTCTAGTGTAATTTGCGGCTTGTCTCAGGTAATTGTTTTCGCCTTGCATTAAACCGTTGACGTAATCTTCGGTTGCCTGCTGCAAATTATTGCTTCTGGATTGAACCATGCCTATCATCGCGCCGTGCGTAATTCCCTGGTTGCCGTATGCGCCCTGCGGCGCGAACCAGACGGAATCTTGTGTGGGAAATTCCTGCCAGTTGTTAGGTACGCTCATTTGAATAAAATTGCCGCTCGAAAATACTCTTGAGCGCGAAGAAGGCAATTGAACGCGCCTTGAGTATCTGCCGTTTGCCATCGGGTTTTGACCTCGACCCGTCGTTCCTCGTCCATTTTGCTGGTTATGGGCAATTTCTTCCATTGATTGAGCGCGGGGCTGCCCTGAAAGTCTGCTTTGAATACGCTGAAATTCTCTGGTGTCCTGGGTTGCATTTCTCGAAACGCGAAGCAATTCCGCTTCACGATTGATGTTGTTATAGCGATTGCCCGGATTCGGATGACTGCTCAAAAATTCAGGAGCGCGATTTCCGCCGCTTTGCTGCTCAATCGTTCTGAACATATTTGCCAAATCTCGCGGATCATAACCGGCGTTTGCCATAATTTGCGCTCCCAGAATGTCGGCTTGCGTTTCATATTCGCGGCTGTATTTGGTCAGCCACGCCTGCGCTCCGAGTGCGCCGAGTTGCGCGCCTTGCTGTCCGCCTAAAATCGCGCCACCCAAAATTAAACCGATTGTTCCGAGTTGGTTTAAAGGCTTACTTTGCTGGGTGGCTTGCGCCGTTCCGTGTCTTAAAGCGACGTGCGAAAGTTCGTGCGCCATCACGCCTGCCATTTCACCTTCGGATTTCGCTGCTTCAATCATTCCGCGATTGACATACATCGGTCCGCCCGGAAGCGCGAAGGCGTTAATATCTCTGGCATTAACGACCTGAAATGAATATTGAAAGCCAGGCTGCTGAAATTGCGACGGAATCGCATTGACCAATCGGCGACCGACATCTTGAACGTAGCGCGTCGTTTCGGAATCATTCAAAATCGGCATTTGCTGCTGGACTTGTGCCGAAGCCTCACGCCCGATTTTCACGTCGTCCTGAACCTTATATTTATTTTTCGGCATCGTGATGCGCGTCTGCCCGAACGCGGCAAGCGGCATAATCATCATCGCCCACGCCAGCATCACCGTCGTTATATTTTTGCTCAAATTATATTTTTTCATTTATCTCCTCCCGAATTTCGTTTTTTGCAAAAGCAAAATAAGTTTATCAGAGTTGCTTTTGCATCGCGCTGCAAAGCGCAAAAGTGATATTCAGATGAAAACTCGATTGTGAAAGTTCGCCGTTTATTCGCCCGCCGAAAATTCACGCGATTTACCGATGTTACGGAGATGTTACAGAGGCGGACGCTTTGCGTGGACAAGCATTTTTCGCGTTGCTATATTTGAAATCTTTAATCAAAAATAAAAGTTCACGGAGATTTGAAAATAATGGCTTTCAGTTTGTTACCGCGCGAAGACGAGTATTTTGTTCTTCTGTCGCAGATGACCGAGAAAATTCAAGACGGCTCAAATGCGCTGGTGGAAATGCTGCAGGACAAGCGCGAAAACTTTGAAACACACACAAGGCGCATTAAGGATATTGAACACGAATGCGACGAGTTATCTCATAAAGTTACCGTCAAATTGAACAAATCGTTTATCACGCCGTTTGACCGCGAAGACATTTTCACGCTTTCCGTCGCGCTTGACGACGTAATGGATTACATAGACGCAGGCGCGCGCGCCATCATAATGTATGACATTCAGGAAATCAACGACCACGCCAAACATCTCGCCAAAGTTATACAAAGTCTTGCGATAGAAGTGAATTCAGCCGTTTCAATGCTCAAAAGACCGGACGGAATGAATCAGAATATCGTCGAGATTCACCGCCTCGAAAATGAAGCCGACGATGTTTATTTCCGCGCTATCGGCGAACTTTTTCATAATCAAACCGACCCGATAACATTGATTAAGTGGAAGGAGCTTTACGAAATTTTAGAAAACGCGACCGACAGATGCGAAAGCGTCGCCAATATCGTCGAAAGTATAATCTTAAAACACAATTAATTCAGTCAACAGTTATCAGTCAACAGTCAGCAAAAATAATAAACTGATAACTGATAACGGCTTTGTTGCATAAATAATTTGTTATTTTTCAATAGTTTAAGTAATCAATAAATGCCAAAATAACGCCAAAACAGCAATTTTCTGGTTTTTGTATTTTCTAAACTCTCGAAAACAAATGAGTAATTTATGCAACAAAGCCACTGATAACTGATAACTGATAACTGATTTATGGAAGCTATAACCGCGCTTGTTATTTTTATCATTATTATTGCGCTCGTTTTTGACTACGTGAACGGCTTTCACGATGCGGCAAACTCAATTGCGACGGTTGTTGCCACGCGGGTTTTATCGCCGGGCGTGGCAGTCGCGTGGGCGGCGTTTTTCAACTTTATCGCTTTTGTGGTTTTCGGCACAGCCGTCGCCAAAACCATCGGCGGCGATATGATTAACATTACCGCGATTGCCGAAGATTACCGGCTTTATGTTCTGCTTGCGGGGCTTATCGGCGCGGTGGTTTGGAATTTAATTACCTGGTATCTCGGGCTTCCGACTTCCAGCTCGCACGCGCTGGTCGGCGGTTACGCGGGCGGAGCGATTGCCGCATACATCGGCGGTAACGGTTTTGTCGGAGTCAGTAGTGTTTTAATCGCCAGCGGCTGGATAAAAACACTGTCGTTTATCGTTCTCTCACCGCTTATCGGAATGACTCTTGGTTTTACTTTGATGGTTTCGGTTTATTGGATTTTTCGCCGTATGAATATCTCCAAAATCGATAAAGGCTTTCGTATCGGGCAGCTTTTTTCAGCCGCCGCTTTCTCGCTCGGACACGGCGGAAACGACGCGCAAAAGACGATGGGAATTATCACGATTGTGCTGGTCTCAGGCGGCTTTCTCCAAATGACACCCGCCGGAAAGCTGCCTGATATTCCGCTCTGGGTAGTTCTCGCGGCACACGCGGCAATTGGTTTGGGAACGCTCTCCGGCGGCTGGCGCATCGTTAAAACGATGGGAACAAAAATCGCCAAACTTCAACCGGTTGGCGGCTTTTGCGCGGAAACTGCCGGCGCAATCACGCTTTTTGCCAGCACCTTTGGCGGAATTCCCGTTTCGACCACACATACGATAACCGGCGCAATCGTCGGTGTCGGTTCAGCCAGACGATTTTCGGCGGTCAAATGGGGCGTTGCGGGAAGAATCGTCTGGGCGTGGGTTTTGACGATTCCGATGGCGGCTCTGATTGCGGCAATATCTTACGGAATTATCATTTTGATTGATAAATTGGTAGGAAAATAAATAACGAAAAATTAAAAACTAAAGGTGAAAAACGAAAACCGTTTGAGATTTATTTTTCACTTTTAGTTTTTAGTTTTTCACTTTTCTTCGACGGCTCTTTTTTATCTCCCCAATAAAATGCCTTGACAACCAAAACATAAACGAGCAAAACCAAAAAACACAAAATAAAAAAGAAAACAATTATCCAAGCCAAAAACGACATTTTTTATTTTCCTCAAACAAGCTAAAAAATCTCTCCGAATATTTCGTTATCTAATTTCTATAACGAAGTTTCCTCGGCATTTTCCTTTGGTGCCAGCCAACCGGCGAGCATTCCGGTGTTGCCGCTATGCTCCAAAATGTGTTTGTAGAGAACGGTTAGCAGCGCGACGACCGGAATCGAGATAAAAACTCCGGCAATTCCCGCAATCTGCTCGCCCATCAAAACCGACAAAATAATCGCCAGCGGATGCAGATGAATTCCTTCGCGGACAATTCGCGGGTAAATAGCATAATCCTGCGCAATCCGCAGAACAATCAAAAATATCGCCGCGTAAAGTGCGTCCCACGGATTATCGGAAAAACTCGCCGTCAATATCACGATTATAGCGACGGTTATCGGTCCGATTAACGGAACGAATTCAAAAATGCCCGCTATAACACCGAGCAAAATCACGTAATTCAAACCAATCAGATAAAAGCCGACGGTACAAAGCACGCCAATCACGACACAAGAAATCAACTGGGCGCGGGCGTAAGCGGAAAGTGTCCGGTGAAAATCCTCGAGAATCGCTTCGACTCTTGTCCGCCAATCGCCGTGCGGCATAATCCGCAGCAGCGACACGCGAAAAAGGTTTATATCTTTGAGAAAGAAAAACGCCAGAATCGGAATCAAAACCAGCCACGGCAGATACTTTACCAGTGCCAGCAGAAATTCTCCGATGGTCGCGGTCGCCCGCTCACCAACATTGCCCGCAAAACCGGTCAGCCGGGTGGCTATGCCTTCCTGCAAATCCTTTGGAAGACGATAGCGGTAGCGGCTGTTGACCGAATTAAATCGTCCTTCCAGAGTTGTCATATAGCTCGGCAACTTTTCGGCAAACTCTTTGCCCTGTTCGACCGCGAGCGGCGCAATCAAGGCAATACCGATTCCCAAAACCGAAAAGACAATCAAATAAGCCAGCGCAATCGCCAGCGACTTCGGCATATATTTGCTTCGGTCGCCGCTTTCAAACGGTCGCTGTACCAATTTTACGAGCGGCTCAATCAGGTAAGCGAACAAGATTGATAAAACCATCAAAAATATTAAATGAACGAGCGATGTCAAAAGGCTTGTAACGAGACCTGCGACATACAAAATCAGCAGCGTGATTAAAACTATCCGAACCACCGCGCCCGACGGCAGCAGAGCGGGATTTATAACGGCGGGAGAATTAACGTCGCTCGTCTCGACAATGGTTTCCTTGACCGCTAATTTGTCATGTTTGGTTACGTTGATTTCAGCCACAGATTTTCTCCTTCAACTAGGTTTTGTTGACATTTGTTTTTGCGTTGGAAGCGCGTCGAAAATACATTTTCGCGCTGCTAGGCGCGGCGGAAACCGGGAATCTCCGGCACTCTTCCAGAGTGCGAATCTGTTGGTCGATTGTCCCTGCGGCTCGCGCCACAGGCTAATTTCCGCAGTGCCTTCGGCACAAAAACAAAATGTCACACAACCTAGCGATTTGCGTTTGTATTTTGATTCGTATTCTGCCGTTCGGCTTCCGGTTTTGAATAATCTTCGACCAAAAAACGGTTTCGCAACGCTTCGAGATTTTCCGGCGAAAACACATAACGCGAGCCGGCGATAAAAGCGCGACCTTCATCGGTTAAAACGAATCTGTTTGTTCCCGGCGGCGTATTCGCTCTCAGATATTTTTGGTCTTCAATGTCAAAAGTGCCGCCGTCTTTGCGCCGAAAAGCAAAAATGTAATCGTAATTCGCAGTTTTCATCGTCTGCAAATCTCTTTCATAATCCGAAATGTTATTCTCCTCGATAACCGTCGCAACATTTTTATTTCCCTTTAACAACGACTGATTCACGCAAGCAAAATTCGGCAAAATCAAAAAAATCAAACTGAAACAGGCTATTCGAGAAAATCCCAAATAAGGATTACAAATTTCTTCGACGTTAAACCTTGAACCTTGAACTTCCAGCTTTGGACCTTGGACTTTGGACTCAAATTCCGTCACGCCGTATTTAATTTTCTTCATCTTCGTTGTCATCATTAGCATTCTTCTTGACGTTAGCGTTTGCAGCATCTTTTTTCTCTTCTCCGTCGTGTTGTTTTAACTCTTCAGGTGACGGCGGCGCGTCATCTGCCGCTTCCTTCGGTGCGTCGCCTTTTTGGTCGCGGATTTTGAGAAAAATCGCTTCGTCGTCTTCATAAGCCGTTTCGCACCAACCACTTTCCAGACATTTGGCGATAAAATCCGCATTCTCCTTCGCATCTGAAAAGACGTATCTCGCACCAAATTTTTCACGAATAATCGGCGCAGGGTCGTCGGTTTTACCTTTGGTTATCTCGTCAATCAGTTTATAGAGTTCGGGATTTTTTGAATACAGGTAATTCGGGTCGAGTCCATAAACGTAATTGTGTTTTGTGTCATAGAAAAATATTTTTGGAAAATCGTCCCAATTGCAGTTGAAAATCCGCTCGCCTTCGGGAATTTCTTCATTTGCCCAGGTCATCGCTCTTTTATATTTTTCATTTGGCTCGTTACTTCTGATGTTAGATAAAAGTCCGTCTTCCTTAATACTGAAAAGCGATCGTAAACCGACCGTATTTTTCCGGTCTTCGGAAACCCAATCGGTTGTGTTAAGTCCAGTCAGATTATAAAGCATCCACACTGTTAAAAGCGTACCCAAACTCCAAACACCAACTTGCTTTAAGGTATCGTAAGTTTCCTGTTTTTCGGTCTTTTTTTCCTTGTCGAGATACGGCTCGATATCGCGCTTGAAATCTTTGGGAAGGTTGACGAGTGGAGCGAGAAATTCCCGCCAGCTAAAAGCGGCGAAAAGAATCGCAAACGGCGGAAAGTATTCGGCAAAGCGTTTCGAGCGAAACTGCGCCGCCAGCAAAATTGTGACGAACATCAAAAAAAACGTCGATTTTTCGGGAAGTTTTCCGTTTTTCGGCGCGAAAAGAATGTAACCGGCGAGCATCGCAAGGAGCGCGACGGGAAGATTCAACATCAATTCCATACCGTTAAACGGATACCATTCGCCGCCGACCGACACGGCAAAATCCGAGCCGACTTTGAATTTTTCAACCAGATGCTCGTAGAAAAGATGGAAATTCTGCGGAAAATACGGATTGACGATATTACCCAAAATCATTCCGCCGAAAGTATATGCGAGCGGCTGCCATTCAAATTTTCTCTCGTTCCAACCAATGATAATCGCCCAGATAACCGCCGCGATAAAAAGCAGCGGAAATAAGCTGTAAGTCCAGACGAACACAAACATTAAAGGCAAAAGCCAGACGTATTTGCGCTCGAACAAAAGATAAATTCCGGCAATCGTATAAATAATCGTGAGCGGCGGAGCTTTCGCCATATTTATCCGAAAGAAGAACGAGTTGGCGCAGGTTAAAAGTGCCAGCAGCCACAAAATCAGATATTCGATTTTGTAATAAAACATCAGCCAATAGACCGAAAATACCGCCAAACTTCCAAAGACAACGGCGGCGACTTTTGCCGCCGTTACGGGTTCAAAAAACCATAGAAACGGAATCTGCAAAAGATGAAAAAGAAAATGATGGTCGGCGTATTCCTGCGGATTCAAAACGGTTAAAGGAAGCCATGTGAATTCGGGCAGCCAGCGTCCGTGTTTGAAATTTTCCCAAAGCAGCGAACTCCATTTGATATGGTAATAACCGTCCCAATCGCCGCAGCAAATCGCCGTGGTCGAAAACTGCAAAAGCACCATCAGCAAAACGATGGCGAATAAACCGAAAATCAAATAAACCCAGCGAATAGCTTCGTCTGTGCCGAGCCAAACTTTCCAGTCTCGCTTTGTCTTTTCGGGCAAAACAACTGCTGTTTCCGCCGCCGTTTCGGGTTTGTCGTTAAAAATTTCTTCCATTATTAAAGTTTTTATAAATACCTTTCATTCCAACCGGGAGAAATAAATTCTTTCAAAAAATATCACGAAATCCAGGTAAATATCTATGCGCCCGAACCGGTAAAAAGCAAAATAAATTTTTCGCCGAGGATTCATAAACATCGGTGATAATTTTTTATAAGAATAGCATTTTTTGGAAATTTAAAATTCCAAATTTTGCGTTGCAATTTATTTTGCTTTTTTTGTGGACTTGATTCGACGCAAAAAAAGGCGAAACTCAAAATCGTTTCGCCTTTTATCCAATCTTTCAATAAAAAACCTTTTATATTTTGGCGACCGCCACGATTCTGTCCGGTTTGGTAACCACGACTCCGCCTGCTTTTTCCTTTGTGACGGCAAACTGCTTTGGTTTGATAATTCTTAACTGCGCGTTAATCGGAATCATAACTTCTCCCGTTCCGCTCACATTAAAAATACCTCCGCTGACCGGAGTTTTTTCACTTCGCGTTTCGTCAAAAATCCAAAGCTGGTAAGTTTCCTTACTCGCGTCGAGAACCGGCAAATCGCGCAGGCGAACATAACCTTTTTGCTGCGCGTTGCTCCAAACGACATCACCCGAAACTCTTTTGTCACCTTTTGCGGAAGTCCAATTTGTCTGAATAATATCGGGCGCGGAAGCAACTAGCTGCTCGCGTTTTTGCGCCGTCGTTAATTCGGGTATCGGAGTTCTTACGGGTGTTGGAACTCTTACTATTTCAGGCGTTATTACGGTTTCAGGAATTTTTGCAATTTCGGGGGTTTTTACAGCCTCAGGAGTTATTATAGTTTCGGGAGTTTTCACGGATTCGGGAGTTTTCACGGATTCGGGAATCTGCACTATTTCAGGGGTTTGCACTATTTCAGGAGTTATTACGGTTTCAGGAATCACCGCGGATTTGGGAGTTTGAACGGTTTCAGGAGTTTCCGCAATTTCCGGTTGCGGCTGAGAACGAGTCAGCCACAAACTTATTGCTAAAGCGATGCAAGCCGTCACTGCCGTCGCTAAACCGAGCCATTTCCAATTCCAAATCGAAGGTTTTGATGAATCTTCGTAGATAATACCGACCGTTGCAGCTTCGGAAGAAACGGCGGTTTGATTTTTTTCGACACTCGAAAATTGCCGTTCTTTTTGCGGCGCGGCGAAAAATTCCCGCGCCCGCGCTTCAAGTCTTGTCTGCAAATGCAAAGGCAGGGAATCATCTATTCCCAAATTTATCAAATTTATCACCGCCGCCGCCCTTTCAAACGAGTCGTCATTTTTGAAATCGGGAAAACTAGCCTTCAATTTTTCGAGTTCTGCCGCTTCTCCTTCGGTCAAACCGAATAAAGTTTGGTCGGCAAGGAGTTCGAGCATTCTTTCTTTATTTTTTTCCATTATGCCGATACCTCCTTTGTTTCATCCGATTTGCCGGAATTTTTTGCCAATGCTTCTCTGACTTCGATAAGTCCGCGTCGGGCATGTGTTTTAACCGTGCCAATCGGCATTTTCGTCAAATCCGCAATCTCCTGATGCGATAAGCCCAGACAGATTGAAAGGTAGAGAACTTGCTGCTGTTCCGGACGTAAATCTCTGACCGCTTCGGCAGCTTCTTTGGCTTCGATTGATGTGTGAATGTCTAAATCGGCGCGTTTTGAAGGCTCGAAGGTTACGTCTTCGAGTGAATCTAAATTCGGCTGGCGGTTCGATTTTCGCAGGCGATCAATCAGGCGGCGACGCGCGAGCATTGCGACAAATGTCGTTTCGGAAGATTGTTTTTCGTCAAACCGTGCGGCGTTTTTCCAAACGTCAATGAAAACTTCCTGAACGGCATCTTCGGCATCGTTTTGGTTCGGCAGCATTCGTTTTGCCAATGACCAAACCAATCCGCCATACGTCTTTAGACAGTCTTGCACGGCTGTTTTATCTCCTGAGGCGATGCGATAAAGGATGGATTTTGGCACGTTTACAATTTCTCAGACAAATTTCCGAATAAGTTATAACTTACTTTACTTTACCGCGTTTTGCCAACCTCTTTTATCAACCCAACTTCTCGTCGCGCTCGCAGCATCCGAAAAGTTTTTATTTTGCCGTTGATGAATTCGCAGAATTAAATAAAACGGTTTCAAAACAGACGGGAAAAGTGTCATTTGAAACCACGAGATTTCGAGATAAGAGTAATAAGGAAAAGGCTGATAGTCGTCGCGGCGGAGAGCAAACAAAATTGGCAAAACGCGCCGATGACAGAGGCTTGCAGGTAAAAAAGCCAGAGTGTGAAAATTGTCATCAAAAAGATTTGAGCCGTAAAAAGCGTCCACATCAGACGATTGCCGAAAGCGGCTAAAATCGCCAGAGAAAAAGCGATGAAATAAGCAATTGCGCCGAGTGCGGCAAGTGGAAAGCCCGCAACTTCAGCGTAGGAACTCGTCAAAACCTGCTCGCAGCCTTCGACAATGCTGCACGGAACGGCTTCGCCCGTGTAATGCTTAATCGTCAGATAAATCGAATCAATCAGACCGATTAAAGCAACCGCAGCCGCCAGAAGCGGAAGTTTGGCGACTGCGTTATTTGTTTCGCTCTCGACGATTTCAGAATTGTTCATTTATTTACATTTGAATTGACGACATTATTTTTCGCTCCGCCGTTGTTTGCGACATTCACTGCACTGCTCGACTGATTGGCGGATGTCGCTTGATTCGAGGCTTGAGCGGTTGGCTGACTGCTCGCTTTTTGCAGTTCGCTGTCAATTATCTGCCGCATTGATTCGACATCAAATTTCTCGAAAGCCAGCGGAGTTCCGTTAATATAAATAGCCGGAGTTCCGGTTACGCCAATCTTTCGCCCGCGCATCATATCGGCATCAACTCGCCCTTTTGTCGCCATTCCCAGTACATCGGTTTGATATTTTGCTGTATCCAAACCGATTTTTTGGGCGTAACCTTCAAATAATTTTGGAGCTTCTGCGGAATTTGACCATTCCTTCTGATTGAGAAAAAGCTGGGTCTGCATCTCCCAAAATTTATCCTGTAGCGAGGCAGCTTCCGCCGCCACCGCTGCCGCATAGGCGTGTTGGTGAATTTGCGTAAGCGGAAAACTGCGGTAGATGAATTTTATGCGGTTGCCGTAAATTTTGGCTATCTCCTGCACTTTCGGATGAACCGTCGCGCAAGTCGGACATTGATAATCGGCAAATTCTTCGACAGTTACAGTCGCCGTCGGCGAGCCGAGCATATTTGGCGGTTGCGCTCCCGCGGGCGCATCTGCATAAATCTTTTTCATCAAAGCCTCGTCATCAGATTTTTTGTTCGCGCTGTTGGCATTGGCACTATTGGTGTTTGTTTTGACGGGCGGCGTTTTGGAGTTTGAATAAAACCACCAGCCGCCGCCGATTGCCGCGAGCAAAACCGCTCCGATTATTAACAAGGGAAGATTACTTTTACTGTTGTTAGTATTTACGTTATTCATTTATTTAGTGGTAAATGGTAAGTGGTAAGTTTTAGTCTTTCACTTACCACTTACCACTTACCGTTATGAAACTATTTTAAGCCGCTTTTTTCCTGCACGGCGTTCTTCTAAAATTTCGATTGTTTCCCGAACGCGCGTGTAAATTCCGTCAGCGTCCAAGCCGTATTTCGCCAATAAAAGTTTCGGGTCGCCGTGCGTGATGATTCTGTCGGGAACGCCCATTCGCACGACTTTTACGCGGTCGAGCAGATTGTTTTCTTCCAGCAATTCCATCACCGCCGAGCCGAAACCGCCCGCGAGATATGCTTCCTCAACCGTTACGATAATTCGTTTCGTTTGTGCCAAAGCAAGAATTAATTCACTGTCGAGCGGTTTGACGAAACGCGCATTTATCAGCGTCGCGTCAATTCCGTCTTTTTCGAGATTTTTCGCCGCTTCCATTGCCGGATAAACCATTGAACCATAAGCCAAGATAGCAATATCACCGCCACCGTCACGCAGAATTTCGGCTTTGCCGATTTCCAAAACTTTCGGCGCGCCTGAAATATCAACACCGAAACCGTTTCCGCGCGGATAGCGAATCGCGGCGGGCGCGTCGTGTTCGATTGCCGTTAAAAGCATATCGCGCATTTCGGCTTCATCTTTCGGAGCCATCAAAGTGATATTTGGATAACCGCGCAAATACGCGATGTCAAGCAATCCGTGATGCGTCGGACCGTCCGCGCCGACGATTCCGGCTCTGTCCATTGCAAAAGTTACGTTTAAGTTTTGCAGACAAACATCGTGAATAATCTGGTCGAGACCGCGCTGCAAAAATGTCGAATAAATTGCGGCAACCGGCTTTAAGCCTTCGCAAGCCATTCCCGCGCAAAACGTCACACCGTGTTCTTCGGCAATTCCGACATCAAAAGCTCGTTCGGGAAACTTTTCCAAAATCTTATCAACGCCTGTTCCGTCCGGCATCGCGGCGGTCAGCGCGACAATTTTTTCGTCTCGCTCCATTAATTCGCACATCGTTTCACCGAATATCTGCGTGTAAGTTTTCGGCGCGGACTTGTTTGATTTGTGCGGCAAACCCGTTTTGATGTCGTAAGGTCCGGTTGCGTGATAAGCGTAATAATTTTTTTCGGGATTCGGAAAACCTTTGCCTTTCGTCGTCAAAGCGTGAACGATAACCGGACCGTCGTCAATTTTTTTCGCTTCTTCGAGCGCGTGAACCAGCATGGGAACGTTGTGTCCATCAACATAACCAATGTATCTAAAGCCCAATTCATTGACGAGCGCGCCCGGAAGAACTGCCGCCGCAATCGCGTCTTTGACGGTTTTCGCGGCTTTGCGAAGCTGTTCGCCGAAACCCGGAACGCTTTCGAGCGTGTCGCCGACTTCTTCTTTCAGACGATGGTAACTTTGCGCTCCTTTAATACGATTCAAATATCTGGTCAGTGCGCCGACTGCCGGAGCGATTGACATATCGTTGTCGTTTAATAAAACAATCAAGCGCGATTTCAAATGTCCGGCTTGATTTAACGCTTCCATCGCCATTCCGCCCGCCAGAGAAGAATCACCGATAAGAGCGCAGACGTGAAAATCATCACGCTTTTGGTCGCGGGCGATTGCCATTCCCAGAGCGGCTGACAACGATGTCGAAGCGTGTCCCGCGCCGAAAGTATCGTATTCGGATTCGTCGCGCCGAAGGAATCCCGAAAGTCCGCCGTATTGTTTGATAGTATGAAGCAGGTCGCGCCTGCCCGTCAAAATTTTGTGCGCGTAAGCCTGATGCCCGACATCCCAGACAAGTTTGTCATGCGGCGTGTCGAAAACATAGTGCATCGCCACCGCAAGTTCCACCGCGCCCAAGCTCGCGCCCGTGTGTCCGCCGACGCGCGAAGTCGTCTCTAAGATAAATTGCCTGACTTCGTCGGCAACTTCCTGCAAATCTTCCACGCGAAGCTCGCGTAAATCTTTCGGCGAATTTATTTCCGATAAAAATCTCATTTAATTTTCCCGCTTGCTTTTATAACTCAAACTTCGCATTTTATCTTGCCGGAAGGCAAATGTTAAATGTTAAAACGATAAAATCGGTTCAAAGTTCAAAGTTCAAGGTTCAAAGTTCGCAGTTAAGCCGAATATATTTCTCGAAACTCGAAATTCTAAACTTTGAACCTTAAACCTTGAACTTGTTTTGCCTTTACATTTCTTTACACGGAAGACGAAAATACTTTCGACTTTATTGTATTTACTTGCGTCAAATGTAGCGAACGGCGAAAGCTAATCTAAAAAATTTAAGAGGTAAAAAAACAATGTCATTCAAATATAAATTTATTTCGGCTATCACTTTAGCCTTGGCAGTCGGCACTTTCACTACTTTTGTTTCGGCGCAGGACAGCAGCACGAACAATCAACAGGATTCCACGAGGGAGGAAAGGAAATTTGAGCGCAGAGGCGATGGTATGCGCGGCGGCAAAGGAATGCGCGGCGGAAAACACGGCGGCGACCGAATGCGGATGGGCGCGCTTCGTCGGCTTAATCTGACTGACGCGCAGAAGGAACAGGTCAAGACGATTTTTGAAACCAATAAACCTAATCAAGCACAACGCGAAGAAATGCGAGGTTTAGCTCAAAAGAAACGCGACGGTTCGATTACCGAACAGGAACAAGCTAGATTTAAGGAAATCAAAACTCAGATGAGAGCGTCAGCCGAACAAACTCAAAACGCGGTGCTGTCGGTTTTAACCGCCGAGCAGCGCACGCAGCTTGACCAAATGAAACAAGAAATGCGCGACCGACGCGGAGACCGCAAAAGAATGAGAAAAGACGGTCAAACGCCGGATAAATCGGACGATAATTAATTCTCATTTCAATAAATATAAAAAAGGCGCAAGATTCATCCTGCGCCCTTTTCATTTTTAAAGTTCGCGGCAAAATCAACCGATAAACATTTCGTCGTCAGTATAAACACGGTCAATGCGTTTCGGCGAAGGCGCGAGTAAAACTTCTAAACCCTTTCGCACGCCAGCCATAATCGCCGCGACTTCCCGCGCCGGAACCACCACCTTTTCCTGAATAAAATCCGTCGTATCGGCAACCTGCGCGTGCGTCCGGTCAATCGTGTCGCTGACCAGCTCGATTTTATCTTTCGCCGTGCGCGCCGTCATTCCGACAAGTTGTTTTATTTCGGCAACTTCGTCTTTTATTAGTCCGGCGGAATCGGAAAAGTATTTTGTCGCGGTCGAAAGATGCTCGGAAATTTCCGTGAACTGCACGGAGATTTGTTTTCCCTGCTCGCTGATGTCGTTGACTTTCGCAATCAGCGGTTCGACCTTTTCTTCCACACGGGTGACTGTCCCGACGATTTTATTTACGATAAAGGCAATCGCAATCAAAGCAACTGCCATCACGACGAAACTAATGGCGATGATGATAGACGCAATCATCATCCAAAATTGATAATCATTCGTATTCATAATCTACTCGCTTTGTTTTTTCGCTGGAGCATCATCTTTTTTTGCGGGAGTTTCCTCTTTTTTCGCCGTCGTTTCCTTCGGCGCATTCAAAGTTTTGTTTTCAGCCGGATGAGCCGCGCGATTCGGCGGAAGCGTTTTTTCGTCGGTGCGCTGTTTTTCATCCGAATAAGCTCGTTTTCCAGCTTCGATTGCCGCCGACAAAGGATTTGAACCGGAAACCGCGTCTCTGGCTTTATCGGTCAATTCTCCGGCTCTGCCCGCCAAATCGCCAGCCTTGACTTGTGCCGTTTGATAAAGCTCGGTTGCTTTGTCGCGCGTTACTTCATAATAATCACCGGCTTTTTCGCCGACCAGCACAGCCGCGTCCTTGCCTTTTTCCAAACCTTTGCGTGTCGCGTCGGCAATATCACCGCGCAGTTCATCGCCAGCTTTCGGAGCGAACAGCAACCCCAAAACCGCGCCGATTCCGCCGCCGATAAGTAAATAGGTCAATTTCGTCGTCGCGCTCGCTTCTTCTTTTTCTCTTTCGTATTTCATATTTAATCTCCTTTTTGCAAAAAATGCAGTCAAACCCTTTTGAATTTTTGATTGATTGAATATAGCAGAAAGCACGGTGAAGGTAAAAGTAAAAAGTAAAAAGGCAAAAGGTAAAAGTAAGAAAGTAAAAAGGCAAAGTAAAACGAATAGAATATACAGTCAATAGATTTGAATGCGATTTCTCTTTGCTACTTTTACCTTTTTACTTTCTTACTCTTTACTTTTTACTTACTTGAGCTTTGACGGTTCGCGGAATTCCTTGCAAATCAGGCAGAATGTGAACGACGCGCCAGATTTCCGGCTCAAACATCTGGCGCACTTTTTCCGCTTGACTGAATCCAACTTCCAACAGCAAACACCCATCTTTGTTTAGGAATCGCGGTGATTCGACAACAATTTTTTTAATTATTGAAAGTCCGTTTTTATTGTCGGTCAAAGCAAAAATCGGCTCAAAATCACGTACTTCCGCCTGTAAATTTTCGATGTCTTCGCTCGGAATATACGGTGGATTGGAAACGATTAAATCGAATTTTTCGTTTTGCAAAACTTCAAAAACATCCGAGATTTTCAGTTCCAGACGATTTAAGACTTCGTGCGCTTCAGCGTTTCTCGCGGCAATTTCCAAAGCCTTTGGTGAAATGTCTAAACCAATTGCATTTGAAGTTTTAACTTCGCGCAAAATCGAAACGGCGATGCAGCCCGAACCGATTCCGACTTCACAAAAGTTTGAATTTCTTTTGGCTCGTAAAATTCCAATAGCCGATTCAACAATCAATTCCGTTTCGGGACGCGGAATCAAAACGTCTTTGGTTATTGCAAAATCAAGCCCGTAAAATTCCTGTTTTCCGGTGATATATTGAAAAGGTTCACGGCTTGCGCGTCTGCTTAAAAATTTTTGAAAACGGTTTTCTTCTTCGTCGGAAAGTTTATATTCGGGATGCGCGATGAGAAAAGTTTTGTCTTTTTGCAGAACAAAAGCGAGCAGCGAATTTGCTTCGCGGCGCGGTTCGCTGATTCCGCTTGATTGCAAAATGTCGGTTGCTTCTCGAAGTTTTTCGGCAATACTCGGCAAATTTTTTCAATTCTGTTACGACTTTTTATTTTAATTTGAGTCTTTTATTTCGCGTTCATCCAGTTATTTCCCGCCCCGACTTCGACCAGCAAAGGAACATCAATTTTGACTGCTGATTCCATTTCACGTTTGACAATTTCCATTGCTTTTTCAACTTCCGATTCGGGCGATTCGAGCAGTAATTCATCGTGAACCTGCATAATTATCTGCGTTTTCAAACCTTCGCGGCGCAGAGCGTCGTCAACTTTGAGCATTGCTATTTTGACAATATCGCTGGCAGTTCCTTGAATCGGCATATTTATCGCTTCACGCTCGGCGCGATGACGAACGTTGAAATTTCTGTCTTTGATTGAAGGAATCGGTCGCCGTCTGCCGTAAATCGAAGAAACATAACCTTGCTCACGCGCGACCAGCGGCGTTTCTTCCATAAACTTTTTCACGCCTTTGTAAGTTTCGTAATAATCTTCGATAACTTTTTTCGCTTCGTTGCGCGAGATGCCAACCCTTTGCGACAAACCGTAGGCTTCGACGGCGTAAGCAATCGCAAAATTGACTATTTTTGCCATACGTCGGGCAACTTTTAATTCCGCGCCAGTTTCCGCGCCGAAAACCAGTTTCGCGGTTTGCGCGTGAATATCTTCACCGTTTTGAAAGGCTTTGAGCATTACTTCGTCGCGCGTGATATGCGCCAGAAGACGCAGCTCAAGCTGTGAATAATCGGCGGAAATCAACTGGCATCCTTTTTCAGGAACGAACGCGCGGCGAATCTGTTGACCGAGTTCAGTGCGAATCGGAATGTTTTGTAAATTTGGCTCGCTCGAAGATAATCTTCCAGTTGTCGTTACGGTTTGATTCAAATTGCCGTGAATGCGCCCGTCTGAATCAATCAAAGTCGGCAAAACGTCCGAATAAGTCGCTTTGAGTTTGTCGAGTTCGCGGTATTCGATAATCAGGCGTGGCAACTCGTAAGTTTCCGCAAGTTCCGTCAAAACGTCTTTGCTCGTTGACATCTGTCCGGTCGCCGTTTTTTTCGACGAACCGATATTCAATTCCTGCAAAACTTCGCCGACTTGTTTTGGCGAGCCGACGTTGAATTCGCGTCCCGCAAGTTCAAAAATCTTCGCGCCCAAAGTTTCGAGTTCAGTCGAGATAAAATCGGAAATGCCGCCCAAAACTTTCGTGTCAACTTTCAGACCAGCCATTTCCATTCGGTAAAGAAGCGGAATCAGCGGAAGTTCCATTTCCTTATAAATTTTTTCGAGTCCGTCTTCTTCGATTTTTTTGCGAAGCAGCGGCGCGAGTTGAAACGCATAATCAGCGCGTTCCAAAGTTCGATATTGTGTTTCGGTAAAACCTTCAGGAATGTCCTCGGTAATATCCGTTCCCAAATTTTGCTGTGCTAAAAGCGGCAAAGCATAGCTCGAACGACTCGAATCAATCAGGTACGCGGCAATCATCGTGTCGTCTTCGACGGCTTCGGGTTCGATTCCGATTTTTTTCAAAACCGCCAGATTGCGCTTGTAATCGTGAACGCATTTCGACAAAAATCCGTTCGACAAAATATCGCCGAGCGGCGTGATTGCTGATTCTTGCCCGCCTTCAAAATTTTCCAAATCAATGTAATAACTTGCGCCCGCGCCGGTCGCAATCGCTACGCCGAGCGGCGGTTTTTTCGCGTAAGAATCGGCTTTCGCGCCGGAATTTGAATCGTCAACCTCAAAACTCCAGAAATCCAGTTCCCAAAGTTTGCGAATGAGCTTGTCCAAATCTTCACGTTTGTTGATGATTTGATAACGGCGTTCAGTTTCGACTACGCGCCCGCCGTTTTCGTCAAAGAGCGGCGCGGAATCGGCGAATTCTCTGGTTAAAGCGGTAAATTCAAGTTCACGGAAAAGCGCGTAAGCCAACGGGCGATTCGGCGCGTTGTGTCTGAGCGTGTCTAAATTTAATTCAATATCAACAAAGTTATGAATCGTCGCAAGTTCCAGAGATTGGCGAATAATTTCCTGATTGTTTTGCAGACTTTCACGATAAGTTTTGTGCGTTACTTCGTCGGCGCAGCGCATCGCTTCTTCGGCTGAACCGAATTGCTGGACGAGCTTCATCGCGCCTTTTTCACCGATTCCGGGCGCACCCGGAATATTGTCAATCTGGTCGCCCATCAAACCCAAAAGGTCAATAATCTTGGTCGGCGGAACACCGAATTTCTGCTCAACCCACGCTTCGTCGCACCATTCGACGGGCGGAACGGCAACTTTGCGCTTCACGTTTTGCGAGTTTTGCCGCATACAAATAATTTGCGGGTCGCGCACGAGCTGGCATAAATCTTTGTCGTTGGAAACGATGACGGTTTGCATTCCATTCGCCGCGACTTTCTGCGCCAAAGTTCCGATAACATCGTCGGCTTCAAAGCCGTCCATTTTCAAAATCGGTATGTCAAACGCTTCGCAAACCTTTTTGATATAAGGCATCTGCGAAGATAAATCGTCGGGCATATCCGCGCGGTTTGCCTTGTAAGCGGCGAAATTATCGTGGCGAAAAGTTTTGGTTGACGAATCAAAAACGGCGGCGATGTAATCGGGTTTTTCGTCGTTGAGAAGTTTCCGCAGCATATTCGTAAAAACGAAAACCGCTTGCGTGACTTGCCCGCGACTATTTCGCAAAGGCTCAGTGCGCGCGCCCATCGGCGCGAAAAACGCTCGAAAAATATGCGACATCGTATCAATCAAAAATACTCGTTTTGGATTTTGTTCCGTCATCTTTCACCTGAAATTTGTTTAATTTAAGAAAGAGATTTTACCACACAGAACGCAAAACAGTGGATAACGGATGGTGGTTAGTGGATAGTGAGAAATCAGACTATCTACTAACCACAACATCCGTTATCCACTAAAGACCGTTTGACAGAAAAAGCGCGAGTAAGATAAGCTAACCATTCGTTTTTCGCAAGAAAATAGTGATATTTGTAAGTGTTAAAATTTTTGTTTTGAAACTTTGTTTTGTAAATTTCTTAACACCATCCGCTTTTTCGGTCTGTTCGTCTAGGGGTCTAGGACACCGCCCTTTCACGGCGGCGACACGGGTTCAAATCCCGTACAGACTACCATCTTTTCTTGACTAATCTGCATCAGACTTCTTGAAATTCAACTATAGAAACGCGCGGACAGTTCATTTTCCTCTGTCTCAATTCGTGATATTCTGTGGTTTCAATAATTTTTCGAGGTTAATATGTTACGAAAATCCATATTTATAAGTTTTTTATTTTTGTTTGCCTTTCTATCAATCAATGCGCAAACGGTGCAGAAAAATGTTGATACGGTGATGATTTTGCCGTTTGAAAATACTTCCGACAAAGCCGAGTTTAATTGGGTCGGCGAAAGTTTTGCCAATTCGTTGTCGGATTTGCTGAAAGTTCCGAGCCTGAATGTCATTACCAATGACGAGCGCAAAATTATTCAGCAGCGTCTGCGCGTTCCGCTCACCGTTTTACCGAGCCTGGCGACTTCTCTGAAAATCGCGCGGGAAAGCAATGCTTCGCTGCTTATTGCTGGAAAATACAATATCGTTCCGGCGCAAGGTGATGTCGCGGCAATCGTCAGCGTAACGGCGAAAATTATCCGCGTCAACGAAGGCAGATTTCTGAGTGAAGAATTACCTGACGGCAGACGCATCACGCGCGATATAAACTTGAGCGACGCGCTCGGAAATCTGCAAACCATCGAAGGTCAGATTGCTTATCAAATTCTTTATCAGCGCGACAAAGCCTTGCCATTTTCGCAAAATCAATTTATCGAATCGGCAAACAAAGTTCCCGCCCGCGCTTTTGAAGCGTATATCAAAGGGTTGCTTTCGTCCGAAACCGATTTGCAGACGCGCGAGAATTATTTCAAAAACGCGATGCGAATCTACAGCGAAGACGAAAAAACGAAAGGCGGAATTTATGCTGATGTCGCGCTGGAACTCGGACATTTTTACTTGAACCAGCATAAAAATCAGGAAGCGATTGATTATTTTTCGCGCGTTCCGCAGGAAAGTCCGCAATATGCCGAAGCCGCATTTTACACGGGTTTGACGCAATGGCAGCAAAAAAATTATGAACAGGCACTCGCTGTTCTTCGCCCTTTGGCAGAAGATTTGAAATTAACCAGCGTTTATAACACTCTGGGCGCGATTGCGGTTGAGGCTTCGCGCGAAGATAAGAAAAACAAAGGAAAATCCGACGCGCTTCTAACGGAAGGTTTGGAGCTTTTGAAAAAAGCATCCGAATCCGCGCCTGACGAACCGAATGCCAGATTCAATTACGGAATGGCTTTGTTTTTAAGCGGCAATTACGTCGAAGCCGTCTCGCAATTGAAACCTGTTCTAGTAAACAATGCGCGTGACGGCGAGTCTTATTATCTTCTTGCGAAAGCTCTCGAATCGCTAAAAGACGCGACTGCCGCCGATTTTGATAACCAAGCCATACGCTTTTTAACGGCAAACAATAAATATGCCAAACTGCAAACCGAATGGCAGAGTTCACGCTCAATAGGCAACATCAATCTGCGCGTCCGGCAACCGCCGCGCAAAGATTTTGTCAGCGTAATTTTGATAAAAAAACAGGCAACTCCTGTGCAAACCGCGCAAAACGAAACCGAAGTTTTGCTGGCGCAAGCCCGCACTTTTTACACAAACGGTAACAATGATGAAGCGATGGTAGTTTTGCGAAAAGTGCTGGTCAGCGAACCGATGAGCGCGGAGGCGTATCTTCTTCTCGGCAATATACATCTGCGGCGCGGTGATTTGGAGCAAGCCGTCAGCAGCTTGAAAACCGCGCTGTTTTGGGATAATCGTCTGACGACGGCGCATGTCGGACTCGGTAAAATATACCTGCAAAAAGGCGATTGTTTGCAAGCGAAAAACTACGCTGCTTCGGCTCTGGCGATTGATTCCGAAAATCAAGATGCCACCGGCTTAGAACGTCAAGTCGAGCGATGTAGCAAATAGTATAACTTCACAGGTTAAAAGTTTAAGGTTTAAGGTCCAAAGTTTGTGTAAAAGCAGACTTAAATTTTAAGCCTTAATTTTATTTTACACCGATGTTTATTGGACATTAGAATCCAAAATCCAAAATCCAAAATCCAAAATCCAACTTTGGCACGCTATATGCAGTAAGGGAAGTCGGCTAGCTTATTAAAATTTAATAAGACCCCGCCGCCAACTCTTCTTCGAGCGCAGTAAGCTATTGTGCTTGACCACCTTCCGAGCGTTCCTTCAGTAGTCCTTCCGATTTTGAGCCTGGTCGAAACAGACCAGGCTCTCCTGCTTTTAAATCCATTTATTTGGCATTTTAGCGAAATAACCGGTATTTATCCAATTTGCCGTTATTTCTTCCGCCTTAGCAAAATAAAACTCTTTAATTTGACGGATAGAAATTGTCGTTTCCGCTTAAATGACAAGATTTATCATTTACCGTGTGACAATTTTTGATTGTTATTTCGTTTTGATAAATCAAATTAAGAGAGTTGCGCTCAAATTGATTTGCTCGGGCGTGACGACAGCCGAATTGATTTGAAAGTGGATAATAATTTTCTAACCCACGACTCGCGATTTTATTTGCTAAAATGGCTGTATGAGATTTTTCGCCGCTCAAGCGAAATTGCCTTCGGTGGCAAATATATTCTTAGCTGTCGTTTCGGCAATTCTGCTGATGCTTGCCTTTCCGAATTTCGATTTGTGGTTTCTCGCGTGGTTTGCGCTTGTTCCGTTGTTTTATGCGATTGAGCGTGAAAAACAATCAATTATAAAATCATTCGTTTTGGGCTGGATTTTCGGAGTTTGTTTCTTTTTCGGAACGTGCTGGTGGCTGACCTTCGCGCCGATAACTTACGGCGGCGTTCCGGCGTTCGCAGCTTATTTTTTGCTTTTCGGCGCGACTTTAATTGTCGGACTTTTTCCCGCAATCTTCAGCGCGATTTTTTCTTTGTTTTTGAAACGCTTCGGAACTTACGCGATTTTGTCCGCGCCGCTTTTGTGGACGGCGACCGAGTTTTTAAGATTTACTTTGACGGGAAATAATTGGAACGCGATTGGTTATTCGCAAGCCTTCACAAATCATCTGATTCAAACGGCACAAATCGGCGGCGTATATCTGGTCGGCTTTTGGATTATTGTTTTTAATTCAATTATTGCGCTAAATTCCTTTAGCATTGTTCGCATTTTTACAACGAAAAATTTCTCTTACACAAATTCAGTTACAAACAAAAGCACCGTATATTTCTCCCTGCTAATTTCACTGTTTATAGTTCCATTTGCGCTTTTTCCCAATTTCAATTTTACGGATAATCCAAACGAAAAAATCGAAAGCGTCGTTATTGCTATTCAACCAAACGTGCCGATGAGCGGTTTAAAATACGGAGAATTAGAAAAACTTCGTCAACGCCACGTCGAACTCGCCGAAAACGCTTTACAAAAAATTCGGCGAACAGACGAACAACCGACAATCATTATCTTTCCCGAATCACCGATGAATTTTCAGTATGAAAGCGACCGCGAATTCAAAACATTTCTAAAAGATTTTGCGACGAGAAATAACGCTTCGGTTTTATTCAATTCCGCCCAACCGAATACGAATGGAACAAATTTTTACAATTCAGCCGTAATGGTTAATCCGCAAGGCGGAAAAATCGCGCAATATGATAAAATTCATCTCGTTCCGTTTGGTGAAACCGTGCCGCTGCCTGATGTTTTGGCATCATTCGTGCCGACAATGGTCGGGAATTTTGAGACGGGCGAGAACTACAATTTATTGCCGTTCGGCGATGCGAAAGGCGGCGTGATGATTTGTTTCGAGTCGCATTTTCCATCGCTCGCGCGAGAATTTATTCAAGGCGGCGCAGATGTTTTAATCGAAATGACGAACGACGGATATTTGGGCGACACGCCGATTTTGCGCCAGCATTTGGCAAACGCGGTTTTCCGCGCAGTTGAAACCAATCGTCCGGTTTTACGAGTTACAAACGTTGGAATCACGGCTTATATCAATGAACGCGGCGAAGTTTTGGATGCGGCGAAACCTTATATGGAAGACACGCGCGTCTGGACAATTTCCAAGTCGGATGGCAGCCAAACTTTTTATGTCAAATACGGCGATTGGTTCGCGTGGCTTTGTTTGATTATCAGTTTGGCGTTATTATTTTGGAGTTTCTGGAAACAAAAACAATATAGGAGTTAGAAATGAAGCGTTTTTTGTTTTTTGTAATTTTATTGTTCGCTTTAAATGTTTTTGTTTCAGCACAAGATATTCCCGTGCGCAAACACAGCAATTTTTCCGGTATTTCAGCAACGCTCAAAGAACTTGTTAGAAAAAATGGAAAGTTTCGTCAAAATACTTTTTACATTTCCGATGTGAAAAAAGACAACTTACATGAATTTGCTTACGCTTTTTGGAAACAAGATAAATCAATTATTATCCTGCAACTCCCGCTTAAAAAAGAAACTGCCGACTATTATTGGCTGTATTCCAAAGCTAGGATTGACCTGCTGACAGGTGTTGTGCCAACTGAAAAGGATGTTGGCGCAAGCACCTTTTTGGTTGATAGACCTTGGGTTAATAAAATTTTGCGGAGTTGTAAAAAAGGTTACAAGCTCTCAATATCAAAACAAAAGAAATAAATTTCTAATAAAAAAATGGAAATAACGGATTTGCAAACAAAATACGAAGAAACAAAAGAGAAAGTTACACAACTCGGGAGGTTTCTTTGACGCGCCGGCAAAACGACTTGAGCTTGAAAAATTAGAAAAGCGAATTGCCGAGCCGGATTTTTGGAACGATTCCGCAAAGGCTCAAACAATCGTTCAGCAAAGAAGCCGCATCGAAAAGCTGCTTTCCGCGCAGGAAAATTTTGAGACTGCCGTTTCCGATGCCGAAGTGTTGTTTGAATTTGCCGAAACCGATGTGATTTTGGTTCACGAATTAAATGATTTAATTGCTAAACTTGAAAAAGAGGTTGACGAAGCGCGAACAGAAGCGTTGCTTTCGGGACAAACCGACGCGAACAACGCGATTTGTTCGATTCAGTCGGGCGCGGGCGGCACGGACGCGCAGGATTGGGCGCAAATGCTTCTGAGAATGTATCTGCGCTGGGCGGAACGCAAAGGTTTTAAGGTTGAAATTTTGGACGAGCAAGCGGGAAGCGAAGCCGGTTTGAAAAGCGCGACGTTTCGCGTCGAAGGCGAATATGCTTACGGTTTGATGTCGTGCGAAGCGGGAGTTCATCGACTTGTCAGAATCTCGCCGTTTAATTCGGGCGGAAGCCGCGAAACTTCTTTTGCTTCGATGTTTGTTTCGCCGGAAATTGACGAAAATATCGAAGTCGAAATAAATGATAAGGATTTGCGCATTGATACATATCGCTCGACCGGCGCGGGCGGGCAGCACGTCAACACGACGGATTCAGCCGTCAGAATCACGCATTTGCCGACCGGAGTTGTCGTAACGTGCCAGAATCAGCGTTCGCAGCTTCAAAATCGCGTGGTTGCAATGAAAGTTTTGCGCTCAAAACTTTACGAATTAGAATTAGAGAAACGCCAAGCCGAAAGCGCGGAACTCGAAGCCAGCAAACAAGACATTTCATTCGGTTCGCAGATTCGCAATTACGTTCTTCATCCGTATCGGCTGGCGAAAGACACCAGAACAAAGTTTGAGCGAAGTGATGTCGAAACGGTTCTTGACGGCGACATTGATGAATTTATCAAAGAGTTTTTATTGTTTAAGAAAAGCGGGAATATGGAAAATTAAAAATGGAAAATGTAAAATAAACAGAATAATTTTACATTTTCCATTTTTAATTTTCCATTAGAAAAATGGCAACCAAAGTAAAAGAAAAACGAACTGTTACCGAAACTCATTCGAAAAGCAATGAGATTATCGCCGTTGTTTTGTCCGCATTGGCGGTTTTGGTTTTTTTGTGTCTGGTAACATTTAACCCGAACGATTGGTCGCTTAATTCGACCGGCTCGCCAAAAACACAAAATTGGATAGGAGTTGTCGGTTCGTTTATTGCCGACCTTTTATTTCAAGTTATCGGGTTCACCGCATATTTTTTGCCCGTTTTACTGGGTTTGATAGCGTGGAGATTCTTTCGCTTCAAAGATTTACCTTTTTCGATTAGCCGTTTTACCGGATGTGTTTTATTCATAATTTCCGTTTCGAGTTTAGCAACACTTTTCGGATTTTACGGCGGAATGTTAGGCGCGTTTTTCGCTCAGAATTTTTCTTGGCTGCTCAGCAAAATCGGCGCAAGTATTTTATTGCTCACAGTTTTAGCGGCAGCGATTTTGTTGATTACAAATCTTTCGTTCGCCGGGCTTTTTGAGAATCTCTCTATGGCTTGGGGAAATTTTAAGGTTCGTCTAAACGAATGGCTGGCAAAATATCGCCGAAGCCGTGAAGAAAAAAATAAGAATTTGCTTGAGGAAACGGAAAAGCGCGCCAATGCGCGAACCGAAAAACCAACTAAAGCGGCTCCGACAATCTCTCTGGGTGAAGCTCTTTCAGCTAACTTAAAAGACACCAAGGAAACTATTCAAGAAAAAGTTTCCGCCGTTTTTAACGGTTTTGGAAAAAATGTCGAAGATGCAAAACCTGAACAGGAAAAAACCGAAGAAAACAAACCGCAGACAGAAGAAATTGCCGCAATCGTTCCGACTATTTCGGCTTCCGAAAAAAACTCGGAAGAGCGGGAACACGCTGCGGCAGATTTAATTACCGAAACCGAGACAATTCCGATTACGCCGGTTCAAGAAACAGGCGAATTGGATGCGGAAATTTTAGAAGAGTCCGAAACAGAGGAAAAACAGCCCGAACAGTCGAAACAGCCGCAAAACTTTGACGACTACATTTTACCTTCGTCGGAATTTTTGACTGCGCCGCCGCCGCCAATCGAGCAAAAGAAAGAAGAGTTATTAGCAATCGCGCGAGAATTAACCGACAAAACCAAAGAATTCAATGTTACCGGGCGCGTGATGCACATTTGCCAGGGTCCGGTTGTTACAACTTATGAATTCAAACCCGATCCGGGTGTCAAGTATTCGCGCGTAACGAGCCTTTCCGACGATTTGTGTCTTGCGCTGAAAGCTGAGTCAATCCGTATTGACAGGATTCCCGGAAAAGCATTTGTCGGCATCGAAGTTCCGAATCATCAGCGCGAGACGATTTTTCTGCGCGAAGTCATCGAATCTCCGAAGTTTAAGCAGTCGAAATCGCTTTTGACTATTGCTCTGGGCAAAACGATTGACGGCGCGAATTATATCGCCGACCTTGCCAAAATGCCACATCTGCTCATCGCAGGCGCGACCGGCGCGGGCAAATCCGTCGGCGTAAATACTTTGGTTGTTTCAATTTTATACAAGGCGAAACCTGACGAAGTAAAATTTATAATGGTTGACCCGAAACGCCTCGAACTCGGACTTTACGCCGATATTCCGCATCTTGCCACGCCAATTATCACCGACCCGAAACGCGCCGCGATTTCTCTGAAATGGGCGGTTTCCGAAATGGAAAAACGCTATAAAGAACTTGCCGGTTGGGGCGTTCGCAACATTGACGGATTTAATTCGGAAGTCGAAAAACGCAACGCGAACGAACATTTTGACGACAACGGCGAAGCGTGGAAAAAACTTCCGTATATCGTGATTATAATTGACGAACTGGCGGATTTGATGATGGTTTCCGGCAAAGAAGTCGAAGAATCAATTACACGGCTGGCGCAAATGGCTCGCGCCGTCGGCATTCATCTGGTCTTGGCGACGCAGCGTCCGTCGGTTGACGTGATTACCGGCTTGATAAAAGCGAATTTTCCGGCTCGAATTTCCTTTCGCGTTTCTTCAAAAGTCGATTCGCGCACGATTATCGATTCCAACGGCTCTGAAAGTCTGCTGGGCAAAGGCGATATGCTTTTCCTTCCGCCCGCTACATCACAAATCGTCCGCGTTCACGGCACGTTTGTTGACGAAAAAGAAATCAACCAAATCGTCACGCACGTCAAAGCGCAGGGAAATCCAGAATACGACACGACCATCACCAAAAGTGAAGATGAACTCACGGATACAGGCGAATTGCCCGGCAGAAAAGATGTTTTGTTCGTCGATGCTTTGCGGACTGTCGCGCAATCGAAACGCGCTTCGACTTCGCTTTTACAGCGACACTTGCGAATCGGTTACGGACGCGCTGCCGCCATTTTAGACGCGATGGTTCACGAAGGCTACATCGGCGATGTTGACGGCAGTTCGCGCGCGCGTCCGATTTTGCAAAAGGCTTACGACGATTTGCAGGAAGCCGAAGAAGGAAGAGAGTTGTAAAGTAAAAAGTAAAAAGGCAAATGTAAAAAGTCAGGAAAATTTGTATGAGTTTTAACTTAAATTTTCTTGACAAACTTTCATCTCTGCGAAAAAATTCTCAAAATTTGAATTAAAGTTTTCCACAGATAGCCTGTGGAAATCCTGTGGAAATCGTCTTTTTCCACAGCTTAAATGTTGAGTTTTTTTAACTTCTAGCATTTTGCATCTTTTGGTAGCATCGCTTTTGCAATAAAAATTCGTAAAATAATGAAATTCTGTAACTCTTATTATTTCACCATTTGCAAAATCTCTATTAAACTCTTGCCTTTGATAATAAGTAGTTTTTTGTTTGGATGCGGCGAGCAAAAAGAGACAAAACAAGTTTTTTCAGTTCAAAATCAAGCGACGGTTTCAGAATCCGCAATTAATATCAATGTCGCTTCCGTCGAAGAACTCGAAAAACTGCCGCACGTCGGCGCAAAAACCGCGCAAAAAATCATCGAATACCGCGAGAAATTTGGAAAATTTCGGAAAGCCGAATATCTGCTGCTGATTGACGGAATTAGCGACCGGCATTTTCGTGAAATAAAAAATTCGGTTAAAGTCGAATGATTTAATAAATTCTCAAAAGTGTCGGTCAACAATTTGGAAAATTCTCCCAAAAATTTCACTCTTTATCCTTTGTTGTGGCTGGCTATTTGCTTTGCGTTCGGAATTTTATCGGCAAATTTTTTCAGCGGCGGCTGGCAAATTTATTTAACAATTTGTGTTATTTCCGCGCTTCTTACCGCAACTTTTATCAAGCAAAAATTCGCTCTGATTTTTCTGTTCGTCGCGGTTGCCGCTGGCGGCGGGTTGTATTTCCAAATCGAAAATCGGATAATTTCGCCGACTCACGTAAAAAGAATTTACGATGAAAACCATATAAATTCCGGCGACCCTTTAGAAATCGAAGGTATTCTGCAAACCAAACCGGAACTCGCCGTCGGCGGATTTTTTTTGATTCTTAAAACCGAAAAAGCAATCTATAAAGAATCGGAAATAAAAATTTCAGGAAACGTCAGGCTTTTCGCGCCAATTCGTGACGACCAAATCAAAATCGAATACGACCGATTAGATTTAAATTACGGCTCGCGGATTCGTGTCGCCTGCAAACTTTTGCGCGAAGATAATTTCTTAAATGCAGGCGTTATTTCGCAAACGGAACTTCTCGACCAAAAAGACATTGACGCAACCGCAATTATAAAAAGTCCGCTTCTAATCGAAAAAATTGCCGACACAAAAACCTTCGCGCCGCTCGCCTGGCTTTATGAACGCCGCCAAAATTTGATAGTTGATTTCAAAGAAAAATTCGGCGTTTCGACAGCAGGCGTTTTAATCGCTTCACTTTTGGGCAACCGCTATTTTCTGGATAAAACGACGGCGGAAGTTTTTCGTGAAGGCGGCACGTTTCACGTTCTCGTTATTTCCGGTTTGCACATCACGTTTATCGGCGGTTTGACTCTGCTTTTCATTCGCTTTTTTACAAATAGAAGGTTGTGGCAATTCATTATCGCAAGTTTATTCCTGTGGGCATATTCTCTGGCGGTCGGCGCGGACGTTCCTGTTATTCGCGCAACGATAATGTTCACGATTCTGCTTTTTTCGCAAGTAATTTATCGAAGCGGAACACTTTTGAATGCTTTGGGCGCGTGTGCCTTAATTTTGCTCGTCTGGCGACCGAACGACATTTTTACGTCTTCTTTTCAACTCACATTTGTAAGCGTCGGAGCAATCGTGGCGATGGCGTTTCCACTGATTGAAAATTTACGCGCCGTCGGAAACTGGTCACCTTCAGCCGAAACTCCTTTTCCGCCGATGGTTTCCACTTGGCTGAAAAGATTCTGCGAAACAGTTTATTGGCGCGAAGCAGTTTGGGAAAGGGAGATAAAACGTAATGTCTGGACGACAAATATCTTCAAATCACCTTACTTGAAATGGCACAAAGAAAGAAATCTACAAGGCTTCGCGCGGTATTTATTTGAAGCGGTTTTGGTTTCCTTCATCGCCCAAGCGTGGCTTTTACCCTTGACGGTAATTTATTTTCACCGTGTTTCGCTATTCGGAATTTTGCTAAATCTTTGGGTTGGAATTATTATCGCGCTTGAAAGTTTTGCGGCGGTTTTTGCCATTTTTATTGCACAAATTAGCGATATAATGGCTTTGCCGTTTATCAAATTAACGGAAATTTTGAATTGGCTTTTGATTTCCGCCCCGAATTTCTTGACCGATAACAATTGGGCTTCCGTGAGATTGCCGGTTTATTCGGGCGCGATGCGAGCAATTTATTTATTATATTTTCTACCGCTGCTTGTTTTGACAATTCTTTTGAATCATTGGAAACCGTTTTCTTTGAGTCCAAAGCCCATAGTCCATAGTCCAAAGTCGAAACTTTTCTCCGCGTCGCCGATTGTCCGTGTAGCATCGTATTCCTTTCTACTGCTGTTCGCGCTTGTCATTTTTCATCCGTTTAGCGCGCCGAAAGCGGACGGCAGACTGCATATAGATTTTCTCGATGTCGGGCAAGGAGATTCGGCTTTGATTACGTTTCCGAACGGCGAAACTTTACTTGTTGACGGCGGCGGGAAGATAAATTTCAACCGGATTTCCGTCAAAAATGAATACGAAGACGAAGCTGAAATTTTCGAGCCTGATACGCAAACCATCGGCGAAATGGTTGTTTCAAACTTTCTTTGGGAAAAGGGTTACTCGCAGATTGATTATATTCTGGCGACACACGCCGATGCCGACCATATTCAAGGACTTCTCGACGCGGCAAAAAACTTTCGCGTGCGTGCGGCGATTTTCGGTAGAATGCCTTTGAAAAATTCGGAGTTTGCCGGACTTTATTCGATTTTGCAAAAGCGCGGAATCGAATCGCTGACCGCGTCGCGCGGCGACGTTTTGACTTTTGGCGATGCAAAAGTCGAAGTGCTTTCTCCCGAAAGAGACGATAGTGCAGAAGCCGTTTCAGACAATAATCATTCACTGGTTTTACGAATAATTTACGGCGAAAGGAAATTTTTGCTGACAGGCGACATTGAAAAGGAAACCGAAAGCGATCTTTTGAACACGCCCGAATTTTTGCAAACGGATGTTATCAAAGTCGCGCATCACGGAAGTTCGACTTCTTCGGCGCAGGATTTTGTCAAAGCATCGAAAGCAAAACTGGCAATCATTTCAGTCGGCAAACAGTCACAGTTCGGACATCCAAAACCGGAAATTGTAGAAAGATGGAAAAACGCCGGCGCGAGAGTTTTGACGACCGGCGAGAACGGAACAGTTTCCGTTTCAACCGACGGGCGAGATTTGCAGTTGAAAACTTTTACAAAAGAGAAAATCTTTCGCTGAAGACACAAAACGGACACGAATTCTTTTTTATAAGAAGACCGTCCGAGCGTTCCAACAAAACTAATGACCTAATTTTTACTCTAATCAGACAAAAAAGTCAAATAATTTTTCTAGGTTTGAAATTATTCCGGCGTATTTATTACAAAAACCTGATTATTCTCGATTGTTCAATGCTTGAAATGTCGAAAGCCCGTGAAAACTATTGCCAAACCGTATTCGTTTGCAGCCTGAATAACTTCTTCATCTTTAACCGAGCCGCCCGGCTGAATGATTGCGGAAATTCCGAATTTTGCCGCCTCGTCAACATTATCGCGGAACGGAAAAAAAGCGTCGGACGCGAGAACCGTATGTTTTAATTCGAGTCCGGTTTTTTCGGCACGCATCGCGGCGATTCTGACCGAATCGACGCGGTTCATCTGTCCCGCGCCGACACCGACGGTTTGCGATTCATTGGCGAAAACAATCGCGTTCGATTTGACGTGCTTGCAGACTTTCCATGCGAAAAGCAGAGCGCGGATTTCTTCGCCGGACGGCTGTTTTTCTGAGACGACTTTCAAATTGTTCGCGGTAATAATCAAACTGTCGCGGCTTTGCGCTAAAAATCCGCCGGAGATTTGTTTGTATTCGAGCGAACTTTCATTTGCGCTTTTCTCCACGCGCAAAACGCGCAGATTTTTCTTTCTTTTGAAAATCTCTAATGCTTCGTCGTCAAATTCAGGGGCAAGTACGACTTCGGTAAAAACTTCATTGACTGATTGGGCGACTTTTGCGTCAACCGATTTATTAAACGCGACGATTCCGCCGAAAGCCGAAATCGGGTCGGTTGCCAAAGCTCGTTTATACGCTTCCAAATTATTTGCGCCAACGCCGACACCTGACGGATTTGTATGTTTGATAATCGCGCAGGCAAGTTCGTCAAATTCGCAAACCAAATTCCAGGCAGCTTCCGCGTCAACGTAATTATTAAACGACATTTCCTTGCCGTGAAGCTGCTCGGCGCATGCAATTCCGCCGCGCTCGCCCGTTTCGTAAAGCGCGGCTTTCTGATGCGGATTTTCGCCGTAACGCAAATCACAAACTTTGGCGAGTTCGATTGAAACAAAATCTTCGAGTTCTGAATCGTTTTGGGTTTCTTCCGAATCGGTTTCGATAAACATCAAATTTCCCAAAGGATTGAAAGGTTCTAAAAAGTCTAAATCTTCGACGGAAAGCTGTTTTGCCAGATAACTCGAAATTGCCAAATCATAGCTCGCCGTGCGAGTATAGGCGAGCGTCGCTAATCTTTGCCTGGTTTCGAGTGAAAGCGAACCGTTTGTTTCTCTCATTTCGCTTAAAATATATTCATAAAGTTTCGCGTCCGTTATGACGGCGACATCGCGCCAATTTTTCGACGCGGAACGTATCATCGCCGGACCGCCGATATCGATTTGTTCGATTACTTCCGCGAGCGAAACATCTTCGTTTTCAATAGTTTGCTCAAACGGATAAAGATTGACGACGACCATATCAATCGGCTCGATGCCGTGCGTTTCCATTGCTGCCAAATGTTCTTCATTATCTCTCAAAGCCAGAAACGCGCCGTGAATCTTCGGGTGCAGAGTTTTCACGCGCCCGTCCATCATTTCGGGAAATTCCGTAACTTCAGAAACTTCGGTTACTTCTAAACCCGCATCGCGCAAAGTCCGCGCCGTTCCTCCGGTCGAAATGATTTCAACGCCGAAATTTAACAGCGATTTTGCAAATCGGGCGATTTCCGTTTTATCCGACACGCTGATTAAAACGCGTTTGATTTTTCTCAATTCACTCATAAAATTAGTTTTAAAAAATAAAATAGCGGTCTGAGTTGACCGCTTCGTGTATAAAAATGTTTATAAGACAAAAAAATTCTTCCGAGTTTTCCCGTATAAGGTAACAGTAAAAACTGATTTTTGCCGAACCATCAATCTAAAAAAAGAAACGTCCGAGAAACAAAAGGCTCAGCAAAAATGCTAATGTGTAAATGATGATTTTGATAAGACTCATAAAATTTCCTATTCTAAAAATGAGAGCCTAAAACGGTTACGAACAAAAAATCATTTTAGTTCTGCATTTGTTTCGATGTCAACAACAAACGAAAAGTTTTCGCTCCTCTTGATAATCTTTGTTGAAGTTTTGCTGTTTGTTTTTGCGGCTTCGGCACAGGAAATCGAAGCGAATATAAAAATTAAATCTTCACCGACAATTGTGAGTGTCGCAGGCAAATCTTTGCAGGAAAATCTCGCGCAGTCCGATAAACATTGGTCGTTTGTCGGGTCGGCGGTTGCGGGCGCGGAAAATGTCGGCGCGAGATTTTCGGATTTAAATCTAAGAAACAAAGACGGTGGTGCAATCGCTTTCAAGAAGTTTATTGACGGCGAGTATTTAGCCGAAACCGTAGCAAATGCTTGGAGTTATCAAATAAATTTAAATCCTTTGCCGAATGTTGTGGCAATGGCGCACGTTTCCTGGATTTCCGATGAACAGGGAATTTTGATGCTCGGCGATCTGCTGCCGCAGTTTAGAGCCAAAAATAATCAACCGATTTCCGCAAAAATTAAATTTGAATTGCCGGAAGAGTGGAAAATAATCAGCAGCGAAAAGCGTTTGGGCGGAAATAGCTTTTATGTATCGAGTGTCGAAAAAGCGATTTTTTTCGTCGGTAAAAATTGGCGCGAAAAGGAAATTTCGGTTGATAGAACTTCTTTGAATTTTGCCGTTTCGGGCAGATGGAATTTTTCCGACGACGAGGCTGTTAAAATGGCTAGCGACATTTTCGGCGAATATCGAAAATTATTTGGCGAAATTCCAACCGAAAAAGCGCAAATTTCTCTCGTTCATTTTCCGAAACAAACTAAATTCGGACGCTGGGAAGCGGAAACGCGCGGCGCGAATTTGATTATTCTTTCGAGCGATATGCCGTTTAAAACTCTTTCACTGCAAGGCTTACACGAACAATTACGCCACGAGCTTTTTCATCTCTGGATTCCGAATAATCTGGCTTTGACGGGAAATTACGATTGGTTTTACGAAGGCTTTACTGTTTATCAATCCTTAAAAACGGGTTTGCAGACCAATCAAATTCGCTTTGAAGATTTTCTTGCTACGCTTTCCGAAGCCTACAACATTGATAATCTGCAAACGCAAAAGGTTTCGCTAATCGAAGCCTCGAAAAACCGTTGGAACGGCGCAAATCCGCAAGTCTATTCGCGTGGAATGATAACCGCGTTTTTGTGCGATGTCGCACTGCTTCAGGCGAGCAAAGGGAAGCGCGCAATTTCAGACGTTTTTCGGGAAATTTATAACAAACATCGTGTTCCCAACAAACTTCAGGATGGCAATACAGCGATTCTAAACATTTTAGAAAATTACAAAGAGATTCATCCGATCGCCGAAAAATATATTAGAGGAACGGAAAAAATTGATTGGCAAGCGGATTTGGAAAGCGCGGGCATCAAAGCGGTAGAAACAAATTCTTTTACAAAACTTGCGGTAAAGGCTAAACTCAACAATCGTCAAAAAAGTTTATTGGACGATTTGGGTTATAATAATTGGCGGAAAATTGTGCAAAAGACAAAATGATAACGAGAAGATTATTTAATTTAACGGCGGTTTTACTCGTCGCCTGTGCGTTAAGCGGCTGCGGATTGGTCAGCAGCGCGGTGGAAAATGTAACGGGCTTAGCCGGATTGAACGAAACCGGAACGGTAATAGCGAATACGGCGCAGATTCGTAGTTCCTATGCGGTCGTCGCGGCTGACCTTTTGGAAGTCAAACGCGGCGAGACACTGGACATTTTGGAAGAAATTGATTTTGAGAAAGTGCATTGGTATCGAGTCCGCGCGCACGACGAAGACAACACCGAAGGTTGGATTGAAGCGCAAAACGTGATTACCAGCGAAGTGCTTGAAAAATCGAAAGAACTTGCCGCCGAAAACAAGGACGTGCCGGCGCAGGCGACCGGGCAGCTTCGCGCAGCTTCAAATTTACGTCTCTCACCTGAACAAAAGGAAGACAATATATTATTTAAGCTCGAAAACGGCTCGCATTTTGGCATAATTGATTGGCAATTTGTCCCGAAAGCGCAGGACGCGCCTGACGTTGACGACACCTCCAAAGGCGAGCAGAAACAATCGAGGGGCAGAACGAAAAACGCCGAAATCGAAGCGGCGAAGGAAGCGAACGAGCCGGACAAAATGGACGATACATACGATGTCTGGTATAAAATCCGGCTCGACCCGTCGGTTTCGCCCGCGCCCGGCGGCTGGCTTTTCGGCAGACAAGTCGAACTGCAAGTTCCGAGCGATATAGTTTTTTATCAAGACAACGCGAAAAAGTTTGTCGCGTGGCAGAGGCTCGATAACGCCGAAGCAAGCGATAAAAATTTCGCCGGAGACGCTGGCGTAAAAGTTTCAAAACCGGGAAGCTGGGTGATTCTTTCGCGGAGCAATTTTGTCAAAGCCAAAGACGGTGTTGAGCCGGATTTCGACGGTATTACCGTGTTTGGCTACGACAAATATCGTGAGGAACACTACAGGAGCTATCGAAGTGGATATGTTTGGGGAATTTTGCCGCTCGCGGTTGAAGGAGCAGGCGATAACAAAATTTTCAGCGTTCAGCTTCTCAATACCGCCGGACAAATGGAGGAAAAGCGTTTTGTTACCTCGAAAGACTCGGCAGGTCGTTTGAAGATTATAGAGCCGACGGGAATTGCAAAGGAAAAAGACGAAAAGTAAACGGTTGAACTCCAATTGTAAATTAAAACTTTAAATCTAAATTTTGAATAAAGATTTGAAATATGAACGAAGCCGAAAACATTGATTTGTTTAATCCGTTTCCCGAACCTTTTGAATTGGAAATAACCGATTCGCTCGATTTGCACGCTTTTGCGCCGCGAGATGTGAGGAGTGTAGTGCTTTGTAACCGAAGTTTTTGAAATCTGTTGTAGTCATTGTTATCATCTAACAATGGCACGACAAACAGAATTTATTCAACTTTCAAGCGAAGAACGACGTTCTTTGAAAACTTTATTTTCCG
>JAABUN010001750.1_pt1 | contig 44475 bp, 36 predicted proteins | sample 5559311 | NCBI WGS metagenome assembly JAABUN01 (sample SAMN10711877, study PRJNA513370) | rock metagenome | isolation source: Antarctica rocks | place: Antarctica: Victoria Land, Siegfried Peak sud
GTTGGCCCCCGCGCCCATTGTAACAGAGGGCAGCCGCGAACGACGAAGCGGATTAACTCACTTCCGCCGCTGGCCGTCCAGCACCGTGAGCCGCTCCCTCAGTTTTGCGCGCTTCTCGGTCAACTCCGCCGCCTGCGTGCGCGCCTTGCTGACGACGGCCTCCGGTGCGCGGACGGCGAAGTTCGGGTCGTTCAGGCGCACGGTCAGCCCGGCGAGGTCCTTTTCTATCTTTGCCAGATCGCTCTGGATGCGCGCCACCTCCTGCGCCACCTCTTCCGCCGAGGCCTGCGGGCGGGGAAGGCGCACGTCGCCAAAACGGGTCGGGGCGAGCAGGGCGTCGTTGGGGCCGTCGGCAAACGTGAGCGGCGCGAAGCGGGTCAGGAACTCGATCAGAGGCGCGTTCGCCTGAGCGGTTGTGCGGGCGGCATCGTCGGCGGGGGCGAAGTAGGCGGGACCGTCCTTTTTCAGGCTGTTCGCGGCTTGCAGGTTGCGGATGGCGCGCGTCACCTCCTGAACGAGCGTCCAGTCGGATTCGGCCCGTTCGTCGGCGGGGGCGACGTTTGTTTCGGGAAAGCGGGCCTGCATCAGGAAATCCGTCCGCGCGTTCTCCTTTGCGCCCGGCAGCGATTGCCAAATCGCCTCAGTCAGGTAGGGCATGAATGGATGGAGCAGGCGCAGCGTCCGTTCGAGGGTGAACCAGAGGACGTGACGGGCGTCGTCGGCGTTTTCTGCCTGGAATCGCGGTTTGGCGGCCTCGATGTACCAGTCGCAGAAGTCGTCCCAGAAGAATTCGTAGAGCGCGCGCGCCGCGTCGTCCATGTTGTAGGTGGCGAGGGCGGCGTTCACGGCCGTCGCGGTCGCGCTGAGGCGCGACAAAATCCAGCGGTCCACCAGGTCCGTCGGGGCCGGGTCGTGTTCTGGCGGCGTGTAGCCTTCGAGGTTGAGCAGGGCGAAACGTGCCGCGTTCCAGATTTTGTTGGCGAAGTTGCGGGCCTGCTCGACTTGCTCCTGCTTGTTGTCGCGGATCGGCTTGAAACGGATGTCCTGCACCTGACCCGCGCGGCTCATCAGGGCGAAGCGCAAGGCATCCGCGCCGTAGAGTTCGATAAGTTCCACGGGGTCTACGCCATTGCCCTTCGACTTGCTCATGCGGCGGCCGTGTTCGTCCAGAACGGTCGCGTGGATGTACACGTCGCCGAACGGCTTGTCGCCCATAAACTCCTCGCCGGTCATCACCATGCGGGCCACCCAGAGGTAGATGATTTCCTGGGCGGTGAACAGGGCGTCGGTCGGGTAGTAGTAGGCGAGGTCGGGCGGCGCCTGCGGCCAGCCGAGCGTGGCGAAGGGCCAGAGCGCGGACGAAAACCAGGTGTCGAGCACGTCCTCGATTTGCTCCACGGCGTCCGTCCCGGCCTTCGCCACTGCCTCTTCCTTCGTCCGCGCGACCACGTAGGAAGATTGCGCGTCCCCGTCGGCCTCCGTTTTGCGCCACACGGGCATTCGGTGGCCCCACCAGAGTTGGCGCGAGATGGGCCAGTCGCGGATGTTTTCGAGCCAGCGCACGAACGTTTCGCTGTAGCGCGGCGGCACGAAGCGCACGTCGCCGGACGTGGCAGCGGCGATTGTGCGTGCGATCAGTTCGGTTCCGGCCTGTTTGCAGAACCATTGTTTTGACAAAAGCGGTTCGATGGTCGTGCCGCAGCGTTCGCAGTGGCCGACGGTGTGCTGATGCGCCTCCACCTTCACGAGAAATCCCTGTGATTCTAGGTCGGCCACGATGCGTTTGCGCGCCTCGTAGCGATCCAGGCCGGCGTAGGACGTGCCCGCGTTCTCGTTCATCGCGCCGTCCGGCCCGATCACGGTGATGCTGGGCAGGTGGTTGCGCTGCCCGGCCTCGAAGTCGTTGGGGTCGTGCGCGGGCGTCACCTTGACCGCGCCGGTTCCGAACTCCCTTTGCGCGTAGTCGTCGGCGATGAGCGGGATGAGGCGATCCGTTAGCGGCAGGCGGATTTCCTTGCCCACCTGACCGGCGTAGCGTTCGTCTTTGGGGTTCACGGCCACGGCGGTGTCGCCGAGCATCGTTTCAGGGCGCGTGGTCGCCACGGTCACGAAGCCGCTGCCGTCCGCGAACGGGTAGCGGATGTGCCACAGCGAACCCGTTTCGTCCTCGTGCTCCACCTCGATGTCGGAAATGGCCGTGCGGTGGAACGGGCACCAGTTCACGATGCGGCTGCCCAGATAGATGTGGCCGCTTTCGTAAAGCCGCTCGAAGGTCGTCAGCACGGCGTCGCTGTACGCCTCGTCGAGGGTGTAGCGCGTGCGCTCCCAGTCGTAGGCGCAGCCGAGCCGCTTAAGTTGGTTCAGGATCGTGCTGCCGTACTGGTCGGCCCATTCGTTCACGCGGGCGACGAAGGCATCGCGGCCCAGGTCGTGGCGGCTCAAGCCCTGTTTGGCGATTTCTTTTTCCACCACGCTTTGGGTCGAGATGCCGCCGTGGTCCACGCCGGGCAAGATCAGCGTGTTGAAGCCGCACATGCGTTTCCAGCGGCCCAGCGCGTCCATGATCGTGTTGTTGAGCGCGTGGCCCAGGTGCAGCGCGCCGGTGATGTTGGGCGGCGGGATGGTGATGCAGTAGGCCGGGCGGTCGTCGGGCGTGGCGCGGAAGCAGTTCGCGTCGAGCCATTTCTGGTAAATGGCGGCTTCGGTGGCCCGCGGGTCGTATCGGGTTGGCAGTTCGTCGTTCATGGTCGTTTCCTTTGTTCGGGACGCGGACGGCAAAAAGGCTTCGCGCCCATTGAGTTACGAAAACCCAAGGACGCGAAGCCTTTATCAAAAAGAGCCGCGCGCGGTACCACCTCGGTTCAAGGAAACGCGTTCCTTGCCCTTGCTTCCGCGCTAACGGGCGGACCCGGCCCGCTCTACGCCGGTCCTCGACGGACCGGTTTCTGCGGGCGGCTCAGGGGCGACGTTCGGCAAAACCGTTCGCTGCGAAGGCTTTCAGCCGGTGGCCTTCGCTCTCTGGCGCGTTCTGGTGTACTCGCCTACTCTTCCCCGTCGTTGCCAAAAAACGATTGTGCCGAAAGTGTATCGGCGGCCGGGGCCGCTGTCAAGCCGGCCGCCGGGGTGGGTACACCGCTTTCAGAGAACCGGGCAAGCCGGAAAAGAAAGGTTTGACAACTAATGAACACCAGGATAATCACGGCCGCCGCCGCGCTGCTCGGAGCGGCGACGCTATTTTTGAGTACGCCGCCGGTTCGGGCGCAAAGCGGGGGACGGCCGCCGCTCGTGGCCGGGCCGGCCGGGGGCGGACCGCTCGATCAGGCGAACGCGGTTCAGCGCATGTTCGTCAACGGCCGCCCGGTCGCGCCTGACGTAAACCCGCAGGTCATCAAGGGCAAGATGATGGTGCCCATCCGCTTCGTTTCCGAATACCTGGGCGTGAAGACGGATTGGAAAAAAGGGATGCAGCGCGCGACGTTCACCACGAACGCGCCGGTGCGAAAAACCATCGTGATGACCGCCGGCTCGACGCGCGCGAGCCAGAACGGCGAGGGGCGCGCGCTCGAAACCGCGCCTGTGGTCAAGGACGGCCGCTTGTTTCTCCCGCTGCGCGACGTGGAGCGGTTCTTCGGCGCGCAGGTCGTGTACAACCCGCGCAACCGGACCGTGTTCGTTAAAACGGCCCGCGACAGCACGCAGCCGTCGGGCAGCGCGGCCCAAACCGGAGTGGGCGGAACCGGCAACACCAGCACGGGCGGCGGCAGCACGTCCCCGCCACGCTGACTTTGGAATGACAATAAAGCGGCCGGGACGAAACGTCCCGGCCGCTTTTTTCGTCGGTCGTAGAATCTGCGGCGGTCAGCCCCGGCGCAGGTAAGCCGCCGCCGCTTCCTCGGAAACATTTCCCGCCGCGCGCCGTTCGGCTTCCATGCGCTCCATGCGGCTTTCCAGCCGGTCAATCGCGGCGTCGAAGGTCAGGTCGCAGCGCGTGGTCGTGTCGCGCAGCGCGGCAAGTTCCCCCCGGAGCACTCTCATTTCCTCAACCAGGCCGGGCGCGCCTTCCTGCCGGTTGCGCTGGCCGGCCATCGTTTCGCGGTGCTTGATGATCATCCGCACGATCAAAACAGGCGACAGCACGCCCACCCCCAAAACGCTGAAGACGCCCAGAATCGCAAGGGTTTCGGCGGGCATGGCTTACGCTCCCGCCGAACGCCGACCGGTCAGCAAAGGCTCGTCGGCCACTCCGGTTGAAACGCCGCCCGCGCTGACCTGACGATCCTCGACGCGACCTACCCGCTGCTCCAGCCGGTCGAGGGCGGCGTCGAAGGTCATGTCGAACTTGGTCGTGGTGTCGCGCAGGTCGGCCAATTGGTTCTTGATTTCGCTCAGTTCCGCCCGGATTTCGGGCGCGAGACCGCCCGCCGTGCGCGCCTTGATCTCGGCCAGTTTCTGCCGGTGGCTGGCGAGAATCGCCGTGATCGGGATGCACAGTGCGACGATGGGGATGAAAAGGGCGAGGATTGCGGGGTCCATACGTTCTCCTTCAGATCAGCCTCAGCGACGGCCGACGGCCGCCGGGATTTGATCGGCGGCGACAGCAGCCGTCCGCGTTTCCACGCGCTCGACGCGCGCTTCGAGGCGGTCAAGGGCGGCGTCAAAGGTCATGTCGAACTTGGTGGTCGTGTCGCGCAACGCCTGCACGTCCTGGCGCAGTTCCTGGAGCGCATTCAGCGTCGCCGCGTCGTCGCTGCTGCCCTGGTGGCGGTTCTGCGCCCGCACCTCCTCGAAGCGAATCTTGTGCTTCCAGTAAACCGTGATGGGTATCCAGCCGAACAAAAAACACGCGCCCAGCAGTTGAACCAGATCGTCCACGGATGTGTTCGTCCCTTCTCGTTTGGGCGCGCGTCCGGCCGCGCCTACCCAGCGGCGAGGCGCAAAGCGTCGGCGAGGGTCAGGCGACCGGCGTACAGCGCCTTGCCGATAATGACGCCCTCGATGCCGTTCGGTTGCACGAGCGCGGCCAGTGTGGAAATATCCTCCGGCCCGGCCACGCCCCCCGACGCGAGAACCGGCACGCCGACTGCGGCGGCGAACCGCTGCGTGGCCTCGGCGTTGACGCCTTCTAACATCCCGTCGCGGGCGATGTCGGTGAATAAAAAACGGCGCGCGCCCAGGGCGACCAGCCGCTTGCCGAACGTTTCGATGGCCTCGTCCGTGCGCTCGATCCAGCCGCCGATGGCGACGAAGCCCTCCTTGGCGTCCGCGCCGACGATGATTTTGTCGCCGTACCGGGCCAGGGTTTCGGCCGCATTGATCGGGTCCGTGGCCGCCGCCGTTCCCACGATCACGCGGTCCGCGCCCAGGTTGACCACGCGCTCGATGAGTTCGGGCGTGCGCAGGCCGCCGCCGACCTGCACGGGAATGCTGACGGCGCGCAAAATGGCCCGAATCATCGGTACGTTTTGCGGCGTGCCGACGCGCGCGCCGTCCAAATCCACGACGTGGATGCGTTTCGCGCCCTCCGCCTCGAATTTTTTGGCGACCTTGACCGGGTCCTCGGCAACGCGCGCGGCCGTCTCGAACGCGCCCTGCTGGAGCCGCACGGCCTTGCCGTCGCGCAAATCAATCGCCGGAATGATTTCAAGCGACATGGACGAGTTCCCGCGCGCCAGGGGCAGGCCCGGCGGCGGCAAGCCGGGCGAAGTTGTCTAAAATGCGCAGGCCGACCGTTCCGCTTTTTTCGGGGTGGAATTGAACGCCGAAAACGCTGCCCTGCGCGACCGCCGAACAGTACGGCGCGATGAAGTCGGTTTCCGCCGCGATAACGCTTTTGTCATCGGGGCGGCAAAAATAGGAGTGGACAAAGTAAACGTTCGCGTTCTCGTCCAGGCCGTCGAACAAGGACACGCGCGGCCCGTTTCCAAAATGCAGCGCGTTCCAGCCGATCTGGGGCACCTTGACGCCACGCGCCGCCGTGCCCAGATTGCGTTCGTCGAAGCGTAGCACGCGGCCGGGAAGGATGCCCAGCCCACGGTGGCGGCCCATCTCTTCGCTCTCGTCGAACAGCAGCTGCATTCCGACGCAAATGCCCAGAAACGGCTTGCCCGAACGCGCCGTTTCCAGCGCGACCGGCTCCAAGCCGGACGCGCGCAGAGTGGCAACCGTCGCGCCGAACGCGCCCACGCCCGGCAGCACCACGCCGTCGGCGGCCCGGATCACGCCCGGGTCGCTCGTGACTTCGGCTTGGTGGCCGCTTGTGGCGAAGGCTTTTTGGACCGAGCGCAGGTTGCCCACGCCGTAGTCCAAAATGGCGATGGCGGCGGCCGGCACGTTCTTCACAGCACTCCTTTAGTCGAAGGGATTCCGGCCACGCGCGTGTCCAGGCGCGTGGCCTGATCGAGCGCGCGGCCGAACGCCTTGAAGGCGGCCTCGGCGACATGATGCGCGTTCTTACCGGCCAGCAGCCGTAAATGCAGCGTCAGGCCGGCGGCGTTGGCGACGCTCTTGAAAAACTCGTCCACCAACTCGACCGCGAACGTTCCGATGCGCGTGTCGGGAAAGGCAAGATCGCCGAAGTAACCGCCGCGCCCGGAAAAGTCGAGCGCGCACAGCACGAGCGTTTCGTCCATCGGAAGCGCGGCCGAGCCGTAGCGCACCATGCCGGCTTTGTCGCCCACGGCCTCCTTGAGGGCCTGACCGAGGGCGAGGCCCACGTCCTCGACCGTGTGGTGATCGTCCACCTGATAATCGCCGCGCGCCCGAACGTCGAGGGAAAGCAGGCCGTGACGGGCGACGTGGGTCAGCATGTGGTCGAAAAAGCCCACGCCGGTTGCGATCTCGCTCACGCCGTCACCGTCCAAATCGAGGCGCAGAACGATGTCGGTTTCGGTGGTCGCGCGGCGCACTTCTGCCGTGCGGGTGCGGCCAGCGGCGTGGGGGGAGTCCATAGGCTTTTCAGTATAGCCCTCGTGCAAACCGGCGTCAAACCGCGCTTGCTTCGTCTTCCTCGTTGAAGCGGTAACGCTGTTCCTTCCACGGGTCGCCCCGCATGTGGTAGCCGCCGCGCTCCCAGAAGCCGGGCGTGTCGTGGGCCCGGAACTCGACGCCGCGCACCCACTTGGCGGACTTCCAGGCGTACAGGCGCGGGATGACCAGGCGCAGCGGGCCGCCGTGCTCAAGGGGGATCGGATCGCCGTCGTGCGTGTCGGCCAGCAGGCAGTCCTCGCCCAGAAAGTCTTCGAGCGGCAGGTTCGTGGTCCAGTCGGTTGCGCCGCCCCGAAACGAAAAACCTTTGTCGTACGCGGACACGAGCACGAACTTGGCGTCGGGCTTGAGGGTGACGCGTTTGACGATCTCGCGTGTGGAAACACCCTCCCAAACGTTGCCCAGGCGCGACCAGCGCGTGACGCAGTGCATGTCGGCAAACACCTTCACGCGCGGTAGTTTTTTGAAGTCATCCCAGGTGAAGACGGCCGGCTCGTCCACCAGGCCGGAAAGCGAAAAGCGCCACTCGGACAGCGGAAGATGCTTCGGCGGCCCGCCCGCGTCCAGCACGGGCCACTTGCGCGTGCGCGCCTGCCGGGGCGGAATGCGGTCCGCCGTGTCGCCGCGCCGCGTGTCCGGCGACACGATCACGCCGCCCGGCTGCTCGCCGGGTCCGGGCGGCAGGTCGCCCTGAAGTTTCGGGTCCTTCTGGAATAACATGGTTCGTTCGTTTCTAAGCGACAGCGTAGTCCGTGTGCTTACGCTCGTCCGGATGATGAAAAGCGAGCACGATGTGGTCGCGCGGAACGCCGGCCGTCACCAGCTCTTCGGCGATGCCGTCCTCGGTGCCGTCGTGCTGAATCCACACCTTGCCGTCCTTGATGTCCACGTGCAGAACCGCTCCGTGAACGCGGCGCGAGCCGTTCCAGCCAGAATACATGAGTTCGTAGTGACCATTGGCGTCATCAAAAATCTTCTCAACCGCGACCTCTCCGTACGAGGGGGGGAATGCGGCGTACTCGTTGATGATCTTCTTCACGGCCTGCGCAAACTGGTTCACGGGTTCCATCGTTCGATGACCTCACGGTTAACGTTGTAAACAATCAGTTTAACTCGGTAGCCTTCGGTCGCAACCTGGCCCAGCGCCGTGCTGAAGATGCCGTTGTAGGCTCCCGTGGGGACAGCCAGGTACAGCGTGCGTTCCGGTTCCTGGTCCGCGGGCAGGCGCAGGTAAACCAGGTACTGGCCGACGGCAAGGTGAAAGTCACTGACCTCAGAGCGTCCCAGGAAACTCTTAATTTCAACAGCGATGCGCTCGTCACCCCGCTCGGCCGCGAGCATACGTTGAGCGCCCAGGTCTACGTACAGGTTGTGCAGGCCGACGGTCAAGGTCAAGGGATCGTGCGTGATGGTCCAGCCGTCGGCGACGAGAGCGTGTTTTACGGCGTCATGATGGATGTCGTGCTGGGGCAAGCGGAGCACCTCGCTGGCAATGTACCCGTTTGTGCGCAGGCGGGGCGGCGGCGGCGTCAACCCGCTTCGCGTTCTGCTTGCGCGGCTTTCAGTACGGCCAGGCCGGCCGCCTCGCCGTCCTCAATCGCCACCTCGACCGCACGCTTGGCGGCTTCCAGAAGTTGCTTTGCCCGCCACCGCGCGTGGTGTGCTTCTTCCACTTTGGAACGGATTTCTGTCTGTAAGGCAGCCGGCGCGTCCCAGACAAGGTAGTCGGCCACAACGTCGCGCCGCAGTTCGATCTGACCGGAACTGCCGGTCCAACCGCGCTCCGTCTGCATCTGGCCTGGCCGTGAGTTGAGGAAACAGGCTAAGTAAACCGGGTCTACTTGGTGGTTTGGCCGAATGATGGCGACGTGATTGTCAACGACGGCTTCTATGTCTTCGAGCAGACATTGGCATCTGCCAATGGTGATATAGCCTGTTGAGTTGAGCAGCACGTCGCCGCGTCGTACCTCGCCTTTTTCCTGTGGCCGCGACTCCAAAACTGCCTTTGTGGTCCTTCGGTTCGTTTCGACATCAACTTGGAATTTGCCGACGTGCTTGCTGTTGATGACCAGAACGTCGCCGTCCTCTTCGACGTACTCCGGTGAAATGCCGCGCTTGATCGGCTCCGACAACTTGTCGCCTAAACGAAACGCGCCTTTGCTTTCCAGGTGTTCAAGCAGCGCGGCGTACTTGGGCTGAAAGTGCTCCGCGTCGAGACGGCCCGCGCTCCACGCTTGGCTGAAGGTGCTTTGATAGGAGGCTGGCTCCGGCGGCTGCCAGTTCTCAAAACTCAAAGCGCGCAGCAGCAGCGTCTCGGCTTGGGCGTAGGTGGACTGTGCTTGCTGTGAGGCATGAATCGAGCTAACGAAAGCCTCTTCGACTGCGGCTTGGAAGGCATTACTCAGCAGCGGAATCTTTACCTTTTCGCCATCCGGCAAGGAAAGATGCATCTGAACGTTGCCCTGAAATTGCCGCGTCATGAGCGTGTTGCCAATGCGCGAATTCAGAAACGCAACAACGAAGGGTGTTCGTAACCGCTCGCGCCACTCCATCTTTATCTTGACCGCGATGGTATCCTGGCTGACGTTGCACTCCGGTAGGTTGACGAATGAGGCTGCGGCATACCCCGTTTTCGAGAGAACCACGTCTCCGTACTGAAGTGCCGTTTTGCTTTCCTGTTGATGGATGTTCTCAGGAATGCGCGCTATATCGTTGTCGTCAATAAGACCGTCATGCAGGTTGGAAATACGGACAAACGGCACTCCTATCTCAACGTAATTCTCCGCCCCAACGTCGAAAACACCTTTTCTAAAACAAATCGCTGTTTGTGCAAATGTGGTGTAGCCGCAAGGGAGTGAGCCTATAAGCCGCTCGGCATTCAGCGCGGCACGCGAAAAATACAGGCTGTCTACGCGGAACTTCTCGTTCTCGCGTAGCACTTCGGAGAGTCGTAGTTCCGCTACTTCCAGCCCCTCCAACAAGCCCTCGTACTTGGCCTTGTCGAAGGGGCGGGTCAGAAAAAAGAGAGTTTCTCCCGCGGCGGCGAATTCCCTGAACGCTTCGGCGATGCCGTCCCCGGTCAGGCCATCGTGGTTGAACAGGTCGTGCTGCACGAAGTAGTGGCCGTGCGTGTCCGTCGCCAGCCCTTCATAAACCGTGGCCTCCGTGAGGCGCTGCGTCGCGTGGCCGGGCCGGGCATTGAGTTGTTGCAGCGAGCCGAACTCGGCGTTCAGGTGCCGGCGCGTGTAAACTCCCTGAACGCCGCCGGGGAAGAACACCTTGTAGGTGGAAACCGCGTCCGGCTCGCCGTGCTCGGCAATAAACGTTTCGTAGGGCAGATCAACGAAAAGCGGGTTGCTCAGGTCCGACACGTCTACCCACTTCACCCGCTTCTCGGTCGCCAGGATTTTGTCGCCGTTGGATGCCTTGCTCGGCTTTTGCTGCGTGGCGAAGAAGATCGGGTAGTCGTCCGCGCGCGGGCACAGCGGCCCGGCACTCGCGTCGTCGTTCCACTTCTGCACGAACAGCACGCTGGTTTTGGTGCCCGTGTGCGGCTTGAACGTGTTGCCGTCCAATCCGACCACGGCCAGGATTCGGCAGCGTTCGGCGATGAACTCGCGCAGGCGTTTGTCGCTGGAATTGTTGAAGCGGCCCTGCGGCAGCACAACGGCCATGCGCCCGCCGGGTTTGAGGAAGTCCAGGTTGCGCTCCACGAACAACAGGTCACGCCCGACGGCGTTCTCCTGCTTGCCGTTCGCCTTGTGGGCCATGTCGTAGGGCGAAAGCAGGTCGCTCTGCTTGATGTCGCCCGCGAACGGCGGGTTCGCCATCAGCACGTCGAACGCGAACTTGCGAAAGCCGGATTTGTCGGCGGTCAGTTTCCGCAGTTTTTTCCAGCCGTCGTTGTACGTGTCGCGCCACTCGTCGCTTTTGGCCGTTTCTTCCCAGCGCGAATAATCCAGCGTGTTCAGGTGCAGCACGTTGGTCTGCCCGTCGCCCGCGATCAGGTTGAGGCAGCGGGCGACGCGCACGGCCTTTTCGTCGAAGTCAATGGCGAAAACCTTGTCCTGCACGTACTGAATGCAGCGCGGCGGCTTCTTTTCCAGCGTGAACAGGTGCGAGGCGGGGATGTTCAGATCGTCCAGAATGTCGCGCCACACCTTGAAGATGCCGTGGACCGTGAAGCCCGCCGAGCCGCAGGCCGTGTCAATCAGGGTTTCGTTTTCCTGGGGGTTGAGCATCTTCACGCACATGTCAATCACCCAGCGCGGCGTGAAATACTGCCCCTTTTCGCCCTTGCTCGACTTGTTGATGAGGTACTCGAAGGCTTCGTCAATAACGTCCAGGTTCGAGTTGAACAGCGGATACTCTTCGAGATACGACACGCACACCTGAAGATGCGACCCGGACAGCCGGATGCGCTCACCGGCCGCGAACACGCCGTCCCATCTTTCCTTCGCCTCGTCGAACAGATCGTCCATGCGGCGGCGCAAGTCGCTTTCCGTGTTCGTGTTGCGAAAGCGCAGGTATTCGGAGCGGCCCTGGTAGTTCGCCAGTTCGTCGTAGAGTTTGGTGAAGATGAGTTTGAAGACTTCCTCGAAAACGTCCACGCCCGCGTTGGCGAGCACTTCGTCTTCCATCTCCTCGATGATGCGGCGCAGCGGCTTGTGCCGTTCTCTGGCCGCCTGTTTGTCGCGCAGCGTTTGGAGCGACCAGGGCTGATCTAAAATGTCCTCGATAGTCTGGTTCGCGTCGGGCAGGTCCGGCAGTTCGATGAAGTGGTTCGGGTTGCGCCGGTGATACACCGACTTCACGCCCCCGTCGGACCAGACGCCAATCGGCGCGCCGGTCGCGTGGCAGTAACTTTTCAGTTGGTCCTTGCCGTCCTTGAGCCGAACCGCCTTGACCTCGATGATGATGTAGGGCGTCGTTTTGCGGTCCGCGTCGAAAATCACGATGTCGGCCCGCTTGGACGTATCGCGCCCGAACGTGATGGGGAACTCGACGCCCACGCGCGCCTTCGGGTACCGGTAGCGTCCCAGCAGCCGCGCGATCCACGCCTGCCGCACGATCTCTTCGGGCTTGGCGGGCCGGTCCTTGCCCGTCGCCAGGCACCGAACGTAGGGCTTGCCGCCTTTGCGAAACAGCGCGGCCTCGACCGCTTTGAGTTCACCGTCGTCGAACACGTCCAGCGCCCGCCGTTTGTCGGCTTCGAGGATGGAGGCGAGCGCGAGCGCGCCTTCCTTTTCGGCGCGCTCGATGCTGTCTTCGGCGACCAGTTCCAACTCGCTCGGCATCGCCTCGTGGGGATCAACCACGGCGGCCACGCCGCCGGGTAAAGAGGATTCGTACATAGTGCTCCGTGGTTTCGCGGGGGTTGCGGCGCGAAAAAGCGCGCGCCCCTTTTGATTCCTGGAAACGCGGGGGCGTTTCCTTCAAGCCGGACAAACCTGTCACCGCGCCCGCCCGCCTTGATGCGGGTAAAACCGGCGTGCTACACTCGCGCTAATCATGAGCAGCCTGACCATCCACGACATCTCGACGCCGCTGCGCGAAAGCCTGCCGGTCTGGCCGGGCGACGCATCGCCCACGTTCCGCTTGTCGTCCTCGCACGAAAACGGCGACGGCGTGGACGTGACGCAGATCGCGCTTTCCGCCCACACGGGCACGCACCTGGACGCGCCGCGCCACTTTGTTGCCGGCGGCGGCCTGGTCAGCGATCTTGACCTGCGCGCGCTGGTCGGCCCGGTCCACGTCATTCATCATGCCCAGACCGGCCTGATGGACGCCGCCTTTTTCGACGCTCTGGGGCTGCCCGACCCGCTGCCGCGCCTGCTGCTCAAGTGCGACGCCAACGCGGGCAAACTGCACCACGACGGCCCGAACGTGTTTTTCGAGGACTATGCCGCCATCACGCCCGACGCCGCCGCGTGGCTGGTCGCGCGCGGCTGCCGCCTTGTCGGGACGGACTACCTTTCCATCGGGCCGTACGCGGGCGACGGGAACCGCGCCGTCCACGTCGAACTGCTCGGCGCGGGCGTGGTTATCGTCGAGGGGCTGGACTTGCGCGGCGTCGCGCCGGGCGAACACACCCTGGTTTGTTTGCCGCTCACGCTGCCCGCCGACGGCTCGCCGTGCCGGGCGATTTTGCTGCCCAAAGGCGCGCTGCCCGAACCGCTGGACGGGTAGATTTTCATGGCGCTGACGCTGGGGCGGGCTGAGTTGTCGCCGTTCGAGAACGGCGCAAGCCGCGAATGGCTGAGCGCGAACGGAACGGGAAGTTTCGCGTCCGGCAGCGTGGCCGGGGCGAACACGCGCCGCTATCACGGCCTGCTCGTGGCCGCGCTCCCGCCGCCGCTGGGGCGCATGACGCTACTGGCGAAACTGGACGAAAGCCTTGTCGTCGGCGGCGAACGCTTCGATCTTTCCGCCAATCGCTACCCGGACGGCGTGATCTACCCCGACGGCTGGCGTCGCGTCGAATCGTTCACGGTCTGGCCGGTACCCACTTGGACGCTGCGTTGCGCGGGCGAAAACGGCGACACGGTCATCACCAAACGCGTTTTTCTCGCGCGCGGCAAAAACACGGTTTACGTCGTTTACACGCTGGTGGAAGCGCCCGCCCCGGTCCAGATCACGCTGACGCCGCTGGTCGCGTGGAAGGACTACCACGCCCTGATGCGCCCGTGGCCCGAATTCCCGCACACGCAAGGGGCGAGCGACAACGGCTGGGCGATTCAGGCCACGCCCGAGGCGCCCGTTTTGCGGCTGATCGCGCCGGGCGCGCTTTGGAGCGCGGCCGGCTGGTGGCATGAGCGCGTCACGCTCGCGCGCGAGATCGAGCGCGGCTTCGCGGGCGAGGAAGACTTGTTCTGCCCCGCGCTTGCCACGCTTTCGCTTGCCTGGCGCGGCGAAAGCGTTGTTTTCGCCGCCACCATCGAGGACGACGAGCCGGACGAGGCGGCGCGCGTTCTGGGCGAGATCACCCGCCACCAGGACGCGCTCGCCCATGCGGCGGGCCGGGTCGCCGGGGACGAAACCGGCCGCGACCTCGTCCTCGCCGCCGACCAGTTCATCGTGCGGATGCCGGAGGGCGGTGGCGGGGGCGCGAAAAAGCGCGCGACGATTCTTGCCGGCTACCCGTGGTTCACGGACTGGGGCCGCGACACGATGATCGCGCTACCCGGCCTGTGCCTGGCGACGGGCCGGGCCGACGTCGCCCGCGAAATTTTGGAAAGTTTCGCGGCCGTGGTTTCCGAGGGCATGATCCCGAACCGTTTTCCCGATCAGGACGAAACGCCCGACTACAACACGGCCGACGCCACGCTCTGGTTCGTCCATGCCTGCGACCGTTACGTCGCCGCGACCGGCGACGCGGCCTTTCGCTCTCGTCTGCTGCCCACGCTGAAGGTCATTCTCGCCGACCACGCCTGGGGGACGCGCTACAACATCCACGTTGACCCCGCCGACGGACTGCTGTACGCTTTCACGCCCGGCACGCAGTTGACCTGGATGGATGCCAAGGTCGGCAACTGGGTCGTCACGCCGCGCGGCGGCAAGCCGGTCGAGATCAACGCTCTTTTTATCAACGCTTTGTGCGTCGCCGCCGACTGGAGCCAGGCGGCCGGCGAAATGGGCGGCGCGTCCGCCTACGAGGCCCTCGCCGAGCGCGCCCGGTCCGCCTTTTTGACCCGGTTCGTCCGGCCGGACGGCCGGGGCCTGTTCGACGTAATCCGCACCAACGACACGGCCGACGCGACCATTCGCCCCAACCAGATCATCGCCGCCGCGCTGCCCTACTCGCCCTTGAACGACGATCAGGCCCGCGCGGTCGTTGAAACCGTGCGGACCGAACTGCTCACGCCGTACGGCCTGCGAACCCTGTCGCCGCGCGATTCGGCTTACCGGCCCCGCTACGAGGGCGGACCGGCCGAGCGCGACCGCGCGTACCATCAGGGCACCGTCTGGCCCTGGCTGATCGGCTCGTTCGTGGATGCCTTCCGGCGCGTCGAGGGAAAAAGCGAGGCGACGAACGCGGCCGTGCGCGACCTGCTCGCCCCACTCCTTGATTCCCTCGCCGACTATGGCATGGGCGGCATCGCCGAGGTGTACGATGCCGAAGCGCCCCAGCGTCCCAACGGCTGCCCGTGGCAGGCGTGGAGCGTCGCCGAAATCCTGCGCGCCTGGGCGTCTTAAGTTAGAAAAGGACGCGTTTTCGCGCGCCGCGCAGAACGAGCCGCTCGGCCGTGCGGCTGACCACGCGCGTGCCGATGAATTCGCGCGGCGTGAGCGGGTTGACGAGAATGGTGGTCAGGCCCAGCCGGTTGCCGGCAAGAACGTCGGTAAAAAGTTGGTCGCCCACCATCGCCGTTTCGGTAATGGTTGTTCCCAGCAGGCCGAGCGCGGTTCGCAGGCCGCGCGTGCCGGGCTTGCTCGCGTTGCCGGGAACGTGCAAAATGCCCAGAGCGTCCGCCAGTCGCGTCAGGCGCGAAACGTGGCGCGTGTTCGAGGCGATGCAGACCTGGATGCCGGCCTCGCGCAGGGCCAGCAGCCACGCGGTGATTTCGCCGGCCACCTCCTCGCCGCGCCAGGGCACGAGCGTGTTGTCCAGGTCGCTGATGACCGCGCGCACGCCGCGCGATGCGAGCCAGGCGGGCGTCACGTCGCGCACGTGGGCGACGATCCGGTCGGGCGTCAGGAGTTGACGAAGGGACGGCATGGTTTTTTCAGTTCTGGCCGCCGCCGCGCCGCACGAGCGCGATGTTGTGGTTGTGCTCGGCCAGCGTGCGCCCGAAAACATGTGAGCCGTCCTTACGGGCGACGTAAAAAAGATACGGGTGCGTTTCGGGCGCGAGCGCGGCCTTTAATGATGCCAGGCCCGGACAGCAGATCGGGCCGAGCGGCAGCCCTTTGCGCTTGTAGGTGTTGTAGGGGGAATCCACCTTCAGGTCCCGGAACAGCAGCCGCGAAACGTGCCGGCCGCGCGCGTATTGAACAGTCGCGTCAATCTGGAGCGGCATCCCTTTTTTGAGCCGGTTGTAGATCACGCCCGCGATGCGCGCCCGGTCCCGGTCCACCTTCGCTTCCCGCTCGATCAGGGACGCAACGATAACGAGAACCGAAAGCGTGCGCCGCCGGCGGGCGCGCTCTTTTTCCACGCCGCGCGCGACGAGCCGATCAAAGTTGCCCAGCATTTGCTGCGCCACCTGCGCCTCGCTCGCCCCGACCGGAAACACGTACGTGTCGGGGAAAAGATAGCCTTCGAGTCGGGCAGGCGGGCGGAACGAGGCGCGCAGCGTGCTACCGTGGCGCGAAACCAGGTCAAGAAACCGGTTTTCGTCGGCCACCGCGCCGCGCGCGCCCAGCCGCCGCGCGATCTGCCGAATCGTGAAGCCTTCGGGAAACGTTACTTTCACGCGAACAACGTCGCCGTTCACAAGCCGCCGCAAAATCCGGGCGGGCGGCTCGCTCGGCGAAACGTCGTACACACCCGGCTGAAGCGCGACCTTCGCCGCCGACGCGCGTCGCGCCCGGACGCTCCACGCCCAGGCCGAGCGGATCACGCCGCGTTTTTCCAATTCATCGCCGACGCCCGTCACGCTCGCGCCGGGCGCGACGGTAATTCGCACGGGCCGGCTGCCTGGCGGGCCGGCGGGCCGCGCCGTTCCGCGCCACCAGTACCAGCTGCCGGCCGCTCCCGCGAGCGCGAGTACGCCCAGGATTGCCGCCGCGCACCCGGCCGCCCGGCCTTTTCGCGTGGTCAACCGGCCTCGTTCCTCGTTGAAGATTGTGCTGCCGTTGCCCGCTCCTTTTCCGCGCGCAAAAAGCCTTCAAGGATTTTCACGGCGGCCATCTGGTCAATCACGGCCCGGCGGCGTTTGCGCGAAACGTCCAGGGCAAGCAAATCTTCCTCGGCTTCCCAGGTCGTCAAAAACTCGTCGTGGAGTACGATGGGGAGCGGCGTGTGCCGGGCAAGCGAGCGGGCGAACGCGGACGCGGCTTCGGCGGCCGGGCCGTGTGAGCCGTCGGCGTTGAGCGGCAGCCCGACCACGATGCGCCCCGCCTGTTCGCGCGCGGCGTGCTGGGCGATCTCGTCCAGGTCATGGCCCAGCCGACGGGAACGATTCAAGGTTGCGAGCGGGTACGCGCCGAAGCCCAGTTCATCGCTCACGGCGAGGCCGATCCGCTTTGTTCCGTAATCCACGCCGAGGAGTCGCACAGGCAAGCATCTATCACGGCGGCCGTCGGCGGCGCAAGCAGCAGCAGGGCGGCCACGATGCCCGAATCGTTGCACGCGAAGGCCGCGAACGCTCCCCAGCCGGCCGCCGGCAGCGCGCGCGCCAGGCCCGGCCGCGCGGAAAGCGCCGCTCGCGTTTGTGCCCCGAGCCGGCCCCGGCCGAGCAGCCACCATATCGGCGCAAGGCCGGCGAGTGCGGCGAACGCGCCCGGCGTGAGCAGCAGCCCGATGTTCATCCCGATCTTGCGCGCGGCGATTTCAATCAGCGCGCCGCCCCCGCGCGCCTGCCCCGACGCGACCGCCGATCCGATGTGCGTACGCGCGCCAGGGGGCCGCGCCCGGTCCAGCAAGGCGAACGCCCCGACCACCAGAATGGCGACCACGCCCGCCGCGACGACGTGCCGGGCGCGCAGCCGGGCCGAAGAACGCAGCGCGAAAAAGCCGACGGTAAACGTCACGGCAGCGGTGATCGCCCCGCCCGCGTTCGCTCCGAAAAAGGGAAGGCCGATAGCGACGAGGAGGAGAAGCCAGAAGGCGGCCGTCAGCCCCCACCCCCTGCCCCTCCCGCTGCGGGGGAGAGGCAGGGGGTGGGGGCTGACGGCGCAAACCAGCAGCGGCCCGATCAGCGCGGCCCCAATTGCCAGCCCCATGTACTCATTGCCCACTCCGTAAAAGCGGATGCCGGGTAAAAAATAACCGGACAACAGCGCGCGCGACACGAGCGGCGAGCCGGCGAAGGCATCGAGCGCGACCACGAGCGCCGCGCCCGTCAGCAAAATGCCCAGCGGCGAGCGGCCTGTTTTGTGCCCGGTGAAGGTCGCCACAGCCGCGAGCGCCGCGCTGACCAGGGCGACGGCCGCGCCGTAAACGAGCGGCGCGCGCGGCGCCCACGCGCCGACCGGCAAAAAGGCGACCAGCGCGCCCGCCGCCGTCAGCAGCCCGAAGCGGCTCGCCCGGATGATCCGCGCCCGCCGGGTGAGCAGCGCGACGAGCGCGATCAGACCCGTGCCGATGGCGAACGTCCCGTAGCCGATCAGCACGGGCACGGTCGCGTTTTTCGTGGCGACGACCTGCCGGTCCAGCGTCGCCACGGCCGCCCACGAGTTTGGCGACGTGATTTGGGTCATCATACGGCCCGCGAACTCGTGGCCGGCGTCCGGGATGCCCTGCCAGGCGAGTAGGGTGGGGGCGATGTCCACGTTGGCGACCAAGCCCGGCGTGCGCGTGGTCGGGGACGTGAGCAGGCCGCGCGGTTCGATGCTTGGTCCGGCGGCCACGACGAAGCCCAGCCGCGCCCAGTGTTTCCCGTCCGTGTCGCGCGGCGGGGCGGGTATGGCGACGAGAACGTGAAGGCTCCCGGCGCGGGCGAGCGGCAGAACGCGCGCGCACAAAGCGTCGAGTCGGGCCGCATCGGCGGCCGTGACGACCGCCGCGTCGGCCCCCGCGAGCAGAACAAATAGGTCGGGGCCGGGAGCAGTTTTTCCCACCACGCCGCGTCGGTCCATTAGCACGAGCGCGGCCCGCCAATCGTCGAAAGTGGTCCCGCAATGCTTTCCGGCGGCTTGGAGCGCGTCGCCGAGCGCGCCGACCTGCGCGGCTCGGTTCGTCGTCGCCTGAACGTTCCGCAGCGCGGGCAGGCCCAGGTGGATGATGTCCGCCTCCACCGGCGGCCACGTTCCGAACCGGCGACGGTACAAAGCGCGCGTCGCCGTCTCCGTGGCCGGCGCGGCTTGCGCGGCGAGGTCGCTCGCGGCTTCGGCCGGGCCGTTTGCCGCCTGCCGCGCCATCTCCCGCAGGCGCGCGATGGGCGCGGCGAGGCGCTCACCGCCGCCGACGCTGAGATAGGCCGCGGCCTCGCTCGGCTCGCCCGCGACGGCCGTGTTCAGGAGCGCCACGCCGCCCGCGTCGGCCAGTTCGCGCACGTGGGGCAGCGGCCCGCCCGGCCGCAGGTCGTCAAAGGAAAGGCCGGAAGCGAGCAGCAGAAGGGTTTTGGGCGCTTCGGCGTGCGCAGAGCGGAGCAGGAGGAGGCAGGTCAGTGCGGTCAGCCAAAAGCCGGGGCTATGAAAAGCCCCGTCTTGGGGGCGCTTTGCGCCAACCGTCCTGCGGACGGGAATGCAATGGCAAACCCGACGCGGCCCGCGTTGCCCGATCCGTCTCCCCCGTCCGCAGGACGGTTGGCGCAAAGCGCCCCCAAGACGGGGCTTTTCATAGCCCCGGACCGCTAGCCCGGCGCTCACCCGCCCAATTGCTGGGCGAGCGCGGTCTCGGCGGCGGCGAGGGCGTCGGGGAGTTTGGCCGCGTCGCGCCCGCCGGCCTTGGCGAAGTCGGCCCGCCCGCCGCCACCGCCGCCCGCCGCCTGCGCCGCCGCCTTGACGACGTTGCCTGCGTGAACGCCCCGCGCAACCAGTTCCTTGCCGGCCTTAGCGACGAGCAGAACCTTGTTGTCTGGCGTGGCCGCGCCGAGCACGACAACGCCGTTTTTGAGTTGGTTCAGCACATCGTCGGCGAGCGCGGCGAGCGCGTCGGCGTCGCCAACGTTGGCGACTTGGGCGAGCACCACGGGCACGCCGCCGATTGTTGTCGCGCCGGCCGCGAGGGTTTTTGCCTGGCCGCCGACCGCCTCGCGCTGCGCCTGCGCGAGCAATTGGCGCGCGGCCTTCAGGTCGGCCTGAAGTTTCTCGACCGCGTCAGGCACCTGGGCCGGCGTGACGCCGAGCAGGGCCGCCGCCGCCTTGAGCCGTTCGGTGTTCGCGTTGTCGTAGGTCGCCGCGCCGTGCCCGGTCAGGGCCTCGACGCGGCGCACGCCGGCCGCCGCCGAGTTTTCCGAAACGAGCCGGAACGGGCCGATCTGGGCCGCGTTGGTGACGTGCGTGCCGCCGCAAAACTCGCGCGAATAGTCGCCGCCGACGCTGACCACGCGCACGCGGTCGCCATATTTTTCGCCGAACAGCATCATCGCGCCCAGTTTGCGCGCCTCCTCGATGGGCTTTTCCTCAACGTCCACGGGCAGTTCGTTGAGGATCGCCTGGTTGACCTCGCGCTCCACGTCGCGCAGGTCGTCGGCGGTCAGAGCCTGTCCGTGCGCGAAGTCGAAACGCAGCCGGTCGGGCGCGACGAGCGAGCCGCGCTGCTGAACGTGATCGCCGAGGCGAGCGCGCAGCGCCTTGTGGAGCAGGTGGGTCGCCGTGTGGTTGCGCATGATGTCGCGCCTCCGCTCGCTGTTCACCTCGGCCACGACCGTGTCGCCGACCGCGAGCGCGCCCGTCGCAACGTTCCCGGCATGAAAATACAGGCCGCTTTTTTTCGTCGTGTTCGTGACCGAGAACGCGCCCGTGACGCCGCGCAAAACGCCCGTGTCGCCGACCTGCCCGCCCGCCTCGGCGTAGAACGGCGTGGTGTCGAGGAGCATGTCGGCCGTCTGCCCGTCGGTGATGCGCTCGGCCGGTTTGCCGTCCACGACGAGGGCGACGACGCGGGCCCGAGCAGTCATTTCCGCGTAGCCCACGAAGTCGGTGGCGGGCAGGTTCCGGGTGATCTCGGCGAGCGCGCCGCCGCTCAGGTCGAACTTCTGGACTTCGCCGGCAGCGGCGCGGGAGCGTTCGCGCGCCTCGTCCTCGGCCCGGTGGTAGTCGTCTTCGTCAAGGCTGACGCCGCGCTCGGCCGCGACCTCGCGCGTGACTTCAAAGGGGAGGCCGTAGGTCTCGAACAAATGAAACGCCTGCCGTCCCGTGAACGGCTCGCGCGCATCTTCGAGGGCATCCTTGAGGCGGGCCAGCCCGTTTTCGAGCGTGCGGCCGAAAAGGCTCTCTTCTTGTCGAATCTGATCCGTAATGTACGCGGCGCGAGGGGCAAGTTCCGGGTACGTGTCGCCCAACACCTCAATCACGGCGGGCACCATGTCGGCCAGAAAGGGCGCGTCGAAGCCGAGCCGCTCCCGCCCGGCGACGACCGCGCGGCGCAGCAGACGGCGCAGCACGTAGCCGCGTCCGGTGTTGTCGGGCGTGATGCCGTCGGCGAGGCAGAATGTGCTTGCGCGGGCATGGTCGGCGACGCGACGAAACGCGACGTCGAGCGGGGCGTCGGCCGTGCTCGTGTACGTTTTGCCCGACAACTCTTCGAGCCGGGCGATGAGCGGGCGCAGCACGTCGGTCTCGAACGGCCCGGCCAGGCCGTTGATTGCCGCCGCCGTGCGTTCCAGGCCCATGCCCGTATCAATGTTGCGGTTGGCGAGCGGCTCCAGGTGGAAGTCGTTTTCCTCGCCCACGCCGTTGAACTGCGGGAAGACGAGATTCCAGATTTCGAGCCAGCGGTCGCCCTCGCCGTCCCAGTCGGGGTCGAACGGCTCGCCCGGCTGAAGGTCAAAGAAAATCTCGGAACACGGCCCGCACGGCACGGTCATCTTTTCCGTGATCGCGCCTGCCGGCCAGTAGTTCTTGGTGTCGTCGAAGCGCGAAATGCGCGCGGCCGGCATACCGACCCGCGTCCACAGATCGAAGGCTTCGGTGTCGTCCACGTAAACGGTCACGCGCAGGCGGGCGGGGTCGAGTTGGAGAACGTCGGTCAAGAACTCCCAGGCCCACGGAATCATCTCGGCCTTGAAGTAGTCGCCGAACGAGAAGTTGCCCAGCATCTCGAAAAACGTGCAGTGCGACACGTCGCCCACGTCGTCAATGTCCACGGTGCGCAGACACTTCTGCACAGTCGTGACGCTTTTGCGCGGCGGCGTTTCCAGGTTCAGCAGGTACTTCTTGAACGGCACGATCCCGGCGACCGTGAACAGCAGCGTGGGGTCGTCGGTGACGAGCGAGTCAGAGGGCAGGCGCAGCGCGCCCTTTTCTTCAAAGAATTCGATAAAAGTGCGTTTGAGTTCGCGTGCTTGCATAGTGAGAATTTTATCGCGCGGCCGGGCGCGTACGTTCAGTCCCTGCGCTCGCCAAACGTTCGGGCCTTTTGGAACAACGCTTCCACACTGGCCTGAGCCTCTTCGGCCTCCTTGACGGCCTGCTCGTTTTGCCCCGGCGGGATCATCGCAAGAACTCTGGTTTTCAGTTCTTCTTCCGGCAAAAGCAGCACCGCTTCGATCACCGCCTCTTGAAAAGGTTCGATGGCTGCGTTCACAAGAGAGGGCAGGCGTCCCTTCATCCGTTCTTGCAGTTCCAGCAAAAAGCCGAACATCGGAAACGCGACGGCCGTAAGGTTCAGCAAAACATCGTGGGTTTTTTGATCGTTCGGGTCAATGTTTTCCATTCAGGACTCCGCGAAAAGTTCGCCCCAACTTTCGACTTCCAGCAGCCGCTCGGCCAGAAATTCCAGACGCTCGACGGACGCGACGGCGGCGAGCGCGGCTTGCGTCGCCGGGTCCGGCGGGCCGAAGCGTTTGCCGCCGAGGATCAGAATAAAGGAACGCGCTCCTTCAGCCCGACCCTCAGCCAGAATCGCTTGGTAGGTCGAAGCGGGTGGTTTTGCCGCTTCGATCAGCCTGGACAGCATCCACAGGTCTACTTCCGTTAACGGCGTAGGCTGAGGCGTCTTGTCGGTCGGTTTTGCTTTCGTCTTGCTTGCCGATTCGGTTGGCTTCGGCGACTTCGCCACGGTTTTCTCCCTTGTTGCCGGGGGGAACGCAGCGCGTCTACTGCCCGGCCAGCAATTCACTCCACGTTTCCACTGCCAGCAGCCGGCCGGCAAGACGCTCCAACTGCTCCGTGCTGGTGATGGCGTCGAGCCTGGCCCGCGTGGCGGCGTCGGGCGGGCCGAATCGCTGGCTGCCCAGTTGCAAAATCAAGGCTCGTTCTCCTTCGGCGCGGCCTTCTGACTTGCCTTCGGTGCGGCCCTCGGCGCGGCCCTCGGCGCGGCCTTTTGCCTCGCCCTCGGCCAGGATGAATTGGTAGGTGGAGGATTCTTTCAACTGTCGCACTCCTTTCAGTAGTTCGTTGATGAACGCGGGCTTGTACCGCAAACCGAGCAGAAGGTACGTCGCCGACCAGAATATACCGCTTTGCTCGTCCGTGGCTTCGGCCCCCAGACGGGACTCCATCGCGCGCACGACTTGCGGAAGGGCGTCACGTTTGACGTTGGCGATGGGCGCGAGCGGCAGGGTGGCGAGGTCGCCCGCGAGCAGGTCGGCCGCGTTCTGCTCCCAAACGCGCACGGCGCGGAAGCCGAAGCGCAGAAAGCCGTCCGGGTGCGGGGTCTGATAGTCGAACCGGCCCGACCGCGCGGCGGCGCTGTCGGCGGCGCGGTGGAGCAGCACGACCACGGTTTGGACCGGAAGTCGGTGCCGGTAGGCGAGCAGCGCGTTGTAGTGCAGAAGCCGCGAGGCAAGCGCGTCGTCGCGGCCGGTTTGAAACTCGATGTGGACGATGTAGGGCAAGGCCGCACCTTCAACGCGCAGCACACGGTCGGTCGCGGCGGTGACGGCGGAAACGTCGGTATCCACGACGCGCGCGGACGAGCCGGCGAGGCCCAGGTAGCGCACCCACGCTTCCGGGTCCGCTTCGACCAACTGCTTGGTCGCCGCGTCAAATGGTTTGGGCATCGGGCGCGGGTTGAGGAGCGGGAACGGTTTCGAGGCGGGCGAGGGTTTCGTCGAGGGAGCGCACGCCCGTGGTCGCGCCGACGGCTTCGACGCAGCAGGCCCCGACGGCGTTGGCGACGCGGGCGGTCTTGTCGAGCGGCCAACCGTTGAGCAGGCCGGCGAGGAAGCCGGCGACCCAGGCGTCGCCCGCGCCAAGGGTGTCCACGGCCGCGACGTGGGGCAGAGCGGCAACGTGGAACGGCTTTTCGCCGGCCGGGACGATCAGGCAGCCGTGGGCGCCCATCTTGATGGCGACGTTTTTCGCGCCGGCCGCTTGAAGTTTGCGCGCCTGCCGCAGCGCCTTCGTTTCGCCGGTCAGTTGGGCGGCTTCTTCAAACGAGGGAAGCGCCCAGTCGAGGTAGGGGAGCGCGGGCGCGAGGCCAGGCCAACCGGGCGAGCGCGGGTTCATCACCGTGTCCAGCGTGGTCACGAGTCCTCTCCGCTTCGCCTCCGCAAGCACGCGGGCGAGCGGTTCGCCTTCGAGCGCGGACAGCAGTTGCAGGCCGGCAACGTTAAAAATGCGCGCACCGGTTTCTTCGATCAGGTCCCAGGCGATGTCGTTTTCTCCAAACGTCGCGTTCGCGCCGGGAACGTGCAGAAACGTCCGCTCGGCGTCCGAGTGGACGATGACGAGCGTGGCGGCGGTCGTGGTCGTCGCGTCGCGTCGAACACCGCGCACGTCCACACCGCGCGCGCGCAACGTGTCCAGCATGAAGTCGCCGAAACTGTCTTCGCCCACGTTGCCGAAGAGCGTTACGGGGACGCCGAGTTTGGCTAAGGCCGCGCTCGTGTTCGCGCCGTTGCCGCCCGTGTGCAGTTCGACACGCTCGATGATTTCCAGGGTTCCGCGCCGGGGCAAAGCGTCAATCGTCATCCCGACGGTATCGGCGACGAGCAGGCCCAGGCAGGCGACGCCGCCCCGCGTAAAGGTGTTCTCAGGCATGGTCATTTTCTTGTTCGTTCAGGTTCCGCAGCCGGCAAACGCCGCAAGCCGTTTGCCACACGCTGCCGGTAATGAGACCCCAAATCGCCAGGCACAACCAGGGCGACAGGGCAAAATGGGTGATGGTGAACCACAGCACCTGAAGCCAGTTGCCGACGCCGTCGCAGATGAAGATGCCTCCGGCAACCAGGCCGAGCAGCGTGAGGCTTCCGCCGATGAGGTCGCCCTGAGCGTTTCGCCTTTGCTTTTTCATTTGGCGTGCGGGGTGCATAGCGTCATTCATTCGTTTTGTTTTCGTTGACACGAGGGGGACGTATGCCCAATGCGTCACCGAGCATGGTTTCCGCCCCGCCCGGCCAGGACAATACCAATTCCCGGACGGCGTGCCGGAAGCGAGAATTTTCCCCGCGTGCATTTGCCGCCACTTTTTCCAAATCTCGGTCGCCCGGCTGTCGCGCCGGTACGCCCCCGACGCGTTTTTTACAGCCCGGATCGGCTTACCGGACATAAACGTTTCCCGGCTACGGAACGCGCGGGCGGCTTGGCACGCCGGAAGTGATGCCGGGGACCGCGACGGGGAACGGGGAAGCGGGCGCGGAAGGCCGGGCGGAGGCGGGCGGCATCACGAGCGGGGGCGGGTTGGGGCCGTCGGGGGTGAACGGGTCGCGGGTGACGAGCACGATGTCTAACACGGCCGGGCCGGCGCCGGCGTTCAGTTCGAGGACGTGGCGGCCCGCCGTCAGCGGGGCCGCGCCCCAGTCGTACCAGACCAGGCCGTCGGCGTAGGACGCGCCGCGCATCGTGCCGGTCGCGCCGGGCAAAAACGACTGATTGTCCACGCGGAACGAGAGCGCGGAAGGGTCGGGCAAAACGGCGGCCGTCCATAAATGGTACGTTCCGGGCAGGGAAACGTCGAAGGCGAAGGTCGCGGTTGCGGGCGTGCTGCCGGCCGGGCGCGGCGCGGCGACCAGCAGAACGCTGCTGCCGCTCGCGCCCATGCGCTCCAACTCCTCGTCGAAGCCGTGAATCGTCGCCTTTTCGGCCTCCATCCAGGCGTAGGTGCGGATGTAATGGTGGGCGCTAGCGAGCAAGGTATTGATGGCTTCGAGCGAGGGAAACGGGTTGTCCTCTTTGTAGCGGCTCTTGATCGTGGCGAGCGTGGCGGCGTACGAAGTGCCCCGAAAATCGCCCTGCGCGCGCGCGAGCGCGATCAACGTTTCGGCTTCCTTGACCAGTTCGGGGAAGGTTTCCATGGGGATGGGCAGATACGCAAGGTTGCGCAGCGTGATCGGCTCCGGCCCGATGTGGAGCGTGAGTACGTTTTTGTGAACGCTCGCCTGCCCGTCGCTGGTTTGCACGGGCGGGCCGGGAAGGGTGCCCTTGGCGGGCGCGGGCAGGCGCAGGCGGATGGTGCGCGGAACCGGGTTCCACAGGTAGTAAACGGTTCCCTGAGAAGTTTCGAGGCTGTAGGCGCGGCCGGTCGGGCCGAACGCGTACGGCGTTGCGGGCTGGTCGGACGGCAGCCACCAACCGCCGCCCGCGAGCGGCTGAAGGCCGGCGACCTGCGGCCCGCCCGCCCCGCTCCGGGGATAAAACAGGGTTTTGGGCCGGAACTCGGACGCGTCCGCGGCCGCGAGCAGCATGCCCTTGTAGTCTTTCAGCCAGCCCAACTGATCGGGCGTGTCCAGAAGGTTAAAGCGCGGACGAACATCGGCGGCGTTTTCACCCGGGGCGGCGGTCAAACTGTCCACGAAAAAGCCCTTCGCCCCAATTTCGCGCAGCCAGTCGAGGTCGGCGAACAAAGCCGCGCGGCTGGCGTAGGCCGCATCGGTCGGGGCGGTGGCGGTTACGGGAAGCCAGACGGTTTTGGGCGCCTGCGCGGCCTGGGCGTAAACGTAGCCGCCCGCGTGCGTGACCAGGTCGCGCCCGCGCCCGTAAGCGTCCATCCCGACGCCGTCGAAGCCGCCGCGCGCGGGCAGATTGTCGAAAAGACGCGAGTCGCCGCGCGCGCGAAACACGACCGGAACGTCGGCAATTTCGCGCTTCAAAACGTCGGCCACGGCGTTCATGTAGCCCTGGATGGACTGGGTGCGAAAAGCGGTCAGGTCGCTCCAAAAAGCCGAGCGGCCGGTTTCGGCGCGCAGCCGGGCGCGCGTTCGCCGGTGGTAAAAGGCGGGCAGCCCCTTGCCGCCGCTCCACAGCGGCACGAGCGATGCGGCCTCGTCCACGTCGGCCAGGCCCAGTTCGCTCAGGCCCCACGCGCGCTCCAACTGCTCCACGGTTTTGTAGCGGCGTCCTAGCCAGGCGGACCATTCGGTCCGAAAAGCCACGCTGGTCGGCAGCAGCCGTTCGGCGTCGCCGCGCGGCCACAGGTCGGGGCCGAGCGGGTCCACGAAAAAGCGCAGCCCCTTGCCCCACTTCACGCCGTTCAGGTGAATTAGAAGCGCGTCGCGGTAACTGTCGAAGCCATCCCATAAGTTAGGCAACCCGATGCTGCTGCTTCCGGCCGGCAGGAAAATCTTTTCGGGAATCAAAAAAACCGCCAGCGAGTCGCCGCCGATGGGCGGAACCTTCACGCGCGCGCCTTCGGCGACCATGTCGGCCTCGCCGGATGCGATCACCTCGCCATCCTTTTGCGTGGCCGCAAAAAACAGGGACGAGCCTAAGTTTTGCAGGGGAAAGCGCAGCGTCGTTCCCTGCGGCGCTTGAACGTCCCCTCGCCGATACGCGCCGGGCCGCACGACGTAGCCGATCAGCGGATCGCGCGGGCCGTCGTTGAGCGACACGCCGTAGGTGAAGCCTTCGGCGTCCAGGTAATCCATCAGCCGTTGCAGCGCGGCGGGCGCGACGTTCGTAATCCCCGTCGGGCGCGATTGCGCGGTGGCGGCGGGCTGAAGCAAAAGGTCGCTAACGCCTTTTTCCTTCAGCGTTTTCAGGGCGGCGAGGTCGGCTTGCCAGTCGGCTTCGCCCGCTCCCGTAGCCCAGGAACGCGCCTGAAAACGCCCGCCGACCGGCAAATACGCCTCGCCGTCCCAAAGCAGCGTGTGCGCCTCGTTGATGCGCCACGGGTGCCTGGTCCCGGCCGCGTCGGTAAACGCGCCCTGCGAAACCACGCCGGGCGCGGCGAAGGCGGGGACGGTGGTCAGGGCGAGCAGGAAGGCGGCGAGGGCTGCCTCAAGCCGCGTCATCGGGCGTCGTTGCGAGGTGGGGAAAAGCGTCATCGTTGTTTCCAAAAAGGGGTTCGTCGGCGTCGCCGTTTTCGCGCGTCATTCGCTTCGGCGCGTTGATGCCCAGCAGGGCAAAGGCGTTGGCAAGGGTAAGGCGGACGGCCTGCGTCAGAATCAGGCGGGCGGCCGTCACGGCCGGTTCGTCGGGGCGGATAAGGCGCAGGGCGGGGTCGTGATTGCCCCGGTCGTGGTAGGCGTGGAATTTCGCGGCCACTTCCAGAACGTAGTGCGCGACGCGGTGCGGGGACAGGGCGTTGGCGGCCTCGCGTACCTCGTCGGGGAAGTCGGCGAGCCGCTTGATGAGGGCGATCTCGTCGGCGTCGTTAAGAAGGGTCAGGTCGGCCGCTTCGGGGTCGGAAAAGGGGACGTCGGTCGCGCCGGCCGTTTCAAGGATCGCACAGCACCGGGCGTGCGCGTAATGGGCGTAGAAAAGCGGGTTTTCCTTTTCCGCGCGCCGGGCGAGGTCCAAGTCGAAGTCGAGCGGGGCGTTGGGCGCGTGCAGCAAAAAAAAGAAACGAGCGGCGTCGCGGCCGACTTCGTTCACGAGTTCGGCGAGCGTGGCGACGCTGCCGGCCGGCTTGCTCAGCCGCGTTTCCTGGCCTTCCTGGATCAGCCGGACGAGTTGATAAACGACGATGTGGAGGCGGGCGGGGTTTTTGCCGAGTGCGGCGAGACCGGCCTGCGTTCGGGCGACGTAGCCGGCGTGGTCCCCGCCGAACACGTTCACGAGCGCGTCAAAGCCGCGCGCAAACTTTTCGGCATGGTAAGCAAGGTCGCCCGCGATGTAGGTCGGCGACCCGTCCACGCGCGCGAGCACGCGGTCTTGGTCGTCGCCGAAGGAGGTTGAGCGCAGCCACAGCGCGCCGCCCTGCTCGTAGGCGTGCCCCGCGTTTTTAAGGGCGGCAAGGACTTTTTCGACCGCGCCCGACTGGTACAAAGCGGTTTCCGAATACCAGTTGTCGAAGCGAACACCGAACGCGGCAAGCGCGCTTTCCTGCTGCGCGCGCATCAAGCGCGCGGCGCGGTCCTGGAAAAAAGAAAGGACTTGCGCGTTTGGCAGGTCGGCATAACGATCCCCGGCTTCGGCCAAAATGTCGCGGGCGACGTCAAACACGTATTCGGACGAATAGCCGTCGTCGGGAACCGGATCGTCGCGGCCGAGCAATTGATGGTAACGGGCAAGAACGGAGCGCGCGAACACGCGCATTTGGAGCGCGTTCGTCGCATCGTTGACGTAAAACTCGCGCTCGGCTTGCCACCCGGCCGCCGCGTACAGCGCGGCCAGCGCGTCGCCGATAACGCCGCCGCGCCCGTGCTGAACCGTGATCGGCCCGTGGGGGTTCGCGGACACGAATTCGAGCAGCACGCGCCGACCCCGGCCCTCGTTCGAACGGCCCCAGGATTCGCCCGCGCGCACGATGCCTCGCAGCGTTTCTCCCCAAAAGCCGGGCGCGAGCCGCAAGTTGATGAAGCCCGCGTCGGCCACGGACACGGCCTGAACGAGGTTCGCGCCGCCCGTGGGCAGGCAAGCCACGATGATCTCGGCAACCTCGCGCGGCGGTCGTCGCAGCGTTTTGGCGAGCGCGAGGGCGACGTTGACGGCGTAGTCCCCGTGCGCGGGATTGTGCGGCGGCTCGATCCCAATCGGCGGCCACCCGGCATCGCCGTTCGGCAGCGCGAGCGCGCCCGATGCGCGGCAGGCGTCGAGCGCGCCCGCGACGATGCGAGCCAGTTCGTCCTTGATCATGCGAGATAGTTTCCTGCGAGCGAGAAAACGCGCGCGCGCCGCGCGCCCACGCGCGACGTTCAAACGATGCCGAGCAGGGCGGCCTGTTCCACGAATGGGCGCAGCGCAGGCACGATCAGCGTGAGGAGTTTCAGCAGACCCAGGCCGGCCGCGAAGCCGGTCATGATCTGCAAAAAGCCCATGCGCCAAAAGCGCCACAAAACGCGCCGGCCGCGCAGCGGGGCGAAGGGGGCGCGATCATGGGCGCGCAGCAGTTCGCGGGCCGCGCGAATGCCGCTTTCGATCTGGGCGTCGGTGGCGGGCCGGGTGGTGAAATGCTGTTGAAGCCAGCCGCCCACGCTGCGCCACCACACCAGGGCCGGGAACGCCGCCAAAACGAGGCCCGCCGTCTGGCTGTCGCCTTCTCCCAAAAAGCGGCGCAGCAGCGGGGCGAGCAGGGCCGCACCCAATGTTACCAGCAGCCCGCCGGCTACCAAATTCGTGCCGCAGCGCGGATGCACGCGCGGCATCGCGCGCACGGTTTCAACCGCGAGCGGCTCGGACCGCTCCAGCGCGTGGACGACCTGATGCTCGGCCGCGTGATAACCCGCGACCGGCGAAAGGCGCAGCAGCAGCAGAAAAAGGACGACTTGCGCGACGAGCGGGACGACCTCGCCGACCAGCGTGCGCGGAACGGGCGGCAAAGCGTTCAGGGCGGCCGGACCGAGCAGGCCGCGCAGGTTTCTTTCGCCCGCGAACGCGACGCTTTGGGCCGCGACGTGCAGGCCGAACAGGGTCAGGCCGGACAGCATCAGCGTGAGCGCGTTCACGCCGCCCGAAACCTGCCCGGTCGTCAGGTACACGCCCAGCGGCGTCGCCATGCCGCCCACGAGCGGCGGCTTGAACGGGCGCACCAGGTCCTGCACCAGATCGGAGCGGGCGACCAAACCCAGGTACGCGCCATTCGCGTCCACGACCGGAAGGGCGTCCGCGCCCGACGTGTCCAGCAAGGCGGCAGCCTCGGAGGCGCGCGTGGATGGCGTGACGAAGACCGTCGAGGGCGTCAGCACCAGGTCGGCGGCGGGCGATTCGCGCAGGCGCGCGCGCTCCGGCCCGTCGGGCGCGGCGAGCAGAACGCGCAGCAAATCTTCTTCGCGTATCAGGCCGAGCAGGCGGCGCGGCGGCCGGTCATCGTCGTCGCTTGGCTCGCCGTCCACCACGGGCACGACGCGGTACGGACTCATGCGCAGCACTTCGGCCACGAACCCGATGCGCGCGGCGCGCGTGATCGCGCGTGCGGGCCGGGCGACGCTGATCAGGCGCGGGTCAAGGTCGTGGCTGCTCAGGCGCGGCGTCCGGGCGGCGGGAACCGTTTCCGGGGCATCGGCGGGCGGGGACAAGGCGGGTGTTCTTGCGGGAAGGAGCATCGAAGGCTATACTAACGTGTTGCGGCGGCCACACCCTCGCGGGGGACCGCCGCATTGCGCTGTCTGGCACGCCGAGAAACTCGTCGGGTGCCAAAATCATCAGGAATTAATGAGGAAGAGTACCCATGGCTAACGTTTGCTCGGTTTGCGCCAAAGGCGCCATGAGCGGCCAAAACATCCGCCACCCCCACTCCGGCGCGTGGGCCACGCGCGCACCGCGCACCAAGCGCTCGTTCAAACCCAACCTTCAATCGGTGAAGACCCTGGTGGCCGGCACGAGCCGCCGCGTCAAGGTATGCGCCAAGTGCCTCAAGGCCGGAAAGGTCGCCCGCGCTTTGTAGGGGACGCTGCCACGGACGACCTTTATTATAACGTTGGCGGCGTGGTTTGGCAATTTTTGCTACCTGCCGCCGTCTGGCCGGGTGAAGGCCCCGCCTGCTTCCGAAGAATGCTTCGGAAGCAGGCGGGGCCTTTGTTTTCCGTCATTCAAAACCCTCGAAAAAATAATTGAAAAATTCCGCGAAATAACCCTGAAATGACCCTAAAGAATTGAAGCATTCGCGCCGAATATTCCTAACGGCAGGCATATAGACCTGCTGCCCCCGAATCATCGGGAGGCGCCCAAAAAAAAGGGCATTTGATGGCGCCGCTTTTGCCTCACGCGTGCCGGACGGGAACCGGGCGGGCGGGTGGGCGACGTCGAGGAGGTAAGGTCCGTGTCTCGTGTAAGCCCCCGGCAACGTCCGGGCCAGGTATCGTCGAAGGAGGCAGTCGCGGCCCTCGCCTTTCTGGCCGGCGCGACGTTTCTGCCCTCCGCTGCGGTCCAGGCGGGACTCACCTCCCCCCAGGACCTTTCCAAACTTTCGCCCGATCTTGTTGCTTCTCTTGCCGCCGACCGGCAGCAAATCGCGCAAAAGAACGGGTCTGTTTTCTCCCCGAAGACCACGCGTCCCCTACGCGTGATCGTGCGCTTCAAGAGCGCTGCGCCCACTGCGGGCCGCAACGTCACCGAATCCGAAGTGGTCGGACTTGCCCGCGTGACGCTCGCGGGTGCCCGTTCTCTGAAGAGTCGAGTGACCCGCGTGAGCGGCGCGTACACCCGTTTGGGACTGGCGGCGGCGGAAGTGACGCCCGACCAACTGGCTGCCCTGACCACGGACCCGCGCGTGGCCGGCGTTTCGGCCGACCTGCCGGTCACGTCCTCGGCCGGCGCGGAACTGGACGTTAACCCGCAAGCCGTCGGGGCCGAGCAGGTGTGGGCCTACGGTGCCCAGGACAGCCTGAACCTGACCGGGGTGGGCGTGGGCGTCGCGGTCGTGGATTCGGGCATCGCGCCGGTCCGGGACGTTGCCGGGCGGATCGTGGCCTTCAAGGACTGCGTGAACGGCCGCATGCAGCCGTACGACGATTTCGGACACGGTACGCACGTTGCGGGCATCATCGCCGGTAATGGAACGGCCTCGTCCGGCGGGAACGCTTCGCGCACGTACCGGGGCGTCGCGCCCGGCGCAAACCTGATCGGCGTCAAGGTGCTGGACGGCCAGGGCGGCGGCGACGTGTCGAACGTGCTTGCCGGCATCGAGTGGGTGATCGCCAATAAAAACGCGTTCAACATCCGCGTGATGAACCTGAGCCTGGGCCACCCTATTGCCGAAACGTACCGAACGGACCCGCTGTGCCAGGCGGTCGAACGGGCCGTGAACGCGGGCATCGTGGTCGTGTGTTCGTCGGGCAACCGGGGAACGGGCGGCTACGGCGGCGTCGGCTCGCCCGGCAACGATCCGGCCGCAATCACGGTCGGGGCGAGCAATTCGCGCCAAACCGTGGGCCGCAACGACGATGGCATCACCTCGTACTCGTCGCGCGGGCCGACCCGCTTCGACCTGGGCGTCAAGCCGGACCTGGTCGCGCCCGGCAATCGGATCGTGTCTCTGCGCGCGTCCGGCGCGACCATTGACACGCTTTATCCCGAAACCCGCGTGGCGCCCTCGGTTTATCTTAGAAATCCGGGCGCGAGCGACGTGTCCGCCTACACGACGCTTTCCGGCACCTCGATGGCGACGCCGGCCGTGGCCGGGGCCGCCGCGCTCGCCGTTCAGATCAACCCCGCCCTTCAGCCCAACGGCGTTAAGGCGGCCCTGATGTACTCGGCCCAGCTGATGACGGGAACGGACCCCCTTGTTCCGACCGCGCCGGCCTCGGTCTACGACCCGCTCACGCAGGGGGCGGGCGAGCTGAACGTGCCGGGCATTTGCGAAATGGCCGCACTGCTGCGACCGGGCACGGGCCTGACGGGCCAGCCTTCCAAGGCGACGATCATCGGCGGCCAGGCCTTCGCTTGGACCGGCCCGACCGTCGCGGCCGACAACCTGGTTTGGGGCGGCCGTTTGATCTGGGGCGACAATCTCGTCTGGGGTGGCCGTCTCCTCCAAGCCAACAACCTGGTTTGGGGCGGTCGCTTGATCTGGGGCGACAACCTGGTTTGGGGCGGCCGGATGCTGGAAGCCGAAAACCTGGTGTGGGGCGGCCGGCTGGTAGACGGTGAAAACCTGGTCTGGGGCGGTCGTCTTTTGTGGGGCGATAACCTGGTCTGGGGTGGCCGTGAAGTGGGCGGCGACAACCTGGTTTGGGGCGGTCGCCTGACCGAATCCGACCCGAACTCGCAGCCGTAGAAACTGTCTGTTTCGTTAAGGTAGCGCAACAACGCGCAGGGAGATCGAGATGGAAAAAATCGTCAACCGCGGCAGCCGCCTCAGCACACTGACCGCAAAAAACGTCACCTGGGAGCGCGGGTAAACCGCGCCGCCGATTATAGCGTCAACAAAGCCGCGCGTGCGTGAATCGGCGCGGAACAGGTAAAGGGCAAGGCCGCGCGCGTATCACGCGCGGCCTTGCCCCACATCAGTTTGAACGAAATGTGCGCGCGTATCACGCGCGCGCGGTATAGGGAATCTATGAACTCGTTTTCCCGAGCGGTCAGGGCATACATCTGGACGATAATTGGTGCGGGCGCACTGGCTTTCGGGCAGGCCCTTTACGCGCAGAACTGGGCGGCGCTTTCCGGGAAGTGGTACCTGCCGCTCATCCTGTTCGCCGCGACGGGCTGGGCGGCGGGCCACAAGGTGCGCCTGTTCGGCAAGCCGGGCAGCAGCGACTCGGACGCGACTACTTCCCACATGTCGCTCGGCTTCGTGCCGACCCTGTTTACCCTGCTCTACTTCGGCCCGCTCGCCGGCATGAGCGCGGGCGCGGTCAGCGCGCTGGTGACGACGCGCTGGAAAAAACGCTCGCCCTACTACCAGGTGCTTTTTTCTATTGCCGCGGTCGGGCTGTCGGTTTTTGCCGCAACCGCCGTGCTGCATCCGGTCGGCCTCGCCACCGGCAACGTGAAAAGCATTCCCTGGAACAACTGGGAAAGCCTCGTCATCAAGCTCCCATCCATCTTTCTGGCGACGCTCGTCTACGCCGTGGTCAACACGTTCAGCATCGCGACGGCCGTCGCGCTCGCGGATGGGCAGCCGCCGCTGCGCGTTTGGCGGGCGAATTTTTTGTGGGCGGGTCCAGGCTACTTCGCCGGGGCGTCCTGCGCGACCGCGTTCTTCGCGCTCGTCGCCCGCCGTCTGGAAAATCCTTCCGCCACCCTGATTCTGGGTGCACTCGTGCTGATTGCGCCGCTGCTGTGGGTGACGTTTTACTCGTACAAGGTGTCCATGGACAAAGTCCACGCGAGCGAGCAGCACATCGAGGAGCTGGAACAGAACAAGCGTGACCTGGAACATCTGTACCGCTCCACGGTCGAGTCGCTCGCGCTCGCCATCGAGGCCAAGGACCGCTACACGCGCGAGCACATTTTGCGCGTCCAAAAAGTCGCCGTGGCGATTGCTGAGCAGATGGGCGTAACTGGCGACGAATTAAAAGGAATTGACACCGGTGCGCTGCTCCACGACATCGGCAAACTGGGCATTCCCGAACACATCTTAGCCAAGCCCGGCAAACTGACCGAAGACGAAATGGCGAACATCCGCGAGCATCCCGCGCTCGGCTCCAAAATCCTGGCCCCGGTTCACTTTCCGTGGCCCGTTTTGCCAGCCGTGCGCTCGCACCACGAAAAATGGGACGGGTCTGGCTACCCGGATCGGCTGCGGGGCGAGGACATCCCGCTCGCCGGCCGGATCATGGCGGTCGCCGACGTGTACGACGCGCTGACGAGCGAGCGTTCGTACCGCGAAAGCTGGTCGCACGAAGACGCCTGCGCGCACATGCGGGCGGGGGCGGGCACCCACTTCGATCCAGCGGCCATGGACGCTTTCGATGTCGTCATGGAAAAATGCCCGCACCTGCGCAGCGGCGGCGCGCGCGAAAAACCCGTCCGAGACCGCACCATCGAAAGCCAGGAAGCGGCGGCCGGCATCGAGCACGCAAACTTCGCCTTTGTTTCCTTGTACGAAATTTCGCAAACCGTTTCCGTCACGCTGAACCTGTCCGAAACCCTGATCCTGCTCGCAAGCAAAATTCACAAAATTTTTGGCAGCACGGCCTGCGTCCTGATGCTTTCCCCGGACCCTTTGTCGTCCGAGCAGGTCAACGGGGCAGCGGCCCCGTTCCGTGCCTCGCTGCCCCTGTTGCTGCGCGCCGAGGCCGCTATCGGCGCGAACGAAAACTACCTCCGGGGAGCGACCTTAAAGCGCGGCGACGGCGGCATGAGCGAGCGCGTTTTCCTGTCCGGCGAGGGAACGGTCGGCGAGTACGACCGGAGCGACCTGCTGCTGGCGAGTGATCCCTCGCCGTGGAAACCGCTCAAAAGCGCGATGATCGTGCCGCTTTTCGGCACTGCCGACCGGACGCTGCTGGGCACGATCAACCTGTACCACGAGGACGTGAACGCTTTTGACGCGCAGGATTTGCGCGTGCTCGCCGCCGTGAGCGCTCAGGCGGGCCGGGCAATCGAAAACGCCCGTACGTTCGAGCGCACGCGCGAATCCGCCCTGACCGACGTGCTTACCGGCCTGCACAACGCGCGTTACCTGCAAATGTTCTTGGAGCAGGAGATGCACCGGGCCGTTCGGGAAGGACGCCCGCTGTCCGTGCTCGTAATGGACCTGGACAACTTCAAGCCGATCAACGACACCTTCGGCCATGCGCGCGGCAATGCCGTTTTGCGGGACCTGGGCGGCCTGTTCCGCGACAGCTTGCGCGCCGGCGACCTGTTCGCGCGCTACGCGGGCGACGAGTTCGTGGCCGTGCTGCCCGACACTGGACCGGTCGAGGCACTCATTGTTGCCGAAAAGGTGCGCTCGGTGGTTGCCGGCTACGACCCGCGCATGTCGGGCGGGGATTTAGGCGGCATCCGCGTCGGCATCTCGGTCGGAGCCGCCTCGCTGCCCGGCGACGCCCTTGATGCCGCCACGCTGATCGCCTGCGCCGACGCGGCGATGTACCGCGACAAAAGTTCGCGCAAGCGCGGCAAAACGACCAAAAAAGCCAAAAAAGACGTGCAGCCGAGCGTTGCCGCCGCGCCGTCCGCCGCGAACCCGTTGCCCGAAGCGGCGGCTCCCATCGGCCCCGTTGACCCGGACGGCCCGCCGAATTTGGTGCTTACCCGCGTCGCCTGAAACGGTTCCTACAACAAGCGGGCCGGCGCGCGGTAGGTGAGCGTTACCCGGCCGGTCGTGGGCGGACCTGGCGCGCGTACGCGCAATCGGTACCGGCCGGCCGCGGGCGCCGCGCGGAGTCGCAAAAGCGCGTCCGCGCCTCGGCGACCTTCGACTTGCGCCACGACGCGGCCGCCCTTGTCCGCTCGCAGTTCGATGAGCAAGAGGCACGGCGGCGTGCCGGGAATGCGGCTCGTGCCCGCCACGCGCGCGGTCAGGCTGCTTCCTTCGGCGAGCGTCACCGGCACCTCGCGCCAAGCGTTCCCCAGGCGGGCCGTGTCCAGGTCATCAGCGAACTGCGTGGTTTGCGTGGTCGAAAGCGCGGCGGGGCGTGGACGCGCCGCCTCGCTCGTAGCATCCGCGCTGCCGCGCGCGAGCAAAACGTAGCCGCCCGGCGGGACGAAAAACGCGGCCCGCCCGTCGCTATCGGTCGTAACGCGGCGCTCGACTTCACCGGGCGCAAGACCGACGGTTCGCAAACGGGCGTGGGCGCCGAAGCCGGTCGAAACCGTGATCGTGCGTGGTTTGCCGTCTTTGCCCCCGTCGTTAAAGGCGGCGAGCAGATTGCCCGGCCCGCGTTCCAGCACAAGCAGGTCGGCGTCCACGAAGCGCACGATTTCGTTGCCGTGGGCGAAACGATTATGCGCGGCCACGAGCGCGCGCAGCGTGGCCGGCAGGTTCGTGTCCTCCGGGCCGAAATAATCGCGGTAAAAAACGCTCGGCCGCCCGGCCATCGCCAAACTGATCGCGTAGGGCAGCCGGCGTTTTTTTCGGTTAATGGGCTGCGCGCGATCCACGTCGTGATTCGACACGAACGTTACCGCGCGCGTTCGGTCCGCGAGCCGCTTGGAAAGCAGCACGTTCATGTCGAACTCGCCCGGTTTTTCGGTCATGTCCCACAGCGCGTAAAACAGGCCGAAGTCGAACAAACTCATCTGGCGGTGCGTGGCGGACTGGAAACTTCGGAGCAAGTCCGGGTTCGTGTCCCAATACTCGCCGACCACGAAAAAGGAACCGGGCGCGCTGCTCGTGCGCGCCCGGCGCGTGAACGCGTCTAAGAAGTCCGGCTCGACGTGCTTCACGGCGTCTAAACGGTAGCCGTCCACGCCGGTCTGGCTGCGCAGCCACGCGCCCCAGTCAGATAAGCCCTTGGCGACGTAGCCGTTGTCGGCCTCGAAACAGTAATCCTCGCCGAAGTTCTTGCTGTGATACGGGTCGTTGCGGTCCGGGTGAACCGCGCTGGGGTGGAAGTGGCGGAAGTTGCGGGGAAAGCGGCCCGCGCCCGGTTTGCCGTTCGCGCCGACCGGCAAAAAGCGGGTCCAGGAGCGCGCGTTAGTTGTTCCTGCCTGGTGGCCCGGCGGCAGGTAGCCGGCGGGAACGGCGGCATCGTTGGGGATGTCGTCCCAGCCCAGGCGAGCCATGAGCGGGTTTTCCTCGGTTTGGTCCGCGCCGCCGGAATGGTTCAGAACCACGTCCGCGTAAACTTTCAGACCGTTCGCGTGCGCCACGGCCACATAGCGCAGATATTCTTCCTTGGTCCCAAAGCGCGTCGCGGTCACGCCTTTCTGGTTTTTGGCCCCCAGATCGTAATAATCGTACGGGTCGTAGCCCATCGAATGGCCGCCCGACCCGCCCTTGGTCGGAACGGGCGCCCATACGGCGGCCACGCCCAAACGGGCGAGTTCGGGCAGTTGCCCGGCCGCGAAGCGCCACCACGATACGTTCGCGGGCAGCGGATCAATCGGGTAGGTGAACTGTTGAAACAAAACGCTTTCGTCAGCGGCGGCCACGCTGCTGCTTTGGGCGCGCGCCGCCGGGCCGGCAAGGTAGCCGGTGGCGAGCAGCCCAACAAGGGCGCGCGCGCAAAATGTGGCGAAACGAGGCTCCCGCATCCCGGTCCTGATTTTTCTTTCATCAATGCCGCGTTCGGCGTCCCATACCAGTACAGATACGAGTTTCGTGGAGCAAAGGGGCGGCAGCGGCTTCCGACAGGGACGGCGGCACGACAATTGCGGTATAAAAAACCACACGAGAATCACTCCTTGATGTCGCCCGCGCCCCAAAGCGCGGGCCTTTTTTTGTCTTTTTTTAAGGTGACTTTCGTCGCCGTGGTTCCGTATCATAGCAGTTCCCGGCGGCGTCAGGCCGGCAACCGTACACGCGCCGGGCCGTGCCATTCAAGGAAGAACGAGGAAGGAGCGGAAGATGAACCCCCGTTGCGCCGCTGCCGCCATCGAGCGCCAGGCCGACCGCCGCCACGAAGGACGGCTTCTTGTTTTTTGCCTTGCTTCCTTCGGTCTGCACCTGATTTTACGCGCCGTTTTTCCGGTCCTGCCGCGCCATGGCTCATCGTTCCCGCCCCCGCCTGCTTCCGCCCCGACAATCGAGGTCGCGCTCACGCCCATCGCGCGGTTCTCGCCACCCCAACCGTTTGTTGCCGCCGCCGCGCCGCTGCTTGCCCCGGCCCGCAACGCGGCCCGACCGGGGAGCGGTGCGGTTGGTCCGCGCTTTGCCGGCCGCAAAACCGGTCACGGGAGCGGTGCGGGCACATCCGCTCGCCCCGTTCCCGGCCCGCGCCGCGTTGCAAGCAGCCGTACCCGACGGCCGCCCGGCACGCTCCGTTTGCGCCAACCGAACCGGAAGGCCGCTCTTGCTCAGCCCGGCGGCGGCTCGGCCGCGCCCGGCGTGGTGTTGGGCGGGCGCGGCGGAGCGCCCGGTCCGCTCGCCCCGCCCGATGATCTTTTGTTTTCCGGCGGCGGGCGCGGCGGAGCGAACTTGCCGCGCGAAGCGGCAAAATTGGGCGGCGGGGGCGGCAGCGTTTTGCCCGGCGTGCCGACGAACGATGCCGCTGAAACCGTTCACGACCTGAAATCCGGAACGGGGCCGGGCACGGGCGGAGGGGCCGGAACGGCGGCGGGCGGCGGCACGGGCTTCGTGAACGGGGCGGGTATCGGCGCGCGCCCAAACCGTGAAAGCCAAAACGACCGGGCGACGCTTCGCACCTCACCGAACGGAGCGAGCGTCGGGGCCGCGCCCGACCCGGCAAGCAGCACGGCCGTGGGAACGCGTCCGCCCGGCGGCGGCGCGGGAACCGGCTCGCCGCTTCCCGGTACGGGCGGCACGGGCGCGGGCTACGGCCGGGGAACCGGAAACGACGCGGGCAGCGGAAGCGGAAACAGTTCCATCCCGGCTGGCGGGGGAGGCAGCGGCGAGGACGGCGGCGGGCCGGGCGGCGACGGCGGTCTGCGGGGCCGCGTTTTCAACGTTCCCGCGCCGGCTGGGCGGGACGCGAACGGCCGCCTTCACGCCGTTTACGTTCTCGACTGCTCGTGGAGCATGGCCGAGCAAAACAAGATACGCAAAGCGAAAACCGCGCTGAAAAAGGCGCTCGCCGAACTTCAGCCCGGCGACACCTTTAACGTGATCGCCTTTTGCGGCACGACCACGCCGTTCGCGCCCGCGCCGCAGCCGGCCACGCCCGCGAACCTGCGGGCGGTCGCCCGTTTCGTGGACCGCGCCCCGATGGGCGAAGGTACTAATTTGGGCGACGCCCTTCGAGCGGCCTTTGCCTCCGATCCGGTCACGCAGGTGTGGGTGCTGTCCGACGGCATCCCGAACGTGGGAATCACCGATCCGGCCGAACTGCGCACCCTTGTGCGGGATCAGGATCGGGGCCGCGCGCAGGTCATCACCCTCGCGCTCGGTTTGGGCGAAAACTTCCCCGGCGTCGAACTGCTCAAGGCGCTGGCATCCGACAACAACGGCGCGTTTCAGTTGGTGGACTTGCGCGACCCGCCACGCCGCCGCTAAAAACGAGTTTCACCAGCGGTTGATGCCCGCCACCACGTCGCCCGTGCTGTCCCGCTCGACGTAGAAGCGCGCGTTTTTATTGGCGGGATTGTTGCGGGCGCGGGTGCCGCGCGGGTTAACAATCGGCTTTCCGTTATCGTCCTTGCCGTCCGGCCCGACGCTGTAGAGGGTGGCGGTTTTGCTGTCCGAAGCGGGTTTGTAGCGCAGCGGCGTGTTCGGCAGCCGCGCGAACGGATCGTTTGGCACGCGCAATAGGTAGCCGGGAACGAGCGCGGCGAGTGCCGCCGGGTACTTTTTGTGGTCGGCGCGGTACGCGCGCAGGGCGAGCGTCGTAGCAAGCAGCGCGTTCTGGGTCGGGCCGGCTTCCGTGTCTTTGGTGCGCAGGTTCAAGAAGCCCGGCAGCAGGGTGCGGCTGATCGGGTCGGTCGGAACCGGGACGGGCTTTTGCGGCGTGCCGTAGGGGGCGCGCGCGGCGGCGATCTGCGCGTCCATATAGGCGGTCAGGTCGCGCATCACTTTGCGCTTCGGGTACGCAATGGAAAGCAAACCGCCCAGCCACGTGCCGACCAGATTCGCGCCGCCACCGGGATTGCTGACCTGCTGAGAAACCGCGACAGGATTGTGAAGCAGCAGCAAAGCGTTGCTTTGCGTGTAGTACTTTTCCTCCGTCAGCGTGTCGGCGAGCGGCGGATGGTTTGCCGCGATAGCTTCCAAACGGTGGGCCGCGCGCCTGGCCGCCGGACCATCGAGCCGGTCCGCCATCTGCCACAGCGGCGCGCGCCCCACACTTTGACAGGCCAGCCCGACCAAGCGGGCGATGGTCGAGCCGCCGCGCGGGATGTCCTCGCCCAATTTCACGGCGTCGAGGTAACTTTGCGCGGCCCCGGCCGCGTCGCCCTTCGCCTCCCGGACCTGCCCTTCCAGCACGAGCAGACGCGCGAGCGTGCGGAACTTGCCGTGTACCTGCTGGCGGGAAAACTGGCTGTCCTGCGCGAGCGTGCGGACGGCGGGCTGCTGGTAGCGAAAGGCCATGCCCGCGCGCAAGTCGGCGAGCTGTTGGGCGTTCAGGGCAAGAAGCGCCTGCTTTTGCGCAAGAGCGACCGGCGGCTGACCGGGGCGAGCCGGGGTGCCCGCCGCGTCCACGTCCCGCGCGCGGGCGACGTTCTGCGCGGCGCGCAGGTAAAAGTCGTAAGCGTTCGGGTTGGGCAGGGTGGGCGGCGGCGGGATGACAACGAGCGGCGCGCTGTTTCCCCGCACCCAGAAGCCGACGAACACGAGCACCAAAACCATCAGCGCGCCCATCACGACCGGTACGCCGCCGCGCCGGGGGCGGCGCTTTCGGATTTCTTCCATGCCCGATAAAACGGGCGCGCGGGCGTTTGCGATACGCGCTGCGCCCCGCGCCCGCGCGCCCCACCGAACCATCCCCACCAATAATCTACGTCAAGGCCAGCAACTGCTCGACGAACTTGGCCTGTTCCGTGCCCTTGTTTCGCTCCAGCCAGCGCTCGAACAGGCGGCGGCTTTCGTTTTCCAAAATGCCGCCCCGAATGTCGGGCGCGCTCGTTTCCGGGCTTTCGGGCGGCTTCACGCGGGTGGTGCCGTTGTCGGCCGGGGCTTTCAGGCCAAACAAAACCTGGGTGACGCCGGCCTCCATCGCCGCGCCCAGGCACATCACGCACGGTTCCAGGGAGGAAACGAGAATAACGTCGCGGGCGTCGAGCGGCAGGGCGGGGGGCGTTTCATCGCCGTCCTTGCCGCCCGCTTTTTCAAAGGCGACGATTTCGGCGTGGGCGGTTTTGCGTTGAAGCGCGTTGTTGCGGTTGTGGCCGCGCGCGACCACGCGGGCGTTGCCGGGCCGGTCGGGGTCGGGGAGGGCGATCACGCAGCCGATGGGCGCTTCGCCCTCAGCCATGCCGCGCTCGGCCTCCGCGAGGGCGGCGCGCATGAGTTCTTGTTCAGTTTCGGACGATAAAGAAACGGAAGCCGTCGTAGCCATCGTGGGATTGTTCGCCTCGCTTTCCGCGCCGGTTATACCCGTGGAAAGCGCGACGCAACAAAAAAGGCCGGGGCGCGTTTTCGCCCCGGTCTTTTCCTGTGCTTATCGTTAAAAAGCGTCGTTCAGGCTTTGTTTGTAAAGGGCGTTGCGGAGGACGCGGTAGGCCTGGTCGGCAAGCGATTCGGGGGTCGCGCCCGGCACCAAACGAGCGTCGTCAGGCGAGGCATCCAGAATCGTCTGGCCGCGCGCGACGACCTGCGCACCCGTCTTTTTCACGTCGTAGATTTGCAAATCCTGGTCGAGCAGGCGGTTGATCGCTTCGGCAGTTTTTTGCGCGCGGTCGGGCGAGCCGGCCCGAAACAACAGCTTGCCGTCCAGCATCACGTCGGTCGGGCCGACCGGCCCCTCGGCGGGCTGGGTGGCGGCCCGGATCGCGTTCGTCACCTCGCGCCGGTTGATGGGCAGGCCCAAACCGTTGATCTGGGCGATCATCGCGTCCGCGCGCTCACGGCTGGGTGGGTGGGTGCGGAAAATACCCTGCTCGATGTCGGGCCGCCGTTTTTCGTCGCGCGCGAACCGCTCCATCACGGTGAGCGCGCCGACCGGGTTGAAGCCGGCCAGCCGGGCGATTTGCACGCCGCCGTGGTCGGCATCTTTTTCGGCGTTCTGACCGTGGCCGTTCACCTTCTGGATGGCGAGAAATTGAAGCCCGCTCACGACGTTCATGGCGTCTTGCGAGTGCGACAAAATCGCGCCCAACGCGGCGGCGATCATCAGCGTGTTGAGCTTGCCGGCTTCTTTTTGCAGCCGGACGACGTGGTGGTGGGCGGCATGGGTGATCTCGTGGCCCAGCACGCCGGCCAGTTCATCGTCGCTTTGAACGTAGTCGTACAGCCCTTTGGTGACGTAGATGTAGCCGCCGGGCAGCGAATACGCGTTGACTTCCTTGTCGTCCACCACGAAGAACTGGTAATCGTAGCGAACGTGCTGGGACGATCCGAACCGGGCCGCAATCGGGTTGTCGTTGGCGGCGAGCGCGATCTTTTTGCCGATACGCTCGACCCGGCCGGCGATAACGGGGTCGCGGATGAGCTTGGCTCCGGAGCGCAGCAGCTCCTCGTGCGCCTCGCGGCCCATCTTGACTTCGGGGTCCTCGGCGGGCGGCTTGGTTTTGCCGGGCGCGGCAAGAACGGCGCGCGAAAGCGCGAGCGGCGACCCGCCAAGCAGAACGCTCAGCGTCACAACGGCGGCGGAAACGAAACGGCGTCCCAAAGGCATGATGATTACCTCGACGGAAAAAAGGAAAACGGGCCGGCGCGTGCCGGCCCGTTTTCCTTGAAAACGCGGACGGAATGGTTGTTTCTACGTGGTTCGGGTGCGCGGCTCGGCAGCGGCGGCGTCGCGCGAAGACGGGTAGTGACACTCGTTTTGGCACACGAAGCGAATGCGCTCGCCGTTTTCCAGGATTTCCACGCGGGCCGTTCCGCCGCACTGGGGGCAAAGCGTGTCGTCGAGGCGCAGCAGGATGCAGCGGCTTTCAAAGTCCTGGGTCAGGTACACCTCGTGCAGCACCCAGCCGGCTTCCAGCAGTTCGTTCGCCGCGTTAGGCCGAACTTCCAAAATGCCGCGGACCTGATGCAGCGAATCCAGCCCGAATTCCGTTTCCTGGTCCATCGTCTTGGTCAGCCTTCCCGGTAAGGGTACGGGGCGCGCGCCGTCGGTACGTTCGCGCGCTCGCGCGCTCGCAATCTACGCAAAAGTTTATCCGTGGCGCAAACGAAAGTCAAGGTAAACGCGTGCGAGCGAAGCGGCCGTAAAAAAGGCCGGTCCCGCGTGTTAACCCGCGGGACCGGCCCGGAAAAGAACGATTCGCCGCGCGGCGCAACCTACATCGGCC
>JAABUN010001751.1_pt1 | contig 44453 bp, 28 predicted proteins | sample 5559311 | NCBI WGS metagenome assembly JAABUN01 (sample SAMN10711877, study PRJNA513370) | rock metagenome | isolation source: Antarctica rocks | place: Antarctica: Victoria Land, Siegfried Peak sud
GGGTGAGCTGGAAATATTTTTTTGTCATCGCAACACAAAATTAGGTTTTCAGTTTCACCCCCTTTGAGCGGGCTAGCCCGCTCAAAGGGGGTGAAACTCCCTGTTGCACTTATGACTTGAACTTACACTTCAATGAAATTTGAAACTAATGCAGAGCTAAAATATGATTTTCTTTCACCAAGTACATTAGTACTAAACATACATGCATTAAGAACACCACGACAAACAGTGTTGGAAGAATCTCTTCTTGTCGAACCATATGTAAAAGTTGAAGAATTATCTTCTGAGCATGGTGAAAACCGGTTAATACGAATAGAAATATTAGAAGAAAAAGAAATTACTATTTCTTATAAAGCAATAGTAGATAATTTTTTCATGGAAACTGATTATAGCAACCAACCTGAAGTTTTGGTTGCTAAATTAGATACTTCTGTATTACCTTATCTATATCCAAGCCGCTATTTGCCAATCCGACAAATTATATCGTTTTGCAAATAATAAGTTTGGTAGTATAAAAAATCCATTCTTACAGGTTTTATCATTAACTGACTGGATTCACAGGAATGTTGAATATTTAAGTGGCTCAACCAATTCACAAACTTCAGCTTACGATACTGTAACGGAATTAGCAGGTGTTTGCAGGGATTTTGCACATTTGGGTATTGCATTATGCCGGGCTTTAACAATTCCTGCCCGTTATTTTACCGGTTATGCATATCAGTTGAATCCACCTGATTTCCACGCTTGCTTTGAAGCTTACCTTGGAAGTGAATGGGTTCTATTTGATGCTACAAAATTAGTTCCTCTAAATGGCATTGTAAAAATAGCTACAGGACGAGATGCTGCTGACACTGCTGTCGCCAATCTTTTTGGAAATGTGTTGTGCAATAAGATAAGAGTATTATGCAAAGTAGTTGAGGATGATTTCAAACCTTTTTTCTATGAGCCTTCCCAACTAAAAGGTGTTTCGTATCAATAACCCTCTCATTGCCATTTGTGATACGAAAGTTACAGAATAAAGTTAAGCAGCGGCTTGAGGCCTACTGTTTCTACAGCAGTTTTTCGCTGGACTTGCATTTTTAATTTCAATAAGAATTAGCTGGTAATAGAAGGCTATTTTCGGCAACCTCTATAAAGTCTTTTTTGCCTGCCTCGCATAGAGGACACTTATAACTTTCAGGTACATTAGCGAAAGTGGTTCCGGCAGGAATATTGTTTTCAGCATCACCTAAAGTTTCATCATAAATTGTAAAGCAGTGTTTGCATTGATGAATAATTTTAGCAGGCTTTTTATCTGTTATAGGATTTGATATATCGTTTAAATTCCCGAGTAATAAACTTTTCTTATCACTTTCGCGGTCATAGAAGAATTTGCATAACGATACCAGGTAAATTCCTAAATAATCTTTTTCAACATCTTTTCTGAATACTTTATAGTTGGATGAGTTCGAGTTGAAATCATTGGTATATAAAATTTCAAAGCGGTCAAGTGACTTTAAACGATTTGCATTTTTAGACTGCTGTTTTCTTATAATAACAGAACCAAACATGCTTGAAAAAGGTTTTGTTTTTACAGCGAAACTTAACCCATAAGTGCGTACATCCTCTTTATCAAAATGCCGGATAATATGTCGCTTCAACATCAGTCCTTCTTCATTATTATCCTCTACCTGCCAGTTTAATTCATTTGCAGCATGGCGGACATTGATGCGGTACGTTCCAAGGACATAATCCCATAGGTTCCTGTGTTTACTCTCAATCCCTTTAATGATGATACTTTTCCATGGCGTAGTGTATAGTTGCCCAATTTTAGTTTGCAGGCAGATATTACAAACTTCAATGAGGAAATATACGGAGAATAACTGGTCTCGTCTGTAAATGCCTAACCAATAAGTGTTGTCGTGCTTATTGAAGCCCTCGTAATAGGGCAATGAAAACTTTGGCATTTCCAGTTCCTTATCAATCGGTTTCGATATAAAATGCAGCGTTTCTTTTGCCTGTTTATACAATTCCTGCCCATTCAAAACGCTCTCTGACAGTATGAGTTTTTCAAGGTGCTTTGACACCGAAGCAATATCGTTTGTATATACTAAAGCAGGAAAGCAATAAACAGCAGGTGTTTTTGGTAGCCTGATGTACAAATACCAAAAATGAGATGATTCGGAAGATATCCAATTCAAATGGCCTGTAAAAAAAGGTACAAAACTTTGCGAGCTGTCGCTAATGTTGATTTTAAGTTTTGGAGTGTAATCAAAAAAATTAAATACATCTTTATAAACTCCTTCGCGTAACCAGCTATCCGTTGTAAAAATACCTGAAGCCTGGTATGAACTGACAATGTTTGGAATTGCTATCTCTTCCTTTTCAAACTTTATATTCTTTTCTTTACAGGCTTTATTAAAAGAAGCAAAATACTTTTGAGACATTTCCATCATTAATTGCTGGCGTAAGCCAAACCCTACATTTGTAACTTTAGCAGAAGCGGCAATTTCAAGCACTTCTTTTAAATATCCGGGAGAAACGATGCCTCCTGTAAAGTTTATATAAATCAATTCTATTGATGCCATGGGTTAAAGTCGTTAAGTCATTTGTCATTAGGGAAAGTCCCTGGCCATAGTTAAAAGTCCATGGTAAAAAGTCAATAGTGAAATGTTAATAGTCCAATTTTGGTCTGTGGACTGCCGGCATTCAACCATCTTTTATAGTGCTGTTTCTAAAATTCGTTCAATTTTTTCTCTTCTTTTCTCACCTTTAAGAGTTTGCGCTTCTAACTCCCCTTTGGGGGTTGGGGGCATTGCTTGCCCCTGCATTCTTTCCAAAATTGCCTGTACCTCCGGCTTGCAACTGCCGCATCCCATTCCTGCCCCTGAAGCTGTGCACAAAGCTTTCAGTACGGTACATCCTTCTTTTATTTTATTAATAATGTTGCCTTCGCCAATCGTGCCGCACGAACAAACAAGTTTACCTATAACAGGTTCCGCTTTTTTGTTTGAACGTAATAACTCTAAACGTTTTTCAGATAATTCAGTTTTGTTTTGAATAAGGTCGCGGAACTCTAAGAATTCTGTTTTATCTCCTATTAGTATTGCACCGACTAAGCGATCATTTTGAATAACGCATTTTTTATAATATCGCTTTGCTTTATCAATAAATACCACTTCTTCAAAAGAAGAATCGTTTGCTGGAGCTTCGGGAAGTCCTAAAGAACATAAGTCTGTTCCATGCATCTTCAAAATGTTCATTAGCAGCGAGCCTTGATAGTAGTTGGAAATATCTCCTCCGAGGTGTCTCGCAACAATTTCTGCCTGTTGTTCTGCGGCAGCGGTTATACCATATAGAAATCCTTTAAATTCTGCAATTTCACCAACAGCATAAATGTTGGGATCATTCGTCAGCAAATATTCATTTACTACAACTCCTCTTTTACATTCAAGGCCACAGCCTTTTGCAATTTCTATATTTGGTGTTGTTCCTATTGCTATGACTATTGCCTGGCAATCTATCTCGCGTCCGCTTTTTAACCGGATGCCAGAAACTGCGTGGTTTCCCAGAAACCGTTCTATTTCATCGTCATAAAAAATGTCAACACCTTTATCAGTTAATTCTTCGTGTAATAACTGGCTTCCTAAAACATCCAGTTGCCTGTCCATCAAGCGTGAGATACGTTGAATAATGGTTACTCCAACGTTTACTTCACGCAAAGAAGCGGCTAATTCAATTCCAAGAAGTCCGCCACCCACAATAATTACTTTGCCTTTGGAAGCATCAACATGCTCTTTAAAATCATCTGCATCAATTCGGCTTCGCATGGTAAAAATTCCATTCATAGCAGGCACATCTCTCAACATTGTTGCCCTGCTTCCTGTTGCCATGAATACAATGTCATAAGTGTGAACATTGCCATTGCTATCGGTTACTAATTTTTTTTCACGATTAATATGTTCGATACTTACTCCCCTTTGTAAAGAGATGTTGAACTTAGCTTCTTCTTCATCATGCATTTTTATTAGCTGCTCCCATTGCTGAGTACCACTTATATAGCCGGGCAACATAACACGGTTATAAAAAGGAAAATTTTCTTTGCTGAATACTACAATCTCATCTGCTGTATTTAACGCCCGGTAACTTTTTACAAAACCAAATGCACCTGCCCCTGCACCTATTACGATAATTTTTTGTTTTGGTTTTTTATATAGTTCCACCTGTACAGCTGAAAACTTAAAATCAGGTTCTTTAGAAACAGGGTCTATAAGGTTGTTGGTAAGATTGTTGGCCCTGTTCAAATCGCTGTTCAAAATCTTACCCCAGTGCATAGGCAAGAACACAACTCCTTTTTTAATGTCGGGACAAATTTTTGCCTTTACTCTCACTGTTCCCCTGCCATTGAATATTTCAACAAGTTCATCTTCTTTTATCTTTCTTTTTGCGGCATCTTCGGAATGTATCTCCAGGTAGGAGTTCGATGTATGTTGTTTCAGCTTACTTACTTTTCCTGTTTTGCTCATAGTATGCCATTGGTCCCGGATGCGGCCTGTTGTCAATATGAGCGGAAGATTATCACTTGTTTTTTCTGATTGATTTACATCATCGACTGAGTGAATGATGGCTCTTTTTGAAGGAGTATGAAACTGTTTATCAGTAAACAAACGAGGTGTTCCAAATTCATTAGTCTCTTTTGTAAACGGCCATTGTACACTTTGTTTTTCCTTCAGTATTCCATAATTTAGTGCACTGATGTCGATATTTGTTCCTTCAGTTGTTTTGCAATGTTCGGCATAGACTTCAGAAGGGCTGTTGAAATCGAAACCTTGAAAGCCCATCTTTTTGGCAAAGCGGCAAATAATTTCAGCATCGGGAAGGGCTTCGCCAGGTGCATCAACAATTTTATTTAAATAAGATATCCTGCGTTCAGCATTGGTCATTGTCCCTTCCTTTTCCGCCCAGGTTGCTCCTGGTAAAACTACATCTGCGTATTTCAGGGTTTCTGCCCTGTTGCTTATATCCTGAACAACTACAAACTTTGCTTTTTTCAGTCCTTCTTCAGCCACACGAACATCCGGAAGACTAACCAACGGATTTGTTGCAATTATCCATATTGCTTTCAACCTGCCATCATTCAACGCTTCGAACATTTCTGTTGCAGTATAACCAGGTTTATCAGCAATGATACCGCCTCCCCAAAACTTTTGCATAAATGCGCGGTCATCAGCATTGGTTACAGTTCGGTGAGCCGGTAACATTGCAGCCATTCCGCCAACTTCTCTTCCACCCATAGCATTAGGCTGACCGGTAAGAGAAAATGGTCCACTACCAGGTTTGCCAATGTGACCTGTAATCAGGTTGAGGTTAATTAAACTCAGGTTTTTGTTTACACCAATTACACTTTGGTTTAATCCCATTGTCCACATAGTAATAAAGCCTTTAGCATTTCCGATGTAAGATGCTGCTACTCTTATGGATTCTTCCGATACATCGCAAATGGCTGCTGCTTCGGCAACAGTCCGTTGCATAACATTGTCACGGTATTGCTCAAAACCTTCTGCATGTTCTTTAATGAAATTAATGTCAATATCTCCGTTCTCAATCAGCACTCTTCCCATTGCATGATGCAATACTACGTCTGTTCCGGGCTTTAGTTGAAGGTGAACATTTGCATAAGAACAGGTTTGCGTTTTCCTGGGGTCGCTTACAATGATTTTAAGGTTGGGATTATTGGCCCTTGCTGCTTCCACTCTTCTCCAGATAATAGGATGGCACCATGCCGGGTTGCCACCTGCAACAAAAATGCAATCAGCGAGTTCAAGGTCTTCATAACTTACAGGAACACTGTCTTCGCCCAGGCTCATCTTATAAGCAGTTACCGCACTGCTCATGCAAAGGCGGGAATTGGTGTCGAGGTTATTGCTGCCGATAAAACCTTTTATTAGTTTGTTTACAACATAATATTCTTCTGTAAGGCACTGACCCGATGCATAAAAACCAACAGAATCAGGACCATATTTGTTAATCAATGTTTTGAAAACAGCAACCGTTCTTTCCAAAGCCTGGTCCCATGAAACTCGTTGGCGCTGCATGCTTTTGTTGTAACACATCTCGGGGTACAATAACCTGTCGCTTTGGTCCATAACGGTATAATGCAGGTTCATGCCTTTGCTGCAGAGCATGCCTTTGTTTGCAGGGTGGTCTTTGTCGCCTTCCAGGTGCAATTTCCCGTTACGGTCTTTATGTACTACAACACCGCAACCAACCCCACAATAACAGCAGGTTGTGCGATACGCTCCAGCTTCCCGAAGGGGGAGTGTAGAAGCATTGTTTATTGTATTACTCATTTATTTGTTTTTTTGTAAACTTCTGTTGTTAGCTATTCAACTTTGGTTGTGTCACTCATTTGTACTTTTCGAATAAATCTCGTCTTTCTTCTTCGTCATTGCGAGGCACGAAGCAATCCTCTTAAATTTGAAGCTGTTTCGTTTCCTCAAGGGGATTGCTTCGTCGTCGTTCCTCCTTCTTACAATGACGTTGCTAACGAACTGTCTGCTGATTGCCTCGTCGTTCCTCCTGGCAATTGCGGCTGATAAATGTGTCAACAGCACAAGAGTGCGACGCAACGAAAGCTTAATTCTTATTGAAATGCTTAGTACATAAATATTTCTTTCTCTATTCTTAATTCCACAATTCCAAAACACTCAATTTAGATAATTTCTTCACAATCCCTAAAATGCTTCTAAATACAGGTTCTGATTTATGCTAATGCAGGTTCCAAAACCATTTTTTCTGTCTCTTTTGTAGCGGGAACTTTATAAAAACGGGTAACGAATACAATTGCTGCAACTGCAATAACTATATAACCGATGTAAGTGAATGCCTGGGCGTAAGTAATGTTTTCTGATTTAAACAAAAATCCGAACATCATACCACCAAGATTTCCGCCTGCGCCTACTATCCCGCTTATTAAACCCACATTTTTTTCGTTAATGAAAGGAACAATTCCGTAGGTAGCACCGTTGGCCATTTTAAGGAACAGGGCAAAGGTTAACATAGACACAATTGCAAATACCAGGGTTCCTGCCTGTGCAAATAAAATCAGCCCAAGACCTTCGAGTAAAAGAACGATAGCGAGTAATAGTCCTTTACCACGCATTCCAAATCTTTTACCTGTTTTATCTGAAACGATACCACCTAAGGCACGGGCAAAAATGTTCATAGCCCCAAAAATACCGGCCAGCAATCCTGCAGTGGCTTGTGGCAGTTTAAAAGTATCTACAAAGTGAAGGGAGGCAACATTGTCGAAAGTTATTTCCATTCCAAAGCACATCGCATAGGCAAAAGTGAGCGCCCAAATTCTCCAGTCTTTTAAAACCGACCAGTCAGTCTTTTCTTTAATGCTTTTTGTTTTTCCAATTTCGGCGTAGTTTCCTTCAGGTGTGTCTTTTGTGTATTTCTGGTATAAAACAGCAGCAATCAACATCATAACCCCGGGGACTATCATTGCATACCGCCATGCTTCTCCTTTTGTAAAACCCATACCTACAATGGTTGCAAAAATGATGGGCATAACCATATTGGTAATACCGCCGCCAAGGTTACCCCACCCACCGGCTACAGCATTGGCGGTTCCTTTAATGTTGGAAGCAAACATTATGGAAGTATGAAACTGGGTAATCACGAATGATGCGCCGATGATTCCAATAGCAGCCCTGAAGATTAAAAACGTTGTATAATCTTTTGAAAGCCCTACAAGGAAAACCGGTAATGAGCCAACGAGCAATAAACGAACAGCGGTTTTCCTTGGCCCCCATGTATCACATAATCTTCCTATAATCAAACGGGCAATTATGGTGGTTGAAACAGAAATGATAATAAGGTTTCCTACCTGTGACTTTGTTAGCGCAAGGTCTTCGCGAATGGTTGGCATTAAAGGAGCAAGGCCAAACCAGCCAAAGAAACACACAAAGAACATGAACCATGTTGTGTGAAAGGTTTTCATTTGTACTCCTTTAAAGCTTAATACGTTTAATTTAGTTAACGGTTGCTGCAATAGTGATTTTATCATTAGATAAATTGTTTTGGTGTGGATAATTTGTTTCGTATTCAGCAGGCAATTGTATCGTTATTTAAAAAGCAGTTCGGGTTTAATATTTATCATTACAAAAGCCCAGTTAGCATTTGTGCGGGCATCTGGTGTGTTCTTTACAGCAGGAGAGGTGAGGAGCGAAGTGGCAAAAAAATGTGCAAATCCTCCTTCGATGTTTATTTGTTTAGTCAGAGTGTAAGAACCTGCAATATCCAGTTCTTGTCCGAAGTTCTTTTTGTTGTTGTTCATAGTACTGATGCTTTGGGCACTGTTGAATTGGTGGAAGTCAGCAAAGAGTAGAAATTTATCACATGGTTTATACTTTGTTTTTATATAATAATCAACAAGACCGTTTTTGCCAAACGGACTTGCTACGTAGAAGTAATCCATCATTCCCCAGAACTTATGAGGAGTACCATACAAAGGGTCAAAAGTGTTACTGGTATTTCCATTTGTTCCACCTGAAGTATAATCAACTCCTGCAGCGGCACTTAATTTTTTGCTGACGACATATTGTGCTGATGCACTCAATAAAAATGAACTTAATTTTTGAGCAGCAGCAGTTTTACCAAACTGGTAATAGGCAGAGGCTGTTAAACCCAGTTTATTAAATGTATTGTTTATATAAAAGCCTGTTGTTGCTCTTGCCCAGCTACCTTGTTCATATGCTTTTACATTAGTTGCAGTATCCATGTGATACTTGCTGAACTGGTCGGTAAAAAACAGGAATGAAGCATTGCCGCTTTTCAACTTTCTGCCCGCATATAAATACTCCATGCTTTTATACATTGAACCGCCATTTGTGGTTGAAGTATAATTTCCTGCAGGATTGCTGTTGTAAATTGTACCAGAGTTATTCTCCCGGTTTTGGTTAAATGCAGCTCCGCCATGAAGCATCCAGGCTTTGGTTTCAAATTTTAAAACTGCTGCATCATGTCTTCTTGCCTGTTGAAGCCAGTCGAGTCCTCCCAACAATCGCTGGTCGTCATAGTTCAATTCCTGCCGCCCTATTTTAAGACTTAGCGCTTTGTTTTTTACTGTTGTATCTGTCAATAAGATTTCAGCCCATGCTTCATGCATCATTAAAGCATTGTTATCAGCAGTTGTGAAACGATTGATGGTTGAAATATCTTGTCCCCAAACACGTACATCCTGCAGGGTTAACCCAAACTTTACACGATACATGTTATAACCAACATTTAGTCTTGCACGCTGTGAGGTAAAAAATGCAGGGTCAGCACCTTTAGGCAATGGAGCACCCTGACCGTCTCTTAATTCAGTTCGCGTTCGCAACTGTGCACTTAAGGATAGTTGCGCTGCGATGTTTTTGTACAAACCCATACTAAGAATAAAAAGATTTGTACATATCAATAATTTTTTCATTTTAATTTAATTTTGGTTCAGGGTGAATGCAATAATGATAACACGGGAAGTTTTCGATAGAAAAACGTATGGCATGTGTCATTAAAAACCATAAGCTTCCATGTTAATGTCATATTCAGAAACGCCAATAAATACATTATCGCCTTCTATTTTAACCGGGTAGGTTTTGAGACTGCACTCGTGTTCATCGGTGATACAATGACCATCGACCAGTGAGAATGTTTTCTTGTGGAAGGGACATGCAACTTTTGGCTCATTGTCAATCGTACTTCCTATCATGCCTCTGCTTAATGCCATTTGCATTCGGTGTGGGCAAAGGTTTTGTGTAGCATACCATTCTCCACGGCGGCTGAAGTTAAAAATGGCAATCTGGTCTTCTTTGTATTTAACGCATGCACCAAGATTTTCGGCAACATCCGTGGTTTTGCATGCAAGGAACCATGTAATAGTTTCTGTTAATGTATTGCTCATAGTAACTTTTTAAGTAGAATGAATACAAAAGCTCATCATTGCTTTAAGCAGCGCTTGTTTTATAAGTATTCATATAGAGCAGGCAATCTAAGGATACGTCAAACTCCAGGGTGAGTTGACAAAAGGGCAAACAAGTATTGAGGTCAGGTGATTAAAAAGGTTTATTTCCAGTCGGCGGCATTTTTCTGACCTCTTACAATATCGAATTTTACAGTAGGGTCTTTTTCTTTTGGAACGTTTACAAAGTGAGTGAAACGTTTGCGCAGTTCCGGATTTTCAACAACTTCTTTCCACTCGCATGTATAAGTTGCAAGAAATCTTTGCATGTCTTGTTCCAGTTCTTGACAAATACCAAGGCTATCGTTAATGATAACATTTTTAAGATAATTGATACCGCCATCCATTTTATTAAGCCAGACTGCTGTACGTGTTAAAGGGTCAGCAGTTCTTATGTAGAACATGAGAAAACGGTCAATGTATTTAATAACAGTTTCTTCATCAATATCACTTGCCAGCAGTACAGAGTGTTGCGGTTTTGAACCACCGTTTCCGCAAACAAATAAGTTCCATCCTTTTTCTGTTGCAATCAGGCCAAAGTCTTTGTTCTGTGCTTCGGCGCATTCACGGATGCAACCAGAAACCCCGGACTTTATTTTATGGGGAGCACGAAGGCCTTTATAACGGTTTTCTATTTGTACAGCAAAACCAACGCTATCGTGCAAGCCAAAACGGCACCAGGTTGAGCCTACGCAGCTTTTAACAGTACGAAGTGATTTACCGTATGCATGGCCGCTCTCCATACCGCCTGCAATCAATTCCTGCCAGATATCCGGTAAGTCGGTAACATGTGCACCAAACATATCAATACGTTGTCCACCGGTAATTTTTGTATATAGGCCATATCTTTTTGCAACCCGTCCTATCAGCATTAATGCGTCAGGTGTTATTTCTCCTCCGGCTACACGGGGAATTACTGAATAAGTACCACCTTTTTGAATATTGGCGAGGTACCGGTCGTTGCTATCCTGTGCAGTATCAAGGCCCTTATTAAGAACCATATCGTTCCATAAACTTGCCAGTATTGAAGCAACTGCGGGCTTACACACTTCGCACCCGTCACCGTGTCCAATCTCATCAAGAACGGCATCGTAGGTTTTTAATTTCTTTATTTTAACCAGGTCAAATATTTCCTGGCGCGAATAATTGAAGTGTTCGCAAATAACATTTCGTATATATTTCCCTTTAGATTTTAAAGTACTTAGTACGAGGTCTTTAATCATAGGAACACAGCCGCCGCATCCGGTTCCTGCTTTAGTGCATTTTTTAATTGCATCCACTGTTTCGGCTCCATCTATTACCTGTACACATATATTTCCTTTGCTGATGCCTTCGCAACTGCAAATAATTGCAGCATCCGGCAGGTTTAAAACTCCGGCTCCTGCATCGGCACCTTCGCTTCCCCCACGTGAACCTAAAATCACATCTTCCGGGTGAGGAGGTAAAACCACTTTGTTTTTGGTGGTTTGTAAAAGCATGTTGTATTCTTCTGCATCACCTACCAGGATACCTCCCAGCAAATATTTTCCATCCTGCGAAACATTAATGCGTTTGTAGATACCTTTTACAGTATCCTGGAAAACAACACTTCTGCAATTATCTGAAGAAATGAAGGGGTCACCGAAACTCGCGACATCAACGCCAATCAGTTTTAATTTGGTACTCATGTCGTAACCGTTGAAGCCTTTATTCCCCCCCGTCAGGTTGGTTGCCACTACATCAGCCATTTCGTAGCCTGGAGCAACCAGGCCATAAATCATACCTTTATATAATGCACACTCACCAATAGCAAATATGTAAGGGTCGTTTGTTTGCATGTGGTCGTTGACAACAATTCCGCCACGTTGCCCTGTTTCCAGTCCTGAAAGTTTTGCTAACTCATCTCTTGGTTTAATACCTGCAGATATAACCAGCATATCTACATCAATATGTGTTTCATCAGAGAACAACATTCCGCTGATAGTATCGTCACCTAATATTTCAAGTGTATTTTTATTGGTGTGAATTTTTAAGCCGAGGTCTTCTAGTTTGGCCTGCAGGATATGAGACCCCGGGTCATCAATCTGGCGAGGCATTAATCGCTGCGCAAATTCAATTACATGAGTGTCTGTTACTCCAAGGTCTATCATGGCTTTGGCCGCTTCAAGGCCCAATAGGCCGCCACCAATAACAGCACCTGTTTTGGCTTTTTTTGCATGGTCTGCCATCATCTCCAGATCTTCTATAGTGCGGTAGATAAATACACCTTTCTTTTCTACTCCGGGAATTGAAGGAACAAATGCAGCAGAACCTGTTGCAAGAATGAGATAATCGTATGGTACGGTGATGCCATGATAAGAGTGAACAGTTTTGTTCTCCCTGTCAATATTTTGAACCGGGTCGCCAAGGTGCAATGTTATATTATTATCAGCATACCATTCTTTAGGAGCCATAGACAGGTCCTCTGCTGTTTTACCCGCAAAAAATTCACTCAGGTGCACCCGGTCGTATGCCGGCCTGATTTCTTCTCCAAAAACGGTGATTGAGTTAACATGGGTAGGATTCATTTTTGCTACTAACTTTTCGCAAAACTTGTAGCCTACCATGCCATTGCCGATGATTACAATCTTCATATTATTAAAGTTTACATAAATAGAAAAGTATCAATCTGGCAAGCGTTATAACAAGTTAAAAAAATATTTATGTGTAATATTTTATTTAGTGTTATTATAAAAAGGCACCTTAATTCTTTTATTTTGATAAAAATATGTACTTTTATTTCAAATACTTAAAGTTTTCTTCATTTTTTTAAAAAAAATTTTATATTTTGAACATTTAATATATGATAAAACGAAGTTTAAGCCTTGTTGGTGCAGGTCCGGGAGATCCGGATTTAATTACCTTAAAAGCAATAAAAGCGCTGCAAACAGCAGATGCTATTTTGTATGATGCTTTGGCTAATGAGGCGTTATTAGAATATGCATCGCCAAAAGCTGTTAAAAAATCTGTAGGAAAAAGATTTGGATGTCATGCCTTCTCGCAGCAGGAAATAAATCATCTTATTATCGAGTATGTTTTCTCCTATGGTAAAGTAGTCAGACTCAAAGGAGGTGACCCTTTTGTATTTGGACGGGCAATGGAGGAAATTGATGCAGCACGTGAAGCCGGAATTGAAGTAGAGGTTATTCCCGGTATTTCAAGTGCTCTTGCTGTACCAGCTTCGCAAATGATACCATTAACCTGTCGTGGAATAAATGAAAGTTTTTGGGTAACGACCGGCACTACTCAAACGGGAGAAATCTCTGCGGACATAAAACTTGCTGCGCAATCAAGCGCAAGCATAATTATATTAATGGCAATGAGTAAGCTCGAAACTATTATGGAAATTTTCGCATCGTACGGAAAAAGTGAAACGCCGGTTGCGATTATACAGGATGGAACAACCGATAAAGAAAAGATAGTTATAGGTAAGGTAAAGGATATTTATTACAGGGCCCAATGTGCAGAAATATCTAATCCCGCCGTTGTAATTGTTGGCGAGGTGGTAAACCTTCATCCTTCTTTGGTTAAGAAATATGCCATATCTGAGTCTATTAAAATCGTCCACCAACCATAAAACTCATCTATTTCTACATAGCCTTGCAGTTGATGTTGTTCACTGCTTTTCATCGCTTCCTGCAATTTGGCTTTAAATGACCATGCACTTTTCTGCTGACAACCCAACTCTTTTCCCAATTCACATGTTGACATTCCCTTTTTCTAACACAAATACGAAAGGCGATTTAAGCCCGCGAAAGCCCCAACTTACACTTATGAAACAAAGTGCCTGCTGTTACTGATTGATCATACCTGCATAAGCGGCGTCTACGGTAAAATGACTGTCCTCCTTTGTAATACTCATTGTGCCCACATTTAATGCACTTATAACCATTGCTCCATTTTATTTTAACCAGGTACCTCAAACAATCGTCCTCTGTCTTAAATTGCCTTCTAAAATCCAGATTTGAGAATTTTTCTTTCTTAAGGCAATTAGTGTACTAATTTCACGCCTTTAACACCGGTAGGACACGTCGTTGTTTATAGAATTATGAAAGAAATTGTTACGTCAAAAAAACCAGCTAAACTTTTAATCATTTCGGCTTTTGCTGCCTTGTTCATAGTTTGGGGATCTACCTATTTGGGAATTATGATTGCCATTAAAAGTATTCCCCCTTTTTTTATGCTCGGAACACGTTTTTTTGCAGCAGGAATTATACTTTATGTATGGTGTTTGATAAGGGGTGAGAAAGCTCCGTCGTTAAAATTATTCACTACCATTGGTTTGGGTGGTATTCTTATGCTGTTTATGGGTAATGGCGCTGTTACATGGGCAGAGCAGTATTTGCCAAGCGGACTAGCCGCCATTGTAGTTGCTACTGTACCTCTTTGGTTGGTGTTGCTCGACAAAAGGCAATGGAAATTTAATTTTTCAAATAAATTAATTATACTTGGTTTTGTTTCGGGATTTGCAGGAGTGCTGCTATTATTGGCAGGAAAAGGAACAAGTGATTTTTCGGGAGATAAATTAAAACTGATAAGTTTTTTTGTACTCATCATGGGTACCATAGGTTGGGCTATTGGTTCTTTATATTCAAAGTATAAAGAGGTAGATGCATCAGTGACTATGAAAGCTGCAGTTCAAATGCTCGCAGCCGGTATTGTAGCTTTGTTAACCGGGCTGATTGCAAACGAACAAAAAAGTTTTATTGTAAGCAATATTTCACTTCAATCCATATTGGCATTGTTGTACCTGATTATAATGGGATCCCTGGTAACTTACATGGCTTATATCTGGCTGCTGAGTGTACGTCCACCGTCTCTTGTAGGCACTTATGCATATGTAAATCCCGTTGTAGCCGTTTTCTTAGGTTGGCTTATTGCTGATGAAACTATCAGCCAACAACAAATGATCGCACTAATTGTAATTCTCGCAGGGGTAATTCTCGTTAATTTTTCTAAAGAACAAAAGAAAGTAATTGTATCTAAAGTAGCTATATAAGACAACTATCTGTTTAAGAAAAAATATAATGGGGAAGTTCTTAAACAAAGTTTTTTTTCTTCTAATTATATAAGCAGAGATTAATGCTTTTTTTGAAAACTACCAGCTTAACATGGCATAAAATGCTATTCATCTACAAGGTGGAAAAGCGGAAATAAAAGTATGATTCAGATTATAGTGGGGAATTACATGAAGAAAAAAAAATTTAATTTTAATTTATAAGATTAATTTTTTATTTTTATCAAAAATTATATAGACTGGAGTAAAAAGTTTTGAAATACTGGCAAAGCTTTTGCATGAAAATAATTATAAATATTTATATCGGGGGCAGTAACAAATATGAATAAACTTTACCTAATTATTATTTTTTTCAGTTTCACTTTTTTCTGCCAGGCGCAAACTGGAAAAAATGGTGAGATAAACTTCACGTCGGATAATGGACGATCAAATGCTTTTAGGATTTATCCAAACCCGGCTTCCAGCATTATCAATTTTGAATTCTCTAAACCTATTCAACGGGATTATACTCTACAAGTATTTAATTTTGTAGGCAAAAAAGTATTTGAGTCAAATGCTGTTACACAAAAGGTTTCTGTTCCTGTAGCAGATCTTTATAGAGGTATTTATATTTTTCAACTTCGCGATAAAATGGGACGCATTATTGAATCTGGTAAGTTCCAGGTTAGTAGATAATCATTTGTTCATTTTGCTGTATTATATAATGTGCTGTTTTGTTCTTAAGTTTCCTTAATCTTCCTTTTTTACTGTTGCAAAGACAATATTTTATTTTGTTTGTACTTTAATCCTTTTTAGGTACAACTGCCACGCTTCTTATAAAACCTGAACAATTAAGAATTTTAGATAATTTGTATTTTCAATACCCCAGATAATAGGATGATCGCTTGCCTGCGATTTAAATGTCACCTGTCTTAATTTCCGTTTTGCATCTTTTGCGGCCATGTTTATGGTATTTATGAAAAGCTCAGGCGATACGAGATTTGTGCAACTGCTTGTGACTAAAAATCCACCCGGTTTAGTGAGTTTCATTCCTCTGAGATTTATTTCTTTATAACCTGCAATTGCTTTTTCAATGGTTTCCCTGCTTTTTGTAAAAGCCGGAGGGTCAAGCATAACTACATCATATTGACGACCTTCTTTTCCCCATTGTTTAAGAGCATCGAATGCATTTACCGCCTGAAATGCACAAACCTTTTCAAGGCCGTTTAATTCTGCGTTTCTTGTTGCCTGTGCCACGGCGCTTTCAGAAATGTCTAAACCTAAAACATGTTTTGCACCATAGTAACCGGCATGTATTTCAAAAGTTCCGGTGTATGTAAAAACGCCTAAAACTTCTGCATCTTTTACAATGTGTTTGATAGCCTTTCTGTTATCTTGCTGGTCTAAGAAGTAACCGGTCTTTTGTCCTTTTTCAATATCAACATAAAACTGCAGGCCATTTTCTTTAATAATTATGTTTGTGTCAAAAGGTTCTGTTAAGTACCCTTTTTTTTGTTCAAGTCCTTCCAACTCTCTTACAGGCACATCATTTCTTTCATAGATGCCTTTAGGATTGAAAATAGTTTGTAATGCTTTCACAATGGTGGCTTTCCAGATTTCAATGCCGTAGGAAAGTGTTTGTATAACAAAATAGTCGTTAAATTTATCAATAATCAAAGCAGGCATAAAATCCGCTTCACCAAAAACAAGCCTGCAATTTTCCGTATAGCCAATTTTCTGCCTGTAATTCCAGGCAGCTTTGATTCTGTTAAAAAAGAGATTTTCGTCTATTGTTTCATTTTTATCCCGTGTAAGCAGCCTTACCATTATTTGTGATTTAGGGTTAATATAACCCTTGCCGACAAATTTATGATCATAAGTATATACTTCTACTATATCTCCCGGATCTGCTTTACCATCAATCTTATCAATTTCATTTCCAAATATCCACGGGTGCCCCGTTGCTACTCTTTGACTGATCTTTTTTTGTAAATACGTCTTTGTCATTTTGCAAAGATAATTTTACAGATTGTCTTTGCACCTTCATAAGAATGTCAATTTGACTTTAAAAGCTTCTTTGGCAAAGTGTTTGACCTTTACCTTTGCGAAAAAGTAAAATATGGAAGAAAAAGACACATTGCAGGCAGAAAGTCAATCAATGGAAGATCTGGATATTAATTCTGATGATAGTATTCCGGGAACTTCTCATTTAAGTGATTCTTTGACTGAGGAAAACGAGTTGGTTAAGCTGAAAGCAGAAGTGCAGGAGCAAAAGGATAAATATCTCCGGCTGTTTGCAGAGTTTGATAATTTTAAAAGACGTACAGCAAAAGAGAGAATTGAACTGATACAAACAGCAGGAAAAGAAGTGATTACTTCTATGCTTGATGTTTTAGATGATTGCGACCGCGCAGAGAAACAAATGCAAACTTCAACAGATATTTCACAGATAAAGGAGGGAGTTCAACTGGTCTTTAATAAACTCAGAACAACATTGCAAAACAAGGGTTTAAAGCCAATGGAAAGTATAAATACTGAGTTTGATGTAGAGAAACATGAAGCTATAACTGAAATTCCGGCTCCAACTCCTGGTCTTAAAGGAAAAGTGGTTGATGAGGTCACTAAAGGTTATTATTTAAATGATAAGCTTATTCGTTTTGCTAAGGTGATTATAGGAAAATGAATTTTTAAAATTTTCAGACGTGAATGAAAAATATTAAATAAGGTAATACAATAAGCCCCTTTAGGGGTTTGGGGTAAATAACTTTCTTAAAACTCCCCTTTAGGGGATGGGGGTATATATGTCAACAAAAAGAGATTATTACGAGGTATTGGGGGTAAGCAAATCTGCTGCTGGTGATGAGATAAAAAAAGCTTATCGTAAGGTAGCAATGCAATATCATCCTGACCGAAATCCCGGAGATAAGGAAGCCGAAGAGAAATTTAAAGAGGCTGCCGAAGCTTACGAAGTTTTAAGCGATGCTGATAAAAAGGCAAAATATGATCGTTATGGTCACCAGGCTTTTGCTCCGGGAACCGGTGGATTTGGCGGGGGACATGCAAGCAATATGGAGGATATTTTCAGCCAGTTTGGAGATATTTTTGGTGAAGATATTTTTGGTAATTTCTTCGGTGGTGGTGGTGGAAGAGGCCGCGGTGCGGGAGGTGGAAGAAGAGCAACCGGGCAAAGAGGTACCAACCTGCGTGTAAAGCTGAAACTGAACTTTGAAGAAATTGCAAAAGGTGTAACAAAGAATATTAAGGTTAAAAAATATGTGACTTGTAATACATGTAGCGGCAGTGGTGCAAAAGATAAGGGAAGCATGCAGACGTGTAACACCTGTAACGGTAGCGGACAGGTTAAAAAAATACAAAATACTTTCCTTGGACAGATGCAAACTGTTACAACTTGTCCTACATGCAACGGTGAAGGCTCAACCATTACAGCAAAATGTCATGTATGTAAAGGGGAAGGCAGGGTATATGGTGAGGAAATGGTAAGCCTGGATATACCGGCAGGAGTACAGGAAGGAATGCAACTTAGTCTTAGTGGAAAAGGAAATTCAGGAGAAAGAGGTGGAGCGAATGGAGACCTTATTATTTTAATTGAAGAGGAAGCACATCCGACATTGCATAGAGATGGATTAAATGTGGCTTATGATCTTTTCATTACTTTTCCCGATGCTGTTTTCGGTACCAATGTAGAAGTACCCACTATAGATGGTAAGGCAAAGATTAAAATACCCCCTGGAACACAAAGTGGCAAGATATTCAGGTTAAAAGGTAAAGGTTTTCCTGAAGTAAATGGGTATTCAAAGGGCGATCAGCTCATTCATGTAAATGTATGGACTCCGCAAGCTGTAAGTAACGACGAGAAGTCTATGCTTGAAAGAATGAATGACAGCAATAATTTTAAACCACATCCTGACAAAAATGATAAAAGCTTTTTTGAAAAAATAAAAGAAGCTTTTAGTTAGTTGATGGATGATAGTTGACGGATGACGGGATAATGATTTATAAAGTGCTGAATGCAATTTGTTTAATTGTATTCAGCCTTTTTATTTATCGATAGAAGTAATTAGTTCTTACTATTTATAAAGTATAGATAATATATTTTTTAAACCAATAGTATTTCTACTAATCTGCTAATGAAATTTTTAAACCTATAGTTTTGCTTTCTGATAAAGTCCAGGTCGAATCAAAGTTCAATAAATCGTAGTCTTGCATTATCCTTCCAAACACCACTGTCGGAATTGAGGTTTGAAGGCGGTGAAATTTGTCGGAAATAAAAAATAACTTATTTCCTCATAACCCTTTCAATCCAATAAATCGTGGTTCTGCTTCTCCTCCCATACCTGTGCAAGATTCACCATTACCTCCACAGCCTTTTTCATATCTCTTACTCCAATCCATTCTTTTTTGCTGTGAATGCCCTGCATGCCTGTGAATAAATTAGGACATGGCAGCCCCATAAAACTAAGCCTGCTTCCATCAGTGCCTCCGCGAATACTTTGCTTGTGAACTTTCAGGTTACTTTTTTTGTAAGCCTCTTCAGCATACTCAACCACCCTGGGATGTTTGTCAAGCACTTCTTTCATATTTCGATATTGCTCCACAACTGTAAATTCCATTTTTGCTTTAGGATGTTTCTGCAAAACATCTTCTGCAATTTTCTGCAAACGCTCTGCATTTGCTTTCAAACCTTCACGTGTAAAATCACGAACTATAAATTCAATCGTTGCTTTCTCTGCCACACCCTCCACCCGTACGGGGTGAACAAAACCTTGACGCTTTGTAGTTGTTTCCGGGCTGAATTCTTTTTTAGGAAGCGCAGCTAAAATTTCTCCTGCAATCTTCAGTGCATTTACCAAATGTCCTTTAGCATATCCGGGGTGAGCAATAACCCCATGAACAGTTATAACCGCTGCATCTGCACTAAATGTTTCATCTTCCAAAGTGCCTGCTTCACCACCATCTAATGTATAGCCAAAATCTGCACCCAATTTATTCATATCCACATTAGCAGTACCTTTCCCTATTTCTTCGTCAGGTGTAAACAATATTCTTATTGTTCCATGTTTCACTTCAGGATGTGTAATTACAAAATTTGCCATATCCATTATTTCAGCCACTCCGGCTTTGTCATCAGCTCCTAACAATGTATTGCCGCTTGCAGTTATAATGCTGTTGCCTGCATGTTCTTTCAGATATTTAAATTCTTTTACACTCAAAACCTGTGTTGTATCTTCAGGCAGCACAATATCCTTTCCATCATATTTTTCATGAAGAATTGGCTTTACATCAGTACCACTGCAATCAGGCGCAGTATCTACGTGGCTGCAAAAACAAATGACAGGAACATGTTTACTGGTATTTGAAGGGATCGTTGCATACACATATCCAAAGTCATCCGTATGTGCATCGCTTATCCCCATTGTCAACAATTCCTCAACCAGCATATCGCTTAGATTCTTTTGCTTTTCAGTAGAGGGCGATGCACCACTTTGCGGATTACTTTGAGTATCTATCTGCACATACCGCAAAAACCTTTCGACACACGTATACTTATAATTCTGAAACACTGTATTAATTTTCCGGCAAATTAGTTATAACGATTGATGAAGCAAAACCAATAACTATTTAACAAATGCCGAACTTCACTTATTCTTGGTTGCTTTATACTTCTTGTCTTAGTAAAGATTATTATTATGAACCAGACTGAGTTACTGCTATTGAGCTTCTCTTGCGTCGCACTCTTGTACTTTCATATCTTTATTCTGCAAAAAAAATAAAGTTTGATCTTACAGTACAAAACCAAAACCGGATAAACCATAAATACAGTATTTTTAAAAGTATGAAAAGGCAAACGATACAAAAACCGCTTATAAGACAAGGTTGGTTACGGGCTCTTATTTATTTTGTTGGCGTCTCTTTAATAGTATATGCTTTTACAAATTACAGCTCTTATTTGACCACGGAATTTGAAGCAGGTACAGAAAAAGGAGATGAAAGTATCCTGCAGTTTGGAATAATGTATTTATTAATGGGTGTATTACTTTTCCTTCTTACATGGATATGCAGGAAGTTTATAGATAGAAAAAGCTTTGAAAGCCTCGGCTTTACCTGGAAAGGTTACACGAATGAAGCAGGACTTGGATTTTTTGCTGCGCTTGCTCTGCTTGGAGTTGGCTCTGTTATATTGGTGGCAATGGGTTATCTTTCTTTTATAACAGTTAATTTTAATGCAGGTTCTTTGTTGCCCGAAATTGCCATTATGATTGTAGTAGCTTTTGTAGAAGAATTGTTGTTCAGAGGATATTTATTGAACAACTTGATGCAATCAATGAATAAGTGGGGAGCGCTAAGTATTACAGCAGCATTATTTTCATTGTTTCATGGCTCCAACCCTGACATCACTCTCTTTGCTGTTGTAAATATTTTTTTAGCAGGTATATTATTCGGCATAAATTATATTTTCACACAAAACCTCTGGTTCAGCATTTTCTTTCATTTCGCCTGGAATTATTTTCAAGGCCCTGTTTTAGGATATGATGTAAGCGGATTAAAACTTACAAGCCTGCTGCAACAATCTATGTCAGGGCCTGAAGTATGGACAGGGGGTTCTTTTGGATTTGAAGGTTCTTTACTCTGCCCTTTATTATTGGTTGTTGCCATTATTGTTTTTATGTATGCTTTTTCAAAAAGATACCAGCCCCTGAATAACTAAATTTGTTTTTTATTTTCTCCTGTTATTTATATTTTGTAAGTAAAACCAGGACTATTATGAAAAAGGCTCTAATTGGGCGTTGATGGACTATTCTTGTTTTTTGGTTGCAAGCAGCAGCTTATATGTTTATGCATGATCATGAAGCTTCGTATAAACAAATTTCCACTCAGGAAAATGTTATTCAAACACTGTCAGAAATTTTTAAAGAAGGCGTAAAATATGTCTGCCCTATAACCTGTGTTTTTTTATGGCTTTTATTTAAGTGTTAATTCTGCCAATACCGGAAAATGGTCTGACGGATATTTGCCATGATAGGTGTCTGTCAATACCCCCCACTTACTTGCAGAAAAATGATTGGAAATAAAAATATGGTCTATAATTCCGGTACTGTGTTTTGCGGCACCGAAAGCATTAAAAGAAGCATTATTGGCGTAAGGATACTGCACTTGTTTATAAGTATCTTTTAAAATATTTGAATTGGCAACAGTCTGGTACCATTCGCTGTTATGATCACCATTAAAATCCCCGGTAAAGATCGCAGGTTGATTGCCTGCTATTTCCTGTATTTTCTTTAGTATAAGCATACTGCTTTCCTTACGGGCCTGAACTCCCTGGTGATCGTAGTGGGCATTGAAAAAATATAATTTCTTTCCGCTTTTTTTGTGCTGTAGGTACACCCAGGAACAAATACGGTTGCAACATGTTGCATCCCATCCAAGAGATGGTTTATCAGGTGTTTGAGATAACCAAAAATCGCCTTTGTTCAATAAATTAAATTCATCTTTTTTATAAAAAATTGCCGAATGTTCTCCTTTATCCTTGCCATCGTCTCTGCCCAATCCATAGCGGTTGTATTGTGGCAAAGCAGCGCTAATATCATCTAGCTGATTTTTGAGTCCTTCCTGCGTTCCTAAGATGTCAAAACCGTGAAAACGTATTAAAGCAGAAACAAAAGGTGCCCTGTCTGCCCACAGGTTGCCGGTATCTTTGGGGTTATCATACCTTAAATTATATGTACCTATAGTTAACTGCTGGGCTTGTGAGAAATACGTGATGAAAATTGAAGTAATAAAAATAAAAACACTTCTGATATTCATTATTTGAATTTAATTAAAAATGAATAAAAAATTAAAAACAATTTATTTGAAAACTTTTAATTTGCTATACATATACATGTGGAGTATATAACTTACCAGCCGGGATTTTGATCAAGCTTTGGATTCATCAGCTTATCATTTTCGGGTATAGGGTATAAATAGTTTTTGTCTTCCCATACACGTGGTATAGTTGAAAGCCAGGCAAGTTCACCAAAAGTATCCTGCTTTAACCTCTGCGGATTAGGGCTACCACTGACAGTTTCTGAAACATTTATTAGCGTGACCCCCGGTAGTGCTATTGGAGGTGTTTCCTTATAAAAATTTACATCCAATTGACCATCAAGATTCAGGTCAAGTGGTTGGTTGAGGACGGGCACATAAAATCCGTTCCAAAGCATTTCCATCAGTTTGCCTTTCTTCCATCTTATAATGTCCGGGAAACGAAATCCTTCAAACACAAGTTCTATTCCTCTTTCTCTCCTTATTTCCAACAAAGCAGGATCTGAAATTTCAGGAAAATAATTTGCTTTCAAATAGGCATCTGCTATTATCGGCTTAGTTGAAGTATTGCCGGTTATACCTGCTCTGCGGCGCAGGGCTCCGATCGTTTTATTCCAATCCTCATCTGTTAATATGCCCAGTTCAGCTTTGGCTTCAGCATAATTCAGCAATACTTCAGCGAAACGCATGATTGAAATTGAATTTATATTTCGGGTTCCGCCATCATAATAGGTATCATCCAGAGTCCATTTGATGGGCTGATAACCTGTATATGTGTAAGAAAAAACCGGCGGAGCAGGCTCTAAGGCACCTCCGTTAATACGCTTATAATCTCCCATTCTGATTGTTTGCTGAAGCCTCATGTCTCTGCCCTTTACTTCACTCGAAAACATCATGGTGTCATAACCCGTTTTATTGGTGAAAGAAGTTCCATCAATATTTAAGTAAGTATTTACAAACGTTCTGATTAAGCTTACTCTTGCTCCATAAGTGGCACTTGTCCACCACCAGTTGGCATCATTTAATACAGTTAAAGTCGGGTCTGCAACTGCTGCAAGCATGATTTCATTGGCAACAGGAGATGTATTGGTAAATAATTGACGATACGCCTTATCTGTTCCAACTGCTGTATTAAGGGTAAATCCACCTTCATCCATTACCTTTTGAGATGAAGTAATAGCCTCGTTTAACCAAAAATCAACAGTGCTGCCAAGTCCTTCTGCCAATCCACCGGTTGTGTTATGATATTTTCTGAATGTTCCTTCGAACAAACATACTCTTGACTTAAAAGCATAAGCCACATTTTTTGTGATAAGGCTGCGGGAATTATCTGCAGTAGCTCTTATATTTTCGCATGCAAAGTTAAGATCAGCCAAAACAGAGTCCATTACCAATGAGCGAGTATCCCGTGCGTTAAATAAAGCAGGATCATCAACAGTCATAGTTTTGTTTATCCATGGAACTGCACCAAATCTTTTAACCTTATCAAAATAAAACCATGCTCTGAAAAAACGGGCAATACCGGTGTAATGATTTCGCACTTCCTGTGCTATGTCCGGATTGTTTACATGTTCAAGAAAATAATTTATATTCCTTAATTGGTCCCATGTCCATCCTGAACTTTGCCTTGAGCTAAAAGCGCCGGGTCTAAGAAAATCCGGCACTGTTGTTCTTGCAGCATAATCTGCCATTTCATCGCTTCTGATTACAGTGCCGCCATCAGGCAAAATATCATAAAAAGAATTGGCATATAAATCGAGGCCTTTCTCACTTGCAAAAACGGCATCCTCGGTTAATGTTGCCTCTGGTTTTTGGTCGAGCTTTTTACAAGCAGAGGCAATTACTATTGAAAGAAAAAACCATAAGTGTAACTTTCTCATTTTTCTGATATTGTTCTTGAAACAATTTTGTTTTATTGCGCATATTGTAAAACGGAAAAAATTATTTAGTCGTTTTATTATACTTATTCGTTTTTTAAAAGGTAACGGATAGACCAAATGTTAAACTTTTCAACAAAGGATAATTGTAACCGTTACCACTCGTACCATTGGTTAGTACCTGGTCAGACCCTCCTGTGTTTTCCACATCAATATCTTTGGTTATTTTATACAGCGGCGACCATGTCCAGATATTTTCAGCAGACACATACATTCTTGCCGCATTCATCTTCGCTTTGCTGATTAACCTTTGCGGTAAATTATAACCGAGTTGGATATTCTTTAAACGTAGGTAGGCAATATTCTGCAGGTATTTGGTTTGAGCCTGTACTAATTCTCCTGAACTATTTTGAGCAGTGTAACCCCTTAGCCTTGGTAAATAAGCGTTAGGATTAGATTCTGACCATATATTGTCTATCTGCCAGGTGGGCAACCTGTTGTACGGTCTGTTATATAAACCCCAGAAATAGCTCGCTTCACTGCCGGGCCACCAGTCCTGCTTTCCAACTCCCTGGAAAAAAGCGCTAAAAAAGAAATTGTTCCAATCTGCATCAAGGGTAATGCCATACGTATACCTTGGCGTTGCATTGCCTATTATCTTTCTGTCTCCGGGATTATCTACTGTATTCAGTCCGTTGTCAATAACTCCGTCTCCATTTAAATCTCTGAATTTTATATCGCCGGGCAACAATTGACCACTGGTAGATGCCTTTAAAATTATTTGTTTAGGCGATTTATTGATTTCGTCTATTGAAGTAAAGAATCCATCTGTAGTATATCCCCAGATTTCACCAACCTTTTGTCCTACGTAATAGTCGTTTAACCTTTTATCCGGATTATTATATTTTGTTATCTCTGATGTATAATCTGACACAGTAACACGAACTCCATAATTAAAACGCTGGTTAGCTACAGTAAATTTATCTCTCCATGCTGTTGTCAACTCCCAGCCTTTTGTTTCCAGATCAGCATAATTTCCTTTAGGTACAGCTGTTCCAAAAACCGCAGGTAACGACACCCCTACCGTGAACATGTCCGTTGTTTTACGGATGTACGCATCTCCGATTATAGTCAGCCGGTTAGAAGCCATGGAAACGTCCATACCAATATTTGAAGTGGTTGATGTTTCCCAGGTCAATCCTTCAGGCAGTACGCCCGGCTGGCTGGTTCTCTGCGGTCTTACCCCGCCAATAATTCTTCCTGACTGTGAAATACCCAACTGTTCCTGGAAAACATAAGAATTTATATTTCCATTACCTAATGATCCATATGAAGCCCTGAATTTTAAATCAGAAATTACAGTTCGTGATACATTCCAGAAAGCTTCTTTAGATACCCTCCACCCTGCTGAAACTGAAGGGAAAAAAGCATACCGTTCGTTTTCGGGAAATTTACTGGAGCCATCGTAACGGCCATTAAGTTCAAGCAGGTAACGATCTTTAAAGGCATAATTTAGACGATAAAACCCACCCACTATATTCCAATTTTCTGCTCCGCCGATAGTAGTAATAGATTGACCCAAAGCCAGGTTAATATTGGTTGCATCTTCATAGATAAGTCCATTTCTTAAGAGGCTCAATGAAGAGTAAGTTCTTTGCTCATAATTAAAACCTGCAGTAGCCTTGAAATTGTGATCTTTTGCAAACCTTGTTTCATATTCACCATAAATGTTTGTAGCTATATACCTGGTTTCTGCAGTAGCTTCCTGCAGATCGTTGGTACTTGTACCGACATATTCTATCACTCCCGGCTTTCTGCTGTAAGGAACCTGAACACGCCTCTGCTGTGCACCGCTATCTGTGTTTCTTATAGTAAAATCACCTCTTAGTGTTAATGTGTTTTTTATCAGTTCAGCTGTAAAACCAGTCGTATTTCTCATTACCCTTTTATCCGTATTTATCCCGTTCTTCCCATACCAGAAATCACCCACAGTATAGGCTGCGGAATAAGTGAGTGTACCATCTGGATTAAACATTGGAGACATATTGTGACCTTCATCCCCAATGTTCCTCCATATACTGCCTCCTTCTCCTACATTCAACGGATTATGGTATTTCATATTGGAGTAGTCCGTATTGTTATCAATCCTTAACCAGGGAAATACTTGTATAGATCCTTTGGCTCTGAAATTATACATGCTGTAATCATCAGAATTGTATCTGAAAATCCCGTCCTGTCTAAAATATCTTCCGGTCACATAATAGCTGGCTTTGCCGCTGCTACCTGAAAAAGAAAGATTATGCTCTGTAGCACTCGTATTTTTTTTATATAGTTCATCAAACCAATCTGTACTGCCATAATAAACATATTCACCATTGGCTCCAACTTCTACTTTAGGCAGGCTGGGGTCTTTAGATCTTCTTTCAAACTCTGCTAAATATGCAGGAGAAAAACGAACTGTTTTATTTACGTTTTGCGGAGTTTGCGAATAATCGTTCCATGCACTCCAGGCATCATTAAAATATTTTGCAAACGTATAGCCGTCACTTACAAAATCAGGTATGGTAACCGGACTTTTTATTGAGTGATTAACAGAGTAGGTAATACTTGTTCTGTCTCTTGCAGGATTTTTAGTAGTTATAAGCACCACACCAAACGAACCTCTTGCACCGTAAATAGCTGCAGATGCTGCATCCTTCAGTACAGTAATCGTAGCAATATCTGCAGGGTTAAGCATACTCGGATCACCTTCCACACCGTCTATTAAAACCAAAGCGTTGCCACCCTGGCCGATAGAGGTGACGCCTCTTACATTATAAGAAGGAGACTGCGTGGGTTTGCCATCACCCATCCTGATGTTTAAATTTGGTATTACACCCTGCAATCCCTGTGAAAGATTGGGTAAAGCCCTGTTCTCCAACACATCTCCTGACACCTGGTCTACTGCACCGGTAAGATTAACTTTTTTCTGGGTACCGTAACCTACAACCACTACTTCCTCCAGCGCTCCACCTGCAGGTGATAATTGAATCCCTAAATCAATTATATTTCCACCTCGATATACATAATTGTTTACTACATGCGGCTCATAACCAACATGAGAGAAAATCAAGGTGTAAGAATTATTTGGCTGCAAATTACTTACACTAAAAACCCCTGATGGATTGGTAGCAGAAGTAGCAACTATGCTGCTGTCTTTGTTTTTAATCGTAACAGTAACACCTTGCAAAATTTCACCTTTTTGATTTTTTACCACACCTTTTACACCGTTAGGATTTTGCTGTGCAAATGCTCCGGTATATATTGACAGGTATAGGAAGGCTGTAAAGCATGCTTTGACAATAAAGTAATTCTGTTTCATTTTTATAGTTGGATTAAAAAATAGGGTTTATATACGGGTTAACCTAATTATTATAATAGTTAAAACTAAATGTTTTAAGAATTAAAGATAGGCTTAGCGTTGAAACATTGAACAACAAAATTGTATTTTGCCTGTTATCGAATTGTTAACGACTAATTATTAAATTATTATAATTAAGACTTGTTTTATTGCTTTTAAAAGATAAGAATTGCTTCATCATATCTTAATGATTTGAACACATGTATCTGATAGTATTGCAGGCGAAGATTATTTAGAATGTCAGCATCCATAGTGTCAAACTTTTTATACGGAACATCGATTCTTCGTTCAGATCCTCTTCCATTTTATGTTAATTGGCTTACTATATCTTATTCCTTCTTCCCTTAAAAAATCTTTGAACCCTTTAAATGTTGTAAATCGTTTATCTGTTCTTTCCCAACCTGCATAGAAACGATAGTACAAAGGAGTTTCGCCTGAAATTGTTTGTGCAATGATATAAGTTTCATTAATGTCGGTATTGCTCCTGTTAATGGAATCTACCTTTGCAAAATTTTGTTTGTTTACCAAAACTCCCAATCCCAGGTTATCCTTATTTTCAGACTGTTTGCCATAGGAAAACGCAATTACTGCGTTCCCTTGATTAATGGTTTCAAAAGTATTCTCGTAAAAGTCTGCAATACCTGTCACCAGTTGAGAACCTTTAGGAGCACCTGCCACTGTTAATTTACTTTCATAAAAATATTGTCCGCCCCAAACATTTATTTCTTCTTTCACCTGTACGGTTTGATAATTTATTTGCCAGTCATAAGTAATAGTGAACCTGGCTAACAAAGGACCATCTGCTACTTGCTGATAAACTGTTTTTGTAATGTTTAGACCTCCTAAACGAATTAACGTATCTTCTGCTCCTTTCTGCGGAACTGATAAAGCCAGCGCCCCTGCACCCAATGATTTTACCACATGCAAAACATCCATTCCCCAATCTGCTAATGTATGATAACTTACCTTATGATTAACGCCCACAGTATCCATCATCATCTCAGAAGTTGTTTTTCCATAGATATCTTTATTGTTTCTTACATCAAGATATAACCTGTAAGCAACTTTATCATTTTCCCAGGCAGGGCCTTCAGTCAGATACATTGGTAATGCCTGCTTTGAGAAATCAGTAGCAGGATTTCGGAGAGGCATTGTTTCTGAAATGATACCGGGACCAAATGTATCATCCCGATTTTTTTTTCTTAATCGTACATGTGCTCTTTGTCCTGTATCTGCTCTATGAATTCGGGCAGCGGGGAATAATTTAAAAGAAGCTTTTTCATTTGGTTTAAAAGAGTACAAAAAAATTACTTCATCCCATTTGCTGTCTCTGTTTTCATCTACATATTGCACAGGAAGTTGTTTTCCATCATAAGAAATTGTAACAAACTCCGGAGAAGAGTTAAGCTGTTTTGCAATTACTGCCCGCTTTATAGAGATTAATTCATCCGGTCTTGAAAGTGCTGCGGGATTAGTTAATTCAATAGTGCCGAAAACCTGCGCGATGACGTTTGTTGATGCGCTGAAAAGAATAGCAGCGAAAAGCCCTGTCTTCTTCTTGATATTTTTTACTTTCATAAATATTTATCTCATATCAGAAATAGCGACTGCATCCATATCGGTGTAAGTATAATTTTCACCTGCCATGCCCCATATGAAACCATAGTTGGCAGTACCGCAACCTGCATGAATTGACCACGGTGGGGAAATAACGGCGGAATTATTTTGCAAAACAAGATGTCTGGTTTGCTGAGGTTCTCCCATATAATGAAATATGACCTGACCTTCAGAAACATCAAAATAAAAATAAGCTTCCGTTCTTCGGGTATGTGTATGACAAGGCATAGTGTTCCAAACGCTTCCTTTTTCGAGCACAGTAAGCCCCATCACCAGTTGACAGCTTTGAATGCCTTCTGTGTGAATGTATTTGTAAATCGTTCTCCTGTTTGAAGTTGAAGAATCTCCGATAGTTGTTGGAGTTGCTTCTTCTTTAGGTAACTTTTTTGTAGGATAAGTCATATGAGCAGGCGCTGAAAGCAAATAAAAGATTGCAGGATTACTTGTTTCTTCACTCTTAAAATTTACCTGCTTTATACCCTTTCCCAAGTATACGCAATCAAGCTTTGATAAATTGTAGGTTTCTCCATCTGCTTCCACTACCCCATTACCACCTACATTAATTATTCCTAATTCTCTTCTTTCCAAAAAATAATCTGACCTCAGTTCAGGATGCGTTTCAAGCGTCAGGACTTTATCTATCGGCTTTGCTCCACCAATAATAACGCGGTCGTAATGTGAATAAACCAATTTGATTTCATCATAAATCATTAAATCTTCTATCAGAAAATTTTTACGCAACTCTTCTGTATTCATACTTTTTGTCTCCTGCGGAGAGTTTTGAAACCTTGTTTCCATGTTATATTTATTGATTATTCTGACCGCGAGGTCATATTTTGTCTTGTATTTATAGTTTTCATTGATCTTTTTCCAACAATTATTTTATGTCGCCTTTTTTATAAAGCTCTGTAGCATCTTTTGTATAAAAAGCAAACGATATAATCCTTGACGTTACTTTTGGCTAAAGAACAAAACGAGGTATAGTGAATCAACCTCCTCATATATTATTTTAATTGTGATCAGAAAAGATTTGTAATGCATTTCTCCAAAAGAACTGCTTTATTCAAGCCAAACCGATTGTGTAAATGCCCCGTTTACAGCTACATCCCATACTTCGACTCTAACCCATTTCCGATTTTTAAGGGTAATGGGAAAAGTAAATTTATGTTTGCCAAAAGCCCTTGTATGATTAAGACTAATTTTCTTACGGTAAACCTGTTTACCGTCTCCTGATATAATTTCAACAAAACTTAACGGGAAGGTCCAGTCAACCTCTAAAACAATTTTTGCTTTGCCCGATGCAGGTAATAGCACTGTTTCGCCTGCACCTTTTCCGTTAACGGTAAAAGAAGGAAACAACACTTCACCAGTACCGGAGAAGAACTTTCCATTTTCCATTGCTTTTAATACAGGTTGCCATCCATTATTAAAATCCGGTAATTTATCAAGCTGCAGATAGTTAACATTTAAATGAGCATACATTTCATTCTCCGGTTCTATGGAAAACAAGTCAGCTTCTGCAATCACATGTTTTTTTAAACCCCAGTTATTCATATCATCCATCAAATCAAATACACGTTTACTCAACCTTGGCTGCGATAAGTCTGCAGGTATGGCTTTCCACGCAGCTCCCATAAAACGATCTGATTTAAAAAATTTTTCTTCTTTATACTTATCCGGGAATCCTGTTGATCCTTTTGTTCGGGCATGTGCCGTCCATGCAAGTCCTTTTTCGGTTTCCAATAATTTCAACATTTCATCTTTGTCAGCTATCCGATAAACTTTACCATACTTTGGATCCTCCGTTACAAATGGCTTGTCCGGTTTTCGTGACATAATCCAGTAAACCGGTTTCGGAAAAAACTCCATCCAGTGACCGCCAAAAAATTCATTCGGCTCTTCACCCGGCAGCAAAAGAAAACTTCTGTCAGATAAGCGTTTGCATTGTTCAAATAAAGTTTTTAATTCTGTTAGCCTTTGTTCATCAGGACCTTTAGGATGTGCAGTGTAATGAAACTCGCCTAAGTGAACAATATCAACCCCTGAACTTTTAAATACATCTACAAAGTTTGGTTTTTCAGGCACCGGCTTTCCTGCCAACACAACACTCATAATAAATTCATTGTGAAAATGACTCGACATGGTTTTATAACCAGGGATGCGAACATATTGATCGCCGTGGGTAAACTTTTTAACCTCTTCCAAAGCAGCTCCTGCTTTTTGTGTACTTAAAAGGCAAAAGAAATTTAAGCGTTGCATAGTTTGCGGCGGCGCATTAAACCATGGAACAAAACGCTTGTCACCATACAGATCCTGGCGGATGCCTATTCCGAATTCAGGAATCATTTTCCTGTAATTACTTCCGTACCATGTAAACCTAAGGTTGAAAGCTTCGTCGAGCGGGTAGAAATATTGATGTGGTGCAGGAAAAACAGCGATGCATCCTTGTTCGCTTTCTCCAATTACTGTGCGGTACTTTACTTCCAGGTTTTTGCTTGTATCATTTTGGTTTGCCCTGCCAGTCCGAAGCTGATTTTCAGTATCAGACCATGCAATATTGTTCCAGACCGACGTTTTACTTACAAGACCTGCATCGTACAAAATAGCTGTAGAATCAAGGCTTGTAGACATTACAGCTGCCACATTAAATAACGGGCTCCCATTATATAAAGTTATTTCCAATGCTCCGCTGAAAGATGCCGATTGCATTTCTAAAATTCTGATAATTGTTCGCGAACCGGCAGTTGTAACAGAAGTACTTCGTTTATTAAAACCAACGTTGTATGATTGATGTGGTTTATCTGGAACTTTATCAAAAAAGATATTCCAGCCATTTTGTGAAATGAGGTCTCTTTTGCCTACTGTTAAGATAAAGGCAGGATCCAGGTGTTCTGAAATTTTTTTAAAAGAACCATTATTGCTTAGTTCTATACTTTTAAATAGCGGTTTATCTTTTTCAAGGTCAAGCAAAAGCCTTCCTTGGTCTGTTTTATTTACGGGCCAGTTTACTGTTATTACATTTTCACTCACTGCAATCTTTGCTTCACCATTTTTATCGTAGGATGAAAGATTTACCAGTTCCTGAGCATTGGCAAACAAACTAAACAGAAGGCATAGCAACAGCATTGTCTTTTGCATATAGCTTTAATTTATGAGTAACCTATTGATTGAATTATAACACTAATACAAATTTTTTTTGGTACTAGCTTTTACTTAAGAATGAGGCTTTGGTTGTGTCACTTTAATGATGAGACTCCGCTGCATCAGTTTCAACTCTGATAATATGTTTTTGTTCTTCCAGGTCATTTAAGAATTTACTACAAACACTCTACATTCTGATATTGACTCAAAGAACGTTGTATCTCAAAACCACAAAAACCGGCTTCATAAGCAATCTTATAATTAGCACTCCGATAACGGCTGCTAAGTGCTTGTACAAGTTTTCAGGACAGGGTACTGGCTATAATCTCCAACTCAAAATCTTTATCCCGATTATTTATCCGCCAGTTTCTTTTATGAACATTCAATTGCACAATAAACTGTATGTCCATTAAAATCTAAAGTTTTACCTTTGTTCATGGTTTCTGATTTGTAGCGTGATATAATTTTTTATCACTTTAATTTACATTATTATCAGAAACTTTTTTTATAAATCGTACCCCTCATACAGGAGACCTTGTACGTTCCTATCATTATTCAGCAAGGTGCAAAACCCGTTATTAATGTCAGCTTTATTCCTTTTCTGAAGTGAACGTGGTTCAACCGAATAAATGATGCATAAAAAGATGCAGTGCCATAACAAAACTAATACTTGTTTACAACAACTGACTATCCGTTTTTACAGGTTGAGCCATTTGTACTTTCCCTTTTCATAGTTGAATTGTTGCTGTTGTCTTCAAACAGTTTTTACTGTATGGCAGGGTTTCTTCAAATTTTGCAGTAAATATCGAAAACAGTGAAGGTGTTACATACTCAAAGAGATATAAACAAATAAATTATTATTAAATATTATTTTTAAACAATTTCTTCCATAATTTTCCAGCTAAATATTGCTATATGGAAGACAATAACAAACGCCGTTTATTTTTAAAAAATATCACAATTGGTTCTGTAAGTGCTGCCGTGGCACCAACTTCTTTATTACAAGCCAAAGAGGCAGGAAATATTGATGAGAAAAATGATATAGGTGAAAAAGCAGATAGTCCTGCAAAAACTTCATCAAAAAGAAAGTATAATGCTCCCTATAAAGCGGAGTACCTTAATCGCGTCGCTTTTCCGGTAGGTGGTATTGGTGCCGGTATGTTTTGTATTGAAGGTACCGGAGCTGTTTCTCACATGAGTGTTCGTAATAAACCCCAGGTTTTTAACGAACCTGCAATGTTTGCAGCTATTTCTGTAAAAGGAATGAAAAATGATGCAAAGGTTCTCGAAGGACAAGTGCCGGAATGGAAATTTTTTGGTCAACGTGGAACAGGCAACGGAGCTGCAGGTTCAACATTTGGACTGCCGAGATTTAAAAATGCAGAATTTATTACAGAATTCCCTTTTTGCACCATCAATCTTCAGGATTCTGATATTCCCCTAAAAGTACAAATAAAAGGTTGGAGTCCCTTCATACCAACAGATGAAGATAACTCAAGCCTTCCTGTCGGTGGCATCGAATACAAATTTATAAATAACAGTACAGCAAGTGTAAGTGCAGTATTCTCTTATAATGCAAAAAATTTCATAGGTGCTAACAAAGAGGCGCAAAACAGCATAAAGAAAACAAATAATGGTTTTGTCCTAAGCCAGGATGAAGCAAAAGATAAACCTGAATATCAGGGCAGCTTTGCCATCTTTACTGATGACGCAAATACCATTGTTGATTACTGTTGGTTCCGAGGTGGCTGGTGGGATCCGTTAACCATGGCATGGAACAAGGTAAGGGATGGAATTGTACAAGCTGTTGAGCCTGTAGAAAAAGATGCACCGGGAGCTTCATTATACGTGCCGTTTACATTACTGCCCGGAGCGACAAAAACAATACGCGTAATGATGGCATGGTATATTCCCGAAACGGATATGCATATAGGTGAAGTAGTATTGGACGAAAAGAAAAATTGTGATCCGGCTTCAGGATGTTGTGGCAGTCCTGCAGATCTGGGTGTTGCAACTGGCAAACAAAGTTCTTCGCCTAATTACAAGCCATGGTATAGTAGCAGGTTCAACAGCATTCACGAAGTATCTGATTACTGGAGAAAGAATTATACTGAGCTCAGAAGAAAATCCAATCTATTCTATGAAGCATTTTACGCAAGTACATTACCTGCAGAAGTTATTGAAGCTGTAGCAGCAAATCTTACTATTATAAAGTCTCCTACAGTTCTCAGGCAATATGATGGCCGCTTATGGAGCTGGGAAGGTTGCGGCGATGATGGGGGTTGTTGTCACGGTAATTGTACCCATGTGTGGAACTATGCCCAGGCTATACCAAATCTGTTCCCGTCATTAGAAAGGACTTTACGCAATACCGAGTTTTGTGAAAATCAAAATAAAGAAGGACACCAGGGCTTTAGAGCTAATCTTCCTATCAGTCCTCTTAAACATGATTTTCATGCTGCTGCAGATGGTCAGCTTGGCGGAATAATGAAAGTGTATCGCGAATGGCGTATAAGCGGCGATAGCAAATGGCTTTCTAATATTTACCCGATGGTAATGAAAAGTATGGATTATTGTATTGGCATCTGGGATCCCAGAAGCAAAGGAGTAGTAGAAGAGCCTCATCACAATACTTATGACATCGAGTTTTGGGGACCTGATGGCATGTGTACAAGCTTTTATCTTGGCGCTTTGACTGCCACAATAACAATGGGAACTTTTCTTCAAAAAGACGTAAGCAAGTATCAGTCCCTTTACGAAAAAGGCAAAGAATATATCGAAACCAAACTGTACAACGGCGAATACTTTATCCAGGACATCGAATACAAAAATCTGAGTGCACCTGACCCCGCTATCGCAAAATCTTTTGGAGGTGAATATTCAGCAGAAGCAAAAAAGATTCTGCAAAAAGAAGGACCAAAATATCAATATGGTATTAGTTGTCTCAGCGATGGTGTACTGGGTGCCTGGATAGGAAAAATGTGTGGATTAGAAAGTTTTATTGATCCTCAAAAAGTTCAAAATCATTTACTTTCAGTACATAAATACAATTTAAAGAAAGATCTTACTGATCATCCAAATCCTCAACGGCCTTCATATGCCCTTGGAAACGAAGGCGGGCTTTTACTTTGTACGTGGCCAAAAGGAGGTAAACTATCTCTGCCATTTGTCTACAGCGATGAAGTATGGACAGGAATAGAATACCAGGTAGCTTCTCATCTTATGTTGATGGGAAAAGTGCGGGAAGGGCTTGATATAGTTCGTGCTTGTCGCGACCGTTATGATGGAAGAACGAGAAATCCATTCAATGAATACGAATGCGGCCACTGGTATGCAAGAGCCATGTCAAGTTATGGAATGATAGAAGGGCTTACAGGCGTTCGATATGATGCAGTAGATAAAACCTTGTATATAGATTCTAAAATCGGAGATTTTACAAGCTTTATTTCTACAGCGACAGGCTTTGGGACAGTTAGCCTGAAAGCAGGAAAGCCATCTTTAAAAACAGTGTATGGAAAGATTGATGTAAACAAAACAACAGTAAGCGGAAAAGAAAGTAATGTTTAAAACATATTGAGACCTTACTTTTATTCAATACACTATTCTATTTAAGAATTGAATCTTCAAAATGAAATTACATTTATTAAGTGGTTTTTTAGGCAGTGGTAAGACAACAGCTGTTCAAAATGCGGCTGATTATTTATTACAAAAAGGTGTCAAAGCAGGGGTTATTACAAACGATCAGGGCACAAGGCTGGTAGATGGAGATTTTTTTAAAAGCCTGCAATTACCTGGTGAACAGGTAGTAAATAGCTGCTTTTGTTGCAATTATGAAGAGTTAGATAAAAAAATTGAATCATTAATTAAAACATATAATGTTGATGCAATTTTTGCTGAATCTGTAGGTTCATGTACCGATCTTGTTGCTACCATTTTTAATCCTTTGTTACAGTTTCGGCCCCGATTGCAGGTAACAGTTTCGACATTTGCTGATGCAGGATTATTGTATGCCTTGCTTAAAGAAAATAAATGTTTATTTGATGAAGATGTAAAATATATTTATTACAAGCAGATTGAAGAAGCAGGTGTTATTGTTGTCAGTAAAGTAGATTTAATCGGCAAGGCACAATTGGAGGAATTGAAACAAATAATGCGGGAAAATTATAAAGATAAAATTGTTCATTATCAAAATTCCTTTGATACAAATAATATAGAGAAATGGCTGAAACTATTAAATGATTTCAAACCTGAAACTGCACTGCAATCATTAGAAATAGATTACGACATTTATGGATCAGGTGAAGCTAAACTGGCATGGTTAGACCAGGAGGTTGAAGTAAATAGTGTTAATAATAATGCTATACAAAACACGGTTTGTCTAATTAATAGCATCTTCAATAAAATAAAGAAATGTAATTACAATATAGGTCATTTAAAGTTTTTGATTAATGAAGATACTAAAGTAAGCTTCACTTCTACAACACCTGTTACTTATGCATACAAAGCAAAAGGTCATAAAGCAGCTACAGCAACTTTACTGATAAATGCAAGGGTACAAACTACACCTGAAACCCTTTCTGAAATAATATCCGATGCTATTGAAGAGCAGGAAAAGAAATCTTCCTGTAAAATTTTTGTAAGAAGTTTATCCTCTTTTAAACCTGGTTATCCTAAGCCAACTTATAGAATTCCAAATACTATAAATGAAAATAATTTTTTAATTACACAAAAATTCATCCTGTCACTTTGCAAAGCCGGTGCTGAGGTTTTTAGAGTAAGCGGTATTGAAGAACTGGTTAGCCTTTATCATAAATCAGCGCCAGAGATGGAAAACATTTTGAACACAATCCCTGAATTGGGTTTAGTGAATGCGGAAGAAATCGAAGAAATAAATACCATTGAACCGCAACTTATTTACCAAACGTGGGTTCGTGGAGCACTTGGCGTTGCAGAAAACGGTGCGATATGGCTGGAAAAGTCCTCTGTAATTAACGGTATTCTTCCTGCAACCTGTGAATATTTAATTGTTGTTCTTGATGTAAATATGATTGTTGCCGACATGAATAAGGCTTATGAAAAAATAAGAATTCGTAAAGAAGATTATGGAGTGTTTCTGGAAGGGTCTGAGAAAATTGCAGGCACTCAAAGATCATTTGTAGCTAACGCTCCTAGTGCCAACAGCGTAATAATCTATTTAATTGATCCGGAGTTTAGTGAAAAAGAAAATTTGGCCACATGCGGTCCGGATTGCCATTGTTAAAAACAAATTCTATTTATACAGTTTTTTTTTGCTGATAATTTCAAAAATGAAAAAATGTTTGAAACTACCAAGGGTTCAGTGGAAGAATAGTCAAATCATTTATATAGATTTCGGAACGGATATCCTACTAATTTGCTCGCTTTTGCTTAATTCTATCAGTTGTTGTTGCTGAGATATTCACGCTGGTAATTCAACGGCGTTTTTTCTGTGATCATTCTGAAATATTTATGAAAGCTGGCGAAATTATGAAAGCCGCTTTCATAACAGATCTGTTTTATGCTGAGCTTGTTTTCCAGTAATAATTTACATGCCGTCCCCACCCTGATCTCAATAAGGAAGTTTGAATAAGTTTTTCTTGTTTTTAATTTAAAATATCTGCAGAAGGAGTTAGGGCTCATATTTGCTACTCCTGCAATTTCTTCCACCTGTATCTTCCGTTTGTAATTAGCCAGAGAATACTGGTATATACAATTTATGCGGTAGTTTTCTACTTCTTTTAAATTCTGTTGAAAACCTATAGAAGAAAGCACCACGATCTCCCCACTGTCAGCAATTGTTTCCAATGCCTCTATCAGCAATAATATTTTTCTGCTTCCCCGTGCAGTAAGCATTTTTTCCAGCAGGTCCGCTACCACCTCTTTTGTTTTACCGTGTACTTGTATACCCCTCTTCGCTTTTTCAAGAATAATTTTGATAGACTGATTTTCAGGAAGGTTGAGGAACTGCGAACCCCAGAAATTCTCACAGAAGTGTGCAACCCTTACATCGGGTAAAGAAATGCATTTATCTTCAAAATAATTATTATAAAAACTCCAGTAGTGAGGCAGATCTGCTCCTACCAGCAGCACATCACCTGAACGGAACGGCTTAATATTGTCGCCGATGAACTGGGTTCCGTTACCTTCTTTAAAATGGATCAATTCAATTTCGGGATGATAATGCCAGCGGTTGTTGATGTAGGCAACACGATCCTGGCGTACGCTAAATGAGGAGTCAGGACCTGCACTTACTTTTAGTAATTGAGGCTTCATTGTGACAGCAATTGTATGTAAACTGGAAATTAAGAAATTATTTCATATAAGCATTTAAATAAGTAAAATCTTTTAGAAGAATGCTAAAATAGTTTACTTATGACTATTAGGTGCTGTGAAAAGCTTGAACTTGCCAAAATGATTTATTAGAATGCTTTAAACATATATAATTCGCTGGCAATAACTTTTATATTTATGATCTTTATTCTGATTTATATTTAAGACCATAATCCAAACATTGCATTGCGTGTAAATGCGAATTGAAATTTAATGATATCTATGAAGAGAAGATCTTTTATTAAAAATTCCGGAATTGTTGCTACAGGTGCAGGCTTCACAAGACTGTCGCCAGTGGCAGGGCCGTTTACTGTAAATGACCTGTTGCCAGATGGCATACGCACTGATAAAAAGTTAAGTAGGGCATGGATAAATTCGCTTTCTGAAAGAGGCGTAGTTACCACATATAAAAAAACCGGTGATGAACTGAAATATATCGGGATGCCTGTTGGAGGAATAAATTGCGGCAATGTATACCTGGGCGGTGATGGTAGGTTATGGCTCTGGGATATCTTCAATAAAAATCAGCTTGGCGTTGCTACTAAAACATTGCCGATATCACTGGAAGGACATAATGCCAAAGAAATCAATAATATTCATGGAACACTTTATCTGGAACCGCTAACAGATATCTTTCCGTTTCAGCAGGGATTTGCCGTTTCTGCAAATGACGGCACCTCTGTAATTACAAAAAGACTTCATAATGAGGATTGGGAAGAAATAAGTTTTGAGGCAACTTATCCTGTTGCTACAATAAAATATTCCAGTAAGAATATACCTTTTGAAGTAGAATTAAAGGCTTTCTCGCCTTTCATCCCAGGTGATGAAATAAACAGTGGTTTACCCGCAACCATTCAATCAATATCGGTAAAAAACCTCACTGTCACTGATCTTAACATCGATGTATTGGGATGGCTTGAGAACAAAACCTTGCCGGATACTGAAAAAACAATAAAAGATTTAAAAAGAACTAACCGTTTAATTAAAAATGCGGATTGCAAATGTATTCTGCTGGATTGTGAAACTGAAAATGATGCAATAAAAAAAGCCGCTGATTTTGGTAACCTTGCTTTTGCAGGTATTTCAAACAGCATGACGGCTTTCAGGTCTTTGAAAGGTAGTGGAGAGGCTATAAAAATTAAAGACTTCGTTAGTGAAGATGCCGCCAATCCGGTAGCGGTTATCCACAGTTCAGCAAGAATAAAAGGAGCTAAATCTTTTACTGCAGATTTTGTTATTTCCTGGCACGTTCCCAATCTTTCTTTTAAAGAGATTCCTGATAAAGGAAGGTATTATGCCAAACAATTCAAAGATGCTGCGGAAGTTGCGACATACATTGCCAACAAGTTTCGTTATCTGAAAAGCAAAACAATACTGTGGCAGAAAACCTGGTATGACAGCACACTTCCATGGTGGTTTTTGGAGCGAACGTTTTTAAATACTTCGATATTGGCAACCACTACCTGCCACCGTATGGAATCAGGAAGATACTACGCATGGGAAGGAGTTGGTTGCTGCGCAGGGAACTGTATGCACGTGTGGCAGTATGCGCATGCAGCGGCAAGAATATTTCCGGCAGTTGAAAAAGATGAGAGAACCAGGATTGACCTCGGTATTGCATTAAAGGAAGATGGAGGCATTTCATTCAGGGCCGAAGCGGATAAAAGGCCGGCCATTGACGGTCAGGCAGGCACTATCCTGCGCTTTTACCGCGAGCACCAGATGAGCAGGGACAACACCTGGCTTCAAACAAACTGGGACAAAATAAAAAGAACAGTGCAGTTCCTGATCAACCAGGATAAGAATAAAGATGGCATGGAAGACACGCCACTTGAAAATACGCTTGATGCGGTGTGGCGAGGTGAAATTGCATGGATCGTCGGGCTTAGCATTGCGGGTGTAAGAGCAGGCCAGGCCATGGCTGAAGAAATGAATGACACCGTGTTTGCAGAAGAATGCAGGCAGTACGTGGAGAAAGGAAAACGCAATATGGAAAACGAACTTTTCAATGGCGAATATTTTATTCATAGGGCTGATCCTGAAGTAGGAAAAAAAGAAATCGGTTCATACAATACCTGTCATATAGACCAGGTTTATGGACAATCATGGGCATGGCAGGTAGGGTTGGGAAGGGTACTGGATAAAGAGAAAACAATGAGTGCATTGCGTTCACTCTGGAAATATAATTACATGCCCGATGTAGGTCCTTATATTAAAAATCATCCCGGAGGAAGGTTCTATGCACTTGCAGGCGAAGGTGGTATGGTAATGAATACAAACCCAAAACAAGATGATAAACCTTATGGTGAAGCCAAAGCGTGGCAAATTGGATATTTTAGTGAATGCATGAGCGGCTTTGAACACCAGGTTGCAGCGCATATGATGGCCGAAGGAATGGTTGAAGAGGCGCTGGTGTTAACAAGATCCATTCACGACAGGTATCATGCACATAAAAGAAATCCCTTTAACGAAATCGAATGCAGTGACCACTATGCCCGTGCGATGGCTAGTTATGGCACTTTTATCAGTGCCTGTGGTTTCACCTATCACGGACCCAAAGGTCATATCGGGTTTAATCCCCGGATTTCACCGGAAAATTTCAAAGCTCCCTTCACTGTTGCTGAAGGATGGGGAACATATACACAGGAAAAACAAAATAACAGCCAAGTACATGCGCTATCGGTGAAACATGGGTCTGTTGCATTGCGGCAGATAAGCTTAATTAAATTAGATGATCAACTTGTTAAGAACGTGATTGCAATTGCAGGTAAACAGAAAATTCCTGTTACATTTTCACAGCAACAAAATGAAGTGATAGTGGATTTGGGTATATTGAGAAAACTGCAGGTAAATCAAGTTCTTTCTGTCACAATGAAGTAAAGTCTACAAATAGTCGGTTTATAGAGTTATCGTGCCTTCATCCTGTACCTGTGATAGAACGATCAAAGTGTGATTTGAAAAATTAGAATTACAAAAAGGATATGATAAAATCATTTTTTTTAATGGCAGGAATCTTTCTGTTTGCCTTACAATCCTTGTTTAGCCAGGAACTCTATAAAGCACCGGCAGATGGTACCGAAACCCGCTGGGTAAGTCCTGAAAATCCAACCGGGGGCAAGGGTCAGGGAGGAAAAACGAACAAAGGGGCTAAAGGCAACGCATTTTATATAATAGCTCCAGGTGAGAAAAAAATACTCTTTAATGTAAAAGGCGCGGGCATAATAAAAAAGATGTGGATGAGCGGAAGCATTGCTTTAAATCCCGAGCAGAGAAGGGAGGTCAAAATAGACATGTATTGGGATGGTGCAACGAAACCTGCTGTCTCTGCGCCTGTAGGCGATTTTTTTGGTATGGGTCTTGGAGTCATGGCTTCGTTTGATAACGAGCTATTCAGCAATCCTGAAAGCCGTTCTTTTAATTGTCATATTTCAATGCCTTATAGAAGATCCGCCCGTATTGAACTTACCAACGAGTCGAAATATTACGTTTTATACTGGTTCGATATTGATTATCTGCAGATGCGGAAGCTGGATGATGACGCCATGTATTTTCATACATACTGGAACAGAGCTCCTGAAACTTCTCTCGGCAAAGATTATGAAATATTACCTGCAGTGAAAGGAAAAGGCAGATATATTGGAGCAAACATTGGCGTTATTGGCAATCCGGATTACAAGGGTACGTGGTTCGGGGAAGGAGAGGTAAAAGTATATCTTGATGGTGATGGTGATCTTCCGACCCTGGTGGGAACAGGAACTGAAGATTATATTGGATCAGGCTGGGGGCAGGGGAGATTTTATGGACGTTATTATGGCTCTTTATTGGCTGACACTGCCAATGATCTTTATTCCTTTTACCGTTACCATATAATAGATCCTGTTTATTTTCATAAAGATTGCCGGGTAACAATTCAGCAAATGGGAAATGCAGGCCTGGCTAAAATCAGGGATATGCTTTCAAAACATGCAAAGCTGATACCTGTTTGGACACTGGACACAAAAGGGGGGAAGGATATCGTAAGATTACAAGGTGAGGCACCAAGGCATAAAAGGCTACTCGATGAGTCGGGTGTCGATATAAACAGTTCTGATTATCCTAATGGGGGAACAAACTTTTATAGAAGTGATGACGTTTCTGCTACCGCGTATTTTTATCTTGATCAGCCACAAAGTAACCTGCCTGCACTGCCTCCCGCAGACCTACGAATGAAGGATATGAAGCAAAAAGTATTTGATAAAATAGGAAACAGCGCTAAATAGGGATATTTAAAATTAAGTAAACATTTGAATGCAGATCTCTTTGAGATAATTTTATACCTTTTTGCATTTACAACTTATTCAATGATAGCTACAGATGCCAGAAGGATATAAAACGTACAATTTAAAAATAGGGGTTAAACTTTTTTTAAAAAATTATTTTCTTCTATTCAATACTAAAAAAATGCCAAAATAGCTTATTTATTAGCTTTTTGTGAAAAATTTCTTCTGCCTTATTTGTCTTTCTTTGTAATCTACCTAAACGGCATCAAACTCACCTAAACTTTCAAGTCTATGCAATCAAAGGTACTTTGTAAGCAAAAGCTACTAATAAATTTTACCCGATTTCTCTCTGTATTTAGTAAAACAAAACTGCTCATCGTTATATTACTGGCTACCTTTCTGAACGTAAGTGCAAAAGGATATCCTCCATTTGAAATAAGAGGGAGAATTTTAAACAAGGACGGTAATCCTTTGCAAGGTGTCTCTGTTTTAATAGCCGGTACAAAAAACGGAACCACAACAAATAATGATGGACGCTTTAGTATAAACGTTTCTGATAGAAACGCTGTCCTCGAATTTTCCAATGTAGGATTTCAAACAAAGACTGTGAGTGTAAGTAATCAAACAGAAATCAATATTACGTTGGAAGAAACTACTGCGGGATTGGAGGATGTAGTTGTGGTAGGTTATGGAACACAAAAGAAGAAAGATTTAACAGGGGCTGTCGGTATTGTTTCAGGAAATAGCTTGCAAAGTAATGCTGTTACTTCTACGGGTCAGGCATTGCAAGGTAAAGTAGCAGGGTTGCAAATCCGGCAGGCGAATGGCGGCCCGGGAGCGGATGTAGAAATACGAATTCGTGGCTGGGGTACTTTCGGAGCAAATACATTTCCATTGGTGGTAGTTGATGGTATTATTACCAGTGGCGGATTAAGCGATATTGATCCAAGTAACATAGACGATATTACTATCCTGAAAGATGCTTCAT
>JAABUN010001752.1_pt1 | contig 44422 bp, 38 predicted proteins | sample 5559311 | NCBI WGS metagenome assembly JAABUN01 (sample SAMN10711877, study PRJNA513370) | rock metagenome | isolation source: Antarctica rocks | place: Antarctica: Victoria Land, Siegfried Peak sud
CCAACCCTGCGACGTGAGTTCGGCACCGTACGGGTGCAGGGCCCACCCGGGTCGTCAGCCCCGCCCCGTCCCTCGACCGCCACCAGCAGCCACACCAGATCAGGCGTTTGACACCAGCCACCTAGGGCGTGCGACGTATCAGCGACGCCAGGTGGAGTGCGAGCCGGCCGACCGGATCATCGAGGTCGAGCGGAAGATCGCGCTGAATGCGAGTGATCCGGTACCGAAGGGAGTTGGGATGGAGATTCAACTCTCGCGCCGCGCGCGGGATCGAGGAGCTGTGATCAAGGTAGGCTCTGATGGTCCTGCTTCGCTCCGGCACGTCACCCTTCCCACGGTCCTCGAGCGCGTGCACGAGGTCCTCGACCAGCTCTGGTCGCGACCCGAGGAACGAGGCCACCGCGGAGGTCACGCACTCGGCCTGGAGGTCGTCGAACAGTCCGAAGCGGCCTGAATGGTCGCCTGCTCCTGTCAACTGCTCGGCTGCGGCCCGTGCCTGCAGCCAGCTCTTGTTGATGTCACAGATCGGCATCGGCCTGCCTACGGCCATCACGAGGGGACGCCGCAGGCGTTGATGGCCATGACTCACGCACCGTTCAAGATCCCTCGAAGCTCGCTTGCTGGGGAGCGCGGCGTAGAAGTCGAGCCGACAGACACGCCGCTCGATCACTCCGGTCAGTGACGTGTGGCCGCGATGCCCACGCACCGCTTGGCGAACTGCGTCGCTCAACTCCTCGAGGTCTTGGTAGTCGAGATGACCGGTGTCGTTGTTGACGACAGTCGCTGCAGTGACCAGCCATTCGGCGCCGATGCCGGTGCCGGCAAGAGATTCGTGCGTGGCATCTCCTGCCAGCAACAGTCGAACGGATCGAGTCTCGCTGGCCCAACGCTGTTGATCGCCCAAGAGGGAGATGATGGGCGCGACCCGGCGCTCGAAGTCCGCAAGGTCGTGACCGATGGTGGGTGGAAAACCAGCTCCTCCCTCGAGTACCCACAGGTAGCCGACGACCCCGCCTTCGCTACGCACGGATTTGATCATCCGGCGCCGAAGTCCCGGGAAGGCATCCTCGACCAGCAGCGGGTCCCCGCTGTCGAGCTGGGCGCGCCGCCCTGGCACCTTGTCGATCCATAGCAGCCAGCGTTCCGGCGTGCGCCGCTGGACGATCGCCTCGCTCCTCACCGGGTCAATGACCTGGCCGGGGACCGCGGAATAGGCAAGGACGCGGAACTGTCGATCCTCGAGCGCGACAGGACACCCCAGTGCCTCCGCGAGCGCATCCAGAGCGTCTGCCAGTGTGTCTGCTGATACCACATCCCACCGAGCCTTCGCTTCGTAGAAATCGCACAAAACCCGAGTGATCTCCGATTCATCCCCCGTCGCTCTTGCGTGTCCGCCGACCTACGTTGGTCAATACACACCAGCTAACGACCGGAGGAGTATCCCATGAAGGCCATCCAGCTGTCCCGTGACGAGATGCTGAAGCGCGTCGCCACCTTCGATTCGCTCACCCGCTCTCGCGGCGGGTTCGCCGACAGCGAAATCGAGACCTGCGAGCGGGTGCTGTTGAACGTCCTCGGCTATGAGAAGCCCGACGCGATCGACGGGAAGGCCGTCGTCTCTCCCTTGGGCGACGCATCAGACGCATCTGCCATCCCGATCTCGGAGGGCATCAACATCGGATTCGTCGAGTGCACGCCCGGCAACGGCGTCGCGACGCACAACCACGACACCAACGAGACCTTCACCGTCATCTCCGGGCTGTGGCGGTTCACGTGGAACGACGACGACGTCGAGTTCATCGAGCTCGGTCCGCTCGACAGCGTCTCCTTCCCGGCCGGCCTCGAACGCCGGTTCACCAACCTTGCCAGCGATGACGGAACAGATGGTCCGAGTCTCCTGTTGGTCGCCGTCGCCGGCAACGCTCCCGGAGCCTGGTTCCGTCAGGAGTTCCTTGATGAGGCCCGCCGTGACGGCAAGTACACACCGCAGGTGGATCGTCGTCTAGGGCTGCAGCCCCTGACGATGCCCGCTGCCGTTGTGACCCGCGACTGATCATGCAGGCCGCAGCCGGCCCTTCGTTCCCGCAGATCGATCGGGCCCCCCTCAACCGTCGTCAGCGTGGGTTGCTGGTCGCCGCCGTTCTCGGCACGATGATGGAGTTCTTCGACTTCTTCATCATCGCCTACGTCCTGAACATCATCGCGAAGCCGTGGAGCCTGAGCGCGGCCCAGAGCGGATTCCTGCTCATATCAGCCGGGGTGGCCTCCATCGTGGGCGCCATTGCCTTCGGAGCCCTCGCCGACCGGATCGGGCGACGACACGTGTTCCAGATCACGCTGCTCACCTACGCCCTGGCTACTGGCGCCATGGCTGCGGTTCCCGAGGGAAACTGGCTCCTCCTTGGAGCGCTGCGGTTTCTGGTCGGGCTCGGTGTCGGCGGCCTGGTCGTCGTCGATGTGCCGCTGGTGCAGGAGTTCGTACCTTCCTCGAAGCGCGGGCAGCTGGGCGGGCTGGTGGTGATGTTCATCCCGGTCGGGTCGATCCTCGGCTCGTTATCCGCGGCCTTTTTGGCGCCGTACATCGGCTGGCGCGGCCTGGTGCTGCTCGGGCTCCTGCCGGCCGTTCTCAGCCTCTACGTGCGGTTCTCGGTCAAGGAGTCCCCGACTTGGTTGCTGAGCCGCGGTCGGGTCGCTGAAGCGAGAGAGTCGGTGGCGTGGGTCCTGGGCATCTCGGAGGCGGACGTCGAGTTGCCACCGAGCGCACCACCGCGGGCGGCCGGAACCTGGCGGCACATGCTCCGCTACCGGCGGAGTGTCGCCTTCACCTGGCTCAACAGTCTGGCGCTGCAGTTTCCCTTCTACGGGATCATCCTGTGGGGCCCTGCGCTGGTAAGCATCCTCCTCGGGCTGGAGCCAGCTGCTGCGGCGCGGCTCATGATCGTGGTCAACGTCTGCGGGTTCGCCGGCCGCATCTTGGCCGGAAGGCTCTCGGAGGCGCTGGGCCGTCGACGAACCGGGATGCTCTTTATGGGCATGGCTGCGGCCCTGCTCGCGTCGACCGCCCTTCTGCACGACAGGACCGTCCTCGGTGTCTCCGCGTTCTTCTTGGGCCTCGCCGCGTCCTGGTTCTTCCTCGACGGCAGCTTCGTGGTCGCCCTGCCCTACTGGGCGGAGCTCTTTCCGACCGAGGTCCGCTCGACCGGTACCGGTTCTGCCTACGGCATCGGCGGCCTTGGGAAGGTGTTCGGACCCGCCGTCCTGGTGGTCATCTCCGGCGCCGGCACAGCGATCACGCCCGCAGCCACGAACTCCGCCGTCCTGCCGACCTTCCTGCTGTTCGCGGTAGTCACTTTCGTAGGAATGCTCACCTATGCGTTCCTCGGCATCGAGACACGAGGGCTCAGCATCGCAGAGCTCGACGCTCTCCTCAACCGGCAGAGAGTCGGTCCGCAGGAAGAGCCGGGTCCGGCCAACCCCACGGTCCCGGCCCACGCCACCAAGGACGGCCGGGCGTGACCGTGCGCAGTCAAAGGCATTGCCTGTCCGTCTCCGGCGGCGACACCCTTCACGTCGTCGAGCTCTGGCCCGACGACGTGGAGGCGCCGCGATCCATGGTGTTCTCCCATGGGGCCGGCGGCTCCCACGTCAGTTGGTATGCCCAAGCCGCTCACTTCAGCGCCAGTCACCGTGTCGTGCTCTGGGACCACCGCGGGTTCGGGCGCTCCACCAACCGGCGCGGCTCCGCGTCTCCGCTGGTCGCTGCCTTGGATCTCGAGGAGGTGCTCGACCAGGTGGCCGGGGGGTCGGCTCACGTGGTCGCCCAGTCGATGGGCGGCTGGGCCGCGCTCACGGCAGCTGCTCGGCACCCCGAGCAATTCCTCAGCCTTACCCTGTCCGATTCCTGTGCTGGTCTCCTCTCAGACGATTCGATTCGCGGCTTGCGCCAATTCATGGCTCACTCCCATGCCGATCCCGAGCCCTTCCTGGGATCACCCGCGGTCAGCGAGCGGTTCGCCGAGACAGAGCCATCGACGGCGGCCCTCTACCACCTGCTGGTCAGGGCGTTTGAGACGACCTACCCCGAAGCCGTCCCGGATCTGATCCGGTTCCCCTTCAGCGGCGACCTGACGCTTCTGGCGGCCACCCCGGTGCTGGCAATAGTCGGCGACGAGGACAAGATCTTTGCTCCGGCCATCCTCAAGCGCGACTTGGCCTGTATCCCAGGCATCCAGTTCGAGGTAATCGCCGGGTGCGGCCACTCCCCGTACATCGAGGCGCCGATCCAGTACAACCGCGTGCTCGACGGCTTCGTCAGCACCCCTCGACGTCCGATGAACGCCGAGAAGATCGGTGCCTAGTGGCGGGTAAGCTGCAGAGCCCCCGGGGGGTGTCCCTATGTCTGAAGTCAAGCGGCGGCGGGCAGTCGGACCTCGTAGGGCTGCTGGTTCTTGAGCATGGCGTAGAGGACGTCGCAGCGACGGCGGGCGAGGCAGATGAGGGCGGCGTTGTGTCGCTTGCCTTCTGCTCGTTTCCGGTCGTAGTAGGCCCGGCTGACTGGGTCGCGTAGGGCGGCGAACGCGGAAAGGAATAGCGCCCGTTTGAGGTGCTTGTTGCCGGAGCGGGGCGGGTGTTCCCCGCGGATGGAGATGCCGGACCGTCGGGTGACGGGGGCCAAGCCGGCGTAGGCGGCGAGGTGGCCGGCGGTCGGGAACGAGGAGGCGTCGCCGACCTCGAGGAGGATGCGGGCTGCTGTCCTGACCCCGATGCCGGGCATGAAGGTCAGGACGCCGGCAAGAGGGTGGGCATCGAGGACCTGCTCCACCTGGGCGGCGATGGCGGCGCGCTGGTCGAGGGTGTCGCGCAGCGACGATGCGAGCTTGGGCAGCACCGTCTCCGCTGCGGCGGTGCCGGGCACTACGACGGTCTGCTCGCCGAGCGCGGTCAGCAGGTCCTCGACCAGCTCGGCGGCGCCGCGCGGGTAAGCCTTCCGGGCCGTCGCCAGGAGCCGGCCCCGACCAGCTGCACGAAGCCCGGCCGGGCCGCCGTAGCGGCGGATCAGCGCGAGGACGGCTTTGGTATGGATGCGGGGCCGAGGACGCGTTCCAGCGCGGGATGAACTTGGGTGAGCAGACCACGGAGTCGGTTGGTCAGCCTGGTTGCCTCAGCAGCCAGGTCGTCGTCGAACCCGACCAGCACATTCAGCTCGGCCAGCGCTTCCTCCCCGACGTCGACCCGGCGCAGCGTGTGCGGCATCACCCGGGCGGCATCGGCGATCACATAGGCATCGCGGGCGTCGGTCTTCGCCGAACCCGGGTGCAGGTCGGCGATGCGGCGCATCGCGAGGCCGGGCAGGTAGGCCACGCCAAGGCCCATCGCCCGGGCTACGGCGATCGGCAGGGCGCCGATCGTGGCCTCGTCCTGGGGCAGGGCCGCGTCGAACAGCCGCCGCCCGCCCGGGTCGACTGCGCAGGCATGGTGAGCCTCTTTGCCCACGTCCAAACCGCAGAACACTGTGTACTCAGTCGTCATCGCACCGCCATCCTCGCTGGTCGAGGCGGTCGCCGATCAAGCGTCAGCTGCCGGCACCCACGTTACGAAGAGACCACACAATTTCGTGGCCAGGTCCCTATCAGCGGTCGACCGACGCCACCGAACCTGGCGACAACACCCCCCCCCCCGGATCATCAAGACAGGGGCAGTAAGTCATACCAGACCCAGCGACCGCGGCCCCCGCGCTAGGGGCCACCAGCAACGTAACGGGGCTTCACGTCATGTACATTCCGGCGTTCACGTGGATGGTCTGGCCCGTGAGGTACGCCGAGTCAAGCAGCATCCGCACTGCCGGCCATACCTCAGCCGGCGTCCCGAGTCGCCCCATCGGAAGTCGCTCCGGCGACGGGTGCGGCATGCTATCGACCATCTCGGTAGCGACGAGCGCGGGCGCCACCGCATTTGCCGTGATGCCCTGGCGAGCGAAGGCGGTCGCATAGTAGTGCATCAGCCCTTCCATGCCGCCCTTGGAGGCGGCATACGCTGCCGACAGGAGACCGCCGGTACGGGCGGCGAGGGACGACATGAAGACCACCCGTCCGAAGCCTGCTTCAAGCATGTGTGGGAGCACGGCACGGCTCACAAGGAAACTCGAGGTCAGGTTAGTTCTCAGGATGGTGTCGAATTCGGTCGGGCCCAGTTCGTCGAGTGAGATCGGGACGCCGACCCCGGCGTTGTTGACGAGGTAGTCGATGCGTCCCCAGCGTTCGAGGACACCAGTCACCATCCGTTCGACGGCCGTTGGATCGGCGCAGTCCGCAGGCACGGAAAGCGCGTCGCTACCAGCAGCGACGATGTCCGCGACGACCTGCTGCGCCAGATCATGCGACCGGACACAGTTGACGGCGACCGCGATACCAGCTGAAGCGCAGTCGAGGGCGAGCTGTCGACCGATCCCCCGCGAGGCGCCGGTGATGAGCGCTACTCGTCGAGGTGCCGCGGTCACGGCGAGATACGTTCGTACAGCGCGTATTCATTGGTGGCGCCCAGGCGGTCGAGCAGCGCGAACCACTCTACGACGTGCGCCGAGGCGACGTGGTCGTCTACCGCGGACTGGTCGGCGAAAGTCTCGTACCAGACGTAGCGGGTCGGATCGTCAGTCGCGCGATGCAGTCGGTGGTCAACGCATCCGGGTTCGGCCAACGTCGTCTTGTTAAACGGCACGGCAGCTGCCTCGATCTCGGCTGCTGCCGCGCGATCGGGCACGGTCATATGCGCAACGATGGTGATCATCAGATGGCCGTGTATCCGCCATCGACCATGAAGTCGGAGCCGGTGACGTAACTGGCGTCGTCTGAGGCCAGGAAAGCAGCGGCCGCCGCAATCTCGTCGGCTTGCCCTTCGCGCTGCATTAGACTCGCGCCGCGGATGCTGGCTCGCTGCTCGTCGTTGAGCACTGCGAGGAACGGGGTGTCGACGATACCGGGACACAAGGCGTTCGCCCGGATCCTCTGGCCCGCGAACTCGGCCGCGACAGCCTTGGCCAGCAGCGAGATGGCGCCCTTGCTGGCCTGATAGACCGTAGCGCCTGCGCTGCCGACCTTCCCCCAGATCGACGACAGGAGAATAATCGACCCGCCGCCATTCTCGACCATGTGCGGCACCACGGCACGCATCCCGAGCCACGTGCCGGTCTGGTTCACGGCAACGACCCGATCCCACATCGCGGGGTCTTCGTCGAGCAGGCCGGCCATCGAACAGATCCCAGCGCAGGCCATCAGCACGTCCACGTGACCAAACGACTCGGCCGTCCGATCGACCACGGATCGCCACTGCTCGGGATCGGTGACGTCGAGTTCGACGAACAACGCTGCCCCGGCACGTTCTGCTGAAATCTCCTTCGCGATCTGGGTCCCGTTCGCGGTGTCGACGTCAGCGATGACGACCTGTGCTCCTTCGGCTGCAAATCGTCGAGCACTCGCGGCACCGATACCGCTAGCCCCGCCACTGATGATCGCGACCTTGCTGTCCAAACGCATCGCAGACACCACGCCCTTCGCTCGATCGGCGGCTGTCGCCGCCGCGTTGTGATGGCACTACCCTCGTCCTCGCTGGCGGCGTCGCCATCGGCCGCAGGGACAAATTGCGTCAGAAATTCTTTGTCCGATCGGCCAGGTCTGCGGCGCCACCGCCGGTCGCTCCGGCCGCCCGCCGTACGAGATCGAGAGCCAGTCTGGCGTGAGGGTCACGTAGCGTGACTCCGGCCAACTGCTCGATGCGGCGGAGGCGATAACGGAGCGTGTTCGGGTGCACTTGCAGCTGAGCTGCGGCGGCCCGGACGTCACCTCCTTCGTCCAGGTAGGCCGTCAGGGTTCGCAGTTGTTCGTCGTGGCGTGGGGTACCGGCCGGGCCGAGACGCGCCAACAATGCGGAGACGACCGGACCCAGGTCGCGGACTGCGTCGAGCGCGCTGCGGACGACGATCTCGTAACCCATCTCGTCGTAGCGGCCGCAGGTCGACCCGGCCCGGCCCCGCAACGCGTGCAGAGTCTGGTCCGCCTCGTGCCGGGACTGGACAACCTGCGCCACGCCGGTGTGGATGGCACCGGCCGCCACGAGCACCTGCGGGCCGACTACGGACCGCAGCTGAGCGGCTACGCCCTCCATGGCGGTATCGAGCATGCGTTCAGTGACCGCCGGCGCCGCCATCAACACATAGGTGGTCTCAGGCTCGCTGGTCACCAGCGCGGTCGGCAGCTGCAGTTTGGCGTAGAGCCTGAGAGCACGGGTCGCGTCGGCGCGGGTTGTGACTGCGTGGGCGCCCACTGCGCCATCCCCGGTCGACGCGGTCCGGGCCCCGGATGCGGTGTCGACGGCGAGCACGACCACCGCAGTCGTCGCCTCGTCGCAGTCCAACATCTGCGCCAGGCCGGTCGCCGAAAGCGCGCCGGCGAGGAAGTGTGCCAGTGCGCGACCGTCCGGACCATCCACCGATCGACGGCTCACCTCGGCGAGATCGGAGGCAAACAGCTCTGCGAAGTCGCGCAGGATCTGCGTGGTCCTCTCCGGCAGCTCGGCCGACTCGCGCATCAACCAAACGTAGCCAACGACGTGGCCTGCGTGCCTGACGGGTTGGATGAACCGCGGCATATCGGTCGCCCACGGAAGGTCAAGACGCACTGGGCCACGTTGCTCTCGCAGTTGCTCACGCATCCCCGAGGCTGTCATCCAACGCAGCCATCGTGCCGGCATGCGACGGCCAAGAATGGCCGAGCGTCGCGCCTCATCGTCGCGCTGGCCCGGTACCGCGCTGTAGGCGAGTACCCGAAAATCCAAATCCTCCACCGCGACGGGCCCCCCGGCCAGTCGCGCCAATGCGTCGACCGCCTCAAAAAGGTCCTGGTCGCCCGTGGCGGGAGCGGGATTCAAGAAGCCTCCTCGTTGGCTCGACGTTGTCGCTGCGCCTCGACCCTACTGATGTATGCGGCGAAGCGCTGACGACAGAGCGGGCCGCCCGGTGTACGAAGTGGCCCGTGTCCGGGAGCTCTTCGACTTGACCAACGGAGAGGCGCCGTGATCGACGGGGAGCGAGCCGGGGCAGCAGGGCGCCTCGCGAGCCACGCAGCCCAGCCGTCGATCCACTGGTAGCGTGTTGCCGCTATCCGACGTGGTTTGTGTTGTGCGACGGTTTCGGCGGGCTTCTTCCCCTTCCTCCCGTCAGGAGCGGGTAGGGCTCACCCCAATTTGACGGACACGCATTCAGGCGGCTCGTGCCGTCTGAGGGTGAAGCTCTTCGAACCGAACGGGGGTGATCATTCCGATCGAGGAGTGGCGTCTGCGCCGGTTGTAGCGTTCTTCGATCCAGGCACCGACGGCCTGCTTCGCTTCAGCCTTGGTCGGCCAGTCCCGGCGGTTGTAGAACTCGGTCTTGAGCGTGGACCAGAACGATTCCGCGGCGGCGTTGATGCTGCTATAGCTGCCAGCGGCAAGAACGAGTGGCTGCCGGGCTTGGCGGAGCGGTCGCATATGGGCCCAGATCTCGCGGGCTAAGAGGCTTGAGACAACGGATGATCTCGGCTTTGGTGCGGCCCACAGCGGTGCGGCGCTGGTAGTAGGCCTGGGTGGGCTCGTGGTGCTGCAGCCTCACGATGGCTGCAAGGTGTCCGTCAAACGGGGGGAACCCGAGAGGTGGGACCAGGGCGGGATGGCCAGGACCACCGCGTCGCTGGTCACAGCCGACCTGCCGGCGGGTGCTCGACCACCACTCGTTTCGTACCTTCTGCCACTGCTCGTCCTTCCGAACCGCCGGGCGTCGGCCGGTGCCCACCGCTGGAGCATCGGCCGGCGCGTTGGAGTGCGTGCTGTGAATTCCGCAGTGCTTGAGGGGGTCAGTGCTCGTGGGCCCAGCTGTCGGGGGCTTCGTCGAGAGCGACCTCAAGCACGCCCATGAGTCGGGCGACCGTCATGTAGTGACCGATTAGCACGATCACGGTGACGAGCTGCTGGTCGGTTAGCACCGCACGTACGTCGCCGAAGACGTCGTCGGGGACTTGTGGGGCGGCGGTCACGGCGTCGACGAACCGCAGGACGGGGTACAGCTCGGGCGGCAGTGAGGCCGGCGCACCCGCTGTTTGGCTGGGCTGGCCGTCGCAGGCGTACTCGATTTCGGCGACCTGGGTGCCGCTCCACCCGGCCTTTTCGGCCTGGCCGAGGTGCTGGAACCGTTCGTACTCGCTCTTCTGGGACGAGGCAATCCTCAGGATGATCGCCTCCCGGAGCGACGGTTCGAGCGGTGAGGTCCGCAGGGCGTTGGCCATGGCCGGCAGCTGCCCGGCGGTCCGCTGGTCCAGCAGCAGCAGCACGCGGGTGAGGTTTGAGGGGAATCGGGTGTACTGCTCGCGCTGCCAGTCGGACAGCTGCGCAGGATCGGCGAGCGGGATGCGGGTCACCACGTCCGCCCGAGGAAGTCGGTGAGATGCGCGTTGACGACGTCGGGGCGTTCGAGTGGGGACAGGTGCGCCGCGTTGGCCACGACGGCAAGGCTGGCCCGTGCAATGCCGTCGCGCAGCTGGCGAGCCGCCGGGACAGGCGAGCTTTGGTCGTGCTCCCCAACCAGCACCAAAGTGGGGCAGTCGATGTGCCGGAGACCGTCGAGGAGGTCCAGCTCGGAGACCACATCGCCGCGTGCGTCAGGGGGTCGTCGGCGAGCAGGGTCTTGCTCACGCGGTCGATGAGGTCGGGCCGTTCGGCCGCGGTCTGTGCGGTGAACCAGCGCTCGATCGTCGAGGCGAGCACCCCTTGCATGCCTGACGAGCGCGCCGTCGCAGCCCTGGCCCGCATGCCCGCGCGGCCCTCGTCCGAGAAGGCCGCGGCCGTGTCGATCAGCGTGAGCGAGCGGACGACAGCCGGGTCGGTCAGCGCCAGCGACTGGGCAAGCATGCCTCCGACGGACAATCCGACCAGGTGCACGCCGTCAGCACCGAGACCCCGGACGAACGCCCGCACCGCCTCGGTGGCTCGCGGCAGCGTCCAGTCCTCCCCGGTGCCCGGACTAGCGCCGTGCCCGGGCAGGTCGCAGGCGACCACGTCGTAGTCCGGACGCAGGGCGGCGATCACGGCGCCCCAGTAGGTGAGGTCTAGGCCCACGGGGTGCAGGAGCACGACCGGGACACCGCCCCTTGGGCCGGTGCGCACATAGTTCAAGTCAATTGCCACAACCCCCAGAGTGCAGGCCCCAGTGCAGGAAGTGAAACGATGAATACTGATCACACCTATCGCTCGTTTCGATGGAGGACAGATGGAGCTCCGGCAGCTCGAATACTTCCTCGCCCTCGTGGATACCGGGAGCTTCACGCGGGCGGCGGCGCGCTCTCACGTCGTCCAGTCGACCCTGTCGGCGTCCGTGCAGTCCCTCGAGACCGATCTTGGGGCGCGCCTGGTAGTCCGCTCCACCCGCAGCGTCACGCTTACCGACGCCGGTCGTGCCCTCGTTCCCGAGGCCCGACGGGTGCTGATCGCGGTCCGGGCAGCACGAGACGCTATATCGGAGGTCGCCGGCGGTACCCGCGGAACGCTCCGGATCGGGATCATGCACTCCCTGCCGGGGCTCAATCTGGCGGCCCTGCTGTCGCGCTTCCATGCCGAGCGTCCGCTGGTCGTCATCGAGCCGCACACGCACCCGAACGGCTCCGCGGGCTTGGTGGCCGACGTCGCCGGAGACCGGCTCGACGTCGCCCTCGCGGCTGCGCCGGCCGCGACGGGCGCCGTCACCATAACCCCACTGACCCACGAACCGATCCGGCTGGCGTGCCCGCCGGGCTACGAACACGCCAGCCGACCCTGCGTCCCGCTGCCCGAACTCGCCGGGCGCCCCTTCATCGACGTTCCACCAGGATGGGGCAGCCGCGACAGCGTGGACCGGCTCTTCGCCCAGGAAGGCCTGTCCCGGGACCTGATCATCACGGTCGCCGACGTCGCCACGGTCCTACAGCTCGTGCGGGCCGGCCTCGGCTACGCGTTGGTCGCGCCGTCGTCGGCACCCGCCCACGAGCAGAGGCACCTCGTGCAGGTGTGTCCTACCGCCACCTTCACCGTGTCGCTGGTGACACCGGGAGAGCGGCCGCTACCCGCAGCGGCCCGCGCGTTCGTCGAGCTGGTAAAGCGGAGAGCAAGCTTGCTCATCCACGAGGCAGCGGCAGCAGGACCTGTTGGGCAGGAGGCAGCGGGTCGGCCTGCACCTCGGCCAGCCTGACGACTCACCGTACGGCGACGGCCCCGAGCAGGGATCGCCCGCGGTCAGCCCCGCAACGTCGTAACTGCGCACGACAGGGCGGTCGAGGGATCCGGTACCGACGGCCCAGGGCTGCGCGCACCCGAACGCAACTCGACCAAGCCGTCGAGGTCCCCGTGCCGGGCAGGCTCGTCACCATCGCCCCAGTCTCGCCGAAACACGACCGATGTATCCCCATGAGGAACCCGCCGGATCTGTCACTCAGACATTCGGGGGCTGCTCACCCGCATGTCCCGCCCGACCACCAGGGTGCCCGCCGCGTGGGTGAGGTCGAGGACTGTGGTTCCCCCGAGATCGTGGAGGGTTCCTTATGCCGCTTCTCGGTTGAGGGCGGTGTTCTCGTAGTTGATCGGTGACTGTCCACCAGCGGCGCTGTGGCGGCGTTGGTGGTTGTAGAAGCCGTAGCACCAGTCGATCACCACGGCTTGGGCTTGGCCAGTGCTGGTGAAGTCGTGTCGGGACAGAACCTCCCATTCCAGGCTGGAGAAGAACGCCTCCGCGGCGGCATTGTCGAAACACGATCCGACCCGGTCCATCGACTGGATGATCTTGAGGCGACTGCACAGCTTGGTGAAACTCTTCGCGGTGTAGGTGGCAGGTTCAAGGGGTCGATGCAACACGGGCTCGTCGAAGTGACTGTAGTTGCTGGTCGAGGGTTTCGGCGGGGGTCTTCCATCCCAGCGTTTTACGGGGCCGGCTGTTGGGGTTGCGGCGACGGCGTCCAGCTCCCGCTCGTAGGCGTGGCGCGACCAGGTCGAGGTCGTCGCCATGGACGGGTTCACCGGGTTCAAGACCGCCACCACCGAGGAGCTCCCGACGCCGTCGCGGTGATGGACCCCTTTCACGTCGTGCGCTTGGCCGGGGAGGCGTTGGACCAGTGCCGACGCCGCGTCTTGCAGGCCATCCACGGCCACCGAGGCCGCACCTGCGACCCCCTCTACCGAGCCCGGCGGACCCTGCACACCGGCGCCGACCTGCTCACCGACAAGCAGCGTGGCCGGCTGAGTGCTCTGTTCGCAACCGACGAGCACGTCGAGGTCGAGGCGACCTGGGGGATCTACCAGCGGATGATCGACGCCTACCGCGAACCTGACCGGGCCCGAGGCCGGGAACTGATGAGCGCCCTGATCGACGCGGTCAGCCAAGGCGTACCTGGCGCCCTGCGCGAGGTCATCACGCTCGGGCGGACCTTGAAGGAAACGCGCCGCCGACATCATGGCCTACTTCGACCGCCCAGGCACGTCCAACGGCCCCACCGAGGCAATCAACGACCAGCACCTCCGGCTGCCCGCGCCGTCGGGCGAGGAGGTCGACCACCCCGGCACCGAGGCCATATTTCGAGCCACACCGACGGCGTCCCCGTCGACCGCCTCACCGCCGGGTGCGGCACGTTGCGCGCTGAGGCGAACAGCCAGGTTCCGGTCGCGGCGGGACGCGACCTCACCGGCCGTCCAGTCCGCGAGCAGGTCCTGCACGGCTTGCTGCGGGTCCACGTGCCGCTGCGTCTTGGCACCGATGGCGCGGACGTAGGCGGCGGCGTCGGCGGAGAAGGGGGCGTCGACCTGTCCGGCGTGTTCCCACTCGAGCTGGTGCCAGCCCTGGGTACCGGGGTCGCGGAAGAGGACGGTGCGGATGTCGTCGCGGTCGATCATGAACGGCCACTTGCCGGGGTGGGCGCCGCCGTAGCGGGAGCGGGCGCCGCGGTAGTCGTTCAAACCGGGCCCGTCGTAGCGTTGCCCGTTGATCTCGACGCCGTAGTGCTGGATGGTGCGCCACTCCACCTCGAGGAAGTCATAGATGAGGTCCTGGCGAGCGGGAAGCCGGATCCGGCCGGCCGCGGCGATGCCGCGTACGAACATCTCCGCCGGTGACAGCGCCACCGACCGCTCCAGCGGGTCCACCAGGCCGGCGTGGGCGGTGTGGTGGTAAACCCGGCCCACCCATTCCCGGATGATCTGCTCGAGCTCGGTGACGTAGTAGAACGCGGCATCCTCGACGTCCTTGCCGCGGGAGGCGACGTCGGGGCCCTTGTAGCCGGACAGGTGTTCCAGCAGCGACTGCCGCAGGGTGCGGAAGAACCGTTCCAGCGCCGGCTTGTCGGTCGGCTTGTCCGGGATCGCCGGCTGAATCGAAATCCCCAACCGTTCACACACCCCGCGGGTGTGCTCGGACAGGTAGATCTTGCCGTGGTCGACCACGATCGTGTCCGGCAGCACCCCACCCGGATCACCCAGCACGATCCCCTCCGGCAAACCCGCATAGGGGCCCTCCGGTGAGCCGGCCGCCCACCCCCACGTCTGCGGCGTCACCGTCTGGAACAACACCGACGCCACATCCGGGGAGCGGGCCGCGACCGGACGAAGCCGCAGCCCGGTGATGGCGCGGTCGAACAGGTCCATCGCCACCGTCAACTCGGTGTTCACCCACCGCAGCGTGACCGGCTCCATCGCGAACACATCCATCCGGTAGGAGTCCAAAAGCACGTACTGGCCGGGCCGGTCCGCCCGCAGCCGCCCTAGCACACCGGTCGGGCGCTTCGCCACCGACCGGCGCTGCTTCGCCGCACCGAACGTGTACCGGCCATGGTCCAGCTCGGCGAGGCGCAGGTAGGCCACCGACCGTGACGGTAGGACACCGTCGAGCGCCGCCGCCAGGAACCGTCGGTTCGTCTGGTCGATCACGGTCTGCATCGTGGGATTGGACCGGCTGGTGAAGGAGGTGAGGACCTCCCGGCAGGCGACGTCCCATCGCAGATCGACCGTCCGTCGGAGGTCCTGCAGCTTCCGGGCGTCGACCAGCCCTGCCGGGCCCTGGTCGCGCAGCCGCGCCAGCTGCCGTTCCAGGGTCCTTCGGCTGACGCCCAGCTCCGCTGCGGCGGCGGTGTAGCGCTCACTCATCGGGCGGTCGTCACCGGGCGGCGGCTCGAGGACGTGCCGCAGCGTTGCCACGCGGCGTTGCAGCGCGTCGCGCTGCTTGGTGGACAGCGCGGCCAGCACCACCGCTGGGACCGTCCACGCCGATTCGTCCGACGCATGCTGTTCGAGCTCGGGGTCGTCGTTGAGGGCGCTGGCGAGGCTGGCGACGCTGACGGTGCGCAGCCGTCCACCGCTGAGGAGGCGGACCGTCGCGCCGTCGAGGTCGGCCACCTCCCACCCTTGCCCGTCCACCCAGACCCGTCCTCCGACGCGCAGCTCGAACCCGACCGTCGGCATCACGACGCCTGCAGCATCGACGCCGGCGACAGCGGTCTGCTGAGGTCGACCACACAGCGGCCCGACCACAGCAGGGCCAGCACAGCGGCTCGGGCGACGTGACTGTCCAAGGCGACGGCCGTCTCCAGCTGAGCCAGGGTCATGCCGGGCCTGGCAACTTCGGCAACCTTGACGAAAGCCTCTGCATCCACCGTCCGGGCGCGCCGCGCAGCCCCCAGAAAGCGGACGTTCCTCAGCCGGACCGGGTCGTCACCCGACCACACCTCGTAGCCCCACCCCTTGTTCGCGCACAGGCTGCGGCACCAGGTGAGAGCCTCGGCGACTTCCGGCTCCGCCAGCAGGTCCGCCGGCTTGACGTCCACCACCACCAGACCGGCGGTCGTGTCCAGCAGGAAGTCGGGGACGTGCCGGCGCACCCTTTCCCCATCGCGGCCCGAGACCCAGAACGGCTGGCTGGCGATCCAACGCACCGAGGGGTCGAAGTCGGCAAGCCAAGACGCGGTCGCGCTCGAGGAGGCTTTCGTAGCCGACCAGGGAACCAGTGGTGCCGTCCAGAGCCACCCGGGGTAGTTCCGCTGACCACCCTGTACGTCGGGAACGCCCGCACCGGACGGCCCCGCACAACCGCCGCCCCGTCAACCGCGGCCAACGTGGTCGTAACCCGCCGACCGCCACCGTCAAGGTAGCGGAGCTGAACGTCCGACAACTGGCCCGAGCGCATGTCCTGAGGCTTTCAGAACGACAAGAAACTAGGACAACGACACGCAGACGACAAGAAAGCGGGATACCGACAAGTTGATCAGGATCCCACAAACTGTGGAGGTTCTCACAGAACTTGTCGTCGGCAATGTGGCTCTGATTAGGCAAATGACATCTTGGGCACGCTGCTGAGATTCTTACTTTCTTGTCGTTTTCCTTGCGGCGGCCCTGCTGGGTGTTCGGTTTTGGCGGCAGGCGGACCGACCCGGAGCCCGAGGCAGGATGGTCGCCGAAAGGGGACCCGTAACTGATACGAGCCTGTTGGGCTTGTGTCCTGTCTGGTGCATTCGCCGCGTTGGTCAGGTGCTGGTCAGTTCGGCGTATTGCCACCAAAGCGCGGTTGCGGCCCATCCGACGGCGGCCAGGGGCAGCACGAGCAGCAACTGTCCCACGCTTGCTGTCAGGTCGGGTCCGCCTATGCCGAGCCACAAGCTGGGGGCTGCGTATGGGAACCACGGCCCGACACCGATGACGGTGAGGATCTGGGTCACCACGATGATCCCGATCAGCGCGCCGACGCCGGCCAGGGCACTGCGGCCGATGGTGGCGACCAGGGCGAACGGTAGGGCCAGCAACGCGGTCAGCCCGGCCCCGACGAGCGCCCTGCCGAGCCCGGGCCACGGCGTCCCGGTGGTGAGCCCGAGGAGGGCGCCGAGTCCGAGCATGACGGCTGTGGAGGCGACCGCGGTGGTCGAAGCCCACGCGAGCACGGCGATGAGCTTGGCGGAGGCCAGGACGGCTCGGGACGGCCGGGTCATCAGCAGGGTCTCGATGGCTCCGTCGTTAAACTCGCGCCCGAAGGTCCAGCTCACGACGAACCCGACGCCGAGCAGCATGGCTATCGATGTCACCTGTCCGGTCGTGCTGGTCAGCGCGTCCCACCCCACCCCGTGGACCAGCGGGCGGACCTTGAGCGCGACCTGGCTGGACCCGCCGGACTCGGCGGCTGCGACGAAGCCGGCCGCCATCGCTGGTACGGCCACCGCGAGCAGCACCGTGACCAGTCGCCCGGTCGCGGACCGGGCGAGCTTGACCAGTTCTGCGAGGATCGCGGTGCTCATCGGCTGACCTTTGATGCCGCGGCCTCGACGGTACGGAAGAACTGTCGTTCCAGATCAACCCCGTCAGGCGGCAGCGTGCCGACGATCCGCCCGTCGTGCATCACGCTGATGATGGAGGCCAGCCGGGCCATCTCGTCCAGGTGGTGACTGGAGACAAACACCGCGGCACCATGCTGAGCGCGACCTGCGATGATCCGACGCAGCTCGATCACCCCCGCCGGGTCGAGCGCATTCGTCGGCTCGTCCAGGATCAACAAATCCGGGTCGTGAACCAGCGCCGACGCCACCACGAGCCGCTGCTGGTTGCCGCTTGACAGGGTCCGGGTCGGCTTCGACGCCCACGGCCCCAAGGCGAGCCGGTCGATCTGATCTGCGGCTCGCCGCTTCGCATCCTGTCGTCGGCATCCGTGCAGGCGAGCCGACCAGGTCAGGTGTTCGGTGACGGTGAGCTCGGCGTAGCTGCGTCCGCCGCCGACGTAGCCGATGCGGGCCCGGACCGTCGCCGGTGCCCGCCACGCCGCGACGCCCCACAGCTCAGCACTGCCCGCACCCGGCCTGAGCAGGCCGACCAGCAGCCGCATCAGCGTCGACTTGCCCGCGCCGTTCAACCCGACCAGGGCATGCACCTGGCCCGCCGCGACGTCGAGGTCGAGCCCATCCACCGCCGCGACGGTGTCGAACGCCCGGGTCAGTCCCGCCGCACGAACCGCGACCGAACTGTCCGACCCCTGGTGGCTGCTCATCGGGGTACCCGGCCGACGTGGGGAACGAGGATCGCGAGCGCGCGCTCGATCGCGTTCGACAGATCCGCCTGGTCCTCCGCGGCCCACCACAGGAGCGCCGACGTCAGGGCCGCGAGCACCGCCGACGCCACGACGTGCGCCTCGAGCCGGTCGCAGCCGTCGCTGACGAGTTGCTCAGTTATCGCGTCCTCGGTCCGCTGGTTGTTCCGCGCCACCGCCGACCGCAGGGCCGGGGTGTTTGCCACGATCCGGGCTCGGCGTCGCACGACGGCGACCGCCGGTTCGGGGACCGCGGCCCAGGCCGAACGCAGCCCGTTCACCGTCCGAGCGAGCGGCGCCTCACCTAACGGCTGGACGGCCACCGCAGCGACCAACTCGGCGTCGTAGGGATCGTCCAACAGCACCCTGTCCTTGCTTGGGAAATGCCGGAAGAACGTCATCTCCGAGACGCCGGCGGCAGCGGCGACCTCCGCCGCCGACGTCTGCTCGTAGCCCTGCACCTCAAACAGGTTCAAGGCCCGCTCTAGCAACTCGTTCCGAGTCCGCTCTCGGCGTGACATACAGCTCGACATGGGTCAGATGTTAGTTACTAACAATTGTGAGGGCAAGTATTGGCTGAGCTTGCCACTCGCTCTGCCGCTCGCCAAGCGGGACAGCAGGGCCTGTGAGCGTGTCCCAGGACCTCTCGAGCGGGCGCCAGTCGGTCGTCGTCGCAAGCCGTCTGCGGGTTGCGACAGCCGCACCCGCGTCGGCAAGGTCGCGTGCCTCGGCCGTCAGTGACCGCGACCCGTGGCGCTGTACGTCGTGTTGGCGGCCGGAGGTACCCCAGCCCTTGAAAAATCGGTCCGTCAACCTTGCCGAACCGCGGTCGACCTTCACGCGACGTGGGCGTTTCGCGGAGCCCTGTAGTGACAACTTGGCAGGAGAAATGACAAGTAGGTGACACGAAAGCGGGAAAGGTGACGAGTTCGGCAGGAACCTACAAACTGGTCGGTGTTCGCTGTGAGAGAACGGGGGAAGAAGTCAATTCGGGATGGCATTGAGCCTATGTCGCTCAATGTGTCGAGCGGCCAAGAACTGGAGGCTCAGACCGATGTCGACCCGCTTACCCGTACTCTTCCTCACCGACCTCGTCGTCCTGCCCGGCATGGTGGTCCCGATCGAGCTCGACGACGCCGCCCGGGCTGCGGTCGACGCGGCCCGCTCGCACAGCGACGGCAACCTGCTCGTAGCGCCCCGCCTGGAGGACCGCTACGCGTCGTACGGGGTGGAGGCGTCGATCGTGCAGATGGGTCGGCTGCAGAGTGGTGAACCGGCCGCGGTGATCAAGGCCGACCGCAGGGTGCGGATCGGAGCCGGCGTCTCGGGGCCGGGCACTGCCCTGTGGGTCGAAGCCGAGGAGCTCGACCCCAGCATCGAGACCGACGAGATCCGGGCGCTGGCCGCCGAGTACAAGTCCCTGGTCATCGCGACCCTGCAACGCCGCGACGCCTGGCAGGTCATCGACACCGTCAACAAGGTCACCGACCCGTCTGTCCTCACGGATCTGGCCGGCTACGCCTCGTGGCTGTCCGACGAGCAGAAGCGGGAGCTGCTGGAGACCCCGTACGTCCTGGATCGCTTGATCGTCCTCATCGCCTGGGCGAAGGACCACCTCGCCGAGACCGAGGTCAACGACAAGATCGCCGAGGACGTGCGCGAGGGCATGGAGAAGAGCCAGCGCGAGTTCCTGCTGCGCCAGCAGCTGAACGCGATCCGCAAGGAGCTGGGCGAGGACGAGCCCGACGGGGCGCAGGACTACCGCACCCGCGTCGATGCGGCCGACCTGCCCGAGGACATCCGCAAGGCCGCCCTGCGGGAGGTCGCCAAGCTCGAACGGGGCAGCGACCAGAGCCCGGAGGCGGGATATCTCCGCACCTGGCTCGACACCATCCTCGACCTGCCCTGGAGCGAGCGGACCACCGACAACGTGGACATCAACGCCGCCCGCGAGATCCTGGACGCCGACCACCACGGCCTTGGAGACGTCAAGGACCGGATCGTGGAGTACCTGGCCATCCGGGCCCGTCGTTCGCAGCGCGGCCTCGAGGTCGTCGGCGGCCGAGGATCCGGTGCCGTGATGGCCCTGGTCGGCCCGCCCGGGGTGGGCAAGACCTCGCTCGGCGAGTCCGTCGCCCGGGCCCTGGGTCGGAAGTTCGTCCGGGTCGCCCTGGGCGGCGTACGGGACGAGGCCGAAATCCGCGGCCACCGCCGGACCTACGTCGGCGCCCTCCCGGGCCGGATCGTCCGGGCCATCACCGAGGCCGGTTCGATGAACCCCGTGGTGCTGCTGGACGAGATCGACAAGGTGGGCTCGGATTACCGGGGAGACCCGGCGGCCGCGCTGCTGGAGGTGCTCGACCCGGCACAGAACCACACGTTCCGCGACCACTACCTCGAGGTGGACCTCGACCTGTCCGACGTGTTGTTCCTGGCCACCGCCAACGTCATCGAGACGATCCCGCAGGCTCTGCTGGACCGGATGGAGCTGGTCAGCCTCGACGGTTACACCGAGGACGACAAGATCGCCATCGCCCGTGACTTCCTGCTGCCCCGGCAGCTCGAGCGCGCCGCCCTGACCACCGACGAGGTCGAGATCGACGACAGCGCGCTGCGGGAGATTGCGGCCGACTACACCAGGGAGCCCGGCGTACGCCAGCTGGAACGCCTGCTGGCCAAGGCCTTGCGCAAGGCAGCGACCAAGCTGTCCCGGGTCAGCGATGCCGACCAGCTCGTGATCACCGCGGCCAACCTCCGTGACTATCTCGGCCGGCCGCGGCTCACCCCGGAGGCGCACGAGCGGACCTCCGTCCCCGGCGTGGCCACCGGTCTGGCTGTCACCGGTCTCGGTGGGGACGTGTTGTTCATCGAGGCAGGCTCAGGTCCTTCGACGAGCTCAGGTCCTTCGACGGGCTCAGGAAACGGTTGGACGGGAAGCGGGCGCCTGACCCTGACGGGGCAGCTGGGCGACGTGATGAAGGAGTCGGCACAGATCGCGCTGTCCTACGTCAGAGCGCACGCAGCCGAGCTCGGGATCACCGACACCAGCGTGCTGGACCGCGACATTCACATCCACGTCCCGGCCGGCGCGGTGCCGAAGGACGGACCGTCGGCCGGGGTGACCATGGTCACCGCCCTGGTCTCGATGGCCGTCGGGCGCCCGGTGCGCTCCGACGTCGGGATGACCGGCGAGGTCACCCTGAACGGTCGGGTGCTGCCCATCGGCGGGCTCAAGCAGAAGTTGCTCGCCGCCCAGCGTGCCGGTCTGACCACCGTGTTCGCGCCGAAACGCAACGAGCCCGACCTGGACGATGTCCCGGCCGATGTGCTCGAGGCGATCGACGTACGGCTGACCTCGGACGTGGCCGACCTGATCGCCCAGGCCATCGAGCCGGTGTCGACCTCGGCCAGCCAGGCCGCCTGAGCGGCTCGCTGCGGAGGCTCTACCGCAGGTCGTCCCCCCCGTGGGGGGCGGCCGGCGGGGTGCTCTGGGCGAGGCCCGAGGGCTTATCGTCGTGCATCGTGTCGGGGGCGTCGACCGATTGGTTACGTGACTTCATCAGACTGGCCGCCGTGGTCACCGCCAGGGTGCCGACGATGATGAGCAGTGAGAACCAGATGGGGATCTCTCCGCCCCAGGGGGCCCAGTCGGCGAGATGGTATTCGTGCATCGCGTGCAGCACGAGCTTGACGCCGATGAAGGCCAGGATGACCGACAGCCCAAGGGACAGGTAGATCAGCCTCTTGAGCAGCCCACCGATCAGGAAGTACAGCTGCCGCAGACCCATCAGCGCGAAGACGTTGGCGGTGAAGACGAGATACGGCTCCTGGGTCAGACCGTATATGGCGGGGATCGAGTCCAGGGCGAACAACAGGTCGGTGCTGCCCAGAGCCACGATGACGAAGAACATCGGCGTGATGAACCGCTTGCCGTTCTCCTTCACCGTCAGCTTGGTCCCCCGGAAATCGTCGGTGGCGTTGAACCGACGGCGGACCAGACGCATCAGGGGGTTGTCCGGGGTGTCTTCACTGTCGTCGTGCTTGCGGTAATCAAGGAAGAGCTTGATCGCGGTGTAGACCAGGAAGGCGCCGAAGATGAAGAAGATCCAGGCGAAGCGGTCGATCGCGGCAGCCCCGACGGCGATGAAAATCCCACGGAAGACGAGCGCCAGGATGATGCCGACCAGCAGGGCGAACTGCTGCAACTTCCGGGGGACCTTCAACTTGGTCATGATGATCAAGAAGATGAACAGGTTGTCGACCGAGAGGCTGTACTCGGTGATCCAGCCGGCGAAGAACTCCCCGGCGTACCGACCACCCGAGACGAACCACACCCCGAGCCCGAACAGCACCGCCAGCCCGACGAAGAAGAAGATGGCGGTGGAGGCTTCCTTGGTGGAAGGCTCGTGCGGTCGTCGGCCGATGACGAACACGTCGATGGCCAAGATCGTGACCATCACCACGATGGTGATGGCCCAGGCGTAGGGGTGAACGTCCATCTATACAGTGCCCTTCCGAGACAGGTGCCAGGGGTTCGGTGCGGTCTCGGAGGTCTCTTCCGCCACATGCTGCTGGCCGAGGCACCGGGCTGCTCCGAGAAATGCTGCTCAGACCTGACCGTGATGACGATGCCGACGCGAGGGAATACTCCCCTCCGCCGTGAAGTATGACAGGAACGAGCGCCCCGGGACCAACCGAGCCGCGGCCCCTCAGCTCAGCGGTTGGCCTCCACCATCTGTCGAAGCTCCTTCTTCAGCTCGGAGACCTCGTCGCGCAACCGCGCGGCGACCTCGAACTGCAGATCGGCCGCGGCCGCGTGCATCTGGTTGGTCAGCTCCTGGACCAGGTCGCCCAGCTCACCGGCCGGCATCCCGGCCAGCTTGCGGGAGTGCACCGGAGCGTCCTTGCGACCCAGCGCCGGCACGGGCAACTTGCCCTTGCCGCGCTGGGCCCCCCGCAGCAGGTCCTCGGTGTCGGCGTCCTCCCGGGCCAGCATCTCGGTGATGTCGGCGATCTTCTTCTGCAGGGGCTGGGGGTCGATGCCGTGGGCGGTGTTGTAGGCCACCTGCTTCTCTCGCCGCCGGTTGGTCTCGTCGATCGCCACCGCCATCGAGTCGGTGATCTTGTCGGCATACATATGCACCTGGCCCGAGACGTTACGGGCGGCTCGACCGATGGTCTGGATCAGGCTCTTCGAACTCCGGAGGAAGCCCTCCTTGTCCGCGTCCAGGATCGACACCAGCGAGACCTCGGGGAGGTCCAGGCCCTCGCGGAGCAGGTTGATGCCGACCAGCACGTCGTACTCCCCCATCCGCAGCTCACGCAGCAGCGCGATGCGTTGCAGGGTGTCGACCTCGGAGTGCAGATACCGCGTCCGTACGCCGTTCTCCAGCAGGTAGTCGGTCAGGTCCTCCGACATCTTTTTCGTCAAGGTGGTGACGAGCACCCGTTCGCGCCGCTTCGCCCGCAGTCTGATCTCACCGATCAAATCGTCGATCTGGCCATGCGTCGGCTTGACGATGACCTCTGGGTCGATCAGCCCGGTCGGGCGGATGAGCTGCTCGACATAGCCGTCGGACTTGGCGAGCTCGTAGTTGCCCGGGGTGGCCGACAGGTAGATGGTCTGGCCGATCCGCTCCACGAACTCCTCGAACCGCAACGGCCGGTTGTCCATCGCGCTCGGCAGCCGGAAACCGTGGTCCACCAGGGTCCGCTTGCGGGACATGTCGCCCTCGTACATCCCGCCGATCTGCGGAACGGTGACGTGCGACTCGTCGACCACCAGCAGAAAATCCTCGGGGAAATAGTCGAGCAGGGTGTTCGGCGGGGTGCCCGGACCCCGGCCATCCATGTGCCGGGAGTAGTTCTCGATACCCGAGCAGGTGCCGATCTGCCGCATCATCTCGATGTCGTAGCTGGTCCGCATCCGCAGCCGCTGGGACTCCAGCATCTTCCCCTGCCGGTCCAGCTCCGCCAGCCGATCGACCAGCTCGAGCTCGATGCCCTTGATCGCGGACTCCATCCGCTCCGGACCCGCGACGTAGTGACTCGCCGGGAACAGATAGATCTCTTCGTCCTCGGTCACCACCTCGCCGGTCAGCGGGTGCAGGGTGCTGAGCTTCTCCACCTCGTCGCCGAAGAACTCCACCCGGACGGCGAGCTCCTCGTACATCGGGAAGACCTCGAGGGTGTCGCCGCGGACCCGGAATGTCCCCCGGGTCCCGGCCAGGTCGTTGCGCGCGTACTGGATGCCGACCAGCCGGCGCAACAGCGCGTCCCGCTCGATCTCCTGCCCGACCCGCAGGCGCACCATCCGGTCGACGTACTCCGTCGGGGTGCCCAAGCCGTAGATGGCGGACACGGTGGCCACCACGATCACGTCGCGTCGGGTGAGCAGCGAGTTGGTCGCGGAGTGCCGGAGCCGCTCCACCTCCTCGTTGAGGGAGGAGTCCTTCTCGATGTAGGTGTCGGTCTGCGGGACGTAGGCCTCGGGTTGGTAGTAGTCGTAGTACGACACGAAGTACTCCACGGCGTTCTGCGGGAAGAACTGCCGCAGCTCGTTGGCGAACTGGGCGGCCAGGGTCTTGTTGGGCTGCATGACCAGGATCGGGCGCTGCACCCGCTCGGCCAACCAGGCGACCGTCGCTGTCTTGCCCGTTCCGGTCGCACCCAGCAGGACCACGTCCTGCTCCCCGGACCTGACCCGGCGTTCCAGGTCGACGATCGCCGTCGGCTGGTCGCCGGACGGGGAGAAGTCACTGACCACATGAAGCGGGGCCACGGTGCGCTGGAGGTCTGCTATCGGACGCATGCCGTGAGCCTACGTCCGCGATCTGACAGTTCCTGCGTCTGGCTGCCGCCCCGATGATCCGGTGGTTGGTCATCGGGGTCTGATGTCGGTCGACCTGTCTGGGTGGGGTCCAAGGCGGCAGTCCGTCCGGGTCGAAGTGACGGGACCAGCCCCGGCTCGCCAAGTTGTGGTGGTGATACCGCCAGCCGCTGTCGCGGGCGATCAACGCCATGGTCTCATCGGGCTCGCGACGGCTCCACCAGCGGTCGCCCCGCAGCAGCCGGGAGCCGTCGGCGCGGGGGACCACTGCGAGGACAGCCGGTTCCGGGTCGTCCGAGACGGTTTCGGCCCGGGCCCAGACCGGTTGTGCACTGCCATCACATTCGAACGGACATTCGATAGCAACTTAGTGGGCAGAGTCAGCGGATCGGAGATCCGCCCATACCTCGTCGATCTGGGTCTGGAGCTGATCCAGCGTCCCGCAGTTGTCGATGACCACGTCGGCGGCGGCCAGCCGGACGTCCCGACGCGCCTGAGCGGCGATCCGCGCCTCCGCCTCGGCCTCGGTGTAGCCGTTGCGGCCCTGCAACCGGGCGAGCTGGGTCGCATGGTCCACATCCACCACCACGACGACGTCGAAGTCGCCTGCCTGGTCGGTCTCGACCAGCAGCGGGATGACATGCACGACCGTGGATCCAGCAGCAGCCTGCCGCTCCAACTGGGCCGCGCGGCGGCGTACGGCGGGGTGGATGATTCGCTCCAGGTCACGGCGGGCCTCCGGGTCGGCGAAGACCAGCTTGCCCAGGCGTGACCGGTCGAGCCGGCCGTCGGTGACCACCTCGTCGCCGAACCGCTCCCGGATGGCGGCAAGGCCCGGCGTGCCCGGCTCGACGACCTCGCGGGCGAGCACGTCCGCGTCGATGACCACAGCCCCCCGCGCAGCCAACTCGTCGGCCACGGTGCTCTTACCCGAGGCGATCCCGCCAGTCAGCCCCACGCGAACCATGGGCTGCACCCTAATACCTCGGGCTGACAGACCCCCGGAGACGGCCGAGGCCCCGTCACCAGCTGGTGACGGGGCCTCGGCGCGATGGCCTGTCGAGACGGTTCAGCTACCGCCGCCGGTGAGCTTCTCGCGCAGAGCCTGCAGGGCCTCGTCCGAGGCCAGCGAGCCCTCCGGATCCGCCGGGGCCGGCGACGAGGTGCTGACGGCCGGGGTCGAGGTTGACTCCGAACTCGAGGAATAGCTGGCCGGAGCCGCTGCTGCAGCGTTTCCTTCCGCGTTCTCCGCGTCCTCGACCTGCTTCTTGTGAGCCTCCCAGCGAGCGTGCGCGTCGGCGTACTGGGTCTCCCAGGCCGCACGCTGGTCCTCGTAGCCCTCGAGCCATTCGCCCGTCTCGGAGTCGAAGCCATCGGGGTAGAGGTAGTTGCCCTGGTCGTCGTACGACGCCGCCATGCCGTAGAGGGTCGGATCGAAGTCGTCGGCGCTCACGTCGACACCCTCGTTCGCCTGCTTCAGCGACAGCGAGATCCGGCGACGCTCGAGATCGATGTCGATGATCTTGACCAGCACATCGTCGTTTACCTGGACGACCTGCTCCGGGATCTCCACGTGACGCTCGGCGAGCTCGGAGACGTGAACCAGACCCTCGATACCCTCCTCCACCCGGACGAACGCGCCGAAGGGCACCAGCTTGGTGACCTTGCCCGGCACGATCTGGCCGATCTGGTGGGTCCGAGCAAAAGCCTGCCACGGATCTTCCTGGGTGGCCTTCAACGACAACGAGACGCGCTCGCGGTCCATGTCGACATCGAGCACCTCGACGGTGACCTCCTGGCCCACCTCGACCACCTCGGACGGGTGGTCGATGTGCTTCCAGGACAGCTCGGAGACGTGCACCAGGCCGTCGACTCCACCGAGGTCGACGAAGGCGCCGAAGTTGACGATGGACGAGACGACACCCTTGCGGATCTGGCCCTTCTGCAACTGGGTGAGGAAGTTCTGCCGCACCTCGGACTGCGTCTGCTCGAGCCACGCCCGACGAGAAAGGACCACGTTGTTGCGGTTCTTGTCAAGCTCGATGATCTTGGCCTCGAGCTCCATCCCCACGTACGGCTGCAGGTCGCGGACCCGACGCATCTCGACCAACGACGCGGGCAGGAAGCCACGCAGCCCGATGTCGATGATAAGGCCGCCCTTGACGACCTCGATGACGTGGCCGGTGACGACACCGTCCTCTTCCTTGATCTTCTCGATCGTGCCCCAGGCGCGCTCGTACTGAGCCCGCTTCTTGGACAGGATGAGACGACCTTCCTTGTCCTCCTTCTGCTGCACGAGAGCTTCGATCTCATCACCGACGCTGACGACCTCGAAGGGGTCGACATCATGCTTGATGGAGAGCTCTTTGGAAGGGATGACCCCTTCGGTCTTGTAACCGATGTCGAGGAGGACCTCGTCCCGGTCGACCTTGACGACGGTGCCGGTGACAATGTCACCGTCGTTGAAATACTTGATGGTCGCATCGATTGCGGCCAAGAATGCTTCAGGAGAATCGAAATCGTCGATTGCAACCTGGGGTGGTGCCTCGAGGGAGGACGTCATGTAGTAGGGCTCCGATATGGGATGAAACACAGATGTGTGGTCGCTGCGGGCCGATCCGTAGGAGTCGAGAATTATTCGCAGACCAACCGACGACCAAGTCCGACCCGTACGAGCGTGGCCTACTCCGTCTGAAGTCACGCAGCCCACAGCAACACGCAACACTACCGAGGCGCGGAAGGAGGGTCAACACGAGCCTTGACTTACCCTGGATGCCGCCTGGACCAGCCCGGCGGCTCAGCTCCCTCAGCCCGGTTCCGGGGGGTGCGGTCCTGGCCCGTGCCGGCAGGCTCTGGGTCCGCTTGTCACCCGGCCTCGCCGGGCTCAGCGGCGGCTGGGCCCGAGATCAGTTTCCGGTAAAGCGACACAGGTCACAGCAGATCGACCCACCCAAACCCCCGCCTTGTTCCGATAATGGTTGGTACGCGCACTAATTCGGGGGTTTCAAAACAACGTGTCGCACACCAATAATTCTGCAGGCCTGCCCCATCGCAGGCCATCCATCATCCTGTCCTTGGTCGTCATCGCTGCCGCCCTCATCACCATCGCTCTCGGTCTTGCCGCACCGAGCGTGGCCCTGGCCGCACCCACTCCACCGTCGGGCAACTCCTCGCCGCTGCTGCCGGCCGGCCCACAACCCGCACAGACCAGCGGACCGAATGCCGGTCCGACCAGCGAGCCGGACCTGGCACCGGCCGAGGTGAGCTCGGGTTGGCAGAACGCCGTCGGCATCATCGAGCTGTCCGCCCTGGGCCTGGCTTCCGTGCTGCTGGCCGGCGTGGCGATCACGACCTTGGTCTGGATGCTGCACGCATGGCGTACGCCGCAGCACCTCGAGGCCACCGGCTTCGCCCGGTCTCAGCGACCGCCGAGTCTGTCCTTCTCCCTTCTGGTGCCGGCCCGGCACGAGGAGGAGGTCCTGGGAGACACGCTGGACAAGCTGGCTCAGCTCGACCACCCCGACTACGAGGTGATCGCGATCATCGGCCACGACGATCCGGGCACCGAGGTCGTGGCGCGGGCCGCCGCCGACCGCCACCCGGGCATCGTCCGGGTCGTGATGGACTACAGCGTCCCGAAGAACAAGCCCAAGGGCATGAACACCGCACTGCCCGAGTGCCGGGGCGACATCGTCGGGGTCTTCGACGCCGAGGACGAGGTCCACCCGGACCTCCTGCGGCTGGTCGACGCCCGATTCCACGACACCGGCGCCGATGTGGTCCAGGGCGGCGTGCAGCTGATGAACCTGCACTCCAGCTGGTGGGCGCTGCGCAACTGCATGGAGTACTATTTTTGGTTCCGCAGCCGGCTGCACTTCCACGCCAACGCGCGCTTCATCCCGCTCGGCGGCAACACCGTCTTCGCCCGCGCTGACGTGCTGCGTGAGGTCGACGGCTGGGATCCGGAGTGCCTCGCCGAGGACTGTGAGCTGGGGGTCCGCCTATCGACCCTCGGCAAGAAGGTCGTGGTGGCGTACGACCCGGAGGTGGTCACCCGCGAGGAGACCCCGCCGACGCTGATGAGCCTGTACAAGCAGCGCACCCGGTGGAACCAGGGGTTCCTGCAGGTGCTCCGCAAGGGTGAATGGCGCAAGCTGCCGACCCTGCAGCAGCGGCTAATGGCTCGCTACCTGCTGTCCATGCCGTTCCTGCAGGCCTTCACCGGTCTGATGATCCCGGTCTCGATCCTGTTGATCCTGTTCGCGAAGGTGCCGACCGGCATCGCCCTGCTCACCTTCCTGCCGATCGTTCCCACCCTGCTCACGCTGGTGGTGGAAACGGCCGGACTGGGTGACTTCCGCCGGATGTACAACGTGAAGATCCGCATCCGCGACTACGCCCGGCTGCTGCTCGGGACGTTTCCCTACCAGGTGTTCCTCGCCGCTGCGGCGGTCCGCTCGGTGGTCCGCGAGATCCGCGGCATCAACGCCTGGGAGAAGACCGAGCACACCGGCGCGCATCGGCCCAACGCTTCCCAGCCCCATCCCGAACCGGTCCTGACCGGCGTCGGCGCAGGAGATGTTTCCCGATGACCCAGACTCTGGACCACCAGGTCCTCACCTTCCCCGCCGACCTCTCCCGGGTGTCCGGCGATCCCGATCTCGATCCGCTCCAGGGTCCTGACCAGCCTCAGCCCCCGGTCGGCAGGCGGCAGCGACTCGCCTCCTGGCTGCACGGCCGACGGACCTCGATCCTGTGGTTCTCACCGCTGCTGCTGCTGAGCGCCATCGTCCAGTTCGTCAACCTGGGCGGATCGCCCCAACGCATCGACGACGAGGGGACGTACGTCGCCCAGGCCTTCGCCGTGGCCAGGCTGGGTTCCCTGACCCACTACACCTACTGGTACGACCACCCGCCGCTCGGGTGGATCCAGATCGCCGGCTGGGCCCAGCTCACCGGCGGCTTCGAGCGCTACCAGAGCGCGGTGCTGGCCGGTCGCGAGTTCATGGTCGTGGCCAGCCTGATCAGTGCCGTGCTGCTGTGGATGCTGGCTCGCCGGCTGGACATGTCCCGACCCGCCGCAGCAGTCGCGGTGGCCATCTTCGGGTTGTCGCCGCTGGCGGTGCAGTTTCACCGCACGGTTTTCCTGGACAACGTCGCCACGCCCTGGCTGCTGGCCGCCTTCGTCCTGGTGATGGCCCCCCGGCGGCAGCTGCTCGCCTTCGCCGCCGCCGCCGTCTGCATCGCCGTGGCCGTGCTCAGCAAGGAGACGTACGCGCTGTTCATCCCGTTCCTGGCCTGGCAGACCTGGCGCTCGGCCCACCGCGGCACCCGCCGCTACACCGTCTCGCTGGCCGCGGCCATCGTGGTGTTGCTGGGGTTGGCGTACGTGCTGCTCTCGATCATCAAGGGCGAGCTGTTCCCCGGGTCGAACCGGGTCAGCCTGCTCTCCGGCATCGGCTTCCAGCTCGGCGGCCGGGCCGGCAGCGGGAGCCTGTTCGACGCCGCTAGCCAGGCCCGGGTGACCACCGGTCAGTGGCTCCAGCTCGACCCGGTGATCGCGGTGGTGGCGCCGATCGCGGTGCTCCTCGTGCTGCGCAGCCGCAAGTTCTGGCCGGTGGCCGCCACCCTGATCTTCCTGCTGGCCTTCATGCTGCGACCGGGCTACCTCCCGATCCCGTACGTGGTCGGCATGCTCCCCTTCGCCGCCCTGGTCATCCCGGCCGCAGCCGAGGTCTGGATCCGTCGGGCCCGGCTGACCAGCTCACCCGGCCGTCGCCGGCTGAAGCTCGGCGCCACGATCCTGGTGTCAGCCGTCGCGATCGGGGCAGCCGCTCCGATCTGGGCCGTCCAGCTCCGCGGTCTGCTGCTGGCCGACCTGGACCAGCCGGTGCGCCAGGCCCAGTCCTGGGTGACGGCGAACGTGGACCGCGACTACCGCGTGGTGGTCGACGACTCCATGTGGGTGGACCTGGTTCGCGCGGGCTTCCCCCGCGACAACGTGGTCTGGTACTACAAGGTCGACACCGACCCCGCCGTGCAGGGCCTGGCCCCGAACGGGTGGCAGGACTACGATTACATCGTCAGCACCAACTCGATGCGAACCTTCCCCGACGGCTCACCGACGGTTTCCGAGGCCCTGCAGAACGCGGTCGAGGTGGCGCATTTCGGTACCGGGGACAAAGCTGTGAACATCTACCGGATCCACCGCGAAGGGGCTGCGGCGCTCAAGCAGAGCACCCAGCAGGACAACCAGGCCCGGATCGCCACCGGTACGACGCTGGCCACGAACCCGGCCCTGGAGATGCCGACCCCCCTCAAGGACCTGATGATCGGCGGGCGCATCGACGCCCGGATCCTGACCACCCTCCCGTTGGCCGCCGGCCTCGGAACCCTGACCGTGAGCGACGCGCCCGCGGTCCCAGGGGAAGAGGAGGCGCAGCAGCCGCGCCGGCAGATCCTGATCTCGGCTCTGGACGGTCGCAACCTGGCCAACTCTGAGGCCGACGCCGCCCGGGTGTCCGAGGCCTTCACCGGCCAGGGCTACCCCTACGCGCCCCGGTCGCTCGAACGTACGCCGCAGGGCCTGCTGATCACCTACGACACCGACTACCCGGCCGGGCTGCTGCCCACGCCGGCCGGTTGATGCCCCGCGAGCCCAGCCGCAGCGAAGCAGCTCCGGTGCCCCACCATCCAGCAATCCACCAACGTCTCGGGAGAACCACCATGTCGACCTCACACACACGGGCCAGCGGTCACCGCCGATCGAGCCGCGCTCTGATCGTGCTGGCTGCGGCCGCACTGATGGCCGCGACCGGTCTCAGCACAGCCTCGGCGGCGGACACGCAGCCGAGCTCCGGCGGCTGGATCCGGTTGGCCCACCTCTCCCCGGACACGCCTTCGGTCAACGTCGGCCTGACGTCCTTTGCCGACAGCAAGTCCATGCTCAAGCTGTCCGACGTCGGTTACGGCGACGTCTCGGGTTACCAGAAGGTGCCCGCTGGTCGCTACGTCGCGAGCATGACCCCCGCCGGGGGATCGGGCACCAGCACGCCGGCCATCAGCGCACCGGTCACGGTGCAGGACGGGCGGGCCTACACCGTGGCTGCGGTCGGCGACAATGCGCATCTGCGTGGCACCGTCCTGGAGGACGACCTGCGTACGCCGGACCCCGGCGCCGCCAAGGTGCGGCTGCTCCAGGCCGCCGTGTCCGCCCCCAAGGCGACGGTGACCGCGGTGGACGGGCCCGTGCTGGCCAAGGACGCGACCTTCGGGTCATCGACCGGCTACGCCTCCATCAAGGCCGGCGTCTGGACCGTGGAGATCGACCCCACCGAGGGAACCGCGGCCACGACCACGACCACGGTCACCGCGACCCCGGGCAGCGTGAACACGATCATCGTGCTCGACGGACCGAACGGCGAGGTCACCGCCAAGGTGATCAAGGACGCCGCCGCGGCCCCCCAGGCCCCCAAGGAGGGCAAGGGTGTGGAGACCGGCGGCGGTGGCGCGGCGACCGAGTTCGTGTCCCAGCCCACGGTCGAGGGCTCGACGGCCCCGCGCTTCTCGCTGCTCGCCGGCGGCGCGGCTCTGCTGGGTGCCCTGGGCCTGGTCATCTCTCGAGCACGGCGGGCGGGGGCCCGGTCGCAGACCGCGGCATCGCCCGAGCGGCATGGATGAGTCGCCCCGGCCTGGTACGGCTGGCCGTGACGCTCGCCCTGTCCCTGCTGGTGGCCTCGGTTCTCGCCGTGGTCGTCACCCGCGGGGGTCGGGCGCCCTCCTCCCCGCCGGGGACCGGCACGGGCGCCACGAGCAACTCGACGGTCGCCGTGCGTGAGCTGACGGCCGACGAGGCCGGCCGGGCCTTCCTCGAGGCGTACGTCGACCCCGACGGCCGGGTCGTACGGCACGACCAGGGCGGCGACACCGTGAGCGAGGGACAGGCGTACGCGCTCCTGGTGGCGGTGGCTGTCCGCGACCAGGACACGTTCAACCGCGTCTGGTCATGGACCCAGACCCATCTGCTGCGCAGCGACGGGACCCTCAGCTGGCGTTGGCTCGACGGCCAGGTCGTGGATGAGTCGTCGGCCTCGGACGCCGATCTGGACACCGCCCGGGCCCTGGTGCTCGCCGGCCAGGTCTTCGCCGACCAGGCACTGAGCACCGCCGGAAGCACCCTCGGCGACGCCGTTCTGGACGTGGAGACGGTGCAGACCGACATCGGTCGGATCCTGGTGTCGGGCAACTGGGCCACCACGGAGCCCTACGCCTACAACCCCAGCTATGCCTCCCCTGCCGCGGTGGACGTGCTGGCCAAGGCCTCCCCGGACCGACGATGGGCGGCGCTCGCCCAAGGCACCCGCGCCATCACCACTCAGGTGCTGGCCAACGCCGACCTGCCGCCCGACTGGGCCCAGGTGCACGCCGACGGCCGGGTCGACTCCATGCCCGGCGCGGCCGGACGCGGCAACGAAGGGGTGCGCTACGGCTACGACGCGACCCGGATGCCGCTTCGCTACGCCGAGTCGTGCCACCCGGAGGACGTGGCCCTGGCGGCCCAGCTGGCCGAGCCGCTGGCTCGGTTCACCGGCAGCGCCGCCGCCCGTGACCTCGGCGGTCAGCCCCTGACCGAAGACCGCTCGGTGGTGGCGATCGCCGCGCAGGCCGCGGTGTTCGCCGCCGCGGGCGATCAAGGGGCTGCCGCCGCGCAGCTCGTCGATGCGGACCACCTGCAGCAGCAGAGCCCGACCTACTACGGCGGTGCCTGGAATGCGCTCGGTCGGCTGATCTTGACCGACTCGACCTTGGGCGGCTGTCCGCCCCTGACCCCCTGAGCACCCGGGCTCGTCGCCGATGGGCGGCGATCGTGCTGGTCGCGGGTCTGTCCGCCGCCGGTCTGACCGGTTGCACTCCGGATCAGCAGGTCAGCACCGCACCCCCGGCCGCGGAGCGGTCAGGGGTCGGGCCGTCAGGGGTCGGGCCGGCGCCGTCAGCCAGCACGTCGGCGCGGACCAACCGGGGGCCTGCGCCCCTGCCGGCGGCGGCCAAGGTGACCGTGACGTCGGTGGTCATTGACTCGATCAGCGTCCGAGCCACCAGGCTGGAGCAGCTGTCGCTGGACCCGGACGGTGCCCTCGCTGCGCCGAAGGATCCGGACCGTGCCGGTTGGTACGCCGGAGGCACCGTGCCCGGCGACGTCGGCCCAGCGGTGATCGCCGGTCACGTCGACTCCAAGACCGGACCCGCCGTCTTCTACGACCTTCGTGACGTCGGCGTCGGGGACAAGGTGATCGTCACGCTGTCCAACCGGTCGACGACCACCTTCGTGGTGGACCGAGTGCTGAACACCCCGAAGAAGGGCTTCCCCACCGAGGAGGTGTTCGGACCCACCCCGGACGCCCAGCTCAGGCTGATCACCTGCGGCGGGCCCTACGACCGGACCGTGGGGTCGTACGTCGACAACACCGTGGTCTTCGCCACCGCCGTGGCGTGACCGGGCCCGTCTGAGCACGCCGGGTTCCGGCTCACTCCGCGCCACGAGGATGAACGCGGTCAGGAGGTCTCGGACCACTCAGTGGGCGGCCTCGTGCCAGGATCTGCCCACCCCGACCGAGACGTCCAGCGGCACGTTGAGCTCCACCGCGTAGCCCATCTTGTTGCGGACGATCTCTTCCAGGACTTCCCGCTCCCCCGGACCGATCTCGAAGATCAGCTCGTCGTGCACCTGCAGCAGCATCCGGCTGCGCATGGCGGCTGCCTCCAATGCTTTCTCGACGTCGAGCATGGCCACCTTGATGATGTCGGCCGCCGATCCCTGGATGGGGGCGTTCAGGGCCATCCGCTCGGCCATCTCCCGGCGCTGCCGGTTGTCGCTCATCAGGTCCGGCAGATAGCGGCGCCGGCCCAGGATGGTCTCGGTGTACTCGGTCTTGCGGGCGTCGGAGACGAGCCCGTGCAGATAGTCGCGAACCCCGCCGAAGCGCTCGAAGTATTCCTCCATCAACGCCTTGGCCTCGGAGGTGTCGATGTTCAGCTGCTGACTCAGACCGAAGGCGCTCAACCCGTACGCCAGCCCGTAGTTCATCGCCTTGATCTTGGCCCGCTCGGCCGGGCTGACCAGGGTCGGTTCGACCCCGAAGACCCGGGAGGCGGTGACGGTGTGGAAATCCATCCCCGACTTGAAGGCGTCGATCAAACTCGCGTCGTCACTGGCGTGCGCCATGATGCGCATCTCGATCTGGGAGTAGTCGGCCGACATCAACGCCTCGTAGCCCTCGCCCACCACGAACGCCTCCCGGATCCGGCGCCCGGCCTCGGTGCGGATCGGGATGTTCTGCAGGTTGGGGTCGGTGCTGGACAGCCGCCCGGTGGCGGCGATGGTCTGCACGTAGGTGGTGTGGATCCGCCCGTCGTCGGATACGGATTTCAGCAGACCCTCGACGGTCTGCTTGAGCCGGATGGCGTCGCGGTGCACCAGCAGATGGGCCAGGAAGGGATGCTCGGTCTTGGCGTGGAGCGCCTGGAGGGCGTCGGCGTCGGTGGTGAAACCGGTCCGCGTCCGCCGGGTCTTGGGCATCCCCAGCTCCTCGAAGAGCACCACCTGCAGCTGCTTCGGGGAACCGAGATTGATCTGCTTGCCCAGCACTCCGTACGCCTCGTCGGCCGCCCGGTCCACCGTGGCCCCGAAGTCGGACTCGAGCGCCTCCAGCAGCGCCACGTCCGCCGCCACCCCGGTCTGCTCCATCCGGGCGAGGGTGCGCAGCAGGGGCAGCTCGACGCCGTAGAGCAAACTCGTGCCGTTGCGCTGCTCGATCTCGGTGTCCAGGGCGTCGGCCAGGTCGATGGCGGCGCGGGCCCGGACCATCGAGGCGTCGGCGGCCACCGTCGCCCCGGAGTCGTCGTCGCCGAAGTCGAGTGAGAGCTGCTCGGAGTCCGCCAGCTCGGGTGTCCCCTCGACCTTGAGCTCGCGCTTCAGGTAGCGGACGGTCAGATCGGCGAGGTCGAAGGTCCGCTGGTCAGGTCGGGTCAGGTAGGCCGCGAGCTGGGTGTCCGAGGTCAGACCGGCGAGGTCCCAGCCGCGGGCCCAGATCGCGAGCAACGGGCCCTTCGCGTCGTGCATGGCTTTGCTGTACGCCGGGTTGTCCAGCCAAACCGCGAGTGCGTTCTCGTCGACCGGAACCAGATCGGCCACCTCGAGGTAGGCCGCCGCGCCGTCCCCGGCGGCCAGGGACATGGCCGCGATGTCGCCGGCGCCCGCCCCCCAGTGGCCGATCACGTCCACCCCGGTGCGGTACCCGGCCGCGTGCTCGCTCAGCCAGGCCGCCAGCTCACCCGGCTCGAGCCGCGCCCCGGTGAGGTCGAAACCACCTTCGGGCTGCACCTCGTCCTCGTTCGGCAGCGCCTCCAGCAGCCGGTCGCGCAGCACCCGGAACTCCAGCCCGTCGAACAGCTGATGGGTGGCCTCCCGGTCCCAGGGACGGCGCTCCAGGTCGTCGATGTCGAGCGGCAGCTCGAGGTCGCGGACCAGCGCGTTCAGCTGGCGGTTGCGCAGCACGTCGTCGACCCGCTCCTGGAAGGCCTCAGCCGCCTTCCCCTTGAGCTCACTGGCGTGGGCGGCCAGGTTCGCCAGTCCGCCGTACGTCTCCAGCCACTTGGCCGCAGTCTTCGGTCCCACCCCCGGCACCCCGGGCAGGTTGTCGCTGGTCTCCCCCACGAGCGCCGCCAGCTCCGGGTAGCGGGCCGGGGTGGCAAAATACTTTTCCTCCACCAGGGCGGGGGTCATCCGGGCCAGATCCGAGACTCCCTTGCGGGGGTAGAGCACAGTGACGTTGTCGGTGACCAGCTGGAACGCATCGCGGTCGCCGGTGCAGATCAGCACCTGCCAGCCCGCCGCCTCAGCCTGGGTCGCCAGGGTGCCGATCACGTCGTCGGCCTCCCAGCCCTGCTTCTCCACGTAGGAGATGTTGAGAGCCTTCAGGACCTCCTTGACCAGGTCGAGCTGCCCCCGGAACTCATCCGGGGTCTTGGACCGGTTCGCTTTGTAGTCCGGGTAGATCTCGGCCCGGAAGGTCTGCCGCGACACGTCGAAAGCGACCCCGAGGTGGGTGGGCGCCTCGTCGCGCAGCACGTTGATCAACATCGAGGTGAAGCCGAAGACACCGTTGGTGTGCTGCCCGGTCTTGGTCGAGAAGTTCTCCACCGGCAGGGCATGGAAGGCCCGGTAGGCCACCGAGTGACCGTCGATCAGCAGCAGCTTCGGTCGAGACGGCGCGGCCGCCGCGGCAGCAGCGGCGTTCTTGGCGGCACGGGAATGACGGGCGGGCGCTGGCACGGCTCGACTCTATCTGCGGACACTGACAGCACGGGCACTGCTTACGCTGGGCCGGTGGAGACCCCTGCACTGCCCGACTGGTACGCCCAGATGCCCAGCCTCCTCGACCTCAAGCTCGGCCTGGAAATGCTCGAGCTGACCCCCGGTCGGGTGGTGGGGCGGATGCCGGTCGAGGGGAACACCCAACCCGTCGGGATGTGGCACGGCGGCGCCTCGTGCGTGCTGATCGAGACCCTGGGCTCGATCGGCGCCACCGCGTACGGCTGGCCCGACCGGGTGGCCGTGGGCGTGGACATCAACGCCACCCACCACCGGCCGGCCCGCTCCGGCTGGGTCACCGGCACGGCCACCGCCCTACGGCTGGGGCGGACGGTGACCAGCCACGAGGTGGTGCTGGTCGACGACGCAGGCGAGCGGATCTGCACCGGTCGGCTGACCTGCCAGCTCGTCCCGCGGCCCGCTGCCTGACCTAGGTTCCCTGAGCGTGAATGCAGCAGTACGTTCCCTGAGCCTGTCGAAGGGCGCCGGCCACCGCTCGGCACAGGGCCCTTCGACAGGCTCAGGGAACGAAGGTCAGTCCTCGCCGAGGTAAGCCTTGCGGACGTTCTCGTCCACCAGCAGGTTCTTGCCGGTGTCCTGCAGCACGATCTTGCCCACCTCTAGCACGTAGCCGTAGTTGGCCAGCGACAGCGCGGCCTGGGCGTTCTGCTCCACCAGGAGGATGGTGGTGCCCTCGGACTGCAGCTCGGTGATGGTGGACATGATCCGCTGCATCATCAGTGGCGACAGCCCCATCGAGGGCTCGTCCAGCATCAGCAGCTTGGGTCGGCTCATCATGGCCCGGCCGATAGCCAGCATCTGCTGTTCCCCACCGGAGAAGGTGCCGGCGGGCTGAGCGCGCCGGGTCCGGAGGATGTCGAACAGGTCGAACACCCGCTCCAGGTCCTTGGCCACCCCGGCCTTGTCCCTGCGGGCGAAGGCCCCGAGCCGCAGGTTGTCCTCCACCGTGAGCCGGGGGAAGATCCGGCGGCCCTCCGGTGAGTGGGCCAACCCGAGGGTGGTGATCTCGTGGGCCGGAACCTTGTCGATCCGCTTCCCCTCGAACAGGATCTCCCCGGACTCCGGCCGGATCAGGCCGGAGATGGTCCGCAGGGTGGTGGTCTTGCCCGCCCCGTTCGTGCCGACCAGGGTGACGACCTGACCCTGCTCGACGGTGAAGCTGATGCCTTTGACTGCGCGTACGCGACCGTAGGCGACATTCAGGTCCTTGACCTCAAGCATGGGTCTCCCCTTCCTCCAACCGAGCCCCGAGCTCGGGTGCGTCCTCCGGACCGGTGCCGATGTAGGCCTCGATCACCCGCGGGTCCGACTGCACCTCAGCGGGCGTGCCCTCGATCAGGGTTTTGCCCTGCACCAGGCAGAGCACCCGGTCACAGAGGTTGAAGATGAACCGCATGTCGTGCTCGATCACCACGATCGCCAGCCCGAGATCGCGGATCTTGAAGATCAGCTCCTCGGCCTGCCGGGTCTCCTGCGGGTTCATCCCGGCCGTCGGCTCATCGAGCAGGAGCAATTTCGGATCCGTGGCCATCGCCCGAGCGATCTCCAGGCGGCGCTGATCGCCGTACGGGAGGTTCCTCGCTAGGCTGTCGGTGGTGTGGCCGAGCCCGACGAAGTCCAGCAGCTCCTGCGCCCTGAGCCGGGTGGCGGCCTCCTCCCGCTTGAACTTCGGGCCGCGCAGGATCGAGGTGAGCGGGCCCGCCGAGGTCCGGCAGTAGCGCCCGACCATCACGTTCTCCAGGGCGGTCATGTTGCCGAACAGCCGGATGTTCTGGAAGGTGCGCGCCATCCCGGCGATCACGACCTTGCGCGGCTTGGGCGGCAGCACCTCGCCGCGCAGGGTCACGCGGCCGCTGGTGGGCAGATACAAACCGGTGAGGCAGTTGAAGAAGGTGGTCTTCCCCGCCCCGTTGGGACCGATCAGACCCATGATCTCGCCCTCGTAGACCCGGAAGTTCACCGAGTCCACGGCGGTGAGGCCACCGAAGCGCATGGTGACGTCCTCGGCCACCAGGATCACCTCACCCGCCCGACCGTCTACCGCGGTTGCTCCCACTGCGGTCATGTCGCCGCTCCCTTCAGACCACTGGGTTGGATCTGGTCGTCGATCCGCTCCGCGAGCTCATCGTCGTCCTCGTGGAACTCGAGCTGCCGTCGTTTCGACGCGATCAGACCTTCGGGTCGGAAGCGCATCATCACGATCAGCGTGAGACCGAACAGCAGCAACCGCGCCTCGCTGACGAACCGGAGCTTCTCCGGCAGCAGGATGAGCAGCACCGCACCGACCAGCACGCCCAGCACCGTCCCCATGCCGCCGAGCACGATGGCGGCCAGCAGGAACGCGGACTGGAGGAAGTTGTACTGGTCCGGCGTCACGGAGACGTCCAGGTGGGCCTTGACCGATCCGGCCACACCGGCCAGGAAGGCACCACCCGCGAAGGCGAACAGCTTGAGCCCGAAGACGTTGACCCCCATGGCCTCGGCCGCCTTCTCGTCCTCACGGATGGCCACCCAGCCGCGCCCGATGCGGGAGTTGTTGAGCCGGCTGAACACCAGGATGATCAGCCCGATCACCACCAGCAGCAGGAAGTAGTAGTTCGAGAACCGCCCCAGCGGGATGCCGAGCAGCACACGCGGGTCGCCGAAGTCGAACCCGAACAGGTTGAGGTCGGGAATGGCCGGAATGCCGTTGGAACCACGGGTCAGGTTCGGACCCGCCTCGCCGTCCAGGTTGACCATGGTGATCCGGAAGATCTCGCCGAAGGCCAGGGTGACGATGGCGAGGTAGTCCCCCGACACCCGGAGCGTCGGGGTGCCGATGATCAGACCGAGGGTGGCCGAGACCAGCCCGCTGATCAGCACCACGACGATGAACGGCGGGTGGAAGTCCAGTGTCGAGAAGGCCGACCGGGACAGGATCGCCGCCACGAAGGCGCCGGCGCCGAGGAACGCGATATAGCCCAGGTCGAGCAGCCCGGCGAGACCGACCACGATGTTCAGACCCATGGCGGTGGCCGCGAAGATGATCACCTGGGTGGCGATCGACATGTTGGCGTCCGAGCCGTTCTGGGTGAAGGGGAAGAGGTAGGCGACCACGAAGGCCGAGAGGATCAGCACCTTCTTGTGCCGCTGGGACACCGCCGACAGCCAGCCCATCGCGCCCACCGCGAACAGCACGGCCACCACACTGCCCGCGAAGACGATGAAGCTGACGAAGGTCCCGGCGTCGTCGTTGTCGAGTGCATAGGCGGTGCCGAAGAGCGCGCCAGCCATCACCACGACGATGGCCAGCAGCTCAGGCCAGGTTCGGGGCTTGGCCCGGTAGAGGGTCGCCGGTCGCGTGGCCGGCTGCAGCCGGGTGCCCACGAAGGCCAGCAGCGCCCCGACCAGGGCGATCCAGCCGCCGTACTCGACGTTGACCAGCCCGCCGAGCTCGGCGGCGATGGAGACCAGGATGATGGCGACGAAGGCCAGGGCACCCGTGCCGGCGGCCTTGGCCCCAGCCACCCAGCCGGCCTGCGGCTTACCCCTGCGGTGCGTCGTACGGCGGGCGCGGACGAGTCCGATGACAACCACCAGCCCGAGGACAAGACCCATGGTCTGGAGCGCGGACGGGTAGAGCAGCAGGCTCATGCCGTCCAGAGCGTCGAAGCTGTACGACCAGGGCAGGAAGGCCGACAGGGCCAACAGCGCACCCCCGGCCACACCCAACGACCAGCCGAGCTTGCCGTGCTGCTGCTGCAGCTCGGGGGTGAAGATCTGAGGACGCTTCATGCTCGGTCGACCACCCTCGCACCCAGCAGGCCCTGTGGTCGGAAGACGAGCACCAGGATCAGGAGCACGAACGCCCACACGTCCTTCCAGGCCGAGCCGCCGAAGGTACCGGGGATGAACGACGTGGCCAGGGTCTCGACGACGCCGAGCACCAGCCCGCCGACCACGGCCCCGTTGATGTTGCCGATTCCACCCAGGACGGCGGCGGTGAACGCCTTCAGACCGGCCAGGAAACCCATCCGGAAGTCGATGTTGGTATAGCGGAGACCCCAGGCGAGTCCCGCCACGGCGGCCAGCGCCGCACCGAGGGCAAAGGCCACCATGATGATCTTGTCCACGTTGATGCCCATCAGACGCGAGGTGTCGGGGTCCTGCGAGGTCGCCTGCATAGCCCGACCCAACCGGGTCCGGTTGACGAAGATGAACAAGAAGGTGGCGCAGACGGCCAGGGCGACCAGGGTGAACAGGGCGGCGCGCTGGATGATGACGCCACCCAGGTCCACCGCCGGACCCGTGACGAAATCGATCTGCGGGAACGGGATGGCCCGCTTGGAGTCGGGAAACCCGGGTATCCGCCCGAAGAACAGGCGGACGAACTCCTGCAGGAAGATGGACACACCGATGGCGGTGATCAGCGGGGCGAGCCGTGGGGCGTTCCGCAGGGGTCGGTAGGCGAACCGCTCGGTCAGCAGGGCCACCCCGACCGCAACGGCAATTCCACCGGCGAGCATGAAGGGCAGGATCCAGATGCTCTGGGTCCCCCCGGGAACGAAAAGCCAGGTGGCCAGTGCGCCGAACGACCCCATCATGAAGATCTCACCGTGAGCGAAGTTGATGAGTTGGACGATGCCGTAGACCACGGTGTAACCGACCGCGATCAAGGCGTACAGGGCTCCAAGGGATAGGCCGTTGACCAGCTGCTGCAGGAGGTCCACCACGTCTCCTTTCGATGGTCGGTCTGGGGACAGTGAGAAGGGGGCAGACATAGCAGGTCTGCCCCCTGGATGCGGACAAGGAGACAAGAATGCGGCGGGTGACGCTCCTGCGTCACCCGCCACCAGGTGTTAGCTGCCGGTCTTGTCTGCGACCCACTTGCCGCCGGTCACCTTGTAGACGGTGAGCACCTTGGTCTTGGTGTCGCCGTACTGGTCAAAGGACACCGGGCCGGTGGCCCCGTTGAAGCTGACCTTGCCGATGGCGTCGATCGTGGCCTGACGAGCGGACTCGGCGTCACTCGCGCTGGCCAGCGAGACCTTGAGACCCTCGATGATCGAGTTCGCGGCATCGTAGGCATAGGCGCCATAAGCGCCATAAGGCTCGGCGTATCCGCCCGCGGCGTAGTCGCTGACGAAGGTCTTGGCCGACGCCAGGGTGTCGGTCGGGGCGCCGACGGAGGTGGCGAGGTCACGGTCGGAGGTCTTACCGGCCAGCTCGATGAAGGCCGGGTCGAAGATGCCGTCCCCACCCATCAACGGCACGTTCAGACCGGCCGCCTTCATCTGCTGGTCGAGCGGGCCGGCCTGGGGGTACTCACCGCCGTAGTAGACCGCTTCGGGTGCGGCACCCTTGACCTTGCCGATGACCGCGGAGAAGTCCTTGTCGTCGGGGTTGATGGTTTCGGCGTTGACGACCTTGCCGCCACCCTGCTCGAAGGCGGTGGTGAAAGCCGCGACGAGGCCCTGGCCGTAGGCCTTCTTGTCGTGGATGGTGGCCACACTCTTGACGCCGGTGTCAAGCAGATACTTGGCCGCGAACGGGCCCTGCACATCATCGGTGGTGCAGGTGCGGAAGTAGGAGGCGTACGGGCGCTTCGGAGTGGCCAGGTCGGCGCCCTTGGTCAGCGTCGGGTTGGTGTTGGCCGGGGAGATCATGGCGATATTCGCTGAGTTGAGCACGGGCTGGACCGACTGGGCAACCGAGGAGTTGAGCGTGCCGACGACAGCGACCACCTCCTTGTCGCCGGCAAGCTTGGTGGCAGCGTTCTTGCCTGGGTCGGGAAGGGCCTGGTCGTCCTGGGGGTCGACCTCGAGAGTCCAGCCCGGGATGGTCTTCTTGTCGTTCGCCTGCTTCACGGCCAGCTCCACGGAGTGCTGGATGCCGAGCCCCAGCGCGGACAGCTCGCCCGACAGGGGCGAGATGACGCCGATCTTGGCCGTCTTGACCGCGGTACTGGTACCGCCGCCGGGGGCCTCCGCGGTTCTGCTGCCACACGCTGTCAGACTGACGGTGGCCGCGAGCAGACTGATCCCTGCGACTGCGAGCTTCTTGTTACGCACTCTTCCTCCTGATAGTTCTGCTGGTCCGGTGCGAGCGTTAATCCTGGGCGGGTGCAACTCGCGCGAGCATGACGCACCCTACGATGGCGAACTCCGCCCGGAGTCAGGTTTCTTGGTGTGTTGCCCGTTTGTTACACGAATGCAAGCCCCCCGACTCCGCAAACGCTATTTCTTCTTGCCTCCGGAGCCATGCTCGATGACACCCTCGGCGACCTCTCGCATGGACTTACGCAGGTCCATGGCTGTCTTCTGGATCCAGCGGAACGCCTCGGGCTCCGTGAGGCCGAGACCGCTCTGCAGCAGGCCCTTGGCCCGGTCGACGGCCTTGCGCGACTCCAACCGCTCGGTCAGGTCGCTGACCTCGGCCTCGACCGCCTGGATCTCGGCGAACCGGGCCCGGGCGATCTCGATCGCGGGGATGAGGTCGGCCTTGCCGAAGGGTTTCACGACGTACGCCATCGCCCCGGCCTGGCGCGCCCGGTCGACCAGCTCACGCTGGCTGAACGCGGTCAGCATGACCACGGGTGCGATCCGGCCGGTCGCGATCTGCTCCGCGGCGCTGATCCCGTCGAGCTTGGGCATCTTGACGTCCATCACGACCAGATCGGGCTTCAACTCGGTCGTCAGCGCCACCGCGGCTTCACCGTCGCCGGCCTGGCCGACCACGTCGTAGCCCTCCTCAGTCAACATCTCGACGAGATCCAGACGGATCAACACCTCGTCCTCCGCCACCACCACGCGCGTCGCTGCGCCATCCGTCACTGGACTATCAACACTGGTCACGGCCCACACTCTAGCCAGATCGTGTTACGGGTCTGTTCACCTTGAGGGCCTGCGAACAGGCGCCGGTTCGCGTCGTACGAGCGGGGGGTTCCGCTGTGGCAGAATGTCCCGGGCTCGTCGCTCAGCACCTCGATCGACGGGCTGAGACCCCTGGCCGGGGTGGCGGAATGGTATACGCGGACGGCTCAAAACCGTCTGCCCGCAAGGGCATAGGGGTTCGACTCCCCTTCCCGGCACGGTTTCTTTTTGCTTGGGGTACGCGGGTTCGGTGGGGT
>JAABUN010001753.1_pt1 | contig 44414 bp, 36 predicted proteins | sample 5559311 | NCBI WGS metagenome assembly JAABUN01 (sample SAMN10711877, study PRJNA513370) | rock metagenome | isolation source: Antarctica rocks | place: Antarctica: Victoria Land, Siegfried Peak sud
CTGCGGGGCGCAGACCAACCTGCTCGACCAGCAGTACGAGGCCGCCCTGGCGCCGCAGCTGCGCCAGCCCGCTACCAGCCGCTTGAGCGGGGCCGACGCCGCCAGCCGCACCGTCGCCAGCGGCCAGCTCCGCGCCGTGCGCCTGGCCGGCCCCCTGGTGTTTCGCCACCAGCAAACCGTGTTCACCGATATTTCCCATCTCAACCAAAACCCGAACCGCGCCCACTTGCAGGGCCTGGTGGGCTACCCCCTGCTCAGCCAGTACCGCACCACCATTGATTACGTTAATAAACAGCTGGAATTCAGCAAGTGGTGAGAAGGTGATTTGGTGAGGGGTGAAACTTTTTTCTTTCCCTACCCCCCTTCTAAAGCCGCGCGCCCACCACCACCGTTTTCTTGTATTCGCGGCGTTCGCCGCCGCTGGGCCGAAACAGCTCGACGTGCACGATGTAGTAGCCCACGGCGGCCTTGCGGCCGTGCTCATCGAGGCCGTCCCACTGCACGAAGCCGGTGGTGGGCAAGCTCTCGTTGCGCAGCAGGCGGCGCGTGAGCTGGCCCAGGGCATCGTACACCGTCACCGAGCCCACGTAGCCGGGCTGGTCGAGCTGGTAGTTGAGGGTGGTAAAGTCCTGCTGGCCATCGTCGTCGGGGGTAAATAGCTCGGGCACCATGCTCAGTTCCTGGCCGTTGCCCACCGCGTCCTGGGCCTGCGAGTTGGGCCGGCCGGGCGTGGCGTAGCCCACCGCGCCGGCCGCCGAGTGGAAGTTGCCGGCCGCGCTCGGCCCCTGCGCCCGAATGCGCTCCAGCGACACGCCCGCCTGGGTGCTCAATAAGCTCAGCTGCTGGATTTTGTTGTAATCGTAACGGTCCAGCTCCACGCTGGTTGAGCTGTAGAGATATACCGAGCCCGCGCTGTTATCCAACGCCGGAAAGCTGACCACGGCCAGCAGCGCCGCCGGGTCGCTGCTGGTGGGGTACTGCGCCTGCAAGATGCCCACGTCCGAAGTCAGGGCCACCAGCTGGCCGGGCGCCAGCACGTAGGGCGCGCCGGGGCTCACGACGGCCGTGCCCCCGCCGCTGGCCTTCTGGATACCAAGCTGATATCCCTGCAAATTCACGTAGCGCAGCGAGCGGTTAAGAATTTCTACGAAATACACGCCGCCCGTGGCGTGGTTGAAGAGCACTTCGTTCACCACTACGTCGCCGGGCTGGGCGGCCTCGGGCAATGCCACGCCGGCCACGGCCAGCGCGCCGCTGGCGTTGCCCACGCAGTCGGTGGCGCGGGCCACGGTCACGGTGAGCGGCTGGCTGGGCAGCAGGGCCGGGCTCACCGTCAGGTCCACGGCCCGGAAATCGGGGCCCACGGGCGCGGCACGGCCCACGGTGGGGGTAGGGCCGGTGCTACTTTGCAAGGAATAAAGCGCCGCGCTGGCCGCCGCCGCGCTATCCAGCTTTTCGCTAAAGTACAGCCGGATAATGCTGGGTGTGAGGGCCACGGCGCGCAGCAGGGTAGGCGGCGTGCGGTCGGGGTTGGGGGCAGCTACGCTGTTGCGGCGGCCGGGCGTGCCGCCGTTCGGGTCCTGGCTGGCCTGCCAGTTGTCGGCCCCGCCGCAGTAGGTGGCGGGGTCGCGCATTTCGAGGGTCCAGCCGCCGTCTTTTTTGCGCAGGTCGCGGTACCAGGTGTCGGCGTAGGCCACTTCGAAGAGGGTAGTGCCATCGCGCCCGCGCAGTACCAGCTGGTCGCCGGCGTTGGTGAGCGAGGGAAAGTTGCTGAGGCCGTACACCTTGCCGTAGGCCGCGAATTGCGCCACGCGCGTGCTGCCGCACACCACGGCGTACTGGCCGGGCAGGAGCTTGGCCGTGTCGGGCAGCACGGCGGCCGTGCTGCTGCCCGGCTTCAGCAGGCGCACGCCGCGCAGGCTCAGGGTTTTGATAGTCGTGTTGTTGAACAGCTCGATAAACTCCGACGCCGGCAGCCCTACCACCGGCGTTTCATCGGCCATTATTTCGGTAATGAGCAGCTCGCCCGCCTTTGGCGCCACCGGCACCCCGCCAAACGCCGCCGTGAGTGGCCCGGCCGCCACGTTGCCGTAGAGGTCGGCCAACTGCCGTACTTCCAGCACATTAGTACTGGTAAAATCCTGCGTGAATGTGAGCCGCACCACGGCCGGGTTCAGCGCTGATATAGTGGCCGTGGCCGGCCCTACCCCCGTGGCCAGCCGGTAGCGGCCGGGGTCGGTGGCCGAGGCGGCGCCCACGGCTTCGTTAAATACCACGTCGAGCGTGCGCGCGTCCACGGCCGTGGCGCGCAGCAGCAGTGGCGCGGTGGCATCGGTCACCAGAAAATCGTCAAAGTAAAAGTTCTTGCCATTGGCCGAGGAGTAGAGCAGCGACACGCCCACCACGCTGCCGCGCTGGTGGGTATTGTCGAGGGGGGTAGGGGCCTCGGCCACGAAGTTGCGGCCGCCGGTGAGGTCGCGGGCCAGCGTCCACTGGCCTTGCGGCGAGCGTGTTACGCGCACCCGCACGAGGTTGGTGGTAGTCGAAGCGAGCGTGCCGTTCAGCCCGTCAATCACCAGCACCGGGCCGCGGGCCGAGTCTTTGCGAAAGAGGCTCACCTCGTCGTCGGTGCCGCCCAGGCGCACGAAGTAGCCTTTGGTGGCCGCGTTCTTGAGGTCGGGCCGCGAGGCCAGCAGCCACACGTCGGCCAGGTTACTGGCCGAGGTCGCCAGCTTGAGATTGGCCCAAAACTCCCAGGCGGTGCCGGTGCTGGCCTGGCAGGGCGTCACGAGCTGAAGCTGGGTACCCGTCACGGCCGGGCCGGCGCTTTGCAGCACCTGGCTGGTAGCTACAAAGCTGCCCACGTCGCCGGTCCAGGCGGGGTTTTTGGTGAAGTCGCCGTCGGCAAATGCCTCGGCCAGCTGGGCGTGGCTGGCCAGCGGCCACAGGTAAAATAGGATAACTACCAGGGCGTAAAACTGCTTCATTAAAAAATAGCGGGTACAGATTTTAGCCGCTAAGTACCGAATTTATCCCGACATTTGCCCGCTAGCGGCCGGCGCGAAGCCGCCCGCCTAACGAGTTGATTAGCTGCTACCCTCATGAAAATTGCCGTTGTGGGTGCCACCGGGCTGGTGGGCACCGAAATGCTGAAAGTGCTGGCCGAGCGCCAGTTTCCGGTTACTGAGCTGCTGCCCGTGGCCTCGGCCCGGTCGGTGGGCCAGCTGGTTCATTTCCAGGGCAAAGACTATCCCGTGGTGAGCATGGAAGCCGCCATCGCGGCGCGCCCGGCCCTGGCCATCTTCTCGGCCGGCGGCGGCGTGTCGCTGGAGTTCGCGCCCAGGTTTGCCGAGGTAGGCACCGTGGTCGTGGATAACTCGTCGGCCTGGCGCATGGACGCCACCAAGAAGCTGGTGGTGCCCGAGGTAAACGCCGACGTGCTCACGAAAGACGATAAAATCATCGCCAACCCCAACTGCTCGACCATTCAGCTGGTAGTGGCGCTCAACGACCTGCACAAGAAGTACCAGGCCAGGCGCCTCGTCATCAGCACGTACCAGAGCGTAACCGGCACCGGCAAAAAGGCCGTGGACCAGCTCATGCAGGAGCGCGCCGGCCAGCCCGTGACCAACGCCGCCTACCCCCACGCCATCGACCTGAACGTGCTGCCCCACATCGACGTGTTTCAGCCCAACGGCTACACCAGGGAGGAGCTGAAAATGGTGAACGAGACCAGGAAAATCATGGGCGACGACAGCATCCGCGTCACCGCCACCTGCGTGCGCGTGCCCGTGGTGGGCGGCCACTCCGAGTCGGTGAACATCGAGTTTGCCCACGATTTTGACCTCGACGAGGTGCGCGACATCCTGCGCAAAACGGACGGCGTGGAGCTGGTAGATGATGTGCAGAACAACCGCTACCCCATGCCTAAAGACAGCCACGGCCGCGACGCCGTGCTGGTGGGCCGCCTGCGCCGCGACGAAACCCAGCCCAACACCCTCCACATGTGGATAGTAGCCGACAACCTGCGCAAAGGCGCCGCTACGAATGCCGTGCAAATTGCGGAGTACCTGGTAGCTAAAGGGCTGGTGTAGAGCTGCATCAGAACTGAAAGCTAACAGAACGTCATGCTGAGCCCGCGAAGCATCTTGCCCGCGCCGATAGGTTACTACCCTAACTATTCGAGCAAGATGCTTCGCAGGCTCAGCATGACGTTCTTTTTAGTAAGCAAGTGAAAATGAGGCAACATACGCGCCGGCTGCTGCTACCCATTGCCATGCTGGCGCTGCTCTGGGCCAGCTTCAGCCGGCCCACCTACGCCCCGCCCGGCGCGGCCAACATGCGCCTGCGGCTCAACTACCTGGAGCGCGTTATTCGTGAGGGCGCGGCGCCGGGCACCGCGCTGGGCGAGCTTACCCAGCAAAACCCGGAGTGGGGTCTTTTCACGCTGTCGTTCAGCACATACGCACTTGCCAATCTGGCGCAGCATGACCCTAGTATACGGCCCGAAGCGGCCCGCTACATCGACTTGGCCATCAAGGGGGTGCTGGCCGGGCCCATTCGCCAGGCCTTTGCCGCCGACTGGCCTACCCCGGCTGAAGGCGGCGATACGCTACCCCCCTCGGTGCTCTACCTGGGCCACCTCAACCTGATGCTGGGCTGCCACCGGCAGCTGGTGCCAAACTCGCCTTACTGTCAGCTGCACGACTCGCTATCGGCCGCGCTTTACCGGCGCTACGGCCGGGAGCCGGCCGGCAACCTGGCGTCCTACCCCCACCTACGCTGGCTGCCCGACAACACCGTGGCTCTGGCCTCGCTGGCGCTGCACGGCCGCCTTACGGGTAGTTCCTACGCGGCGGCGGGCCGACGCTGGGCGGCGCGGGCGCAAGCCCACTGGCTCGATGCCGAAACCGGCTTGTTGGCCTCGCGGGTAGATAAGGAGGGTAGGGCCAGCGAAGGCCCGCGCGGCTCCATGCTGGGCTGGAGCATCTGGTTTCTGGCGCGCTTCGACCCGGCCCTGGCCCGGCAGCAGTACCGACGCTACCAAGCCGCCGGCAGTACTAATCTAGGCGTGCTACGCCTCTACCGCGAGTGGCCCGGCCGCTACGCCACCAGCGTGGGTGACGTGGACAGCGGCCCACTTATCCTGGGCTACGGTATTCCAGTCACGGCCTTTGCCTGCGCCGATGCCGTGGCCCTGCGCGACGGGCGCAACGCCCAGCGCCTACGCCGCGTCATCAGCCTGGGTAGCCGCGAAATCGTGGCAAACGACGAGCTGCGCTACGGCGTGCGGCTGGTCGAGCTGAACGTGAATCCGCTTTCCGAAGCGTTGCTGCTGTGGGCCGAGGTGCCGGGCGGCGCGGGCCGCTGATGAATGCTAAATTCCACCGACGTGTTCCCTACTGCGCCGCGTTGCGCGGGTCGGACCGGGGCGTCATCTCATAGTCGTGCGGGGGGGTAGCGCCGGCCAGGTTCTGCACGAAGTAGTCCCAGCGGCGGCGGGTCATGTAGGGCGAGTAGGCGCCGTAGCCGTGCCGGGCGTTTGGAAATACCACCAGGTCGTAGCTCTTGTTGGCTTTGGTGAGGGCTTCCACTACGAGCATGGTGTTGTAGGGCGGCACGTTATCGTCCAGCAGGCCGTGGGCCAGCAGGAGCTTGCCTTTCAGGTTTTTGGCGAAGGTGGCGTTGGCCTGGTTGTCGTAGTTGGTGGTGCCGTCGGGATTTTTCTTCAGCAGGCCGAGGTAGCGCTCGGCCCAGTCGTCTTCGTAGTTGCGGTTTTCGTGGTTGCCCGATTCCGAGATGCCCACTTTGAAAAAGTCGGGGTAGCGGAACATGGCCGCCGCCGCCGCGTAGCCGCCGCCCGAGTGCCCCCAGATGCCGGCCCGCTCCAGGTCGATGTAGGGGTACTGCCGCGCCAGCTGCTTCATGCCGGCCACCTGGTCCGCGAGCGTGTTCTCGTACATGTTGCCGTAGCAGGCGTCGTGGTAGCTTTTCGAGCGCAGCGGGTTGCAGCTGCCCTCAATTACCACCACCACGAAGCCCAGCTCGGCCAGCGCCTGGTGGTCGCCGCGGGCCGCCGAAAACGACCAGCTGCCCACGCCGCCGCCCTGCGGGCCGGGGTAGATGTAGTCGATAATCGGATACTTCTTGCCGGGGTCCAGCGTGGTGGGCATAAACAGCAGCCCGTAGAGGTCGGTCTGCCCATCCGCAGCTTTTACCGTGATGGGGGTAGGGGCTTTCCAGCCAGTGGCGGTGAGGCGCGAGATATCTGTTTTCTCCAGCGTGGCCAGCAGCTTGCCGTCGGCCGCGCGCAGCACGGTCGCGCCGGGCTTATCGGGCTGCGAATAGGTATCCACGAAGTAGCGGCCCGAGGGCGACAGCGCCACCTGGTGGTTGCCGGCTTCGGGCGTGAGCAGGGTCAGGCCCTTGCCATCGAGCCCGATGCGGTAGAAGTGGGTGAAGTAGGGGTTGCCCGGCTCGCGGCCATCGGCCAGGAAGTAGAGCTGGCGCTTCTGCTCGTCTACGCGCAATAGCTTTGTCACCAGCCAGTTGCCCTTGGTAATCTGGTGCTTGACCTTGCCAGTGGCGGCGTCGTAGAGGTAGAGGTGGCCCCAGTTGTCGCGCTCCGAGTACCAGATAACTTCTCTGGTTTTAGGCAGGTAGCGCCAGTTGATGGCGCCCTGGCCCGACTCGTACTGCGTGGGCACGGTTTCCTCCAGCACCTCGCGCACGGCGCCGGTGGCGGCGTCGGCCACGCGCAGCTTTTCCTGCTTGTGGTCGCGCGAGGTCGAGACGAAAGCCAGCTGGCTCCCGTCGGCGCTCCAGTCCACGTCGTCGAACGTGCCGCTGCTGGAAATATCATCCGAGAGCGTGCCGCGGTGCGGGTCGGGCGCCACTTGCAGGCGCACCACTTTGGGCGGGCTCACCTCGATAATCACCCGCTCGATGGTGGGGATGGTTTCGCCGGGTAGGGGGTATTTCCAGGTTTTGAGCTTGGGCTGACCCACGTTGGTAGTCACCAGGTACATGTCGCTCACCTGGCGCTGGTCCTGCCGGAAGGTGGCGATTTTGCGCGAGTCGGGCGACCAGCGCAGCACCGGCTTGTCGCTGTGCGTCCAGCCGGCGTTGTCGGTGGCGTAGCCGTAGTCCTTGGCCCCGTCGGTGGTGAGCTGGGTAAGCTGATTGGTTCGCGTATCGCGCACCCACAGGTTATAGTCCTGGATGAAGGCGGCCAGCCGGCCATCGGGCGAGTCAATCTCGTTGTCGGCATTGGCGTTGAGCGCGGCGGCCGGCCTGGCCCCTGGGCTTACCTTGCCGCTCACGATGTCGTAGTTCCAGCTTTTGCCGCCGGCCGCGAAGGCAAAGCCCTTTTCATCGTCCGAAAAATCGAGGTCGCGAAACGGCAGCCGGCCCGCCTCGTAGGTAGTGCCGCTGGCCGCGGAAAGCGCGGTGGCCAGCCTGGCTTGGTCGAAGGCCACGGTGCGGGTTTTGCGGGCCGGGTCCACGACGATGAACTCGCTGCCCCGCGCCGTCAGCACCCGGTACCACAGCCGGTCGTTGGCCAGCCAGTGGAGCTGGCTCACGCTGCCGTCAATCAGGGCCTGGGTGTTGTAGCCCATAAAGCGCTCGGCGCGGGCGTAGTCCTGCGCCGTGAGGGCGGGCCGCTGCTGGGCCGAGGCTGCCCCCGAAACGAGGAGCGCAACCGCGAGGAAGCCCGGAAAATACGTGTGCATAAAAGGGGTAGAAAACCGGCCAGTAAGCCAGCGTTTTTATCAGCGCAAGGTATTACCAAATGCCCGATGGGGCCGCTCCCAGGCCGGTCCCTACCCCCCTGCGCCGCGCTTACAGCGCCTTCATCCACGGCGCGTTCAGGCGCACGTACACCGAGGCTGAGAGGGGTAGGCGGCCGTAGCCGGGACCCACGTAGCCCAGGCCGTAGCGGTCGGCTTGCAGTGTTTGCGGAATAAAGTAGCCCGTGAGCTGGCCGCCCACGCTCAGCTCGGGGCCGCGCGGGCCGCCCAGCGTGGTGAGGCGGTAGCTGCTGCCCAGCGTGAGGGCGTGAACGTTGAAGACCATATCCAGCAGTTGGTCGGTGGGCCCGGAGGTGTAAAAAGCCAGCTCCTCGCTGTCCTTTTGCACGTACTCGTAGCGGCCGTAAAACGTGGGCCGACCCAGCGTGAGGTTGGTTTCGGCCAGCACGGCGTGCTCGGGGCCTTTGCCGGTGCCTTTATTCATACCCCACACCAGCGACGAGGCGATATAGTGCCGCTGGCCCCAGCTGCGGCTGTGCAGCACCGACGCGGTAGTGCGGTGCACGTCTTCGTCGGCGTGCAGGTCCTCGGGGCTTTTGATGTAGGCGTGGCTCACTTGCAGTGCCAGGGTAGGGGTAGGGTTCCAATTGAGGCGGCCGGCCCAGGAGTCGGCGCGGGGCCGGTCGAAATCGAAGCGGTACTGGTCGGGCTCGCGGCCCGTGAAGTTGCTGCCTTCCAGCTTAAACTGCTTGTAGCGCAGCCCCAGCGTAGCCACCCCAAAGGTGATGTGCGTGGCGTCGGTCCAGTGGTGCGAGAGCGGCGCGTCGGGGTTGGGCATGGCCGACAGCCGGTGCATAAAGGCCGTAGGCCCAACGGCCGGCTCGCCGGGGTAGCCCAGGTAGGCCGTCAGGTCCACATCTTTCGAAAAAGCATAGGTATAGCCCACGCTTAGCCCCGAAAACAGGTCGTGCGGGTGCTGCTTGTCGATAAGCGGCTGGCCTTTGTACGACTCCCCGGTTTGAAATAGCAGCGGGTAGCCGCCGCGCGTTTCGGTCAGCGCGTCGAGGCTCATCATCAGGCTCAGGTTCAGCAGCCCACGCTCGCCCACCCGGCGCTGGGCCATCGTCATAAACCAGTTGGGGCCGTCCACGGTGCTGCGTTGGCCGCGCGCGCCGTCGTGGTTGAAGTTCTGGCTGGTGTAGCGCCCGAAGGCCGCGCCGTGGTACATCAGCATCCAGGGGCCTTTGTGCTGCATCCACATGTACATGTCGGTCTGGTCGGGCTGCCAGGCCGTGCCCGAGCCGTTGCGCGACATCGGCAGGTTGCGCGAGTAGGCGTGGCTCATTATGCCCATGCCGCCCATGTCCATGCCGCTCATGCCCTGCATACCAGCCATATCGTGGTGGGCCGTGTCGGTGGGCATGGCCATGCCGCCCATCGGGGCCGGTTTGGCGCGGTGGGTGGTATCTATTGGGGCAGGCTTGGCGGCGGGCATGGTCATGCCCGGCATGGCGTGGTGGTCGTGCTGCGCCAGGGCAGGGGTAGCAGCCAGGGCCGCGGCCAGCAACAGAAGGGGGGTAGGCTTGCGCATGGAGCGAGGTAGTTAATCAACTGCTCATCTAACGCAACTGGCCGCCCGAAGGTCGCGCGCCGGGCCGGTAAGGTTCGGCCGGCGGGCGTACATAATTCCGGCTTTCACAGACTTATCCCCTGATTTTGTATGCTACATGCCCGCACTTTGCACCTACTCTGGCCTACCCCCTCTCGTATAAAGAACCAGCCCGCTACCGTGGCTACCTAACTTCCTTTTCCCTATTCCTTATGAAAAATGCTCCTGTTGAAAACCGCGCCGTCCTCGATGCCCTGGCCCGCTGCATAGCCGCCTGCGAATATTGCGCCGACGCCTGCCTCTCGGAAGACAACATCCAGATGATGGTCGGCTGCATCCGCACCGACCGCGACTGCGCCGACATCTGCCGGGTTACGGCCGCCTTCATCGCCCGCAACTCGGCCCACGCGCCCCACATTATGAAGGAGTGCATCGAGATTTGCCAGAAGTGCTACGACGAGTGCTCGCAGCACAAGCACGACCACTGCCAGCAGTGCGCAGAGGCTTGCAAAGCCTGCCTCGACGCCTGCAAAAGCTACCAGGCATAAACCGGCTGTCCTTGCGAGCGTAACAAAGTGAAGCGCGGCAATCTTTCCTAATCGTCGGGGTAGTAACCCTAACGTGAAGGAAAGATTGCCGCGCTTCACTTCGTTATGCTCGCAATGACAATTACTTAGCCCAGCGCGTCGAGCGAGAGGCGCTCGGGCTGAAGCATCCGGCGAAACTCACTCACCGAGCGGCCCGTCACCTGCCGAAACTGATTGCTCAGGTGCTGGCCCGAGCTGTAGCGCAGCTGGTCGGCAATCTGCACCAGCGTCATCTCACCGTAGCTGAGCAGCTCCTTCACGCGCTCTATCTTCATGCGAATGAGGTACTTCTCGATGGTAAGGTTGGCCGTGCGCGAAAATACCTTGCTCAGGTGCGAGTAGGTAGTGGCAAAGCGGTCAGCCAGAAAAGCCGAGGTCGTGAGGGGCGCCGGCGCGGTGCGCAGGTGCTCCAGGTACTCTTGCAGCACGGCCTTGATTTGCTCGGTCAACTGCTCGGCGCGGTCGAGCAGCACGTCGAAGCCGGCTTCGCGCAGCAGCGGGGCCACCACGCGGGGGTCAACGGGCGTGCTCGGCGCCAGCTGAGCCGTGCCGAGCGTTACGCTGGTGGGCTCATAGCCGGCTTTCACCAGCAAGTTCTGAACCGCCTCGACGCAGCGCGGGCAAACCATATTTTTGATGTGCAGCAGAGTGGTTTTCACGGACTAGAATTAAGGTAAAATAGGTGAACGACGGGGCCCCGCCGGCTGGCGGCCGGGCTGGCTGGCCCGCCGCGCCGGGGCAGGCGTAGGGGCTCCCAGCCAGCTTTTGCCAAACCAATGGGTGCTGGCCCAGCCAATAAACGGAATTACGGCTAGAAAAGTAACGGATAACAAACAAAAACCTACAAAAAACGCACTCGCCAGCCGCCCCACGAACCGGTCGCCGAAGCCAAACAAATACAGTACCAGGCTGGCACTCAGCACGAAGCTGATGGTGACCAGCACGCCCACCCGCCGCCAATTATAGGTGGCCAGGCGGCGGCGCAGGCGTTGCGAGCGGGTAGGGGGGGTAGGGCGGGCCATCGGGGCAAATTTACCGCCGCCGCCGCAACCGCGCCGCGGCCGGGTAGCCGGCCCCGAATTTTTGGGCGCATCGCTGGCCGAGGCTCGGAGCGGCGGTAGTACCTTGCGCCTGGTTTTTCTCACTGCCTGCCCTCGCCGGGGGCGGTCGCTATTTTTTCTATTCCATGACTACCCGCACTTTCCGCTTGCTCGGGCTAGCATTTGCCCTTCCCCTTTTTCTTAGCGCCTGCAGCGACCACCCAAAGGCGGGGGCCGTCAACGTAGAGCTAGGGTCTTACAAAGGGGAGTATGCGCTGCCGCGTCAAGGTACCCCTAACGGCGATTCGCTCACCGCCGGCCTTACCCAGGATAACGCCCGCCAGCCCACGGGCAAGCAGCTCTACAAAGATGCCGCCCGCTCGGCCGATAAAAACCACGACGGCGTAGCTGACAAATAATCGCGGATTGAGCGGATGTGAATGGCGCCAAACCGCTCTTTAATTTAACTGATGTTACGCCCTCAGCATCCTGATTGAGCCGCGAAGCGGCGGTGTGTTGGCAGTAAAAAATGATTTTCAACACTGAGCCGCAACCGAAGGTCAGCGAAGCTAAAGTGGCGGCACGCCTTGTTTCCTGCAAATAGGGTTGTTCAATAGAGTTACTATGAGCTGGTTATCAGAGCATTACAGGTATTAAGTAATTCCAGATTATTGCGCCTATTTTACATTTCCGCTATTTCAGTACGGCTGAGCCTTTTCTGAGCACTTTTTAGCGTCTTATAGTGGCTGTATTATTTCAGCCCAAATGCTTACTCAATTAAGCTTAGGTTGCATATGCCTGATTTTCAAGCGATAGTAACTCTAATGGAAAGTGCCGCCGCTTTAGCTTCGCTGACCTTCGGTTGCGGCTCAAAACATTATGCTAATCAATCAGCTACCAATATGCCGCCGCTCTGCGGCTTTGACCAAATGCTGACGGCGTAACATTCGGCTACTAACGCAACCCCGTTTAGGAGAAGTGGGCGAAGTGCTGGTGCGCGTCTCCGACGGGTGCCAGTACTTTTTAAACGGCATCATTTACTAAAATACGTAACCCCGATGCCCTACGCCTGGATAAGCCCCAGCCCGCTGCTAGCCGGCCTCGTCAGTCAGTTTTGGCAGCTGGACAACCCGACGACAGTGCCCGAAGCGTTTACCGTCCTGCCCGACGGCGAGTGTGAGTTGGTGCTCACCTTACAGTCCAGCCACGCGCTGCAGGTCATGCTGTTTGGGGTGGGCACCGCTCCCTTGTCGCTGTCGTTAGCCCCGCACACTACCTGGCTGGGCGTGCGCTTTCCGCTGCTGGCCGCCGACTACCTGTTTCCGGGCCCGCTGCCGCTCAACGGCCAGCTCGACTTGCCCGCTGATTTCTGGGACCTGCACACCCTGCCGGCCTTGACGTTGCCCGCCCTGGCCGCGCACCTCACTGCCCGCTTCACGGCCCGCCTGGCAGGGCACCCCCCGGACCCGCGCAAGCAGCAGCTCTTTCAGCACCTCTACCAGCAAGCTGGTACGCAACCAGTGGCCCAGCTGGCCGCCACGGCCGGCTGGGCACCCCGCCAGCTTAATCGTTATTTTCGCCGCCAATTCGGCTTGTCAATCAAGACGTTCAGCAGTGTGCTGCGGGCCTACACCGCGGCCCGGCAGCTGCGGCTGGAGGACCTGCTGCCTTCTGGCTACTACGACCAGTCGCACGGCATTCGGGAGTTGAAGAAATACCTGGGGGCCACGCCCCGGCAATTGCGCCGGGACGACCGATTTATCCAATTGCGCCTCGCCTAGCGCCCGGACCTTTGCGGGGCGCAAGCGGAACCGCTGCCGCATCACTCCCAAAGGACCGATTTATGAACCAGGCAATCGACCAGGGCGAGGCCATCCTCCCCTATAAATTCATGCAACCCGCTGCCGCGCAGGTAGCGAAAACCGACCACCACCGCACGTACCACGACGTGGAGTTTGCCATCCTGGCGGGCTTCCGGCCGCTGGTGCTGGACCTGACTATTCCGCTGGACCAGCGCGGGCCAGTGCCCATCGTGGTGTATATCCATCCGGGGGCGTGGCTCACGGGCAGCCACAAGTCCACCGGCGTTTACCGCAACATGGCCCCGATTCAGACGAGCCTGCTAGCGGCAGGGTTCGCGGTGGCCTCGGTGCAATACCGGCTCGCGGCCGAAGCCTTGTTTCCCGCCTGTCTCCACGACGTAACCGCCGCCGTGCGGTGGCTCCGGTACTTCGCCCCCGAACTGGGCCTCGACCCCAACCGCCTGGGTACTTGGGGTGAATCGTGCGGCGGCCATCTCTCCACGTTCCTGGCCCTGAACCTGACCGACGAAACTCTCATTGGTTCGGTGGGCGTTACGGGCGTCAGCTCGGCAGTGCGGGCGGCCGTCAGCTGGTACCCGCCCATCGACTTTCTGGCGATGCATGAACAGGCAGTGCCCGGCACGAAAGCCAACCATAACGCGCCTGACTCCCCAGAATCGCGGTTGATTGGGGCCGGGCTGCTGGCTGCTCCCGAGCGGGCACGCCAAGCTAGTCCCCTTACCTGGGCGAATGCCGCCGCCGCCCCCCTGCTGTTGGTTCACGGGGAAGACGACCACATCGTGCCGCCCCAGCAGAGCCAGACGATGCAGCAGGCGCTGCAAGCCCTTGGCACACAGGTCCACTGCACGCTGGTTGCGGATGCTGACCATCAGCTCGCCGGCGTCGATACTGCCCCCTACCTGGTGCAGTCCGTCGCCTTTCTGCGCCAGCAATTGCAGCACTAGCGCGGTTTCCACGCAGATACACTTAGTTAAAAGTTAAAATACTATCAAGCCGAGTTTTAACTCTTCACTTTTAACTAACTTAAAATACGTGCATTGACTTGAGAGCCGCTGTAGCAGCCGGCTCAAGTGGTAGAAACGGCACTCCACAGCCTTAATTTTCGTGGGGGCAGCATCGCAGCATTGGCCCGCCCGCCGTACAAAAGCTACTTGTCAACCTGCTCCTCCCAGCCGATGCTACGGGGCCTACCGCTTATCTGGCCGGCCGCCGCGCTAGTGGGTTCGTTCAAATGGGCTTCTAAGCCCGTGGCCGGCGTCGGACCCGTCGAACTCAACAAATAATCTGTGTACAAGTCCAGCGTGCAAGTCGTCATAAGCGTAGTAAACGGGCAGGGTACGACGGCGTAACATCAGTAACTTAAGAAGGCCTCTCTTTCTTCGCGAAAGAGAGGCCTTCTTGTTAGCCCGGCTACCAAGTCGTGAGCGTGAGCGCCGTTCGAATCCGCGAAATCCGCGCCATCCGCTCAATCCGCGATTTAGTAGAATACGAAGCCGTTGGGGCCTACTTTCACCGTAAACGAGTCGATGGCGGCCCCGCCGGCGGCCGGGTAGCGCAGAAAGCGGCCGTTGGTGGTGTAGCCGGTCGAAACGGCCGCGTAAAGCGTATTGTCGCGCGGGTCGATGCCAAAGCCATTGAAATCACGGCGAATGAAGGGCGTGGCGGGTAGCGCCGTGGCCGTCGTGCTCATCTTATACTCGGCCCCGTTAAAGCCGTAGTACAGCTGGGTTTTGTCGGGGCTGATGCGCAGCTGGCTGGGGCTACCCCCGGCAAAAGCCAGCTTGAGCTGCGTGGCCGGGCTGGCCGCCGCAAAACGCACCAGGGCGCCGGGCGTACTGCTGATGACATTGTATGGCGGCGTCGAATTATAGACCGTGAAGCCCGAGCACAGTGCCCAGATGTTGCCGGCCTGGTCGGCCACCACGTTGCGCGGGCCATCGCTGACGGTGACGGTGGAGGTTACTTTGTTGGTAGCCGCATCAATAACTGATACCGTATTATCGTAGCTGTTAGGCACATATAATAGGCCATTGAGCGCGATGAGCTGCTCGGGATTGCGGCCCACCGTGATGCTATCGATAACGGTGTTGGTGGTCAGGTTCAGCACCATCACCTTGCCGGGCTGGTAGTTGGTGTAGGGCCCGCGCCACGACGTAATGTAACCCCGCGTGGCCGAGGTGGAGGCGAAATAGCGCGGCTGCCGAATGTTGCGGATGGTCGCCAGGGACTTGAAATCGGGGACGCTCACGACTTCCACTTTATTGGAAGCATTGACGCAGATGTAGCCCTGCGTACCCGCGATGCCCATGTCCTGTATCACGTCGCCGAGCGCCGCGCCATTGTTAATCGTGCCGAAAGCATCCGGTAGCAAGGCTTTACTGGCGGTGCCGAAGGCGCTAATAACGCCATCGCCCTTGCCAAACTGGCCTTCGCTCAGGATGTAAACGCCCGGCGCCGAAGGTACCGAAGGGCCCGCGTCCTCTTTTTTGGGGTCGCAGCCCACCAGCACGGTGGCGCCTAGCAAGAAGGCAAGCAGAGATTTTTTCATAGAGAAAGGGAAAAGGCTGAGTTCAATCAGCTAAAAAAGGAAGTGGTAAAAGGGAAGAGGTTCAAAATCAGTGATAATCGAAGCGCAGGCTAACGCTGAGCGCACGCGGTGGCGCGGGCCGGGCCGGATAGCTGTCGTAGGTGCGGTTGAGCAGGTTGGTGCTCTGCACGAGCAGCGTCAGGCCGGTGCGGTGGGGTAGGGGCACCGTGCGGCCCAGCGTGGCCCCAAGCAGCCCCACCGCCGGCAAAAAGCTGCTGGCCGACGCATCGGTGTAAGCGAAGCTGCTGAAGGTGAACGCCGCGCTGGCCAGCCAGCCGCGCCACGCGTGGTCGGTGCTGAGGCTGGCGCGGTGCAGCGGCACGTAGGCCAGCTGCACGCCCACGGGGTCGGTATCGGCGGCGATGCCCCGCGTTTTTTCGGTTTGGGTGAGGCTGTAGCTGGCCCGCGCCGCCGCGCGGTAGCGGCCCTGGCGCAGGCGCAAGGCCGAGCTGGCTTCGAGGCCCTGGCTGCGCACCTGGCGCAGGTTGCGCGGCGTGTAGGTGCCGCCCGCACCCAGCGGCAGCCACTGCACCCAATTGTCTACCAGCTGGTAAAAGGCGGTCAGCTCCGTTTCGAGGGCCAGGGGCGCGGCCGGGCTCAGGCGGTGGCGCACGCCTGCCTCGTAGCCGCCGCCCGCTTCGGCCAGCAGGTCGGGGTTGCCGCCGGGGCGCCAGTAGCGCTCGTTAAGGGTAGGGGCGCGGTACGTACGCGCCGCGCTGGCCTTGAGCGTGAGGCCCGGCCGCTCGGCGGGGGGTAGGGAGTCGGCGGCCGTTGCCATAGGCTGGTACAAATCCCACTCCAGGCCCACGGTGGGCGTGAGGGGCGCCAGGCCCGCTGGCAGCGCCGCCTGGCGCAGGTTGGCCGACAGGCGGAGGGTAGGGCGCGGGTCGTAGCGCAGGAGCGCGAAGGCAGCGGCCCGGTTTTCGGCGATTGGCTCGTCGCCGTAGCCATCGACCACGGCGGCAAAGTGCTGGGCCTCTGCGCCCAGGCGCAGGCTGGCGCGTTGGCCCAGCGGGGCCGTGTAGTCGGCCTGGCTTTGGGTGGTGCGCACCCGCGAGTTGCTGCTGGCGCCCTGGTCGGAATAATTGATGATGTCCTCAAACCATGCCCCGCGCACCGACCACTGCCCGCCGCCGGTGGTGGTGCGCCGGTAGCCCAGCACCAGGCGGCGGCTCTGGTCGATTTCGCGGGCATTGGAGCCGGCCACGCTGGTGCCCTGCTGAATCTCGCGGTCGGCGTCGGTCAGCCACACCGACGCGGTCAGCTCCCCGGCCGTGCCCACGCGCCACGCCAGGTCGGGGCTGATGCTCCACTGGTGGCGCAGGGCCGCGTTTTGCAGGGTGTAGCGCACCAGGCCGGCGGGCTCGCGCACCAGGTAAGGGTAGTTGTTTTGGGCTTCGCGGTAGCTGGCGGCCACGCGCACGGCCAGGGTAGGGGTAGCCGCGCGGGCTTCCACGTTGCCGCCCCGCAAGCCAAAGCTGCCGGCATCGGCCTGCACGCTGCCGCGCAGGCCGGGCCGCCAGTCGGGCTCGGTGCGCAGCACGATGGCCCCGCCCACGGCGCCGCTGCCGTAGAGCGCCGCGGCCGGGCCAGGCTGCACCGAAAGCTGCGTATTGCCGCTGATGGGCAGCAGCGACAAGTCGTTCTGGCCCAGCGTGGGCAGCATGATATTCAGCCCGTTCCAGAGCACGGCCGTGTGCTGCGCCGCCGTGCCGCGCAGCGAAATAGTAGCCAGCTGCCCCGGCCCGTAATTCTTAATATACAGCCCGAGCCGGCCCCCGAGCACGTCGGTGGCGGTGCCGCCGCGATACTGCGCCAGCACCGCCGAGTCTACTTCCAGCCGGCGGCTGCCCACCGCAAAGCGCTCGGGCCGCACGGCGCGCACCTGCGCCTCGGGCAGCCGGTGGGCGCGGGTGGTGAGGGTATCGGGGCGGGGCAGGGGGGTAGGGCTGGCCTGCCCCCGCGCCGGCCCGGTGCTGGCTGCCAGCAGCCCACCCGCCAGGGCACAGCTTGCCCACCAGCGCGTAAAGCCACCAAGGTGTATTTGTAAATAACTAAAAATCAACACGAACTAAATTTTCCAACGAAAATTCAGTCCAAAACCCGGCAATAAATCAGTAGCCGAAGCTGCCAACTACCGCGAGGCTGAGGCCGAAAACCACCGCCTACCCCCGTCCTGACGGACCGGCGCTGGCGAGCGTTCTCATTCTCCGCTCGTCCTCCGCGAGCGCTGAACCTGGTAATGCCCTGGCAGGTCTCCTGGCTTGCGCTGCCGGGTGGGCGGCCTTCCCACCAGCCTGGCTATCAAGTGATAACCAAGGCCGGCAGTGGCGTGGGGTGCCCACCCCGATGTAGCGCGTACAGTTGCGGGGACAGCTCCGGCATTGAACCGGATTCCCTTTTCAACCTCGCTCCGTGGGTAGGAGTCTGGTCACCGTGGCGGGCGCAAAGATAGACCGCAGATTTAAACTGATTCAACGGATTACGCGGATACGCTCCCTGCGGGAGCTGGCTGGGCGGCTGGGCTGGCCGAGTGGGGCAACCCGAGCGGGCGCGGTAGAGTACTGATTGACTAGAACCCGAGTCTTAAATTAAGCCCAACGCAGCGCAATGGCATCGGCGGCGCGAGTACGCCCGCATCGTCAGCCCGCGCTAGCGGGCGTATCCGCGTAATCCGTTGAATCCGTTAAATCTGCGATTTTATCAGCGCCCCGACGTGCTGCTCATCGCCCGCGAGCTGCTGGGTAAGCGCGTTTGCACCTGTATTGATAATGAGCTGACCACCGGCCGCATCGTCGAAACCGAGGCCTACCGGCACGAGGGCGACCCCAGCATCACGCTGCACTTGCAGCGCAAGGCCCGGCAGGCGCGGGCGCTGTACCAGCCCGGCGGCCACGCCTACCTCTACACCGTGTACCGGGTGCACACGCTTTTCAATATCACGGTGCACGACGCCGAGCACCCCGACGCGGTACTCATCCGGGCCATCGAGCCGCTCGCAGGAATCGACGTGATGCTGCGCCGCCGCGGCTTGGCCAAAGTGGCCCGCAACCTCACGGCCGGCCCCGGCGTGCTGAGCCAGGCGCTGGGCCTCACGCCCGCCCTCAACGGCGAGCCGCTCACCGGCCCCCGCATCTGGCTCGAAGACGCGGGCGAAATTATTGAGCAAGAAGCTATTATCGCCAGCTCCCGCGTGGGCCTGGAGTATGCCGGCGCCGAAGCCGTGGCCCTCCCCTGGCGTTTTCGCCTGAAGGACAGCCAGTGGACCAGCCCGGCGAAGTAATCAATTATCAATAATCAGTTATCAGCCAGGAGACAACACAAATCTGTTGACTGATAATTGATTATTGATGATTGATAATTGCCAAGTGGTGCCGCTCGTCCTTCACGGCGTTGTGGATGTCCCAGGTAATTTCGTGCTCGAAGGCGTGGCGGCGCACGGGGCAGTCGGGCATGTGGCACAGCGAGCAGGCGGCGAACGAGCACGGGTCGGCGTGCACGAACATCTCGACCTCCACGGCCGCGAACCGGGCCCGAATCAGCTCCTCGACCTCGTGAATTTCAGTGTGGACCTTTTCCAGCGAGAAGTAAAACGGCATCTGCATGTGGCAGTCGATGTGCAGGTTGGCGCCGTAGCGCTGCACGCGCAGGTTGTGCACGTCTATCCAGCAGGGGCGGCGCAGGCGCTGCAATTCGGCAATAACCTCGGCCACGGTCGCACTATCGCTCTCGTCCATGAGGCCCGATACGGAGCTTCTAACCAGCTGGTAGCCATTGAATAAGATAAAGGCGCCCAGCGCCAGCGCCGCGCCCGCGTCGAAGCGCAGCACGCCCGTCAAATGCACCAGCACCAGCGCCGCCGACGACACGATGCTCGTGAGCGCGTCGATGTAGAGGTGCTTGCCGTCGCCCACCAGCGCCACCGACTGCACCCGTCGCCCGGCCCGCACCAGCCACAGGCCCAGCCCAAAATTGACCAGCGCCGTGCTCGCCAGCAGCGCCACGCCCCAGTCGGGCCGCGCCACCGGATGCGGGTGCAGGAAACTCAGTGTGGCGCTGTAGAGGATAAATACGCCCGCGATAAAAATCAGCGCGCCCTCAAAACCCACCGACAGGTACTCGACCTTGCCGTGGCCGTAGGGGTGGTTTTCGTCCTTGGGCAGGTCGGCCAGGTAAAGGCTGTAGAGCGCGAAGCCGCTGGTAAACACGTTGATGATACTCTCCAGCGCGTCCGTGAGCACCACCTGCGATAAGGTGAGGCGGTAGGCGTAGAACTTGGTGAGCACCAGGACGATGCTCACGACCAGCGAGAGCAGGCCCAGGCGGCGCTTGAAGCCAGGCGATGCGGACATAAAAAGCAGGTTGGGCCGGCAAAGGTCGGCACGGCCGCCCGCACTCCGGCCCCTACCCCCCCTCGTGGCGCGGAAGGCAACTTTTTTTGCGATAAGTCAGTATTTAGGGCGGCTTAAAAATATTTTTAGGTTAGCCTAAAAATTGCTTCTACCTTTGCCTTAGTTATTGAGAACCTACGCCTTGCTACCAACTGCTATCCCCGCTACTGACGCTGAAAACACGGCCACGACTGAGCCCGGCTGGCGCCACGCCCGCCAGGGCACTTCGCTAAGCGAAGTACACGCCAGCATCGCGATGCCGGCCGAGGGCGCCTCGTTCTGGCGCAAGTTCCGGGCTTACTGGGGGCCGGGCCTGCTGGTGGCCGTGGGCTACATGGACCCCGGCAACTGGGCCACCGACCTGGCCGGCGGCGCGCGCTTCGGCTACACGCTGCTGAGCGTGGTCTTGATTTCCAACCTGTTTGCCATGCTTTTGCAGCACCTAGCGGCCAAGCTGGGCATCGTGACGGGCCGCGACCTGGCCCAGGCCTGCCGCGACCACTACTCGCGGCCGGTGGCCATTGGCCTGTGGGTGCTTTGTGAAATCGCCATCGCCGCCTGCGACCTGGCCGAAGTCATCGGCTCGGCCATCGCCCTCAACCTGCTCTTCGGCCTACCCCTGCCCTGGGGCGTGGCCTTCACCACCCTCGACGTACTGCTGGTGCTGCTGCTCCAAAACAAAGGCTTTAAGATGATTGAGAGCCTGGTGGCGGGCCTTATCTTCTTGATATTCATCTGCTTCGCCTATGAGATAATCGCCTCGCGCCCCGACTGGCTGGGCCTGGCCAAGGGCCTGGTGCCGCGGCTGCGAGTCGTCACCAACCCGGCCATGCTCTACGTAGCCATCGGCATCTTGGGCGCCACCGTGATGCCCCACAACCTGTACCTGCACAGCAGCATCGTGCAGGTGCGCCAGATTGAGCCCACTGAGGCCGGCAAGCGCTCGGCCATCAAATTCGCTACCATCGACTCGACGGTGGCGCTGTTCTTGGCGTTTTTCGTGAACGCGGCCATCCTGGTCACGGCCGCCGCCGCCTTCCACGGCAAGGGCCACGACGACGTGGCCGACATCGCCGACGCCCACCAGCTGCTGACGCCGGTGCTGGGCGTGGGGGCGGCCAGCGTCATCTTCGCCATTGCCCTGCTGGCCTCGGGCCAAAGCTCCACGCTGACGGGCACCCTGGCCGGCCAGATTGTGATGGAAGGCTTTCTGAATCTGCGGCTTAAGCCCTGGCTGCGCCGGCTCATTACGCGGCTCGTGGCCGTGGTGCCGGCGCTGGTGGTGGCCATCCTCTACGGCGAAAAGGGTACCGGCCAGCTGCTGGTACTCAGCCAGGTTATTCTGTCGTTGCAGCTTTCCTTCGCGGTGGTGCCGCTGGTGCTGTTCACCAGCGACAAGCTGAAAATGGGCGTCTTCGTGAACCGCCCCTGGGTGCGCGTGCTGGCCTGGGCCGTGGCGGGGTTAATTATCGTGCTGAACGTGTTTTTGCTCTGGCAAACGATGCTGGGGAATGAGTAGCGCTGTTCAGGCGGCAGACCCAACCCCCTACCCCTCCCCTTCGGGAGAGGGGGGACTGACGAGTTCAGCGTAAGCGCTGCCGTGGCTCCCCTCTCCCGAAGGGGAGGGGTAGGGGATGGGGTGAGCGTTAAATCAATACGGTTTCCATTTTTCAAGCGGCTGCGAAGCAGGCGCCGGGCAGCGCCTTGCCGTTGTTCATCAGGTTTTTACACAGAATTTTATGAAGCAACTTCTTCTCTTACTACTCTTTGTGCCAAGCTGGGCGCTGGCCCAGGCCTCGCTGCGTGGCCAGGTGCAGGACGCGGCTGGCCAGCCGGTGCCCTTTGCCAGCGTGGCGGTGCCGGCCCTCGTCCAGGGCACTACGGCCGATGAGCGGGGATGCTTTACCCTCGCGGGGCTGCCAGCGGGCCCGCAGCGGCTGCAAGTGAGCGCCGTAGGCTACGCCCCAGCTACCCTGGCCGTGACGCTGCCACTTGACAAGCCACTCACCATCAAGCTGAAAAGTGAGGGTAGGGAGCTGGGTGAAGTGGTGGTGACGGGTGTAGGCCGGGCCACCGAGCTGCGCCGCTCGCCGGTACCCATCGTGGCGCTGTCGGGCAAGGAAATGCGGCTCAATGCTAACGCCAACGCCATTGACGCCGCCGTGCGCGGCATTCCAGGCTTGGCGGCCGTGACGACGGGGCCCAACGTCAGCAAGCCCTTTATTCGCGGGCTGGGCTACAACCGGGTGCTGACGCTATTCAAAGGCCTGCGCCAGGAGGGCCAGCAGTGGGGCGACGAGCACGGCATTGAGGTGGATGGCTACGGCGTGGACCGCGTGGAGGTGGTGAAAGGCCCGGCCAGCCTGCTCTACGGCTCCGACGCCGTGGCGGGGGTAGTAAATTTATTGCCCGCCCTGCCCAGTGGCCCGGCGGGCGGGCTGCACGGCGAAGTGCTGAGTGAGTATCAGTCCGTCAATGGGTTAATTGGGAATTCGCTGGGGCTGAATTACCAGCAGAATGGTTTTCAGACCAGCTTTCGCGCCAGCCACCGCCTGGCCCGCGACTACCGCAACCCGGTTGATGGCCGGGTGTACAACACTGGCTTTCGGGAGCTGAACCTGACCGGCATGGTGGGCGTGCAAAAAGCCTGGGGCGGCGCGCACCTCTGGCTCACGGCCTTCGACGACCACCAGGAAATCCCGGACGGCAGCCGCGACTCGCTGAGCCGGCGCTTCACCCGGCAGGTATTCGAGGGTGGCCAGGATGATAGTAGAAACCGGCCGGTGGTGAGTGAGCAAGAGCTGAAAAGCTACGGCATCACTGACTTGCGTCAGCATATCCGGCACTACCGCGCCTTCGGCACGGGCGAGGTGCGGCTGGGGCCCGGTGAGCTGCGCCTGCTGCTGGGCGTGCAGCAAAACCACCGCCAGGAGTTCAACCATCCCACCGCGCCCGCCCAGCCCGGCCTCGACCTGCGCCTGACCACCGCCAATTACCAGGCCCGCTACCTGCTCGATGCCTGGCGCGGCTACGAGCTGACGGTGGGCACCGGCGGCATGAGCCAGGACAACCAGCACCTGAACGCTACCGACTTCCCCATTCCGCCCTACCGGCTTTTCGACCTCGGCGGCTTCGGGCTGCTGAAAAAGACCTTCGGTGCGCTGGAGCTGACCGGCGGCCTGCGCTACGACACCCGCCAGGTGCGCTGGGACGACTTTTACGTGGCGCCCAACCCCGCCACCGGCTTCGACGGCGCGGCGGGGGGTAGGGCGCCGGGCGCGCAATTGCAGTTCGCCGCCTTTGCCAAAACCTACCGGGGCCTCTCGGCCAGCCTGGGCGGCAGCTACGCCGCGGGCGAGCACCTGGTGCTGCGGGCCAACATCTCGCGGGGCTACCGCGCCCCCAACATTCCCGAAATCGGCTCCAATGGCCTCGACCCCGGCGCGCACATCATCTATTTGGGTAACAGGAGTTTTACGCCTGAGTTTAACTGGCAGGAAGACGTGGGCGTGCTCTGGAAGTCGGCCGATTTTGAGGCCAGCGCGGAGGCGTTTTACAACCACGTCAAAAACTTCATTTACCAGGCCAAGCAGTACGACGCCCAGGGCCAGGCCCTGACCGACGCGCTGGGCAACTCGACCTACCAGTTTGAGCAGGCCGCCGCCGACCTCTACGGCGGCGAAGTGACCTTCAACCTGCACCCCACGGCCCTGCCCTGGGCCAGCCTGCGCACCGGCGCGGCCCTGGTTATCGGCCTCAATGAGAACCCCGCCCCGCGCGAGCGGGTAGGCGACGCCGGCCGCTACCTGCCGCTCATTCCGGCGCCCCAGGCCCGCGCCGAGCTGCGCCTCACCGCGCCCGAACGGGCGGGTAGGCGCCTCACCGCCAGCTACCTGCGCTTCACGGTGGACGCTACCGCCACCCAAAACCGCTTCTATGCCGTGGACGGCGCCGAAACCCGCACGCCCGGCTACGTGCTCTGCGGCCTGGGCGCGGGCACCAGCCTGCGCGCCAAAAGCGGCCGCGAAGCCGTGCAACTCGTGCTGCAGGCCGACAACCTCTTCAACGTGGCCTACCAGGCCCATCTCAACCGGCTGAAATACTTCGAGTACTACGCCGCCTCGCCCAGCGGCCGGCTGGGTATCTACAGCCCCGGCCGCAACCTGAGCGCGAAGGTGGTGGTGCCGTTTTAGTGGGGCCTGCGCGGAGGGCGACGCTTTTACCGCCCCGCCCGAACCACGCGGCCCCCGCGTAGGTTTGTAGTCCCGTGCCTAGTTCTTCGCCCCGCCTGCTGCTTATTACCCCGCCGCTTACGCAGCTCAATACCCCGTACCCGGCCACGGCCTATATAAAGGGCTTTTTGGGGACGCGGGGCTACCAGGTGCGCCAGGCCGACCTGAGCATTGAGTTGGTGCTGAGGCTGTTTTCGAAGGAAGGCCTGACGCGGGTATTCGACGAAATTGAGGCCGGCGGCTACGACCTCAGCGACAATGCCCGGCGGATGCTGCGCCTGCGCCGCCGCTACGAGGCCACCATTGGCCCGGCCATCCGGTTTTTGCAAAACAAGGACCTCACGCTGGCCCCGCGCATCTGCCACGGCCGCTTTCTGCCCGAAGCCAGCCGCTTCGATAACGTGGCCGACCTCGAAACGGCCTTCGGCACGATGGGCCTCACCGACCAGGCCCGCCACCTGGCTACGCTGTACTTAGAAGACCTCGCCGACCTGGTGAAAGAAACCGTGGGCCCGCAGTTTGGCCTCTCGCGCTACGCCGAAAGCCTGGCCATGTCGGCCACCCACTTCGACCCGCTGCACGACGCCCTGCAAGCCCCGCCTAACCTGGTTGACAGTATGTTAGTAGAGCTGCTGGATGCGCTGCTGGCCGAAGCCAGGCCCGACATCGTAGGCTTCACCGTGCCCTTCCCCGGCAACCTCTACGCCGCCCTGCGCCTGGCCCAGCGCATCCAGCAGGTCAGCCCCGCCACCGTGACCGTGATGGGCGGCGGCTACCCCAACACCGAGCTGCGCGGCCTGAACGAGCCCCGCTTTTTCGACTACATTGACTACCTCACGCTCGATGATGGCGAAGGGCCGTGGCTGCGCTTATTCGGGTATTTGCAGGATAGAAAGGATAAAAAAGAACGTCATGCTGAGCTAGCCGAAGCATCTCGCTCGCCTCCTATGAGTTCGTTCAATGAGGCGAGCGAGATGCTTCGGCTAGCTCAGCATGACGCTCTTACTGGCGACGTTCCGGTAAAAGCAGAAGTAGTAGAAGCCGACGGCCGCCACTTGCTCCAGCGCACCTTCCTGCGCAACGAAGCCGGGCAGGTCGAATACATCAACTACCCGCACCCCGATATTCCGCACCCCGAGGTGGGTACGCCCGATTACTCTGACCTCAAGCTCACTGATTACCTGTCGGTTATCGAGGTGCTGAACCCCATGCACCGCCTCTGGAGCGACGGCCGCTGGAACAAGCTCACCGTGGCCCACGGCTGCTACTGGAAGCGCTGCTCGTTCTGCGATGTTACGCTCGACTACATCGGCCGCTACGAGGCCGCGCCGGCCACGCTGCTGGTCGATAGAATCGAGCAAATCGTGGCCCAGACCGGCCAGACCGGCTTTCATTTCGTGGACGAGGCCGCCCCGCCGCTGGCCCTGCGTGATTTGGCCATCGAGCTGCTGCGGCGGCGCGTCAGCATCAGCTGGTGGGGCAACATCCGGTTCGAAAAAACCTTCACGCCCGACCTCTGCCGGCTGCTGGCCGCCTCGGGCTGCATCGCCATCAGCGGCGGGCTGGAAGTGGCGTCGGATAGACTGCTGGCCCTCATGGAAAAGGGCGTGACCATCGCCCAGGTGGCGCGCGTCACGCAGGGCTTCACGGCGGCGGGCATCCTGGTGCACGCCTACCTCATGTACGGCTTCCCGACCCAAAGTGCCCAGGAAACCGTTGATTCGCTGGAAGTCGTGCGGCAGCTTTTCGAGGCCGGCATCGTGCAGAGCGGCTACTGGCACCGCTTCTCCATGACGGCCCACTCGCCCGTGGGGAAAAACCCCGCCAAGTACCAGGTGACCGCCAGCGGCCCCGAGCCCGGCCCCTTTGCCTGGAACGACCTCTGGCACGACGACCCCCTGGGCGCCAACCACGAAACCTTTGGCCCCGGCCTGGCCAAAAGCCTCTACAACTACCTGCACGGCGTGGCCCTGCGCGAGCCGCTCAGCTTCTGGTTCGATTTCAAAACGCCGCGCCCTACCGTGCCGCGCCAGCTCATCCAGCAGGCTCTTGGTGAGGCCGATAAGCCCGATTTTGCCCAGCCCAACCGCCGCCTGTTCTGGCTCGGCAATCCGCCCGAGCTGAGCTTCAAAACCACCGGTGGCAGCGCCCCCAAAGACAAAAAAATGACCCGCGCCGTCCTCACCTGCTACGAGCAGGCCGAGGACTTCGAAGTAAAAACCACCGAGCTTATTGGCCCCTGGCTGCACCAGCTGCTCACGCGCCTCAGCACCGACTACGACGCCAAAACCCTGCTCAAAGAAGCCGCCGCTACCTTCCCGCCCGCCGCCGGCCCCTGGGAAAATTTCCTGCAAAGCCCCGCCTGGCGCCTCCTCCGTGAAAAGGGCTTGCTACTGATATAGAGGGGTAGGGCCAGTAGCGACGCGCGCGCTTAGGTATTGGTGGCTTTACATCCGTTTCCAGGTCAGTGTACGTGTTTAAAATGAGTTAAAAGTGAAGAGTTAGAACCCTTTCAGATTGTCTTTTAACTAAATACACCTGCGCGAAAACTACTCTAGCGTGCCTTCAACCAAGTAATTACCTGCATCAGCAGGTTGGCCTGCGGGCCTTGCCGCACGCGCTGGCCGCCCAGCAGCGCCCGCCCGGCCGCGGCTGCATTGAGTGGTGCCAGACCGTACACGGCCAATAACGGTTCGCGCTGGGCCAGGTCGCGCCAGGCGCGCCGCGCCGCCAGCGGGGGGGTAGGCATATCCTGCACCACCACGAAGGCGGGCCGCGAAGCCGTGTTCTCAGCAAAAACCAACGGCAGCTGGCGGGCCGCGCGTCCGCCCAGCCAGGCCCCCACGCGCGCCGTATCGACGCCCGCCGTGCGGCGCAACAGCGCCAGCGAGTTGGCTAACGCGGGCGTGGTGAGCGTATCGGCGGCAGGCAGCAGCAGCACGGTGTGGCCCTCGCGGGCCAGCGCGTCGGCCCACACCGGGCCCTCGGCGGCGGTAGGGGGGGTAGGAAAAAATGCCAGCGCCGGGCCGGGCCGGCTCTCATCGGCGGGGCTGAAGAGCAGGGCCGGGCCGTGGGTGCCGGCTACCTCATCGCGCCGCACCCGGTACACGGCCGGCTCGGGCGGCCCGCGCCGCACCAGCAGCAAGGGGTAGCGCACCGAATCGAGCCGGAGCGTACCGCGCCAGAAGTCGCCCTGGCGGCCCAGCGTCAGGGTTTCGCCGGCCCGGCCGGGCCGGGCCAGGCGCAGCGTATCGCCCCCAAAAGTCAGCGTATCAGCCACAAAATTCAGCGTGGGCTGCTGGGGCAGCACCAGCTCGGCATCGTAGTGGCCGGGCCGGGGGTGGCGCAGTTCCAGGGCGGCGCGCAGCTCGGGCCGGCCGGGCACCTGCAGGCCGCCGGCAAAGTGCCCGGTGGGTAGGGGCAGCGGGGCCGCCGCGTCGGGGCGAGTGCCCGGCTGGCAGGCGCCCAGGCCCAGGCCCAGGCCCAGCGCCAGCAGCCGCCGGGGCCGCCCAGTTATTCCAGTTATCCAACCTGCCAGATACCGTAGCTGCATGGCCAAAAGTACTACCCCGCCCGGCCCGCCAGCCCTTTGCGATATATCAGGTCGCGCTGCACGTCCTCACCCAGCTTGAAAGCCACGTCGCCAATTTCGCGGAAGCCGTAGCGCTGGTAAAAAGCCTTGGCCCGCTCGTTGTGCTCCCACACGCCCAGCACCACGGCGCTCACGCGCGCCGCCTGGGCCACCTCCAGGCAGCGCCGCATCAGGGTGCCGCCCAGGCCGGTGCCAATCCAGTCTTCCACCACGTAGAGCTGCTTGATTTCGAGCTGTTTGGTGGTGATGTTTTCGGCGGGTAAGCCCAGGGCGGAGTCCGTGGCCAGCAGCGCGTAGCCCACGGCCTGGCCCTGCATCTCGGTCAGCAAAAAGGTGTGGCGTGGGTCTTGCAGCTGCGCCAGTTGGATAGCAGGCCCGTAGGCTTCGGCCAGGTAGGCGGCCAGGTCCTCGGGCGTATTGGTAGCGGCGAAGGTTTCGCTGAACGTTTGGCGGCCCAGCGCGGCCAGACGGGTAGCAGTGGCCAGGTTAGCCTTGGCCACGGAAATGCGGAGCGGAGATGACATACTACCCGCAAAGGTGCGGCCGCCGGGCGAGTTTACGACCCGTCGTGGCCTCAGCCCGCCCGGCCCACGCGCCAGCCCGCGTAGCTGGTAAGCAGGCCCGCGCCCAGGCCCAGCAGCACGCCCGCCATAGGCCCGGCCCCCAGCACCCCCAGCTTGTGCCACTCGGCCACCAGCACGTACAGCCGTAGCAACTGCCCGATTACCAACAGGATACCGGCCGCAATAAGCAGCGCCGCCACTACACGGCGGGAAGCAGGGGGCAAAAACGTGCGGGAAGAAGGGCGGCGGGCCATAAGCAGCCTCTAAACTACTGCGGGCGCCCCGATGTTCCGCACCTTGCTATTTGGTCCGCCCGCCCTACCTTTGCCCCACCAAATACCCCGCGAGAGTAGCTCAGTTGGTAGAGCATCAGCTTCCCAAGCTGAGGGTCGCGAGTTCGAACCTCGTTTCTCGCTCATTCATTATCAGCCACTTAGATGTAAATCTAAGTGGCTGTTCTGCTTTTTAATTACACGATAGATTACACAAGTGCTCAGTTGCTGTTGCAATCGTAGCTATGATATAAAGAGCCAAGTACCAGAAATCAAGATAGGAGAAGTTAACAGTCATGGTGTACACACTTGCGGATGTAGCGGATGACATCGTGACAGCACAAAACTATCTTCTTAGTACCGATAGGTTATCTGCGTATGTAAGCTCCCCTTTAAAGTGAGCCAGTCAAAAGTAGAGGTCAGGCAGCTTGGCGAAACTCAATGGGGGTTAAGAAGTTAAGGGCCTCCTGGGGCCGCAGGTGGTTGTAATCGTGTTGCCAAAGCTGGCAGTGTTCGCGTACCTGGCGCAGGCTGGTAAAGAGGTGGGCATTGAGTAGCTCGCGGCGAAACGAGCCGTTAAAGCGTTCAATATAGGCGTTTTGCGTCGGACTCGCGGGTTGAATCCAGTGCAACGCAATCCCCTGGCCCTGGCCCCAGGTCTGGAGCACCTGGCTGATGAGTTCGGGACCATTGTCCACCCGCAGCTGGGCGGGTGCCCCGTAACGACTGACCACCTGCGTAAGCAAGGCGATGACCCGCGTGGCGGGCAGCGAAAAATCCACCTCGCTACCGAGCACTTCCCGGTTCCAGTCGTCGATGACGTTCAGGGTGCGGAAGCGCCGGCCATCGGTTAAGGCATCGCTCCTGAAGTCTAGTGACCAGCACACAGTGGGCTGCGTGGGCACTTGCAGCGGCCGTTTCACCCGTTCGGGCAGGCGTTTCTTTTTGCGCCGCTTGCCCAGTTGCAGGCTCAGGGCCTGCTAGATACGCCATAAGCGCTTGTGATTCACCACTACGCCCAGTTTGCGCAGGCGGTAGTAGTATTTCCAAAAGCCCCAGCCCCCATGCCGCTTCACCAGCGCCTGCAGGCGGGTGACCAACTCGGCAGCGGTCGGCTGGATTTCCCCACGGCCCCCACCGGGTGGCGGGGCGTAACTGCCACGGGCCAGGCCCACGAGCGTACAGGCCTGGCGCTGGCTCAGTCCCCGCGCACGGGCGTAGTGGGCTCCTTCCCGCCGGGCCGTGGGGGTGGTTACTTTTTTCGCAACACCTCCTTGATTACCTGGTTTTCCAGACTCAGCTCGGCGTAGAGCTGTTTGAGGCGGCGGTTTTCGTCTTCCAGGTGCTTGAGACGCTGCAACTCACTCACATTCATACCCCGAACTTATTTTTCCACTGGTAAAACGTGGCGTCGCTCAGGCTGTGTTCCCGGCAAATCCGGGCCACGGTCTGGCCCTGGTTCTGTTGACGCAAAATACCCAGAATCCGGGCCTCGCTGAAACGACTCTTTTTCATGAACAGCTAAAAATAGAGAAAGTGAAAAGTTACTACTTCTCTCTACTTTTCACTGGCCTACTTTCAGGGGAAGCTTACATCGGCACCAAAAAGATTCCCATTCTGCGCCCGCAGGTGGTGGTGAGCGAGCAGCGCGGCTGGCGCACGGTATGCGTGCTCTTCCGCGACAGCGAGCGGCAAGACCGTACCTCAGTGCCACAATGCGCTGACCTGTAGCAAAATACCTGGTAGCTGAGCGACCTCAACCCTACCCCCCTCGGCAGCTGGGAGCCCAGCTGCGATACTGAGCGCTGGAAGCAGGCGGGCATCCTCAGCCTTTTCGTGCGGCGCACGGGCCAGGGTGAGGGCGAAACGCTCGAAGCGGTGCCGCCGCAGCCCGTCTGCATCCTCGACTGGCGGCCGGCCGAAGCCCGCGCCAGGTAGGTTTTTAACGCAAAAACGCCCCTTTCAACCAGTTGTGAAAGGGGCGTTTTTAGTCATTTTGCCTTGGGGAGGCGGTTGTTGTCCGACCAGGGCTCGAACCTGGACTTTCTTGAATCAAAATCAAGCGTGTTGCCAGTTACACCATCGGACAGCGTTCCCGGTGGGTGGTGTGCCGTTCGGGGCTGCAAAGGTACTAAAAGAATGATACGAGGCAAGCAGGCCGATAATTTTTTTTGAAAAAAGTGCCGGGGCCGGGGCCAGCGTCCCCAGCGGCGCAGGCGGGGGTAGGGGCCAGATTCACCGTAGCTACAGCTTTGAAAAGCCCGGTTTGAGGCGTACTTTTGCACCCTCAAAAGCGTGTTAACTTAATAAAACCCAGTAAAACCCAAGCAAATGGCGAATTCGGGCAAAATCACCCAGGTTATCGGCCCCGTGGTGGACGTGAGCTTCGCGGGCGAAGGCGACCTCCCCAACATCTTCGATGCTATGGAAGTAACCAAAAACAACGGCCAGGTGGTTGTGCTGGAGTGCCAGCAGCACCTGGGCGAAGACCGGGTGCGCACCATCGCTATGGACTCGACCGAGGGCATGACCCGTGGTGCCGAAGTGCGCCCCCTGGGCCACGCCATCACGATGCCCACCGGCGACGGCGTGAAGGGCCGCTTGTTCAACGTTATCGGCCAGGCCATCGACGGCATTCCGCAGCCGAAGAGCACCGGCGGCCTGCCCATTCACCGCAGCGCCCCGGCGTTTGAGGACCTGGCTACCTCATCGGAAGTATTCTTCACCGGTATCAAAGTAATCGACCTGCTCGCTCCTTATGTGAAGGGTGGCAAGATTGGCCTGTTTGGCGGGGCCGGCGTAGGTAAAACCGTTCTGATTCAAGAGCTTATCAATAACGTGGCCAAGGCCTACTCGGGCCTGTCGGTATTTGCGGGGGTAGGCGAGCGTACCCGCGAGGGCAACGACCTGCTACGCGAATTCATCGAAGCCAACATCATCCGCTACGGCGAGGCCTTCAAGCACTCGATGGAAGAGGGCGGCTGGGACCTGAGCAAAGTGGACATGGCCGAGATGGAAAAATCGCAGGCTACCCTCGTGTTTGGCCAGATGAACGAGCCACCCGGCGCCCGCGCCCGCGTGGCCCTGTCGGGCCTGACCATCGCCGAGAGCTTCCGCGATGGCGACGGCACCGGGGCCGGCCGCGACATTCTGTTCTTCATCGACAACATTTTCCGCTTCACGCAGGCAGGTTCGGAGGTATCGGCGCTGCTGGGCCGGATGCCGTCGGCCGTAGGGTACCAGCCCACGCTGGCCACCGAAATGGGCTCGATGCAGGAGCGCATCACCTCGACCAAGCGCGGCTCGATTACCTCGGTGCAGGCCGTGTACGTGCCCGCCGACGACCTGACTGACCCGGCCCCGGCCAACACTTTTGCCCACCTGGACGCCACGACGGTACTGAGCCGCAAAATCGCCGAGCTGGGCATTTATCCGGCCGTGGACCCGCTCGACTCAACCTCGCGCATCCTCGATGCGACTATCCTCGGCGCCGAGCACTACAACACCGCGCAGCGCGTGAAGGAGATTTTGCAGCGTTATAAGGAGCTGCAGGACATCATCGCCATCCTGGGTATGGACGAGCTGTCGGAAGAAGACAAGCAGACCGTGAACCGCGCCCGCCGCGTGCAGCGCTTCCTGTCGCAGCCCTTTTTCGTGGCCGAGCAGTTTACCGGCCTCAAAGGCGTGCTCGTTGACATCAAGGACACCATCCGCGGCTTCAACGAAATCATTGACGGCAAGTATGACCACCTGCCCGAGTCGGCCTTCAACCTGGTCGGCAACATCGAAGATGCCGTAGCCAAGGGCGAGCGCCTGATGGCGGAGGCGAAGTAGTTATTTTACTTATGAATTATGAGTTATGAATTATGAATTGTCACTCAGGCAATTTGTAATCAGCAATTCATAATTCATAATTCATAATTCATAATTCATAATTAAAAGAAGTGCACGTAGAAATCATCACCCCCGACCGGAAAGTATATGAGGGCGAGGCCACCGCGGTGCGGTTTCCGGGCACCGATGGCTCGTTTGAGGTGCTCAACAACCACGCCCCGCTTATCGCGGCCCTGCGCGAAGGCGACGTGACGGTGACGGGCGCGGGCGGCGGCACGTTTCACATCAGCGGCGGCATCGTGGAGGTGCTGCGCAACCAGGTGATTGTGCTGGCCGAGTCGGCTTCGGCCTAGCTAGCTGGTAAGTACTACGCGAAAGCGCCCGCGCTGACTTTGGTCGGCGCGGGCGCTTTTTTTGGTAGCTATCCGGCTGGCTTGGCGCGCCGGCGGGGGGTAGGGGGCGGCTAGCGTCTTACCTTGCTTTTGGGCGGAAAGCAGCTATTTGAAATGAATTTTCGTTCAGGCAATATTCATCCCTTCACCTGCCGCCTGCCGCGCTATGTCGCACCCCACCGAAACCAACATCTACTCGCCCCACCAGCGGTTTGTACTGCTCATTATCACGCTGGTAATGCTGGGGCTGCTGGCCCTGTTTGGGCTGCTGCAATACCTGACGGCCTTTCTGGGCGCGGGCATTCTGTATGTAGTGCTGCGGCCGTGGTTTACGGCCCTGGTGCACGAGCGCCACTGGAACCGCACTTTCGTGACGGTGCTGCTGCTGGTATTCGCGGTGGTAGTGCTGGTGATTCCGTTCTTCGCCTTGTCGTCGCTGCTCATCAGCCGCATAACGGAGCTGGCCCGCCACCCCGACCAGATTTTGACCGCCGTGCAGACCGTACAGCGTAAAGTGGGCCTGCAGGTGACGCAGGAAATCCAGGTGCGCCAGCTGCTGCAACAAGGCGCGGCCCGCGTGAGCCAGTGGCTGCCCACGCTGGCCAGCAGCGTGCTCAACGTCATCGTCATCGTAGGCCTCATGCTGTTCACGCTCTACTACCTCTTCACGCAGGAAGAAGCCTTTCTGGCCGGGCTGCACCGCTACCTGCCCTTCCGCGAAAAGACGGTTGACGAGCTAAGTATCTCCTTGAAGAACAACGTGAACGCCAACGTGCTGGGTCAGGGCCTGGTAGCCTTAGTGCAGGGCCTGCTCACGGGCGCTACCCTCTGGATATTTGGCGTGCCCGACGCATTATTCTGGACGGTAATAGCGTTTTTTATGGCCTTTATTCCGGTGCTGGGCACGCCGCTGGTGTGGGGCCCGGCGGCCATCTACCAGTTTGCGCAGGGCCACACCAACCAGGGAATCGGCATTCTGCTGACGGGCGTTATCGTGATTATTAATATCGACAATCTGCTGCGCATCTGGCTGGCCAGATACATGGGCGACATTCACCCCTGGGTAACGCTGGTGGGCCTCACGCTGGGCGTCGAGATTTTTGGTATCGTGGGCCTGGTTATCGGGCCGCTGCTGCTCTCGTATTTTATTGTCCTGATGCAGGTATTTGCCCGCGAAAACCTGGCGCTGCGCCACCTGGTGCCCGAGGGCGTGGTAGCCAAAGCCGAGCGCGATATGGAGACGGAAACGCGGATAAAGCAGGCGGCCAGCGAGGTGCGGCGCACCCAGTAGGGTAGCGGCATAAACGGCCCCGGCGCTACCTTCGCCTTCTATATGGACCTGACCCCGATTCACCCGAAAGTCACCCCGATTTACCAGACCTCGGTCTTCAAGTTTGGCTCCCTTGCCGAGCTGGAAACCTACTATACTACCCCCGACCACGGCGGCATGTACGGCTACTCGCGCTCCGAGCATCCCAACTCCGACGAGCTGGTGGCCGAAGTGGCCCGGCTCGAAGGGGCCGCCGGCGGGGGGGTAGCCACCGGCGCCGGCCTGGCCGGGCTGCTGGCCGCCGTGCTGGCCACCTGCCAGGCCGGCGACCACGTGCTGTGCCCCGCCGAGCTCTACGGCGGCTCGGTGGTGCTGCTCTCGAATGAGCTGACCCGCCTGGGCATCGAAACCAGCTACGTGCCGCTGGCCGACCTCTACGACGTGGCCCGCCACCGCAAGCCGAACACCAGGCTGGTGCTGGCCGAAGTGCTCAGCAACCCGCTGCTGGTGGTGCTCGATGGCCCGCGCCTGGCCCAGGCCTGCCAGGCCAAAGGTATTTTGCTGCTGATTGACAGCTCGTTTACTTCGCCCATCCTCACGCAGCCGCTGAGTTGGGGAGCTGATATGGTGTGGCACTCGGCCACCAAATACCTGGCCGGTCACTCCGACGTGACGGCCGGGGTAGTCGTGGCCCGCGACCCGGCCATCGGCAAGCGCTTGCGCCAGGTAGCCACCAACCTCGGCCTCATGCTGGCCCCGCTCGATAGCTGGCTGGCCGTGCGCGGCCTCAAAACCCTGCGCCTGCGGATGCGTCAGCACTCCGAAAATGCGCTGACCGTGGCCCGCTTCCTGGCCGATAGCCCGGCCGTGGCGCAGGTGTTCTACCCCGGCCTGGCGAGCCACCCCGGCCACGACCTGGCCGCGCACCAGCTGCTGGGCGGCCTCTACGGCGGCATGATGTCCATTCGCCTGGCCGACGACTCGGCGGCGGCCGTCGATGCCTTTATCCAGACGACCAGGCTTTTCCCGCTGGCCCCGTCGCTGGCGGGCGTGCAGTCGTCGTGCTCCTACCCGGCGGCTACTTCGCACCGGGGCCTCACGCCGGCCCAGCGCGCCACGCTGGGCATCACGCCCGGCGTGCTGCGCCTGAGCGTCGGCATTGAGGAAGTAGCCGATTTGCTCGTTGACTTGGAGCACGCGCTGGGCGAAGGGGAAGGCAACCACTAAGCATCCGGCTTGCGCAGAAAAGAAGGGGGTAGGGAGGCAGCAGACAGCTTCCCTACCCCCTCCTTTTTTGCGAGTTGGCGGCTGTGCCAAAAGCGGTTGAAGAATGCGCATAAATAGCATATTGCGTAAGTTTCATGCCGGCCGAACAGTACCTTTCGCACGCGTTATGAAGAACCCGCCCATCTACGTCGAAGCCCGCATCCGGTGCCCACTGGAGGCCCTGTGGCAGCATACCCAGCAGCCCGAGCTGCACCAGCAATGGGACCTGCGCTTCACCGGGATAACCTACCTGCCCCGGCCCTCGGAGGCCGCGCCGCAGCAGTTCCGGTACGCCACGCGCATTGGCTTCGGGCTGGGCGTGGCGGGTAGGGGCGAAAGCCTGGGCACCCGCGAGAAGAACGGCGAGCGCACCTCGGTTCTTAAGTTCTGGTCCGACGAGTGGGTGTCGCTCATCCGCGAGGGCGCCGGCTTCTGGAAGTACGTGCCGACCGACGACGGCCTGCGGTTTTTCACGAAATACGATTATCAGACGCGCTTCGGGGGGGTAGGGCAGTGGCTCGACCGGTTGGCCTTTCGGCCGCTTATTGGCTGGGCCACGGCCTGGAGCTTCGACTGCCTGCGGCTGTGGCTCGAAACCAGGCAGCGCCCCGCCGTGTCGCGCCGGCTGGCGCTGGCCGACTGGCTCACGCGGGCCACGCTGGGCGTGGTGTGGGTGTACCAGGGCGTGGTGCCCAAGCTGCTTTTTCCCGACACGGGCGAGCTGCGCATCTTGCGGGGCGCGGGCTTTTCGGCCCCGCTGGCGCACCGCGTGGCGGCGGGGGTAGGAGTAGGCGAAATCCTGTTTGGCCTGCTGTTCTGGCTGTTGCCCGCGCAAAAGCTGCGGCCGGTGTACTGGCTGCACATCGTGGGCCTGCTGGCGCTGGGCGCGGGCGCGCTGTTCAGCCAGCCGGCCGTGTTTGTGGCGCCTTTCAATCCGCTCACATTGAATGCGGCCCTGATGGCGATGGCCGCCGTGCGGCTGCTGCTACCCGAAGACCTGCTGCCGAGCGCCGCCCGCTGCCTGCGCCGCCCGCCCGCGGTGGTGCAGGCCACGCATCGTGCGCCGCAGGTAGCCTAGTGCCTTGCTCATTGTTCACTGCTCACTGTTCATTGCCCATGCCTTCCATCTACCAACAGCAGTTGGGTGCCGATTTTCAAAAGCTGCACCCGCGTATTCAGGAGCGACTGGCCTTTAGCAGCCAGGACAACCGGGCTTTCGTGGGCGAAGGCACGATGGAGCGGGTCTGGCACGGGCCATTTTATACGCAGCCGTTTTTGCGCGTCGGGCTGCTGCGCAATATTATGTTTCCGGATGCCGGCCGCAACGTGCCGTTTCGCATCGAAAACTACGCCTACCGCGACCCGCTGGGCCGCGAAACCGTGACCTGGATTCGGCGCTTCACTTTCCCGCGCCACGTGCGCTGCTTCGATGCCACCATGATTCGCAGCACCGCGCGCGACCGTATCGTGGATTACCTGGGCACGCACCAGCACCTGGCCGTGGATATTGACCTGGCCGTGACCGCGCGCGGCGGCCTGCGCCTGCGCTCGGGCGAGCAGCGCTTCTACGAGGGCCGGTTCAAGTTCAAATTTCCGATGCTGCTTTCGGGCCTGGCCGACGTGGAGGAATGGTACGACGACGTGGCCGGCTGCTACCGCATTCAGGTGGAAGTGCGCAACAAGCTGTTTGGAAAGCTATTTGGCTACCACGGCTCCTTCCAGCCCGCGTGGCGCGAGGTAGCTCCCGAAGCCATTCCGGCCTACGCCCTGCCCGTGCGCCACGAAGGCCGGGAGTAGGGGTAGGAAAAGTAGTGTGAGCAAGCAACTGAACAGGAAGTTGTTAGGACGTCATTCCGAGCTTGCCGAGGAATCCCGCGTGGGCCGTCCAGACCTCGTTCAACGACGCGAGCCAGATTCCTCGGCAAGCTCGGAATGACGTACGGGTGACTCCAGTCACTTCCTAAACAGCTTCAATTAACAGAAAGGCTAATTTCTACTTCATAAGCCATGAATCTTCAACTTACTCCGGCCCAGCGCCGCGTCGAGCTGGCCCGGCCCTGGGTGCTGCTGGCTGGTTACGTTGGGCTGGCGCTGGCTGGCTGGTGGTGGCTGGCCGTGCCGCTGGTGGCGGTGATGTGCCTGGCCGCCTTCGTGCAGATGCACGACGCCATGCACAACTCGCTGGGCCTGGGCAAAACAGCCAATAAGCGCGTGCTCACCCTCAGCGGTCTGCTCATTCTGAAAAGTGGCCACGGCCTGCAAGTGACGCACCTGCGCCACCACGGCCGCTGCCTCACCGAGGCCGACCCCGAGGGCGCGCCCGCCACCTGGAGCTTCGGCCGGGTGCTGTGGCAAGGGCCCTGGCACACGCTGATGCTGCGCCGCGAGTCGCTGCGCATCGCGCCCAATACCCGGCCCATTCAGCTGCTCGAAACCGGCCTCACGCTGGCGCTGCTGGTGGGCTTTGGGGTGCTGTACTTTCTCACCGGCTCGCTGGTGGGGCTGGTGTACTGGGGCGTGGCGTTTTTTATGAGCGCGACCATGCCCATCTGGGCTTCCTACGTGCCGCACCACGTGTCGTCGCGCAACCCGGCGGCGCGCACGGCCGCCGCGCTGGCCCAGGCCTGGACGCCCATTACGGCCTCGTTTGCGTTCCACCACCTGCACCACCACTACCCGCGCGTGCCCACCGCGCTGCTCTACCGCGCCGCCGCCGAGTTGCCCCCGCCGCCCGCAGAAGCGCACCACCACTAGGCGCGCGGCGGCCGGCGTGCCGACCTTTGCCCCCATGCATACGCTTGAAGAACTGCGCGCCGGCCAGCTGGCGGGCCTGCGCCGCCTCCGGCTGGCCGCGGACCTTACCGAATTTCCCGAGGAGAAATAAGTATGTTCAGGTTTTTGTATTCTGGCTTGTTTCCGCGCTATGTCTGCCCACGATTCCCTCCTGACCATCATTCGCAGCTTCATTACGCTGGCCCCGGCCGAAGAAGACCTTATTCGGCAGTGGTTCGTGGCCGAGGAACTGCCGAAAGGAGGCTTCTTTCTGCGGGCGGGCGAGGCAAGCCGTAAAATTGGCTTCGTGCTGCAAGGCGTGTTTCACAACTTCCGCAGCCGCGACGGCCAGGAGCATACCTTTTACTTCGGGCGTGAGCAGGAATTTATCGGCGACTACAGCAGCTTTTTACCGGCCCGGCCGGCGGCCCACGCCATTCAGGCCTTAGAGCCGGCGCGGTTGCTCACCATTTCTTACGACAACCTCCAGCGTCTCTACCGCGAGGTGCGCGAGGGCGAGCGCTTCGGCCGCCTCGTGGCGGAGTATCTGTTCGTGGATGTGCTGCGGCAATTGACTTCTTTTTACGAAGAAACGCCTGAGGAGCGCTACGCCCGCTTCGTGCGCACCTACCCCGACTTGCAGCAGCGCGTGCCGCAGTACTACATCGCCTCTTACGTGGGCGTCAAGCCGCAGTCGCTGAGCCGGATTCGGGCGCGGGCGGCGGGGTAGGGGCCGGGTATTTATTCACCTGAGTGAATGACTGACCGGTGGGAGCTGCCGGAATTTTGCGGCGTACTAAACCCCAACTTACTGTCATGCGACGCACCCTCACCCGCGGACTCAGTCTGCTCACCGGCCTTGGGCTGGTTTTCATTGGTACCCGTTTTCTGCTCGCGCCCCGCGTGGGGGCCGAGGGCTTCGGGGTGTTTCTGCCGGCTGGCAGCAACTACGCTTTTCACTACGCCAAAGGCGTGCGCGACCTCTTTTCGGGCCTGCTGATGGTCACTTTCGCGGGCCTGGGCTACGACCGGCCGCTGGGCTGGGTGATGCTGCTCGGTACGCTCATCCCGAGCGTGGACCTGACCATCGTGCTCGCGCAGCCCACCGCCTCACTGGCGCTGGCGCTGCCCCATTTGGTGGCTATTGGGCTGGGCCTGGGGCTGGCGGCCTCGCTCTTCACGCCATCCCGGCCGGTGGCCGCTACCCTGGCAAATCACCTAACCCGCCAAGCCGCATGAGCACTTTCTGGACGCAGGGCCTGGCGGCCCTGGCGCTGCTCAGCGGCGGCGTGGTGTACGGCACCGACGTATTTTTTGCCCTCGTAGCCCGCCCCGCCCTGCGGCGGGCCGATGACGCCAGCCTGACGCGGGTGCTGGGCCACCTGCACGCCGTGGCCGATGCCCGGATGCCGGTAGTCGGGGCCACGGCCCTGCTCGCCACGGCCGGCTTGGCGCTGACCACCGGCGGCTGGGTCACCACCGCCGGCCGCCTGGCGCTGCTGGCGCTGGCCGGCCTGCTCACGCAGCTGGCCGCCTACCTGCGCGTGGCCCAACCCGTGAACCGGGCGCAAACGGCGGCCGCCCTAACCGGCGTTATTCCCCCCGATGCGCGGGCCCTGCAACAGCGCTGGGATAGCGTTATCGGCCTGCGGGCCGGGGCGCTGACGGTGGCGATGGCAGCCCTGGTGGGGGTAGCGCTGCAACTACCGTAACCGGGCGTGACTAGCTGCGGTCAATTCGCCCAGCCCGACCTTTGCCCCCATGCACACACTTGAAGAACTGCGCGCCGGCAAGCTGGCGGGCCTGCGCCGGCTCCGGCTGGCCGCGGACCTTACCGAATTTCCCGAGGAAATACTCGGCCTGGCCGACTCGCTCGAAGTCCTGGATTTATCGGGCAACCGGCTCTCGTCCCTACCCCCCGATTTCTATCGGCTGCACCGGTTGCGCATTCTGTTTTGCGCTGATAATCAGTTTACCGCCGTGCCCGAGGTGCTGGGCCAGTGCCCGCGGCTGAGCATGGTAGCATTCAAGGCCAACAACATCCGCACGCTGCCGGCGGCGGCGCTGCCGCCCAACTTGCGCTGGCTCATCCTTACTGATAACCAGCTCGAAGCCCTACCCCCCGAAATTGGTCGGTGCGGGCAGCTGCAAAAGCTGCTGCTGGCCGGCAACCAGCTGCGGCACCTGCCCGCCGAGTTGGCCCACTGCGCGCAGCTGGGGCTGCTGCGCATTGCTGCTAACCAGCTGGAAGAATTGCCGGCCTGGCTTTTCACGATGCCCAACCTGGCCTGGCTGGCCTACGCCGCCAATCCGTTTTGCGCCGCGGCCGAGGCGGCGGTAGTGGCGCGCCACCCTATTGGCAGCATTGCCTGGCCCGAGCTGGCCGTGGAGCAGCAGCTGGGCGAAGGAGCCTCGGGCGTCATTTACCGCGCGCGGTGGCAGCGGCCAGCCGCGCCGGCCACTGAGGTTGCCGTCAAGCTCTTCAAGGGAGCCGTGACGAGCGACGGCCTGCCCCACAGCGAGATGGCCACCTGTATCAGCGCGGGCCAGCACCCCAATCTGATAAGGGTTGAGGGTAAAATCAGCCAGCACCCGGCCGGGGCCGAAGGGTTGGTGTTGGAGCTGATTGACCCGGCCTATGGCAACCTGGCCGGGCCGCCCAGCCTCGATACCTGCACCCGCGACGTGTACGCGCCCGGCACCGCCTTCACGCTGGCGGCGGCCCTGCGCCTGGCCCACGGCATGGCCTCGGCGGCGGCGCACCTGCACGCGCAGGGCATTTTGCACGGCGATTTATACGCCCACAACATCCTGGCTACCCCGGCCGGCGCGGCGCTGCTGGGCGACTTTGGCGCCGCCAGCTTCTTCGACGAAGCCGCCCCGGCCGCGCGCGGCTTGCAGCGCCTCGAAGCCCGCGCTTTCGGCTGCCTGCTCGAAGAGCTGCTGGCCCACTGCCCGGCCGGCGACGCGGCCGCGCTGGCCGCCCTGGCCGACTTGCAGCGGCGCTGCACGCAGCCCACGGTGGCCGCGCGGCCGCTGTTCAGCGACATCGAGGCGGAACTGGCCCGCTGGCTGGCGCGGGCCTAAAGCGGGGGGGTAGGGGCGTGCAGCAGTTGGTGTACCTCCTTGGGTGTGAGCACGCTCACGGCGTCGGCGCTCACCAGCCAGAGGCGCTGCCGGGCATCGAGCTGCGCGAGCACGGGCCGGCCGGTGGGGATAGGCACGGGCCGCAGCAGCTGCTTGGGTAAAATCCGGTCGGTGCCGGCGGCGGGGGCAAAGCTGGCGGCCGGCTCGGTGGGCAGCAGCAGCAGGCCCTGCGCCGTGGCAAACAGCCGGCCCTCGCCCCGCACCTGCACCACGCTGAAAACCTCATTGCCGGGCTGGCCCAGAAACTTTACGGTCGGCAGCTCGCCCTCCTGCTCGTGGCGGCCCGGCCCTTCAAACACCGAAATGGCATCGGACATGATGACCCAGAGGTTGCCGGCATTGTCGGGCAGCAGCTTGTTCACGATGTTGTCGGGGATTTCGTGGTTGGCCACGCCTTCCTCGTTGTAGCGCGTCCACTGCGTGCCTTGCTTGCGGCTCAGGCCAATATTGGTGGCAATCCAGACCGAGCTATCGGCCGTCACCGCCCCGGCATTGATGGTGGGCGTGCGCAGCTCCTGCGTCAGCTGGCCGTCGGCGCCCTGCCGAAACACGCCCTGGCCATTGGCGCCCACCCACAGCGCGCCCTGCTTATCCTGAAACAGCGCCGTGATATTGCCGGCCGGCTCGGCCGTGGGCAGCGGCAGCGCCCGCGCCCGGAAGCGCCGCGTGCCCAGCGCCACTACCCCCTGCCGGGTGCCCAGCCACAGCACCGTGTCGGCCGCCGCCGCGCACTGCACCGGGCTAGCACTCTGGTATTTGCGCACAAATTTACTTTTCTCCAGCTGCCATACGCTATGCTCAGTCACCACGAAAATGGCCGGGCCGGCGTGTAGCAGTGCCACCGGCTGCTCATGGCCCGCGAGGGGGTAGGGCGGCCGGGGGCGGGCCAGCACGCCGGCGCCGGGCCCTGGCAGCCGGGCCAGCAGCAAGCCCCACGTGAGGCAAAATACCAGGGGTAGGCGGGGCTTTGACATAAGGCGCGGAAACGGGATGAATAATACGACAAAGGTAAAAATACCTCAATAATACGCTGATTACGATACGGTTAAATATGGGGCTGATAATCCTGGATTAGTAATGAATGCTTGATGAAGACGTAACAGTCGCCTCACGCGGGCCGGCCAATTTTGCGGTCGGTTACGGTTCTTCTTTTCTCCACATTTTTTCAGGGTTTATGAAAGTTAAATTTTTACTCGCCAGCGGGTTGTTGCTAGCGGCAGTGGCGGGGCAGCGGGCCCAGGCGCAGGCCGCCAACAACAACGTTATCATGTACATCGGCGATGGCTTCGGGCTGGCGCCCAAAACGGCGGCGCGCATGGCGATGGGCCAGGGCCGCGACGGCAAGCGCTTCGCCACCGACGCCGGCTTCCAGGTGCTCAACCTCGACAAGCTCAAGTACAACGCCACCGTTACGACCCACTCGCTCAATTCCTGGATTACCGACTCGGCCCCCGGCGCCTCGGTATACGCCTGCGGCAAGCCCGGCAAGCAGGACAACGAAGTGATTGCGATGAACGCCGGCACCGGCGCGCCGCTCGAAACCATTCTGGAGGCGGCCAAGAAGCAGGGCTACGCGGTGGGCCTGGTGAGCACGGCCCGCATTACGCACGCCACGCCGGCCGCGTTTGCCAGTCACATCTGGTTCCGCGACCTGGAAGACTACATCGCGGCGCAATACATTGCCTCGTCGGAGGCCGAGTACGAGGCCATCTACAACAGCAGCCCCACGGCTTCCTATAAGTACCAGGCGGCCCGCGACTGGCAGCTGCCCAGCCCCAAAGTGGGAGTAGAGCTGGACGTGCTATTGGGTGGGGGCGCCCGGCACTTCCTGCCCAAAAACGCGGCCAGCGCCTACAAGAACGTGGTGGATGCCGCCGGCAACCCCATTAACAACGCGGCGGGTACGGCCGTGAAGCTGACCGGCACCCGCGCCGACGACGTGGACCTGGTGAAGTACGCCGTGGACAACCGCAACTACAGCTACGTAAATAGCCGCGACGCCCTGCTGAACGTGGCCAGCAACCTCACCCAGTACGGCCCCAGCGGCAAGAAACTGCTGGGCCTCTTCAACACCTCGCACGCCAGCTACGAGCAGGACCGCCAGACCAGCGCCGCCTGGGAGCCCTCGCTGGCCGACATGACTAATATCGCCATTCAGGTGCTGCGCGCCAAGAGCAACGGCAAGGGCTTCTTCCTGATGGTGGAAGCCGGCCGCATCGACCACCTGGAGCACTCCAACACGGGCGGCATCTCGGTGGTGGCCGGCTCGGGCACCACCAATCAATACGTGGTTGATGCCGACAAGCCGACCTACGTGGGCACCGGCGACGCCGGGGTAGGGGCCACGCCCACTTCGGCCCGCACCACCAACGTGTACGGCTCCGACTACATGATTAAGGAGGTAATGGCCTTCGACTACGCCGTGGCCGAGGGCCGCAACCTGCTCAATACGCCCGCCAACGGCCGCACGCTGCTGCTCTCCACGTCTGACCACGAGTGCGGCGGCTTTGCCGTGACGGGCCTGCACGACGAGGCTAATGCCTCGGGCAACGGCACCAAAATCCGCACCTACGCCGGGGCCATCAGCAAGTCGGTAACGGCCGAGCTGGGCTACGCTACCCCCACCAACCTGGTGCGCGGCGACGGCGGGGCTAATGGCTGGTTTCCGGACTACGTGCTGACGAACTTCCAGGGCAAAGACTACCCTACCCCCGCCTCGGCCACCGGCCGGCGCATCGTGGTGGCCTACGCCTCCAACCCGCTCACCAACGGCAACAGCACCAACCAGTCGGGCACGGCCGGCAACCACACGCCCCAGGATGTGTGGGTAGGGGCCGACGACAACACCGGCACCCACGCCGCGCAGTTCACCGGCAAGGGCCTGCTCGATAACACTTCCCTCACGCCCGTTATGGCCGACTTCCTGAAGCTGAGCATGTTTGCTACTACCCTCAACGTGCGGGGCGGCCTGCCGGCGGCCACCACCGACGCCTTCCAACTCAGTCCCGTGCCGTTCGAGAATCAGTTTCAGGTCAATTTCACCCTGCCCACGGCGGGCGCCGTCACGGTGGAATTGTTTGACGAGATGGGCCGGAAAGTACAGACCGTGGTAGCCGGCCAGCGCTTCGCCATCGGCGCGCACGCGCTGCCCGTCGATGGCGCGCACCTCAAAGCCGGCCTCTACGTGGCTACCGTTACGATTGACGGCCAGGTAATTTCCAAGAAAACCATTAAGCTGTAAAGCATAAGGCGCTGTAAAACGGAGTGGTCCTCCGTTTGTCGTTGG